>WBZP01007779.1_pt1 | contig 10262 bp, 6 predicted proteins | sample 5204301 | NCBI WGS metagenome assembly WBZP01 (sample SAMN12412401, study PRJNA552823) | activated sludge metagenome | isolation source: activated sludge from nitrification reactor of wastewater treatment plant... | place: USA: Pennsylvania | collected 2017 | reverse complement strand
CGAGCATCTGGACGTCGCCGGCAACCTGCGCTTCGGGCTGGCCCGCGGCGCCGCGGCGCGCGGCACGGCGGCGCTCGACGCCGCGGTCGAGCTTCTCGGCATCGCGCCGCTGCTCGGCCGGCGGGTGCAGCAGCTCTCGGGCGGCGAACGCCAGCGCGTGGCCATCGCGCGCGCCCTCGTCACCGAGCCGCGCGTGCTGCTGCTCGACGAGCCGATGGCCTCGCTCGACGCCGCGCGCAAGCAGGAGATCCTGCCCTGGCTCGAGCGGCTGCGCGACGAGCTGGCGATCCCGATGCTGTACGTGTCGCACTCGGCCGACGAGGTGGCGCGGCTGGCCGGCACGCTGGTCGTGCTCGAGGCCGGGCGCGTGCAGGCGGCCGGCCCGGTCGAGCAGGTGTTTGCCGAGCTCGACGCGCCAGGCGCCGACGGCGACGACGCCGGCGTGCTGCTGCTCGGGCGCGTCGCCGAAGTCGACCCCCGTTACGCCCTCGTTCGGGTGGAGTTCGACGGCGGCAGCCTGTGGCTGCGCGACGACGGCCTGGCCGCGGGGCAGACCGTGCGCGTGCGAGTGCGGGTGCGCGACGTCAGCCTGACGCTGGACGAGCCCCAGCGCACGAGCATCCAGAACCACTGGCGCGCGCTCGTCGAGGCGATCGAGCCGGACCGCCATCCCTCGCAGGTGCGGGTGCGACTGCGTTGCGGCGGCTCGTTGCTGGTCGCGGGCATCACACGCCGCGCCCTCGACGGCCTGGATCTGGGCCCGGGCCGCGCCGTCTGGGCGCAGGTGAAGTCGGCGGCGCTGGCACGCTGAACCTGGCCCGCCGCGGCGCCCCAGGGCGTCACGGCGGGCGTCCTGACCTGCCCGGTGTCGTCGCCTGAATGCCTCGACCCCCGGATCTTGCGCTCTGCGCCTCAGTTCGCGACGAGGATCTCTGGCGGACTCCAGGTGCCCTTGCCGAGCGGCATGATCGAAGGAGGCTCCGTCTTCGGCCAGTACAGCCGCATGACGACGAACATGGGACCATCGGCCGACGGTAGCCAATTCGATTCCTTTGCCTTGCCGGGCGAATCCTTCTGGATGTAGAGGGTGAGCGACCCGTCCCTGTTCTTCTTCATTCCCGGGAGCATCGGTGAGTTGATCAGATAACGGTCGATCGGGTTCTTGACCAGGAACTGGCTCTTCCCGTCGTACATCGTGATCGACCAGAACGCATTCACAGGCGGCAGATTGCCCGGGGCAAAGGTGAGCGTGTACGCGTGCTTGCTGCCATCGAGCGGTCTTCCCGCGGCGTCCACACGCGTCATCGGATAGGTCGCCTCGACGGCGTCGAGTCCGTAGATGCCGGCGCGTGCACCGACCGCGCGCAGCAGCCAGTTGCCGTCGAAGTAGGACCGATCCCCCTGGGCCGATCCGACATTCCAGCCGTTGATGTCCTTGCCGAAATTGGCGACGGCTTGGTCGACCTTCTCGTCGCCTGCCTTCATTCCGCGCAGGACGGCAGCCTTCTGCTCCGGAGACAGGTCCTTGAAATCGAACGTCCTGCCGGGGCCGACGCCGATGCTGGCGAGCCTGGCGCGAATGGCCTTCTCTTCCGGGCCGGGAGACCCGAACGGCAGCACGAAGTCGAGATAGTCGAAGAAGTTCGCCTTCAGCAGCGCATCGTCGATCTTCGGAAAGTCTATCGCGGGTGCAGCGGCCGGCGGCGGCTGCCTGAGGAACGCGGACAGCGGCTGCGCCTTGTAGCCGGCCTGGACCTTGGCCACGCCGGGGAGGTCGGCCGGGCTGAAGAGTTGGGTCCGGAAGATGACGATCGACTGCTGGGTCGAGGAACGGAATACCTTCTTCATTCCCGTTGGGGTTTCGCCCTTCCAGTCGGGGCCCACGATCAGGAAGTCGCCGGCTTCCGGACCAGTCGTTCGCGTACCGATGAATCCGTAGTTGAAGGTATTGCCGTCGCACAGGTGGACGGAGTAATAGCGCGACTTCGGCACCGCCGGGACGGACACCACCATGGGTTCGGCGCGCAAGTCCACCCACAGAAGACAATAGGGCGTGTCGCTGTTGGGAGTAACGACAGCCGTGTTCTCGTGCGTGAAGACGTTGGCCTCGCAGTGGACTTGGTTGAACGGCGCCTTGAACTGCCCGGAGTTGCGGTTCACCGCGAACGCGTTCATCACCGCATAGTTCATCACCAGCGGCAATCCGTAGACGAAACCCTCCTCGGCGATGGCCTGGACCTCGGCGGGGCTCAGCCTGGCCGCCACCGGGTTGGCGGACACCATCGGGCTGCACAGCAGCGCAGCCACGGACACCACGGCGCCGATCAACGCCCGGCAACGGTTGCCAAGAATGCTCAGCTGCATGATCGCTTTTCCTTATGACTGTGGCGGCGGTCGGCAGCCACCCTTCCTGCGGGCGATCCCGCCGGCCGCACTCAGGCATTCTGCCGCGTACCGATGGCGGCGGATTGACATCAAAGGCCAGCGGGTTGACCATCCGGGCCAACCAAGGGGCATCAGCGTGCCAAGCCGACAACTGCCCGCGCCACGAAAGTTCGATCCGCGGCCACTGTTGCACCAGGCCGTCGCGCCCGGCCACGTTCGCATCGGTCCGATCATGGCGGCGCCGTCGGTGCTCGCCGACCTCGGGGTCGCGCCCGCGCCGCTGCTTGCGGAGTTCGATATGGCCCTCGCGGCGTTCGACGATCCGGAACGCCGGGTGCTTTATCGAACGGTCGCGCAGCTCTTCGGCCGGTGCGCCGAAGCCACGTCGTGCCACCACTTCGGCCTGCTGGTCGGCAGCCGCGCCGGCCTTTCGTCGCTCGGCGTGGTCGGCTACCTCGCTGCGAGCGCCCCGACCGTCGGAGCGGCACTCGAGATCATCCAGCGCGCCAATCCGGTGTCCGACGCCGGCGGCACGGTGACGCTGGACACCCGCGAGCACACCGTGTCCCTTGGGTACGAGGTGGTGGAACCCGGCGTCGAGCACGCGGATCAGCTGACCGCCGCGGCCGTCGCCATCGGCATCAACATCCTGCGCGAGCTCTGCGGTCCGCAGTGGCAGCCGCAAGACGTGCAGCTCTCGTTCGCCGCGCCGCGCGCGCTGGCACCCTTTCGAAAGGTCTTCACCCTGACGCCCCGGTTCGACCAGGAGCGATCCACGATCTCGTTCCCAGCCCACTGGCTGGCAAGGGCGCCAGCAGGCGCGGACCCGATCCTGCATCGCATGATGGAGGAACGGATCGAGGAACTTCTGACCGGAAGTGCCGGCGACGACGTCGGACGGGTGCGCAGGCTGCTTCGTGCAAAGCAGTCGACGTGCCGATCTTCGCTCGCCGACGCGGCGGCCACCCTGTGCGTCTCCACCCGGACTCTGAAGCGCCGCTTGGCTTCCGCGGGCACGAGCTTTCGGCAATTGCGCAACGAGGTGCAGTTCGAACTGGCGTGCCAACTGCTGCGCAACACGACGATTTCCGCGAGCCGGATTGCCTCGATGGTGGGCTACTCGGAGAGCAGTTCGTTCAATCGGGCTTTCAAGCGCTGGGCCGGCGTCCCCCCCGCCGAGTGGCGGCACCGGTGATCGGGCTCGTCGCGTCGAACGGCATCGCCACCCGGTATCCGGCCACTCGCACCGCGCGCCGCCCGCGCTGTGGATGATGGGCCTGCTTGACGGCCTGAACACGGCCTGAGCACGGTCTGAGCACGGCCTGAGCACGGCCTGAGCCAGTCGATCCACCTGTGGTGTCACGTGTTTCCCGCATCATCCCGGGCACGCCAAGACCTTTGCGCAACGCGGGGCCGTCCAGGGTGCTTAACATCCGGAACAGAACTCCGCCTCGACGCCCCCCGTCGGCGACAGCCTGTTTGCACTCGAACCTGAACGATAGGCCGATCGTGCTCATGGAACTCTCCCTGCTGACGTTGAACCTGCACACTTACCAGCAGCATCCGCGCCATTGCCCGTTCGAAACCATGCACGAGCATGAACGGGAGGTGCAGATCATCGCCGAAGCCGTGGCCCAGCAGATAGTCGACGTCGTCTGCTTCCAGGAAGTCGGCGAATACATGCACGACCCGATCGCCCATCCCTATGGTGAAGCCCCGTCCAACATGGCGTTCCGCATTTGCAGCAGGCTGCGGGAATGGGGGCATTGGTACCACATCCACCAGGATTGGAGCCATATCGGGTTCTACCGGTGGCGCGAAGGCACCGCGATCATGAGTCGCCACCCCATGCTGCACAACTATTCGGATTATGTTTCGCTTGACCGCAGCAAGGACAATTACATGTCGCGCAACGTCACCGTTTCGTGCATCCTTGTCCCCGACTTCGGCTTGCTGCATGTCGCCAACGTGCATCTGAGCTGGGCGCACCATGGCTTCTTCCAGGAGTACTGGAACCTGCGCAAGCTGATCGACTCGCGGCTGCACTTTGGCGTCAGGGGCGATCTGATCGTCGGCGACTTCAATGCCCCGGCCGGCGGCGATGCCTACAACCACGTCGTCGGCAACGCCGAATACGTCGATCAATACCACGAGCTGCATCCCTGGCGCTTCCACCAACCCAGCTACAACGGCCAGATCGACGGCTGGGCGGGCTCGCCGCCCGAGCGCATCGACTACATCTTCAAACGCAACGGCCATCCGATGCAGATCAAGTCGATGGAGTTGGTCTTCGATGACCACTTCTACCCGATCGTCTCCGACCACTTTGGATATCTGGCGCGGCTCGAGCTGTTCTAGCTAGAGGCAAGGCCATCGAGCTCGCTGCGACGTCCCGGCTGAGTTGTCCGGCAAGACCCCGGCGGAACTGCATCCAGTCGGGTTGCTCTGGTTGCTCTTCATGGCGGCCCCCGCCACGATTCGTCACGCCACCGTCGTCCTCCCGGCGCGCCACAGCACGAATGCAAACTCGTCGGCCCGCTCGTCGTCGATCTGGCTGCGGGTGCTGCCCAAGCCGTGGCCGGCGTCGAAGCTCACGCGCAGCAGGATGGGGTTGGAGCCGCGGTTGGCCTTCTGCAGCCGCGCCGCCATCTTGCCGCCTTGCCAGGCGTCGACGCGCGGATCGGTCATGCCCACGGTCAGCAACACCGCGGGGTAGCGCGTGCCATCCTTCACGTGGAACAGGGCATCCATGGCCTTCAGGCCGAGGAAGCCCGCGCGCTCCTTCACGGTGCCGAATTCGTCGATGTTGGGCGGGCCGTTCTGCGAGAACTCGCCTCGCAGCGTGTTGCTCACGCCCACGTTGCTGATGACGCCGGCGAACAGATCGGGCCGTTCGGTCAGCGCGAGCCCGACGGTGATGCCACCGGCCGAGCCGCCCTGGATCGTGATCGTGCCGCGGCCGGCCCAGCGCCCTTTCACCAGGTGCTCGCAGCAGTCGATCAGGTCGCGCCAGGTGTTGGGCTTGGTGAGTTTCTGCCCGCCCTTCCACCAGCGCTTGCCGTACTCCCCGCCGCCGCGCACATGCGCCACGCAGAACAGGCCCCCACGTTCCAGCAGCGCCAGGCTGCGCGGGCTGAAGTACGGATTGATGCTGATCTGGTAGGCGCCGTAGGCATTCACGAGCGCCGGGTTGCGGCCGTCGCGCTTCAGGCCCTTCTTCGCGACTATGGACAGCGGAACCCGGGTGCCATCGCGCGCCGTGGCATAGGTGCGCATGGCCTCGTAGCCGGAAAGATCCAACGCCGCGGGCGGTGCGATGCCGGCGCGCTCGGTGCGGCCGGTGGCCGGGTCGTGGCGGAAGATCGTCAGGGGCAGCAGCCAGCCGGTGCCGTCGATGAACGCGCCGTCGTCGGCCGTGCTTGCCGAGATGCCCTGCACCGAACCCTCGAAGCCCAGCGGCACCTCGCGCAGCTGCGCGTCGCGCGCGAGCTTGCGCAGGCTGTGGTAGCCGCCGTCCAGATCCAGCACGTACAGGCCGTCGCGCGCCAGTGCGATGCCCTCGACGACAAGCTTGCCTTCGGGCACCACCGTCGTGGCGGTGGCGTAGCTGCCGCCGGCCAGCGGCGTGCGCAGCACCTTGCCGTTCTCCACCCCTTTGGTGGTGAGCATGTACAGCTCGGTGGCATCGAAGGCGAATCCCGTCACCTCGTCGGCCACGGTGCAGACCTGACGCCAGCGCGCGCGGCCGGCCACCACGTCGGCCAACGGAGCGACGAGGATCGGGTTCTCGCGTCGCACGCCACCGAAGATCACGAGCAGGGCCCACTCGCCGGCAGCGCTCGTGAGCACGGACGGGAACTCGGTCTCGCCCAGCGGCAGGCTGGAATCGCGCCCGAACTGCGCCAGCAGCAGGTCGTCCTTGGGGTCGGTGCCGAGCTTGTGCAGCAGCGCCGGCCCGCGCTTGTAGTAGTCCACCGTGCCGAGCTGCTTGACGTCGTTGACGCGGTTGTAGAAGAAGCCCGAACCGTCGGGCAGCCACGAGGGGCCGGCATACTGCGTGCCGGGGATGCGCACGGGCAGCACGCGCATCGTGTCGACCTCCATCACGTGCAGCACAGAGTTCTCGCTGCCCGCCGGCGAGAGGCCGTAGACCACGTGGCGGCCGTCGGGCGAGGCCCGCCACCAGTCCAGCGAGACGTGCACGCCGCCTTCGCCCTTCAGCGTCGTCGGGTCGAGCAGGATCTTCTCGGCACCCGCGAGCCCCTGCCGCACGGCGAGCTTGAAGTTGTCGGCCCCCGCCGGCCGCACCTGGTAGAAGAGCTTTGCGCCGCACTTCTGCAGGCCGTAGGCGACGGCCGTGCCGCCGGAAAGCTCGCCGATGCGCGCCTTCAGCACATCGCGCCCCGGGATGGCGCCAAGCACGGCCCGGGCGTGAGCGTCCTGCGCACGCACGAAAGGCTCCCACTCCTTGTCGGCGGCGTTCTCCATCCAGCGATAAGGATCGGTCACCGACTCGCCGAAGAAGGTTTCGGTCACCGGTTCGATGCGTGCCACCGGCAGGGGCGGCAGCTTCGATGATCGGGCTGCCGGTTTGCCGCCGGCACGCGGCGCTCCCCACACCGGCGGAGTGGGGGCGAGAGCAAGGCTGGAAGCGGCGGCAAGCAGACGACGACGTTCGGAGTCAGGCCGGGTCATGCTGCGGGCTTTCGGGAAGACACGGAAGCCGTGGATTCTGGTGCACGATCGAACGGCGCTGGCAGGCTGAACCTGGCCCGACCTATGAAGCGGGCGACATATCGCAGCCCGCAGTGCCAACCGGAACAATGGCCCGTTCCGTTTCACAGAGAAGCACAGGAGGTTGCATGGGAGTCCGCAAGTGGTGGTCGGGCCTGCTGGTAGTGGCCGCTCTGGCATGGCTGACGGCCGGCGCTGCGCAGGCGCAGGACAGATTCATCGTCGTCGCGTCGACAACCTCGACCGAGCAGTCCGGACTGTTCGGCCACATCCTGCCGCAGTTCAGGCAGGCCAGCGGCATCGACGTGCGCGTCGTCGCGCTCGGCACCGGCCAGGCGCTGGACATGGGCCGGCGCGGCGATGCCGACGTGGTCTTCGTGCACGACCAGGCGGCGGAGGAGAAGTTCGTCACCGAGGGCTTCGGGCTGCAGCGGCGCGCGGTCATGTACAACGACTTCGTGCTGATCGGGCCGAAGAGCGACCCGGCCGGCACGCGCGGCAAGGACATCGCGGCGGCGCTCGCGAAGCTCGCGACTTCGGGTGCCCCGTTCATCTCGCGCGGCGACAAGAGCGGCACCCATGCCGCCGAGCTGCGCTACTGGAAAGCCGCCGGCGTCGACCTCGCCGCAGCAAGGCCGACCGGCTATCGCGAGTGCGGCTGCGGCATGGGCCCGGCGCTCAACATGGCGGCGTCGATGAACGCCTACGTGCTGGCCGACCGTAGCACCTGGCTCAGCTTCAAGAACCGCGGCGAGCTCGCCGTGCTGGTCGAAGGTGACAAGCGGCTCTTCAACCAGTACGGCGTGATGATCGTCAACCCGGCCAAGCACCCGCATGTCAAGAAGGACATGGCTCAGGCCTTCGCCGACTGGGTCGTCTCGCCCGCGGGCCAGGCCGCGATCGCAAGCTACAGGATCGGCGGCGAGCAGCTGTTCTTCCCGAACGCGGGGCAGTGACATGCAAACCGCCGAACGGCTCGCCGCGGTCGCGCTGACGATCGTGACCGCCGCTTCGACGGCCTTGGCCCAAACGGCGCGCGAGCCCCTCGCCGTCTTCGCGGCCGGCAGCCTGCGCGCCGCGCTGACCGATCTGGCAGGCGCCTTCGAACGCGAGGCGCCGGTGGCGGTCAAGCTCACCTTCGGCGCCTCCGGTCTGCTGAAGGACCGGATCGAGGCCGGCGAGCCCGCCCAGGTCTTCGCATCGGCCAACATGTCGCACCCCGAGGCGCTGCGAAGCTCCGGCAAGGCCGATGCCGTGCGCCCGTTTGCCCGCAACGCGCTGTGCACCCTGGCCGCACCGGGCTTCTCGCTGCAGGGCATGCCCCTGGCGCAGCGCCTGCTCGATGCCGACGTGCGCGTCGGGACTTCCACACCGCGCGCCGATCCGTCGGGAGACTATGCGTTCGAGATGTTCGAGCGCATCGAGTCGACGGGCGCGGCGGGCGCCGGATCCGCCGCCGCGCTGAAGGCCAAGTCGCTGCAGCTGACCGGCGGACCCGACTCACCGCCTCCGCCGGCCAACCGCAGCGTCTACGGCATGCTGGTCGCCGAGGGAAAGGCGGACGTGTTCGTCACTTACTGCACCAACGCCACCCAGGCGCGCAAGGAGCTCCCTGCGCTGCAGGTTCTGCCCGTTCCCGACGCCATCAACGTCGCAGCCACCTACGGCATCGCGACGATGCGCGCGGCCGGCAGCATGGCGCCGCGCTTCGTCGACTTCGTCCTCGGTCCGAAGGGCCAGGACATCCTGCGTTCGCACGGATTCAGCGCGCCGTGACGGCGTGGCGGCCGGCCGGTGCCATCGGGCTGCCCGGATTGCGATCGCTGGCCGGCTTCTAATCAGCCGGCCGTCTTCGGCCGCAATCGCCACCACGGCAGCGCCCGCGTCAGCGACAGCACCTCGCCACTCGCCGTCGCCGCATAGCCCGGCAGCGCCGCGACCGCGCCCTCCCAGGCCGCCCCGTGCAGCACCGCACGCAGCTGGCGCAGCCCCGGCTGGTCGACCCTGTCGCGCAGGCAGACGAGGAAGTAGTCCTCCTCGACCAGGGGCACGAAGTCGAGCCCGAACTCCCTAGCCGCGGCCTCGATGCCGAGACCAACGTCGGCCCCGCCGCTCGCCACTGCCGCTGCAACCGCCAGGTGGCTGCTTTCGGCGCGGGCCTCGTCGACGAGGCGCGTGGCGTCGATGCCGGCCCCGGCGCAGAGGTGGTCGAGCAGCAGCCGCGTGCCCGAGCCGCGCTGGCGCGGCACGAAGCGTGCACCCCGCCCAACCGCGGCCGCCACGTCCGCGATCGAGCGCAGCCCGAGCGGATTGCCGGCCGCCACGAGCAAGCCCTGCGCGCGGCGCGTGCAGGCGATCAGCTTGTGGCGGCCCGGCCTGAGCATCGGCTTGAGCTGGCGCGCGAAGGTGGAGCCGGGCGCCGACCCCACCGGCACGTGAAACCCGGCAACCGCGCAGCGGCCGCCGGCCAGCGCATGCAGCGCGTCTACGCTGCCGAGGAAACGCAGGTCCAGGTGCAGGCCGGCCTCGACCTCGGCCAGTTCGCGCAGGCGCGGCAGCGCCAGGTCGTGGCTCGCAAACACCGTCAGCACCTCCTGCGTGCCCGAAAGCGCCTCGGCCAGCACGCGCGCCAGCTCGACGCGCAACGCCTCGATGTGCGGCGCCAGGCGCACGCGGGCCTGGGTCTCGGCCCAGAGCAGCCGGCTCGCGAACGGCATCAGCCGCGCCGGCTGCCCCTGGGTCCAGCTGACCAGCGGCTGGCCCAGCACCTCCTGCCAGTGCTTGAGCGCGCCCCAGAAGTGGCGATACGACACGCCGCTGGCGCGCGCCGCGTGCTGGATCGAACCGTACTCGCGCAAAGCGCTGAGCAGGTCGAACAGCGGGTTCTGCACCTCGGCGCCCTGCTGCCCGGCGCGCACGCCGCCGGCATCGGAACCGAAGCGGTACTGTAGGTGGACGACCGGGCGGCGCGCCTGGCCGGCCGTAGCCGCCGGGCCGTCCTGCGCCGCAGCGGCCGGCGCAGGCGGTTGCCCCTTGTCTTGCCCTTCGCCGTGACCGTGGCGGCCATCGTGCTGACCGATCTGCTCAACGGCGTCATCATCGGCCTGGCCATCTCCTCGGCGTTCATCCTGTGGAGCAACGTC
>WBZP01001840.1_pt1 | contig 10262 bp, 12 predicted proteins | sample 5204301 | NCBI WGS metagenome assembly WBZP01 (sample SAMN12412401, study PRJNA552823) | activated sludge metagenome | isolation source: activated sludge from nitrification reactor of wastewater treatment plant... | place: USA: Pennsylvania | collected 2017 | reverse complement strand
GCCGGTGTTCCGCACGATATCGTTACCTGGGGAAGCCTGTTGCAGGAAGGTCGACAGGATTTGCAGGCGTGGTGGGTGCTGGTATTTCCGGGTTGCTGCCTGTTCCTGCTCTTGAACAGCCTTCAGTCCATGCGAAGAACAAGCGGTTCTTAACATTCTTTAACCTCGTTTTTCACAGCGGATTCATCGTTTTTTAGTTAAAATTGCTCCTCGTTACGAAGGTTTCCGGCTACCGCCATCCTTTCCGAATGTTACACTTTCTAAACCACGGTTTCGCGGTTTAGGTACCAGTACCTCGTAGTTAAACAACATGATGGACATTAAAGAAATCAACGAGCGCATTCAGCGCGAATCTGCTTTTGTTGACTTGCTCCAACTCGAATTGGGGAAAGTGATCGTCGGACAAAAGCAAATGACCGAACGGCTCCTGATCGCCCTACTGGCCAACGGCCACATCCTGCTGGAAGGAGTCCCGGGACTGGCCAAGACGCTTTCGATCAAGTCGCTTGCATCAGCAATTCACGCCAAGTTCAACCGGATCCAATTCACACCGGACCTGTTACCTGCCGACCTGATCGGCACGATGATCTACAATCAGAAGCAGGAGAGTTTCTCCATCCGCCGGGGACCTGTCTTCGCCAACTTCGTGCTGGCCGACGAGATCAACCGGGCACCCGCCAAGGTGCAAAGCGCCTTGCTGGAAGCCATGCAGGAACGACAGGTTACCATCGGCGAACAGACCTTCGCGCTCGAAGAACCATTCCTGGTCCTGGCTACGCAGAATCCCATTGAACAGGAAGGAACCTATCCGCTTCCGGAAGCACAGGTCGACCGCTTCATGCTGAAAGTGGTGATCGGCTACCCGACAAAGGAAGATGAAAAACTCATCATCCGTCAGAACATCGGGCAAGCGCCGGCTCCGGTGCAGCCGGTGGTGCGACCCGAAGAGATCCTTCAGGCGCGCAAAAGCCTGCGCGACGTGTACATGGATGAAAAGATCGAGCGTTACATCGTCGACATCGTCTTCGCGAGCCGTACACCCGAGGATTACAAACTCGGCAAGCTGAAACAACTGATCAGCTACGGAGGATCGCCCCGCGCGAGCATCAACCTGGCGCTGGCGTCCAAGGCTTACGCCTTCGTGAAACGCCGCGGCTATGTGATTCCCGAAGACGTACGCGCGATCTGCCACGACGTGATGCGGCACCGCATCGGACTGACCTACGAAGCGGAAGCGGAGAACATCAGTTCCGACCAGATCATCAACGAGATCCTCAACGCAGTCGAAGTTCCCTAAGTCTCCCCCGAGAGCGAACCTGAACTGTACGCATGGAAACCTCCACCCTGCTCCAAAAAGTCCGCGCGATCGAGATCAAGACTCGCGGCTTGTCGGCGCACATCTTTTCCGGCGAATACCACAGCGCCTTCAAAGGGCGTGGCATGGCATTCAGCGAGGTGCGGGAATATACACCGGGAGACGACATCCGGTCCATCGACTGGAACGTCACCGCCCGCTTCGGACATCCGTATGTCAAGGTATTCGAGGAAGAGCGGGAACTGACCGTCATCCTGCTGGTCGATGTCAGCGCCTCCGGAGACTTCGGCACGAAGCAACAGTTCAAACGCCAATTGATGACGGAGCTTTGCGCGGTACTCGCCTTCTCCGCCATTCAGAACAACGACAAGACCGGCGTCATCTTTTTCAGCGACCGTATCGAGAAGTTCATCCCGCCAAAGAAAGGAAAGACCCACATTCTGCGGATCATCCGGGAACTGATCGAATTCAAACCCGTTAACCGCAAAACCGACCTGGCCGTCGCTTTGCAGTACCTCACGAATGCGATCAAGAAACGCAGTATCTGTTTCCTGATCTCCGATTTCTACGCGGAGAATTTCGAACGTGAACTCAAACTCGCGAACAAGAAACACGACCTGGTCGCGCTTGAGATCATCGACCCGCGGGAGGAATCGTTGCCCGATATCGGCCTGGTCAGATTTGAAGACGCGGAAACGGGTACGTCCCAATGGATCGATACCGGGGACCCTGCCGTGCGGGAAGCTTTCCAGAAAAACATGCAGGTACGATCACGCAGAAATGCGGACCTGTTTGCACGTTCCGGCGTCGATACAGTCAGATTGAGCACCGATCGCTCCTATGTTCAACCACTCATGCAATTGTTTAAAAAGCGCGGAAGCAAGTGAGCATGAGCAGGTCGATTCTCCCTACACTCTTGATCGCGTGTCTGTTCTGGCTGGCCATGACACGGCCTGTGGCTGCGCAAATAGCTTCCCATGCGGAAGCCCGGATCGATACGAACACCATTCGAATCGGGGAACAAATTCGACTCGACCTATCTCTTTCCGGCCCGTCCAACGCCCGTGTTCAGTTTCCTGTTATCGGTGACACCTTGCCTGGACTGGAAATCGTGAAACGTGATTCATCCGACACCCTGCGCTCACCTGACGGCAGGACGATCACTTATTCTCAGCGCTTTTACCTCACACGCTTTGATACGGGTTATGTCGTACTGGAGCCTTTTCTCTTTGTCGTCGCCGATCCGACAACCGGCGCGATCGACAGCCTGACCACGGAAGCGCAACTGATCAGCATCACGACACTCGCGGTTGATACGACGCAAGGCATCAAAGACATCAAACCGATCCTCGATGTTCCGTTTACCTGGCAGGATGCCTTACCGTATGTCGCCATTGGTCTCGCCGCTCTGCTGATCGGGTACGGGATCTATCGATACCTGAAGCAACGAAAGAAACAACCGCAACCCGAAAAGCGCATCATCCCACCGGCGATTCCGGCTCACATCCGGGCATTTGAAGAACTGGAACGGATCGCCGCCGAAAAACTCTGGCAACAGGGTAAGATCAAGGAGTATCACACCCGGGTGACTGATGTGCTGCGCAATTACCTGGAAGAACGCTTCGGGATACCTGCTCCTGAGATGACGACCGATGAATTGATCGATCGCATGCGCAGAAAGATCAGTGATATCCGGAGCCAGGAGTTACTCCGTTCCATGTTGGTATTGGCCGACCTGGTCAAGTTCGCCAAAGCCCATCCGCTACCCGACGAACACGAACAATTACTGCGCGAATGCCGCGAGTTCATCGAACTTAACCGGCCCGTGACGGCGGAAGACATGACCGATAAGCAGGAGGTGCTGCCATGATCCCGGGCTGGAAGTTTCTTCACCCGCAATGGCTGTGGCTGTTATTGGTCATACCGGCCGTTTTGGCGTTTCACTACTTCTACCTGCGGAAGCGGCAACCCACCCTTCGATTTTCCAGCCTGACCGGCTTCTCGAACGTTCCGAACAGCTGGAGAACCAAATTGAAAGACCTTCCGGTGATCCTGAGAAGCCTGGTGATCGCCGCGTTGATCGTCGCGTTGGCCCGGCCGCAATCCAGTTCCAGCAGTCAGAACATTACGACCGAAGGTATTGACATCGTCATGGCGCTGGACATCTCCGCATCCATGCTCGCCGAGGACCTGAAACCCAACCGCATCGAAGCTGCTAAGAAAGTCGCCCGTGATTTCATCGACCAGCGACCCAATGACCGCATCGGTCTCGTCGTGTTCAGCGGAGAAAGCTTCACCCAGTGTCCGATGACGACCGACCATGCCGTGCTGAAGAACCTGTTGCTGGGAATTCAAAGCGGAATGCTGGCGGACGGAACCGCCCTGGGTGAAGGACTGGCAACCGCGGTGAACCGCATACGCAACAGCACGGCGAAAAGCAAGGTCATCATCCTGCTGACCGACGGCGTAAACAACATCGGAGCGATCGCGCCGGAGACCGCCGGCGACATTGCACAGGCTTTTGGTATCCGGGTCTATACGATCGGCGTGGGAACGGAAGGCATGGCACCCTATCCGGTACAGACCCCGCTGGGTACCCAGTACCAATATATGCCGGTACAGATCGACGAAGCCGTCTTACAAAAGATCGCCGGCTCGACCGGAGGAAAATACTTCCGCGCTACTTCTTCCGGCCAGTTGAAGACCATCTACCAGGATATCGACAAACTGGAAAAAACCCGTATCGACGTGACCGAGTTCCGTCATCGTTCGGAAGAGTATTACCCGATCGCGCTGGTCGCGATCGTGTTGCTCTGCCTCGAGTACTTCTTACGTCAGACCTTGTTCCGCACCCTCCCCTGATATGTTTCGCTGGGCACATCCTGAACATCTCTATGCACTGGCCGTCGTACCGGTCCTGCTGATGTTCTATTTATTCGCACGGGACGCACGCGGTAAACGCCTCTACCGCTTTGGCGAGCGCAAACTCGTGGAACGTCTCCTACCCTTTGCTTCCGTAAACAAGCCGTGGTTGCGGATGTTCCTCGTACTCTTCGCGCTGTTGTCGCTTGTCCTGGCCTGGGCGAATCCGCAATTCGGTTCCCGACTGGTAGAAGTGAAACGCGAAGGGGTTGACGTGATCGTCGCGCTCGACGTATCCAATTCCATGAAGGCGGAAGACATACGGCCGAACCGTCTGGAACGCTCCAAACAGCTCATCAGCCGTTTGATCGATCGCCTGGAAAACGATCGCATCGGATTGGTGGTCTTTGCAGGACAAGCCTATGTGCAGTTGCCGATCACGACCGATTATGCGGCGGCTAAGTTGTTCCTCAACTCGATTGACACCGATATCATTCCGACCCAGGGTACGGCCATCGGTTCAGCACTTGATCTTTGCCAGGAATCATTCGTAGGCAATGACAACAAGCACAAAGTCATCGTCCTGATTACGGATGGCGAGAACCACGAAGACGACCCGATAACCGCTGCGAAAAAAGCCGGAGAAGCGGGAGTCATCGTCCACGCCATCGGCATGGGTTCTCCGGAGGGCGTACCGGTACCGGTCTATCGAAACGGCAGCCAGGTCGACTACCTGCGTGACCGTGACGGAAATACCGTCTTGACCAAGCTGGATGAAATGACCCTTCAACAAATCGCCGCAGAGACGAAAGGGGAATACATCCGGGCCACAAACAGCGACGACGGCTTGACGACCGTGATCAACGCTATCGGCCGGATGGAAAAGAAACAATTCGGCACCAAGCAATATTCCGATTACGAAGACCGGTTTCAGTATCTGCTTGCCTTCTCGCTGCTGCTCCTTGTATTGGAATCGCTCTTCAGCGACCGCAGAAGCGAAGTGCTGTACCGGCTTGACATCTTTGGAGAGAATAAAAACAAGGAGGAACGATCATCATGATGATAGCTTCCATCACACTGCGATTTCAACTGCTTGCCATGAGCCTGTTAATGCTCCAGGCTCCTACCCATACCCTGGCTCAATCAGAACGAAAACTTGTTCGTGAAGGGAACACCGCTTACGAAGCGAAGAAGTTTGACCAGGCGGAAATACAGTACCGGAAATCCCTGGAGAAGAACAAGACTTCCCTCCCGGCACAATACAACCTCGGAAACGCACTGTTCCGGCAGGATAAACTCGACGAAGCAAAGAGCCAGTACGAACAGGCCGCCAACCTGAAAGATGCACCGGCGGCGGATCGTGCCAAGGCGTTTCACAACCTGGGCAACAGCCTTTTGAAACAGGAAAAATACCAGGAAAGCATCGACGCGTACAAACAATCGCTGCGCATAAATCCCGCCGATAACGACACGCGTTACAACCTTGCTTACGCACAGGCCAAGCTGCAGCAACAACAGAACCAACAGAATCAAAACAACAAGCAAGACGACAAGCAAGAAAAGGACCAGCAGAAGAACCAGAACCAGCAGCAACAACAGAATAAAGACCAGCAGGATAAGAACAAGCAGCAGCAGGACCAGCAGCAACAGGATCAGCAGCAGGATCAGGCGAAAAAAGATCAGCAAAAACCGGATCAGCAAAAACCTGAACGGATCAGCAAGGAAGACGCGGAAAAAATTCTGCAAGCCCTGAACAACGACGAAAAGAAAACGCAAAAAAAGTTGAACAAAAAGGAGGCGGTTCGGGTTCGGATCGATAAGCAATGGTGATCAAAGACAGAACGAACGTATTGTTGACGGAACGTCTGGAGCTTCGTCCGTTAACCGCACAGGATGCCGGCTTCCTGTTCGACCTGTACACGGATCCGGAAGTGATCCGGTATACCGGAGAAACCCGACTGCGGGATGAAGCGCATGCACGCGAATTTTTGGATCGCTGCACTGCGATGCCGGCTTCCCATCCGCCGGTTTATCTGATCAGTATTGTCGGCGAAGAAAAGAAAAGCGGGTGGTGCGGCCTTCGCTATGACGACGAGGATCAGGTGTTCGACCTGGGATTTCGCCTGGAGCGAACCTCTTGGGGAAAAGGGTACGCCACAGAGGCTGCACGAGCCGTCATGGAGGAAGCGTTCGGACAATACGGTTTGATCAGGATACGGGCACGGTGTGTGCGCGAGAACATCGGCGCTTCCCATGTACTGCTGAAACTCGGTTTCAAGGCCGTGCGGTCGTTTACGGCGCACGGTTACCTTTGCGATGAATACGCCTTAGAACGTCATGAACTCCCGATCGGTCGGAATTGATCTAACGCGGGTCCTTGGACTCCGGAGCTGGCTGGCGATGTTGCTGGCCACCTTGCTCCTGCCCGTGCATTCCCGGGCTACGGCGGATGTATTCACGGCCAGTCTCAGTTCCAATTCGGTTGCAGTGGGCGATCAGGTGCAGATCACCTTTACGCTCAACGGTAGTGGACGGAACTTCAAGGCCCCCTCCTTTGAAGGCTTCAACGTGCTGATGGGACCCAGCCAGTCGAGCAATATCCAAATGATCAACGGCAGCTTTTCGCAAACCCTCAGTTTTACTTATGTATTACAGGCGGTGAAAGAAGGCACCTTCAAGATAGGTTCTGCCGAGATCGTATTGAATAACCAAAAAGTACTGAGCAATCCCGTCACGCTTACCGTGACCAAAGGATCGTCGCGTTCATCGGGTGGCAGTTCGGGCGGTGGCGAGCCCATGACCAGGAATGTCTTCATCCGCGCCTCGGTGGATAAGAGCAATGTGTTTCGCGGAGAAGGTCTTGTGGTGACGTACCGTCTTTACACCCGCGTAACCCTCGTCAATTACACCATCAGCAAGTTGCCTGCTCCAAACGGTTTCTGGAGCCAGGAAATCCAGTTGCCCCAACAATTGCAATTCCATAACGAGAATGTGGACGGGGTCAACTACCAGGTGGCCGATCTGAAAAAAATGGTCTTGTTTCCACAACGAAGCGGCAACCTGGAACTGGATCCGATGGAAGGCGAAGTCATTGCCCGTGTACAGGTGAAACGCCAGCGCAGCAACGACCCGTTCGATCAGTTTTTCGGGAACGATCCGTTCGGTTCGTTCTTCGGCGGAGGACTGCAGGACGTCAAAGTTCCGCTCAAGAGCCAACCCGTCCGGGTGAACGTACGAGAATTACCGGACGGCGCGCCTGCCGGCTTTACCGGGGCCGTGGGTAAGTTCACCTTTGAAACTTCTATTGATAAGGACAAGACCAAAACGAATGAAGCCGTAACGCTTCGGATAAAAGTCACCGGCAAAGGGAACATCAAACTGGTGGATGCACCGAAGGTCAACTTCCCGCCTGATTTTGAATTATATGATCCGAAAGAATCGGTGAATATCACCGCCGGTGGCAGTGGCGCAAGCGGTAGTAAGACCTTCGAGTACCTGATCATCCCGCGCAATGCCGGTAATTTTAAGATCACCGTAGATCCGTTCAGCTACTTTGACCTGGATAAGAAGTCCTACCTCGAACTATCCGGTACGACCCTGGACCTCGCGGTGGAAAAAGGCAACGAAACAGTCACTACTACCGTTAGCGGCGTGAACAAATCGGATGTACAATTACTCGGGAAGGACATTCGTTTTCTCAAGACTGCCGACCCGCAACTGGTCCTGAACCCACAGCCTTTACGCGGCTCATGGCTGTTCTATGTACTGTTGTTCATGCCCTTCGCGCTATTGCTCATCGCCTCGCAATGGCGGAAAAAACTCGCTGAACGAATGACCAATGTGGCCTTGATCCGCAGCCAACGTGCCAGCAAGGTCGCTCTCCGTCGTCTGGCAAGATCGAAGGAGTTGTTGGGCAAACAGGATCACGCGGCCTTTCTCGAAGAGCTTTCCCGTGCCTTGTGGGGTTACATATCCGACAAGCTGCAATTGCCGGTGTCGGAACTCAACCGTGATAATGCGAAAACGCATCTGCAACAACGCGGAACATCGGAAGCCATGATCAACGAATTGCTTTCCGTTCTGGATGCCTGTGAATTCGCCCGGTTTGCAGGAGGATCTGCGACCTTGCCCGAGGACCTTTACCAGCGGGGAATTGCCAGCATTACCCAAATGGAGGAACAAGTATGAACCGGATCACACGTCCTTCTTCCTTTCTGATCCAACTTTTCTGCCTGCTGGGGTTCCTGGCCATTGAAGGTACGATCCTGGCATCCGGCACGGATGAACGGTATTCCGCAGCGGGGAAAGCTTATGAAAAAAAGGAGTACGCTGCGGCCATCGCCACCTACGAAGAATTATTGCGCGAAGGTTTTCGCGCGCCCGACCTCTACTATAATCTCGGTAACGCGCATTATAAAGCCGGACACATCGCGCCTTCGATACTCAATTATGAGCGAGCCCTGAAACTTGCGCCGGATGATGAGGATACACGGTATAACCTGCGTATAGCCAACCTCCAGGTCGTCGACAAGATTGAAACGATGCCGGCTGTATTTTACCGCCGTTGGATCAACAGCATCAGCGGTTGGTGCAGTGCGGATGCCTGGAGCGGCTGGTTGATCGGCATGTCCTGGCTGCTGGCTTTGATCATTTTCGGATTTATCATCACCCGTTCTCCGGGCTGGAAAAAGGTATTGTTCCTTTCCGGGGTCATGGTGCTCTTCATCACCCTTGTCGTAACCCTGGCGGGTCGCGAAAGTAATCGGCAGGTGAGCCGACACGATGAGGCGATCATCCTGTCTCCCAGCGTTTATGTCAAAAGCTCTCCCGATGAAAAAGGCAACGACCTGTTCATCCTGCACGAAGGCACGAAGGTCTCCCTGCAGGATCAGGTCGGCAACTGGCAGGAGATCCGGCTGGCGAATGGAACTGTCGGTTGGGTGACCGTGGACGTCCTGGAAGCGATCTGAACGGATGCGCAGGGTTTTGCTACTAAGTGATACGCACGGTACGATCGACGATCGGATCATGCGTAGGGTCGAACTCGCAGATGAGATCTGGCATGCCGGCGATATCGGATCCATGGAGGTGGCCGATCAACTCGAACATCTTTGCCCGACGCGGGCGGTATACGGTAACATTGATGATCACCGGATGCGGCAACGCTTCCCGGAACATGCGATCTTTCAATGCGAAGAGCTGAAGGTGCTGATCACGCATATTGCCGGGACACCCGGTCATTACCCGGCCAGCGTCCGAACATTATTGGAAAAGCATCGCCCCGACCTGTTCGTCTGCGGCCATTCCCACATCCTGAAAGTACAACGGGATGAAAAATTCGGTCATTTGCATTTGAATCCGGGAGCAGCCGGCAAGCATGGCTTTCACAAAGTCCGCACCCTGCTGGAGTTCGTTGTCGATGGAAAATCGATCCGGGAACTCCAGGCTGTCGAAATCGGTTTACGCGGGTCGCTGGAGCCCTAACCGTTCACCGCAACCGGTCAGCAGAGCGTACCAGGGCCTCATCGCGCTTGACAAAGCGAACCGCCAGAAAGGTAAAGAGCAGCGACACCAGCGGGAGATAACTGCCATAACGGTAATGGAGCCGTTGATCCAGGTTGGTTGCCATCGTATCGGCCACGAAAAACAGCAAGCCAACTTCGATACAAAGCAAGAGCAGCATGAGATTACCGATGCGCGCCTGGAGGTTCCTGTTGCGGTAAAGAAAAATAGCCACGAGTGCGAAGACCCCGACCGCGCCGTTGAGCAACATCAGTAGCGCGTTGTTGGCAATGGAAATCGCCTTTATTGCCGGAGTGCCATCCGGATTCGGCGGTACCTGAATATCCGGTAATTCGTATACCGGGACAAAGATCAGTAAGACGGATATCAGGACGACGCCAAGGAAGAACAGGGTTTGGATGCGTTGTATCATAGACGGATGGATCGGGGACAAAGATGATAAACCCATTTAAAAGGGCAAATCGGTTACCTCAGCCTCAAAATCTGCAAAATTTGTTCATAAATTGTTTGCACTAATTGAAAAAAGCACCTATACTTGTGATGAATTTAGCGCCCGGGAAGC
>WBZP01007775.1_pt1 | contig 10263 bp, 8 predicted proteins | sample 5204301 | NCBI WGS metagenome assembly WBZP01 (sample SAMN12412401, study PRJNA552823) | activated sludge metagenome | isolation source: activated sludge from nitrification reactor of wastewater treatment plant... | place: USA: Pennsylvania | collected 2017 | reverse complement strand
AGTTGGACAAGGACCTCAAGGCCCTCGCCGAGGAGCCGTCGACGCAACCCGGCGGCGTGACCCCCGTCGTCGCGCCGGACAAGCCGACACCGGTGAAGGCCCCGGCCGAGGAAGTCGTGGTCCTCTCGGACACCGACGACACCGACGAGCCGGTTCAGCAGGTTCACCAGGCAGGTGCCACGGCCGACCCGGTCAAGGACTACCTCAAGCAGATCGGCAAGGTGGCCCTGCTCAACGCCGAGCAGGAGGTCGAGCTCGCCAAGCGGATCGAGGCCGGGCTGTTCGCGGAGGAGATGCTGGCCAAGGGCATCGACGACGACGAGCTGCGTATGGACCTGGAGTGGATCTCCGGCGACGGCCAGGCAGCCAAGCGCCACCTGCTCGAGGCCAACCTGCGGCTCGTCGTGTCGCTGGCAAAGCGCTACACGGGTCGCGGCATGCTGTTCCTGGACCTCATCCAGGAGGGCAACCTGGGCCTGATCCGCGCGGTCGAGAAGTTCGACTACACCAAGGGCTACAAGTTCTCCACGTACGCGACCTGGTGGATCCGGCAGGCGATCACGCGGGCGATGGCCGACCAGGCTCGCACCATCCGGATCCCGGTGCACATGGTCGAGGTGATCAACAAGCTCGCCCGGGTGCAGCGCCAGATGCTGCAGGACCTGGGCCGCGAGCCCACCCCGGAGGAGCTGGCCAAGGAACTGGACATGACCCCGGAGAAGGTGGTCGAGGTCCAGAAGTACGGCCGTGAGCCGATCTCGCTGCACACCCCGCTCGGCGAGGACGGCGACAGCGAGTTCGGCGACCTGATCGAGGACTCCGAGGCCGTCGTCCCGGCCGACGCCGTGTCGTTCACGCTGCTGCAGGAACAGCTGCACTCGGTGCTCGACACCCTGTCGGAGCGCGAGGCCGGCGTGGTCTCGATGCGGTTCGGCCTGACCGACGGCCAGCCGAAGACGCTCGACGAGATCGGCAAGGTCTACGGCGTCACCCGCGAGCGGATCCGCCAGATCGAGTCCAAGACGATGTCCAAGCTGCGTCACCCGAGCCGCTCGCAGGTGTTGCGCGACTACCTGGACTGATCGAAACGGGACTGATCGAACACTGAACCGGCCGAACCGGACGACGAAGGGCCGCTCCACCGCGATGGTGGGGCGGCCCTCGTCGTTCCCTCAGCGGGCCGGACGCAGGTCGGTGGTGGGCCAGACCACCACCTGGCCGGTGTCGGCCCAGGCGACCAGGATCGAACCGTCACGGCTGAACCGGGCTCCGGACAGGGGAACCAGACCCGTGCTCACGTCCTCGGCCAGTCCCTTGGGCAGAGTGAAACGCGGGCCCACCGGGTCACCCCCGGCCGTTTCCCAGACCTGGGCCCCCTTCGAGCCCACGAGGGCCAGGTACTGCCCGTCGACGGAGAAGGCGATGGAGTCCACCCGCCCCCGGGCCCTCACCCGGATGGTCTCCGGCCCGGCCCCGGTGCTGAAGACCACGACCTCGCCGAGACTCTGGTCGGTCAGGGCGGCCACGGTGTTCCGTCCGGAGAGATCGCAAAGGGCTCGGACCCCAAGAACGGGCTGATCGTCCCCAGCGGGTCGGTGGTGGTCAGATTCCACAGGTTCAGCTCACCTTCCTTCCCCAGGGTCCCGGCGACCTCTCCCGAGGCCCCCACCTGCCACTGCAGGGGTCGCGACGGGAGGCTGACCAGGTCCGGGTCATTCCCCGGGTGGGCGAGGTCCCAGGTCGCGAGCTTCGTCCCCTCGACGAGCCCGACCAGCCGTCGTCCGTCCTCGGTGATCCGGAAGGCCTCGGGAACAGCCGTGCCCGTGAGCCGGGCGGTGCCGGTTCCGGACGTACCGCGCAACAGCAGACCGGATTCCCCGACGACGACCAGGTACCGTCCATCGTCACTGACGGCCGCGGGGCAGCGCCCCGCCCGGCCCGGCACCTCGAGGGAGGTGGCCCCACGCTTCGGGGCGGTCGTCGTCCAGGTCACCAGGCGACAGCGCTCGACCAGGGAGATCCGGGAACCGTCGTCGGAGGGGACCGGCGGCATCGCCCGCGCAGGTCCGGCCGGGATCAGGACGCCGGTGAGCGCGTCGGTCCGAGCCCGGGCGGGGGACAGCGCCGGGTAGTCGTCGTCCGGGTTCGGCGCCGTGGTCGACGGCTCGGTGGGGACCACGCTGACGACGGCCTCCGGCCGGCCGGACTCCGTCGTGGCGGGCGTGGGCCGGGCGAGGGAGCCGAGGGCCGAGGCCACCGTCCCGATGGCGAGCGGGACGGAGACGATCAACGCCAACAGGGCGCCCAACCGCCGTGGCGTGCCGCCGGTGCCGTTGGCCGCTCCTGGCCCGACCCCCAGGTCCCCTTCCGGCGCCGTGGCCGTGGCGGCGGGGAAGGGCGGCGGCTCCGGTGGGCGGTACCACGGCGAGGTCGGGTCGGCCCGGTGTGGGGCGGCCGGGGGCGGGGGCCCGGCGCGGGCAGTGGCGCAGGGTCGTGCCGCAGGGGGCCCGGGGGAGTCGGTGGCGGTCCGGACATGGCGAGGCCCTCCTATCGGGTCGCACCGAGGTCGGTGGCACGGAGGTCGGTGGTGGGCCAGACGACCACCTGTCCGGCGTCGGACCAGGCCACCAGGACCGACCGGTTGCGGCTGAACCGGGCGCCGCTCAACGGAGTCCGGCCCGAGGCGACGCCGGTGGTCATGCCCGAGGGAAGGGTGAGGCGAGGCCCCACCGGATTCCCGGTGGCCGTCTCCCACAGCTGCGCTCCCTCGGAGCCCACGGTGGCCAGGTACTGACCATCGACGGAGTAGGTGATGGCGTCGATCCGCCCTCTCGCGCGCAGCCTGATCTCTTGCGGCCCGAAGCCCGTGGTGAAGACCACGACCTCGCCCGTGTCGTAGTCGGTGGTCGCCGCGACGAGAGTGCCGTCCGGTGACAGGGCGAACGGTGAGACCCCGATGAAGGGACCGATCACCGACAGCTGCGTCTCGGCGGCGAGATCCCACACTTCCAGGTCGTCGTCGGCGTTCATCACAGCTCCCACCCGCCCCGATGCCGAGAACTGCTACATGGCGGCCGGCGGGGGCGGACCGGCGGCGGCCGGAGGCTTCTCCGGGTGCTCCAGATCCCAGGAGGCGACCGTGGATCGGTCCACCAGGCCGACGAGGTGCCGGCCGTCGGCGGCGATCTGGATCTCCACCGGCAGACCGTCGGGGGCCGGGAGGCGGGTCGTCCGGGCACGTCGGCGATCGGTCATGCTCAGGTGCCCGGTTCCGGAGGTGACCAGGAAGCGCCCGTCGCCGCTGATCGCCGTCGGGCACCGAGTGCCCCGAGCCGGCAGGACCGTCGGGGTGCCGATCCGGGTGGGGCGAGTCGTCGTCCAGGCACTCAGGCGGCAGCGCTCGACCAGGTGAATCCGTGATCCGTCGTCCGACGGCACCGGTGGCATGGCCCAGCCCGGTCCGTCCGTGCGAACCGGGATCTGGGTCCCCTGCAGGGCGTCCGTGCGTGGCTTCACGGGGGACAGCGGTGGATACGACACCTCGGGCTCCGGGGCTTCCTCCGTCGGTTCCGTGGGGCTCGGCGTGGGGGTCGGCGCAGGGAACTCGGCCACCCGCGAGGAGGTGACGCCGGGACGGGATCTCCAGGCTTCGACGCCGAACACGATCGGGATCACGAGGGTGGCTCCCACGATGAGGAGGGCCTCCCACCGCTGCACCCGTTGACGTTGCATCCGCGGCCGGGCCACCCGGACCCGCTGCCGCGTTGCCTGGATGAGGACGAGGAATCGCGGTGGGGCCGGGGGAGACAGGTGACGCTGACGTCGCCATGGACCTGCCGCCGGCGGGCTCGCAGGTGGAGGGGCCCCGCGGGACACCCCGGGCGCGGGTGCCGTCCCGGCTCGCCCGTCGGGGGTGCCCCAGGCGGGGGTCGCCGGCGCGGCCAGCGGTGAGGGCGCCGCCGCGGACAGCACGTGGCCCAGGGCCTGGGCCGCCGTGGGCCGCTCGGCCGCCCGATGGCTCAGGCAGCGACGCACCAGGTCGGCGAGCCCGGGAGGGACCCCGAGCAGCGCGTCGTCCGACCCGGCGGGCACCCGGCCCGTCGCCGCGTAGGCGATGGTGGCGGCCCAGGCGTACATGTCGCCCGAGGCGTCGGCGGGGACGCCGTCCAGCAGTTCGGGGGCCAGGAACGCCCGCGTGCCCAGCACGCCGTCGGACACGTCCTCCCGTGAACCGCGGCGTTCGACGATGCCGAAATCGATCAGACGCGGTCCGTCGGGGCCGAGCACGATGTTGCCGGGCTTGATGTCGCGGTGCACCAGGTCCACCCGGTGCACCGCGCCCAGCGCCGCCAGCGTCGCCAGGGCGAGCCGTTCGACGGCCCACGGGTCCAGCGGCCCCTCGGCCGCCACGCGCTCGGCCAGGGTGGCTCCCGGCACGTACTCACTGACCAGGTACGGCGGGTTCGCGGCCGGGTCGGCGGCGATCAGACGGGCGATCCCGAACGCGGGCACCGCCTGCAGGGCGGCGACCTCGGCGGCGATCTGGTCGTGGCTCTCGGGTTCCCGGCTGAGCCACTCCGCCCCGAACACCTTGACGGCCACCAGCCGGCCGTCACCGCCCATCCCCAGGTACACGCTGGCTTGCCCGCCCCGCCCCAGCACCCCGGTCAGCCGGTACCCGCCCACCCGGCGCGGATCGTCGGCGGCCAGCCCCCCGATCGGCATCGCTCCCCCCTCACGCGAGCAGGACGCCGGCGAGCCAGGTGAGGGCGATCACCAAACCGGTCATCAGCTCGATCACCATGCTCCACCCGGCCGCTCTGAGCGCGGCCAGGGTCGACGTCCAGGCAGGGGAATGCTCGCGCAACCGCGCCCGCTCCGCCAGATAGACGCCGAGCACGAACCCGATCACCAGCCCGGCCACCGGCACCACGAAGAACCCGATCACGCCGAGGAGGGTGCCGAGCGCCATGGTCGACCACGGGACGCCGGACCCGCGCAGCTGCCGCCCGGGGACCAGGTAGCGCACGACGCTGCCGACGGCCATCACCACGGTGGCGACGGCGAGCACGGTCCAGGCGAGGGGGGTGCGCAGGGAGAGCGTCCAGACCAGCACGCCGGCCCAGGTGAGCACCAGGCCGGGGAGCACCGGGACGACGATGCCGGCGAGGCCGACGACGACCAGCACGGCGGAGACCAGGGTGATCACCGCTGGCGAACCTCCTCGACGACGGGAGGCTCAGCCTAGGTCAGCGCTCGCCGTCCGGCGCGGTGTGCGGCGTACCGGTGAGCTGGTCGGTCTCGTCGTGGATGTAGGCCGCCCGCGCCTTCAGCGCCGGGGCGTGCGTACGGCCGTGGTGCGCGCAGAACAGCAACTCGCCGCCGCCCGGCAGCACCACCCGCAGATAGGCCCGGGCGCCGCACCGGTCGCAGCGGTCCGCCTGGCCGAGTGGCCGGGGAGCGAGCAGGGTGTTCATGGTCTAGGCCTCCCTTCGTGAACCTGGGTGTGTTCTCCTGCCGGCACCGCTTCTGTCGGCACCGTTCCTGTCGGCATCCTCGCCGGTGACAACAGTGAACCAGGCCGGGCACTTCCGGCCAGCCACGCTCACGGTCGTTCGCTGTCCGCGAAGCGAAGCAACATCTGGTCATCTGGCGCTCACAGTGTGTCACTTTCGCCGGGGGAGAACCGGTGCCGGGCGACCGTCCGGCGCGCCAGCGACGGAGCCGGCCGCCCCACCCGGTAGCCTCGATCAGACGTACGACTGCCGAGCAAGGGGACGGACCGTGGCCGTGCAGCCCATCAACCGACGAGCCGACAACTCGTCCCGGCCGGGTCGGTCACCGGGTGGTGCCGACTACACGGCCCGACACCTGTCGGTGCTCGAAGGTCTCGAGGCGGTGCGCAAGCGCCCGGGGATGTACATCGGCTCCACCGACACCCGCGGCCTGATGCACTGCCTCTGGGAGATCATCGACAACGCGGTCGACGAGGCGCTCGGCGCCCACTGCCGCGAGATCCTGGTCACCCTGCACGCCGACGGGTCCGTCGAGGTGAGCGACGACGGGCGCGGCATCCCGGTCGACATCGAGCCGAAGACCGGGCTGACCGGCGTCGAGGTCGTCTTCACCAAGCTCCACGCCGGCGGCAAGTTCGGCGGCGGGTCCTACGCAGCGTCCGGCGGTCTGCACGGTGTCGGCGCCAGCGTCGTGAACGCCCTGTCCGCCCGGCTCGACTGCGCGGTCGACCGCGGCGGCAAGACGTACTCGATGAGCTTCCGCCGCGGCGAGCCCGGGGTCTTCCTCGACGGTCGCGGCGCCCCCTCGCCCGACTCGACCTTCGAGCCGTTCCTCGACGGCAGCGAGCTGCGGGTGACCGGAACCGTGCGGCGCGGCGTCACCGGCACCCGGGTGCGTTACTGGGCGGACCGGCAGATCTTCCTCAAGGACGCCGCGTTCAGCTACGACGAGCTGGTCACCCGGGCCCGGCAGACCAGCTACCTGGTGCCGGGGCTGACCATCCGGCTCCGCGACGAGCGGTGCCTGCCCGGCACCCCCGGCGAGCACGGCCCGCACGTCGAGACCTTCTGCCACGAGGGCGGGATCGGGGAGTTCGCCGAGTTCCTGGCCACCGACGAGCCGGTCACCGACGTCTGGCGGTTGCAGGGCGAGGGCCGCTTCACCGAGACCGTGCCGGTGCTCGACGACCGGGGCCACATGACCCCGACCGACGTCGAGCGGACCTGCCACGTCGACGTCGCCCTGCGCTGGGGCACCGGCTACGACACCGAGGTCCGCTCGTTCGTCAACATCATCGCCACCCCCAAGGGCGGCACCCACATCGCCGGGTTCGACCAGGCCCTGCTGAAGACCCTGCGCCAGGCGGTCGCCGACAGCGCGCGCACGCTCAAGGTGAGCGTCAAGGACGACCGGGTCGAGAAGGACGACGTCCTGGAGGGTCTGACCGCGGTCGTCACCGTGCGGCTGGCCGAGCCGCAGTTCGAGGGGCAGACCAAGGAGGTGCTGGGCACCAACGCCGTCCGCCGGATCGTGGCGGACGTGGTCGAGCGCGAACTGACCGCCGCCCTCGCCTCGCCCAAGCGCAAGACCCAGGCGCGGCTGCTGCTGGAGAAGGCCGTCGGGGCCATGCGCACCCGGGTCGCGGCCCGCCAGCACAAGGAGACCCAGCGCCGCAAGAACGCGCTCGAGACCTCCTCCCTGCCGGCCAAGCTGGTCGACTGCCGCAGCGACGACGTCGACCGCACCGAACTGTTCATCGTCGAGGGCGACTCGGCCCTGGGGACGGCGAAGCTGGCCCGCAACAGCGAGTTCCAGGCCCTGCTGCCGATCCGCGGCAAGATCCTCAACGTGCAGAAGGCGTCCGTCACGGACATGCTCAAGAACGCCGAGTGCGCCTCGATCATCCAGGTGGTGGGCGCCGGGTCCGGCCGCACGTTCGACCTCGAGTCGGTCCGCTACGGGAAGATCATCCTGATGTCGGACGCCGACGTGGACGGCGCGCACATCCGCACCCTCCTGCTCACCCTCTTCTTCCGCTACATGCGCCCGCTCGTCGAGGCGGGGCGGGTCTACGCCGCGGTGCCGCCGCTGCACCGGGTCGAGATCGTCAACCCGGGCGCGAAGAAGAACGAGTACGTCTACACCTACTCCGACCCCGAGCTGCACCGCACCCTGGCCGCCCTGGACAAGAAGGGCCGCCCGTACAAGAACCCCCCGCAGCGCTACAAGGGTCTGGGTGAGATGGACGCCGACCAGCTCGCCGAGACGACGATGGATCCGCGCCACCGCACCCTGCGCCGGGTGCGGTCGGCCGATCTGGACGCCGCCGCCAAGGTGTTCGAGCTGCTGATGGGCAACGACGTCGCACCGCGGAAGGACTTCATCGTGGCCGGCGCCGCCGCGCTGGACCGGCAGCGCATCGACGCCTGAGCGACCACCGGGGACGACCATGGGCCACGGGCACGCTCACGGGCACGGGCTGAGTGCGGCCGGCCGCAGCCGGGGCCGGTTGCTGATCGTCCTGGCGATCACCACGGCGGTGCTGGTCACCGAGCTGGTCGGGGCGTGGGTGACCGGCTCGTTGGCCCTGCTGGCCGATGCCGGGCACATGTTCACCGACGCCGGCGGCATCCTCCTGGCCGTGCTGGCGGTCAGCTTCGCCGCGCGGCCGGCCACCGCCGAGCGCACGTTCGGCTACTACCGGCTGGAGATCCTCGCCGCCATGGCCAACGCGGTGCTGCTGTTCGGCGTCGCGGTCTACATCCTCGTCGAGGCCTGGCGCCGCTGGGTCGACCCGCCCGAGGTGGCCGGCGGGGCCATGCTCGTCTTCGCGGTGATCGGTCTGGTGGCCAACACGGTCGGGCTGCTGGTGCTCCGGGCGGGGGCCGCGGCCAGCCTGGCCGTGCGCGGCGCCTACCTCGAGGTGCTGGGTGACGCCCTCGGCTCGGTCGCCGTGATCGTGGCAGCGGTGGTCATCGCCGTGACCGGGTGGACCCGGGCCGACGTCGTGGCCTCTGTCGTGGTGGCGCTGATGATCCTCCCGCGGACCTGGACCCTGGTGCGCGAGGCGGTCGACGTGCTGCTCGAGGCAACGCCGCGGGGCGTCGATCTGGAGCAGGTCCGCGAGCACCTGCTCGAGGTGCCCGGGGTGCTCGGCGCCCACGACCTGCACGCGTGGACGATCACCTCCGGGCTCCCGGTCCTCTCCGCGCACGTCGTCGTCTCCGACGAGGCGCTGGCCGACGGCGGGTACGGCCGGATGCTCGACCGGTTCGCCGAGTGCCTGGCCGAGCACTTCGATGTCGAGCACTGCACCTTCCAGCTCGAACCGGCGAGTCACGCCGAGCACGAGTTCCACACCCACCGCTGACCCGGCACCGGGCACTGCACCTGACCCGGCCGGGGATTGAGGACGCGTCGCCGGGTGAGGGTCAGCGGGGCGGGCCGGCGACGGCCGAGATCGGTTGGCGCAGAGGCGTTCCCGAGCCGTCGCGGCGCGAGTCGACCGGTGGGAGCGGGACGGCCACGCCGCTGCCGGCCGCCGCGATCGGCGGGGCCGTGCCCGCCCAGGCGAGCAGCAGCGTGTCCTCGCCCTTGAGGAACCGCTGGCAGCGCACCCCACCGGTGGCGCGACCCTTCGCCGGGTACTCCGCGAACGGGGTGACCTTGGCGGTGCCGGCCTGCGTGCCGGGCAGCCCACCGGAGTCGCCGGCGACGGTGACGACGGCACTGGCCCACTCGCCGTCGTCCAGCGTCAGGTCGACGGCGCCGAAGAACACCGCCCGCGCCCCGGCCGACAGGGCGATCCCCGCCATGCCACCGGCGGCCCGCCCCTGCGGGCGCACCCGCTCGGCGTCGAAGCGGAGCAGTTGGGCGTCGCTGCTGATGAACACGAGATCGCAGCGCTCGGAGGGCAGCTCGACCGCGCCGACCACCTCGTCCCCGTCGCGCAGCGCGATCATCTCCCACGATTCCTTGTTGGCCGGGTAGTCGGTGGCGACCCGCTTGACCACCCCCTGGGCCGTGCCCAGCGCCAGACCGGGGGAGTCCTCCGCGAGCGTGCTCAGGCAGAGCACTCGCTCGCCCTTGCCGAGTGCCAGGAACTCCTCGATCCGGGCCCCCCCGGCCAGCGACGGCGCGCTCGACGTGGGGGGCAGGGCGGGCATGTCCACCACCGACAGCCGGATCATCCGCCCGTGGTTCGTCACCGCGGCGACCTCCCCGCGGGCGGTGGCGCGCACGGCGCTGACGACGACGTCGTGGCTCGCCCGGCGCGCGGAATCGGGCGGGGTCAGCGGTTCGTCACCGGCGGTGCGGGCGAGCAGCCCGGTGGACGACAGCAGGACCCGGCACGGGTCGTCGGTCACCTCGAGAGGCGTTGCGCGAGAGGCGGTCACCGCCACACCGGCCGATTCCAGCAACACGGTCCGGCGCGGCGTCCCGTAGGTCGTGGCGACCTCGGCGAGCTCCGCGGAGACCACCTCGCGCCGGCGCGCCTCGCTGGCCAGGATCGCCTCGAGCTCGGCCATGGTGGCCTGCAGTTCGGTGCGCTCGGTCTCGAGTTCGATGGTGCTGTACTTGGTCAGCCGGCGCAGCGGCATCTCGAGGATGTAGTCGGCCTGGACGCGGGTCAGGTCGAAGACCGTCATCAGTCGCTCGCGGGCCTGGGCCGTGTCGTCGCTGCCCCGGATCACCGCGATCACCTCGTCGATGTCGAGGATGGCGATGAGCAGGCCCTCGACCAGG
>WBZP01007774.1_pt1 | contig 10263 bp, 5 predicted proteins | sample 5204301 | NCBI WGS metagenome assembly WBZP01 (sample SAMN12412401, study PRJNA552823) | activated sludge metagenome | isolation source: activated sludge from nitrification reactor of wastewater treatment plant... | place: USA: Pennsylvania | collected 2017 | reverse complement strand
CAATAAGAATGGTGTTTTCGGGATTCTCTACGTTGTTGGCTATGTGGTGCTTGACCCTACCCGCATTTCCCATACCGGATGATGAAATGATGATACAAGGTTCTTCGAGTGTATTGAGCTTTTTGGACTGCATCACATCCCGTATATAAATTAGCCCTTTGAATCCAAAAGGATTTTCATCGGAAAGCAGATATTGGTTGAGGTCATTGTCGAAACACTCCGGGTGTGCACCAAATACTTCGGTAGCGTTTACAGCCAAAGGACTATCTACGTATACTTTGATTTTGGGCAACAAGTGTTCATTTGACATCTTATCCAGCATATAGACGATTTCCTGTGTCCTTCCTACACTAAACGCCGGGATTATCAATTTCCCTCTTCTGCGGATACAGGTTTCTTTGATGATTTCCAGAAATTTTTCTGATTGTTCCGGATTGGTTTCATGTTCCTTGTCTCCGTATGTTGATTCACATATCAAATAATCAACTGGAGGAAGTGGTTTGGGGTCTCTCAATATGGGTCTGTCGGGCCTGCCAATATCTGCCGTAAAGCCCAGCAACACTTCTTTACCATCTTCCATGATAGATAAGACGACACCGGCACTGCCCAGAATATGACCCGCATCCACAAACATGATTTTGACATCGCGGTGAATATGGCCCCAGGTATCGTAACTATAGGTGGTAAATCGATTCATCACAGGAGTGATGTCCTTCTGCGTATATAGGGGCGTTCGGAGCTTAAGTCTGTGCGTGCTTTTCTTGTTTTTTCTGATTAATCTGGCATTGTAATATTCGGCATCTTTTTCCTGAATCATCGCACTGTCCAGAAGCATAATGGCACAAAGACTTCTCGTTGCATGGGTGGAATAAATCTTGCCCTGGAAGCCATCTTTGACCAATTTAGGAACCCTCCCTGTATGATCAATATGGGCATGGGATAAAATGAGAAGGTCTATTTCTCTCGGATCAAAATGCCAATGGCTGTTGCGGTCAAAATCTTCCGCATCTTCACCCTGAAAAAGGCCACAGTCCAATAATATCTTTGTCCCATTGTTTAGTATCAGCAAGTGACAACTGCCGGTAACGTGTCTGGCGGCACCACAAAATCTAATCTGCATAATTTCGATTTCGTGTAAAGATAATACTTATATCAATATTGTGTAATGCGATATGTAAATATCAATAAATCAATTTTTTAGCTGTTTACTCAGCCAGTTTTCGATGCTTAAGAGCTACATAAACCCCATTTGTCCACCCGAAACCGTCCTGCACGGGATATTCACCGCCACCTCCGGGCAGATCCATGTCTTTTACGTTGTATTTTTCCAGCATCTTGCCGGTTTGTTGATATACTCTCTGGTTGAGTTCAAGCCAACGTGAAGCCAGCTCATCTGCCTGCGACACCATGCCATAGTTGTCAAGACCTTTTACTGCCATCCATTGGAGGGGAGCCCAACCATTGGGCGCATCCCATTGCTGCCCGCTTTCTGTGTTTGTGGTGAGCAGCCCTCCTTCAGCCAGTAAGCTGGAAAGTGCGTTTTCAGCTGTGATGGTTGCTTCTTCCGGGGTACACATACCTACAAAAAGGGGCACCATAGATGCAGCAGTTAACTTTCTGCTGGTCGTACCGGTTTTTAAATCAAAGTCGTACCAACCTTCCTCCCAGCAATATACTCGCATAGCATGTTTTCTCGCTTCAGCATAGGCAAAATATTGGTCATATCCGGCTGAATCTCCTTGAATGAGCTTCAGCTTTGCTATCTGTTTCTCCATTTTGTAAAGTAAGGCGTTAAGGTCGACAGGCAGGATGTCGTGGGTTCTGATGGTTTTCAGATCCCGGGCGTCATCCATCCACCTGGCGCTAAAGTCCCAGCCCGACTCGCAAGCAGCACGAAGGTGCATAAAAAGAGTGGAGGCATGGCTGCCGGATTGTGCCAAAGCAAGATCATCACGGTACATTTCAATGCGAGGTGTCTGCAGTGTATCAGCATAGCGGTTAAGTCTATACCCCTCTTTCAATTGCACACACCTGGGTTCTTTCATCCAAAATGCGTGTTCCTTCACCATTGAGCTTAGAAAGGTAGAGCCGGCATCTTCACCCTTCAATTCCATTAAGAGCTCTACCATAAGCGCAAAAAATGGGGGTTGTGATCTGGAAAGAAAATACGATCTGTTTCCATTGGGGATAAAGCCAAACTTTTGAATGAAGTGGTCAAAATTTTTAATCATATCTTCAATCACATCGTGATAGCCGTGAATGGCCAATCCCAGCATCGTAAAGTAACTGTCCCAATAATAAATTTCATTGAACCTCCCTCCCGGCACAATGTAATCGAAGGGTAGTGGAATTAAGGATGAGCCTTCTATTGACTTGAAGCCTCCTTTTCTCAGCAGATGATGCCACAATTCTCGAATGTGATCTTCCGGATCCGGTGTGTTTTTAAATGTGGCTGGTGCATCCGCAGAGCCATAGCTGAAATTTTCATTTACAAAATTACTGACTTCATTTACACCTTTCACTTCAAGCTGATTCCAACGATTCTTCAGTTCTTCGGGAGAAACCAAAGGAGTGGCATCTGCCCATCGTTTCCCATCTTCAAATAACTCCAGTTTATGAACGAGTTCAAATAGATCGGGTAGTGCTTCGTAAAAAGGGACATGGTCTGGTGACATCGTGTTGAATTTGTTTGTAGTAAAGATAAGGATTGTGGGTATAGAATATCATAGATTCCTTCTATCTTGCGAAAAAATGTATGGGTATGGACCACAGCTTGCGTTTAAAAATATCTTTGTATCTCAACTATTTTGTTTTCGCCATCCTACTCAATAGTGTAGGTATTGTAATTCTCAAATCCATTGCCGTTTACCATGTCAATGAAGTTACGGCCAGTACCCTTGAATTGTTCAAAGATATGCCCATTGCCATTGTTTCTCTGGGTATTGCTTCCTTTCTTCCCAGATTGGGCTATAAAAAAGCCATGTTGATAGGACTCGCACTTGTGACCCTTGGATGCATGATTATGCCACTGGGCAGTTCCTTTACTGCAGCAAGAATCCTTTTTTTGCTGGTAGGTACCTCTTTTGCGCTCATAAAGGTAAGTGTGTATTCAATGATTGGAATGGTGACCCAAAACGATAAGGAGCATAGTGCCCTCATGAGTTCAATTGAAGGCGTATTTATGTTTGGGATTGCGCTGGCTTATTTTTTATTTCCGGCTTTTAATGTAGAAGGCGACGAAAGTGCCTGGTTGAGGGTCTATTGGCTGCTGGCAATACTCACCCTGCTGGCCTTTCTTTTTTTATGGTTTACGCGTGAAAACGAACCGGCTGAAATACCGGGATCCAATTTGTTGGACGACCTGGTGCAGATGGGGCGTCTGATGTTGCGCATGCTGGTGCTTGTCTTTGTAATCTCAGCCTTTTTGTTTGTAATGATCGAACAAGGCATCATGACCTGGTTGCCTACTTTCAATAGCAAAGTACTTCATTTGCCTGAAAACATAAGCATCATGATGGCCAGCATTCTGTCCATCTCTCTGGGCATTGGTCGCTTGTTGGCAGGATATTTTTCTTCCAAATTAGGATGGCACAAAGTTTTGCTGATTTGCCTGGCCGGTGCCATGTCTGTGGTGGTTTTCATCCTGCCCAAAACGGTTACAGCAGGGGGCATGGAAATAAATCACTTTAGTGAACTGCCATGGCTCGCTTTTGCTTTTCCACTGGTGGGCTTATTTATTGCGCCTATTTATCCGCTACTCAATTCGGCAGTTTTAAGTGCACTACCCAAAAAACTGCACAGTCCTATGACCGGTTTAATTGTCATATTTTCTGCCATAGGAGGTACATTGGGTAGCAGGATGATCGGATATTTATTTAAAAATCTCGGAGCTGATCAGGCGTTTTACTATACACTCATCCCGATGGCAGCGCTGGCTGTTTGTGTTTTTGCGCTCCGGAAACTCACCCTTGCCAAGGTTGAATAAGCAATCAAATCAGTCATAATAATTAACGACCTGGTTGAATAAATCTTCCAATAAATCTTCAATGAGGTCATCCTTATCCAGATTGGGCCTTGTGTAGTTTTTGTATTCACCGGGTATGGCATCTCTGTCACCGGAAATCCGATAATCGAAGACTTCAACACTTTTGGATGCGTCAAAGGTACGATAGTCGGCATCGCATGCACTTGTATTTTTATTTACATCCGAGCGGATTTCCCAATTAAAGTCGTACCTCGTTTTTTCGATGGCAACTTGTCCGCGCAATATTTTATAAACCGGTATTTTTATGATGTTGCCTTTGTCGTCTTTGGTGGTGGTAAAGCCATCTTCAATCTTTTTCTCAAAACTTTTTGTTTCGGAAGAGATGTGTTTACTTTCTCGCAAATCTCTGAAATTAAGTTCTATGATACAGTCACAAGGCTTGCATTTACCGTCTACGTAAAACTTCTTATAGGTACTTCCCCTGTTGGGCAATTTGGAGAACTGACTTTTGATTTCCCAGGATTCTCCAATGTTGAAACCGTGATCGATATCGAACTGGTAATGGTAAATGGCCAATTCCAATGCCTGATCTATCAGAGAGGTTGCTTCCTTGTATTTTTGGTAGATATCATAGCTTGCCAGATCTGTTAAGGTTTCATAAGCCAGTCTGGCCTCTTTCTTGTCTTTTTTTGCCCTGGCATTGTCGTAGTGTTCCATGCCAGTATCGACAAGGATTTTGCATATATCATCCAAAAGGACATCTGCATTTTTTTCCAGCTTGACTTTTTTATCTAAGTTTTCAGGTTCCAGATAAGGCTTTACTTCAGTAGACAAAGTCAGGAAATCTTCATAATCATCATAAAGATTTTTCAGTGGTGTAAGCCCCAGCTTGGACCTGTCTTCAAATTTGGAAATCAACTCCAGGGACTTTTTATCAAATGCTCTGTTCAACAAAGTTTTATTTTGTCTCACATCTTTTTCAGCTTTGATCTCTTTTAGACTTTTTTTGATGGCACTGTTGTAATCTCCCTTTTGAAAGGCTTCCTTAGCTGAAGTGCACGCCCCAAAAAAACAAAATCCCACCATAATCAGAATAAATGAAGCTCTCATAACATTACTTTGTACAAAGTTATGCCGATTTCCTCTTTGTCCTAAATTTTATTTTACTTCTCGTCTTCCTTTGGGTTAACTTCAATTTGAGGGGGAATCAAATAATACAAAACCGGAGTTACCAATCGACTCAATAAAGTACTGGAGATCAGGCCACCGATCAAAACAATGGCCAACGGGCTGATCAAAGGGGAATGCTCCAGCACCAGCGGCGTCATGCCTCCAATGGCTGTTAAGGATGTAAGCAGGATAGGCAAAAACCGGGTTTCTGCACCATCCATTACGGCTTCATACAAGCCCATGCCTTTTTCCCGCAGGGCATTTGTATAATCTACCATTAGGATTGAGTTTTTGATTTCAATTCCGGCCAATGCAATGATACCCACCGTTGCTACAAAAGAAAGCGTTTCTCCTGCCAACCACAAGGCCAACAAAGCGCCTATGACGCCCATAGGGATTACACTCAATACGATCAGTGTAGATTTAAAGGTTCGGAACTCAAGGATAAGGATTGCCAGAAGGCCAAACACTGTTAAAATGATGATGGTGCCCAATCCTCCGAACGATTCTTGTCTTGATTCTACTTCTCCTGCTGCCATCAACCGGTATGATTTTGGCAGTTTTATATCTTTTTCCAATTGTGTGAGCAGGGTAGTAGTGAGCTTATCTGTATTGTAGCCCTCTGCTACAAAACTACTTACCAACGCATAACGCTCTTTGTTGTAGTGTCGTATAACCGGCGCAGATGGCTGAAAACCTATCTCCGCAATATTTTTAAGGGGCACCAGAGACCCTCCCGCAGAACTTACCTGAATGCGTTCAAAATTTTCTATGGGATTGATAGCATTTTCTTTAATGGAAAGCACAATTGGATTTTCATCACCTTCTCCGGACCGTAGTTTCCCTATTTCCAGTCCGGCAATCGACATTCTCACCGTGCGCGCCAATTCAGCTCCATTGATGCCATATAAACCCGCTTTGTCTTTGTCCACATTCACACCTATGTCTGTCTTCTCAAACCGCAAATCATTTTTTACATACAAAGTGCCCGGTGTTTTTTTGAATATAGCTTCTACATTACTGGCCAAATGTTTTAACGTATCCAGATTGGATCCCAAAATCCTGATTTCAATAGGAGCACTGATGGGGGTTCCCTGCTGAAACCTTCTGACCTGTACCTCAGCGCCTGATATTTGCGACAAATCACTGCGCAATCTGGATTCCAATTTCTGAATCTCAGGTACAGAGGCGTTATCATCCAGGAATACCACCAACTGAGCTATGTTATCGGCATTTTGTTTTTGAAATTCATTGTAATAGATTCTGGGATTTCCCTTTCCTACATTGGTACTCACATTTTTGACTTCCGGTATGGATAAAATGTGTCTCTCAATCTTTGCGCTGATTTTGTTGGTATGGTTGAGAGAGGAACCGGGCTCAGTCTCCAATTCAACCAACAAAATAGGTTTTTCACTGGCAGGGAATAAGCTGAAGCCAATTACCGGAACAATCAAAAGTGATAAACCAAAAATGAGGGTTGCTCCCAAAAGGGATTTCACCGGATGGCTTATACACCACTTTAATAAATTTTGGTAAGGCGTATTGATGTATTTTTTAAAACTTCTGAAAAAGAAGTTGCCTTCGCTGTGGGAGTCCTTTTCGTGTGCTTTCAGCAATATGCTGGATAAAAAGGGTATAATCGTAAGGGAGACAAACAAAGAAGAAAGTACCGTGACCATTACCGCCATGGGCAGGGAGCGAATGAAATCGCCGGAACCTTCAGGCAAATTGGCAAGAGGCAGAAATGAAAGCAGAAGTGTGGCGGTACAGCCTATGATGGCAACTACTATATGAGATGTAGCCGATACAGCGGCTGCTTTGGCCGATATTCCTCCCCGCATATAGCGTTCGATGTTTTCTACAACCACGATCGAATCATCTACGAGCAGACCGAGTGCAATCACCATACCCACAATGCTCAATTGGTTGAGGGTGTAGCCCATCAAATCCAACATAAACAGACCAATGCTCAGTGACAAAGGTATGGATATCATCACCACAATGGATGCCCTTGTACCCAATGGAAGTAGGGTCAGGAGCACCAAAAAGATAGCAATGGCAAAATCCTTACCCAGACCGGAAAGTCTGTTTTTCACTCCAATTTCCTGGTCAAAGGCATGCTCGATTTTGATGTCACCGGGCAGATTCTTTTCATAATTGGACAATACAGTTGAAAGTTCCTTTCTAAGTGAGATTATATTCTTTTTATCTTTCATGGCCGTAATGACCCAAACTGACCTTTTGCCGTTTTGTCGGGCTATATGATCCGTATCTTCATAATCCCAATATATGTCTGCTACATCTTTAAGTTTTGTTATGCGCCCTTCTGCAGAGGTTTTCACTACCATTTCGGCAACCTCATTGATGTCATTGAATTCTGAATTGGTTTTGATGTTGAATTTTCTTTTGCCAAGGGCTACATCTCCTCCGGGAATGTTGAGGTTATTGGCTTGCAGCAGCCCTATGACCTGATTCAACCCAATGTTGTATTGACCCAGTTTTAACAGATCAAGTTCCACCTTGATGTTTTTTTCGGGGATGCCCTGGATCTCTACCCATTTCACATCTTTGATCCTCTCGATGTCTTTTTCCATTCTTTCTGCTTCATCTTTCAGTGCTGAATAGGAAGCTGTTTCTGAAACCAAAGCTGTTTGTAAAATGGCTACGTCGCTGCTGGATGCCCGTTTGACATCCAATCGGATGATGCCATCCGGTAGATCGGGTCTGATTTTATTGATTTCCCGAATGACGTCATTGTTTTTAGTTTCAACATTGACATCATAGGTAAATTCAACCAACATGACCAAAAGGCCATCACTGTTGGTACTTGTAATTTTTTTAATATCTCCCAGCTGATACAATTCTTCTTCAATAGGTTCAGCCACGAGTTGCTCCATGTCAGATGGAGTAGTGCCGGGATAAACGGCTATGATCGAGAAGATGGGGGCTCCAAAGGGAGGATCTTCTGCCCGTGGCATGTTCTTAAGAGAGTTGAATCCCAGGAGCAATAGGGCAATGAAAACTACAAGTGTAAACTGGTAGTGTTTGACGAAAAATTGAACAAATTTCATGGCCTGTCTTTTAGGGTTTTATTTTTACCACATCACCATCTTCGAGATACATGGCACCGGTAGCAATGACTTCATCTTCAGGTGTTATTCCTTCAATTACTTCCACTTTATCGCCCATGAGTTTTGCCGTTGTAATCTTCCTGAGTTTTGCCTTTCCTTTTTCGTGAATAAAAACATACGAGGTGTTACCATTGGATTGGGTCAGGCACTCAATCGGAAGGGTCATGATTTTGGTACCTGACGATGGGTTAATAGTGATTTTACCCAAAAGTCCAACTGCCAGATTCTCGGGTCTTTTGCTAAAAGAAAATTCAGCATCTATAAGACTGCTGGCATTGCCGGCAATTACCGCTTTGTCTACTAACGTTACATCGTATCTTTGTTTAGGATCAGCATCCAAAACAAAGCTAGCTTTTTGACCATTTTTGAGCAGCAACCAGTCTCTGTCAATGAATCCTGCTTTTACCTTCCAGTCTCCATTACCCGTACCGATGATGGCACATACCGGCATACCGGGGCCTGCCATTTCTCCGGTATGTAAGATTTGCTTTACGATTCTTCCATTGATGGGAGACCTTACCTCACTGTATTGTCTGTTGAACAGGATGATATCTTTTGTCTTTTTGGCAAGCTCAACGGCTGTGGCAGCATTTTGAACCTGTTCCAGGGTTGCCACACTGTCTGCATGCAATCGTTTCGCTCTGCCGTAATCGCGTTCTGCTTTTTGCAGAGCCTCGTTGGCTTGAAATAATTGTGCGTCAATTTCAGACAGGTTGAGTTTCGCCAGCAGCTGACCTTTTTTAACATAGTCGCCTTCTTCGAAGTAGGTTGCAGACACTACGCCTCCTGTTTTAAAAGATGGTTTCGCCTCCTGACCGTTGGTGATTACACCAATGGCGCTAACAGCAGTATTACCTTCGGCAATTTCAGGATGAACCGTTACTACCACCGTGGTATTGAGGTCAACTGCTTTATTTGCAGGTTTCTGATCTTTGGAGGAACACTGCCAAAAAAGAAAAGTTGTAAGCAGAACAGGAATGAAGTGTTTCATTATTTTTATTTTTTTTATATCTATATTTAAGGAATAGGTAAAATGGCAAGGGCATAAACCCATTCGCTCCATTTGATCCAAGCATTGTATCGTGCAATTTGATATTGAATCTGTGTTTGGGTCAGTTGGGTCTGTGCATCCAATAGTTCCAGATAATTGGCATTGCCCTCTTTGTATCGGTTGTAACTATCCTTATACAATTGATTGGCTGCACCGATCCTGGGGAAAAAAAGTTGTGCCTGATCAATGGCAGTTCGGAGGTTGTTTTCTGTAGTTAAGGCTTGCAAAGCTATCATGTCAGTGGTATGCTGATATTGGGCTTGTTGAGCTTCCATTTTTGCTTTGGCTGCGTCTTTTCTGTAATTATGGCGTTTGCTGTCAAAAAGGTTAATATCAAGGTTAATGCCCAAAAGTGCATATGGTTGCCAGCCGAAATTAAAGTCCTGTGAGCCCAAACTCAATTGTGCTCCTAATCTGGGTTTGTAATAACTGTTTTCTTTGTCAAGAGATAAAGCAGTCATCGATTCAAGGGTTTGAAGTTGCTGTATTTCCTCACGACTTTGTCCGGCAGATACATCCATGGGTGGGAGTTCCGTAAGATCATTGAGGGTATTGTATGCAAGTGTATCTCCTGATAAAAACTGGAAATATGCCTGCGCATTTTTGTAAAGACCGGTTGCCTCTTTTTGCTGAGCTTCCAAAGATGCAAGCTGAGCCTCTATTCGTCTCAAAGCAATAATGGGAGCTACATCGTTGTTTACCATGCTTTGGGTAGCTCTCTTGGCTTCGTTTACCAAAATTCCGGCATCCCAATAGATCATGCCGAGGGCTTGTGCATTGGCTACCTGAAACGATGCCACCATCACTTCTTTGGAAATTTGTCTTTTAAATGCTCTGACCTCAAGCACTTTTATTTCCTTTTCATATCCCTTGAGTTTTTGATTGATGGCAAGATCAGGGTAATATATCGCCTGACTAGCCACCAG
>WBZP01007153.1_pt1 | contig 10263 bp, 10 predicted proteins | sample 5204301 | NCBI WGS metagenome assembly WBZP01 (sample SAMN12412401, study PRJNA552823) | activated sludge metagenome | isolation source: activated sludge from nitrification reactor of wastewater treatment plant... | place: USA: Pennsylvania | collected 2017 | reverse complement strand
CGGCGCGCAGTCGATCTTCAGCACCGATTCGATCTCCTCGATGAGCTCGACCGGCGGGCGGACCTCGCGGTCCAGCTTGTTGACGAAGGTGATGATCGGCGTCGAGCGCAGCCGGCAGACGTCGAGCAGCTTGATCGTCTGCTCCTCGACCCCCTTGGCCGCGTCGATCACCATGACCGCCGCGTCGACGGCGGTCAGCACCCGGTAGGTGTCCTCGGAGAAGTACTGGTGGCCCGGCGTGTCGAGCAGGTTGATCGTGTGGTCGGCGTAGTCGAACTGCATCACCGAGCTCGTCACCGAGATGCCGCGCTGCTTCTCGACCTCCATCCAGTCCGACGTCGCGTGGCGGGCGCTCTTCCGCGCCTTCACGGTGCCGGCGAGCAGGATCGCGCCGCCGAAGAGCAGCAGCTTCTCGGTCAGCGTCGTCTTGCCGGCGTCCGGGTGCGAGATGATCGCGAACGTGCGTCTTCGCTTGACTTCATTGACGATCTGCTCGTTCGACATCACCCGGGAATCCCGTCATGTACAGAGCTATGTACGTGTTTCCGAAGGTGCCCATAGCGGCGGCACACCGGCACTCTCGTCTGAGAGGCTGAGAGGCCGGGAAACCCGGTCTTGCGGTTCCCCGACGCCAAGAATTCTAGCACACGCCCGCCTTTCGTCGCTCTCAAGAGCTAATTAAATGCTTTAGAATGCTCTTAAGAGCGCTTCTTATTGAGCTCCGCTTCCCGTCATGGTACTGGTAGAGGAGACAAGAACGCTCATGGAGGTGCTCCGATGACTGCCCGAAACAAGCTGCTCACTGCGCCACCCTACGCCGTCGAGAAGACGCTGAAAGGGCTGGGTGCGAACCTGCGCACGGCGCGGTTGCGGCGCAACCTCACCATCGGCGAGATGGCTGAGAAGATCGGTACCGGCGAGCGTGCGGTCGCCGACGCAGAGAAGGGAAAGCCCTCGACCGGCATCGCCGTCTATGCGGCGCTCCTCTGGGCGCTCGACCTGCTCGACCAGCTTGATCTTGTTGCCACTCCCGAACGGGATCAGGAAGGACAGACCCTGGCGCTTTCGCGCGAGCGGGGCCGCGCCCGTCCGAAGACGGAGCTGAGCAATGACTTCTGAAGCGCCGGGCGAGTGCTTCGTCTACATCACGCTGCCCGGAGAGACCGAGCCCGTCACGGCGGGCCGGTTCGCGCTCACCGTTGACCGGCGAGGCGTGCCCGAGGGGCGCTTCGTCTACGGGCGCAGCTACCTGGAACGCCCGAACGCTGTCGCGCTCGACCCTGTCGAGCTGAAGCTGGCCCCGCGCACCTATGCAACCGCGTCGATGGGCGGCGTTTTTGGCGCGCTGCGCGATGCGAGTCCGGACTACTGGGGCCGCCGGGTCATCCAGCGTCATCTCGGCAAGGCGCAGCCCAGTGAGATGGACTACCTGCTGTGCTCGCCCGATGACCGGGCGGGCGCGCTCGGCTTCGGGCTCAACCAGACTCCTCCCGCCCCCAGGCGCACCTTCAACCGGACGCTCGCTCTGGCAACGGTGCAGGCGATAGCCGATGCCATCGTGGCCGATGAGGATCAGTCCGCCGCCGGTGGTGCTGGCGGCGGTGATGGCGTTGGCGGTGCCGATCACGATCAGGTGGAGAAGCTGATGCTGATCGGCACGTCGATGGGCGGGGCGCGCCCCAAGGCCGTGGTCGAAGACGACGGCGGCCTCTGGATTGCGAAGTTCAACAGGCCGGACGACCCCTGGAACAACGCGCGGGTCGAGCACGCCATGCTGATCCTCGCACGGGCCTGTGGTCTCGTCACGGCGGAAAGCCGGGTTGTCGAAGTCGCCGGGCGCGATGCGCTTCTGGTCAAGCGCTTCGACCGGGAAAGGACCGATGCCGGCTACCGGCGCGCCCGCATGGTAAGCGCCCTGACCCTGCTGCGCGCGGAGGATACCTACCAGTCTCGCGACAAATGGTCGTATGTCTTGCTGGCCGAAGAGCTGCGGCGCGTGTGTGCAGAGCCCCGGCAAAGCACCGCCGAGCTGTTCCGGCGGATGTGCTTCAACGCGCTGATCTCCAACGTCGATGATCACCCGCGCAACCATGCAGTCCTCGCGCGCGCCGCCGACTGGAGCCTTTCGCCTGCCTATGACCTGACGCCTGCCGTGCCGGTGAGCCTGGAGCGGCGCGATCTGGCGATGGAGTGCGGTGATGGGGGCCGGTATGCGAATGCGGAGAACCTGCTCTCTCAGGGCGCCCGCTTCCTGCTCGATGTGGACGAAGCACGGGCACTCGTCGATGCGATGGAAGCCCAGGTGCGCGGCTCCTGGCACGCGGTGGCGCGCGCGGCGGGCGTGAACGTGCGAGACTGCGAGAAGATCGCCTCCGCCTTCGCCTATCCGGGCTTCCGTGAGAGCCAGACCTGATGTATTTCGACGGCAATGAGCGGACGGGCCGCTTCGTGACGAACGCCGCGTTCACGCCTGCTCAGGGTTTCTCGGCGCCCTCGGCCCGCCGCGCTGCCGCATCCTGAACCGCCCCCTCGAGGCCCTTGGCCTTGTCCAGCGCCTGGCGCTGCGTCTTGGCGAAGTCGAGTCCCTTCTCGTCCTTCGCCGGGCAGCCGGACAGCGCGCACGCGGCCACGATCGCCAGCGCAAGGGCGGCGACGCGACGGAGTCGCTGGCGGATCGTCAAGGCGTTCTCCCGGAACCGTTGGCCGCGCGGCAGGGCGGCAGACCGGCGATTATCCGGCGGCCGTCGCCCATTTGGTAGGATGGCGCGACGCCGACCGCCGCCGTCCGTCGCGCGGCGGCTCGCCGCGACGGGTGCCCGCGGGCCGCGTCGCGGCCCGAAGCCGCCAGGGCGCCGTGCCGGCGCCTCCGACCCCCGATCCTCCTGCCGACCATGGACTTCGCCTTCATCCTCGACCCGCTGCCCAAGCTCAAGGCCTACAAGGACTCGAGCATCGCGATGATGCGCGCGCTCGCCGCGCGCGGCCACCGCGTGTTCGCGCTGGGCCCCGCCGACCTCTGCTGGGACCGCGGCAGCGTGCGGGCGAGCGTGGTGCCGCTGACGCTGTCGCCCGACAACGCCGACTGGTACCGCGCCGGCCCGTCCGAGGACCGTGCGCTCGCGAGCTTCGCCGCGGTGCTGCAACGCAAGGACCCGCCGTTCGACCTCGAGTACGTCTACGCGACCTACCTGCTGGAACTTGCCGAGCGCGAAGGAGCGCGGGTGTACAACCGGCCGCGCGCGATCCGCGACCACAACGAGAAGCTCGCGATCGCCCGGTTTCCCGAGTTCGTCGCGCCGACGCTGGTGACGCGCGACGCCGGCCGGATCGGCGCGTTCATCGACCACCACGGCGACACCGTCGTGAAGCCGCTCGACGGCATGGGCGGCGCCTCGGTGTTCCGGGTGCGCGCCGACGACCCGAACCGCAACGTCATCGTCGAGACGGTGGGCGTGCACGGGCAGCGCACCGTGATGGTCCAGCGCTACCTGCCCGAGATCGTCGACGGCGACAAGCGCGTGCTGCTGATCGCCGGCAAGGCGGTGCCGTTCGCGCTCGCGCGCATCCCCAAGGCCGGCGAGACGCGCGGCAACCTCGCCGCCGGCGGGCGCGGTGAGGCGCGGCCGCTGACCGCGCGCGAGCGCGAGATCGCGGCCGCGGCCGGCCCCGCGCTGTGGGCGGACGGGCTGCTAGTGGTCGGCCTCGACGTCATCGGCGCCTGCCTGACCGAGGTCAACGTCACCAGCCCCACCTGCTTCGTCGAGATCGCCGAGCAGACCGGTTTCGACGTGGCCGGCATGTTCGCCGACGCGCTGCTGGCCGCCTGCGCCTAGGCGCAGGACCCCGGAACCCGATCCGGAATCCCGCGGCCCGCGTGCTAACATCCTCGACCGGATCGGCATCCGCCCGTCGGGCGGGCGGCGCCGCATCGATTTCGCGGAGCGGGCGTTGATCGGAATCCTCGTCGTCGCGCACGACAGCCTCGGCGACAGCCTCGCAGACGCCGTCGCGCACGTGCTGGGCGCCCGGCCGCCGCAGTTCGAGGTGCTCCCGGTCCACGCGGCCGACGACCCGCTGCTGCTGCTGCCCGCGGCGCGGGAACAGGTCGAGCGCCTCGACAGCGGCGAGGGCGTGCTGGTGCTCTCCGACATCTACGGCGCGACGCCGTGCAACCTCGCCTGCAAGCTGCTGCAGCCCGGGCGAGTCGAGGGCATTGCCGGCGTCAGCCTGCCGATGCTGGTGCGGGCCGTGACGTATCGCGGCAAGGACATGGAAACGCTGGTCAAGAAGGCCGTCTCCGGGGGCCGCGACGGCGTGCTGCACATCAAGGTGGATCCGGTCTATGCAGCAACGCGAGGTTGAGATCGTCAACAAGCTGGGCCTGCACGCGCGCGCCTCGGCCAAGCTCACCCAGCTCGCCGCGAAGTACGAGTGCGAGGTGTTCATGGCGCGCGCCGCGCGCCGCGTCAACGCCAAGAGCATCATGGGCGTGATGATGCTCGCCGCCGGCAAGGGCACGCGGGTCGTCGTCGAGACCGACGGCCCCGACGAAGCCGAGGCGATGGAGGCGATCGTCGCGCTGATCGACGACTGTTTCGGCGAGGGCGGCTGACCGCCGCCGCCGGATTCGGGCCTCGGCGATGGCGAGCTTCGCGCTGCACGGCATCGGCGTCTCCGCCGGCATCGCCATCGGCCGCGCGCAGCTCGTCTCGCACGCGACGCTCGAGGTCGCGCACTACGCGATCCCGCCCGCCCGCGTCGAGGCCGAGATCGCGCGCTTCGTCAACGCCGTCGCCGAGGTCCGGCAGGAACTCGAGGGCCTGCACGCGACGATGACCGGCGGCGATGCGCCCGCCGAGTTCGGCGCGTTCCTCGACGTCCACTGGATGATCCTCAACGATCCGACGCTTGCGGAGGTGCCCAAGCGGCTGATCGCCGAGCAGCGCTGCAACGCCGAGTGGGCGCTGGCGCAGCAGCTCGCGGTGCTGGTCAAGCAGTTCGACGAAATCGAGGACGCGTACCTGCGCGAGCGCCGGGCCGACGTCCGCCAGGTCGTCGAGCGGGTGCTGAAGCGGCTGCTCGGCAAGCCGGGGCTCGCCGCAGCGGCCGGCGCCGAGCACCAGACGATCCTGGTCGCGCACGATCTCTCCCCGGCCGACGTCATCCAGTTCAAGCACCACCGCTTCGGCGCGTTCCTGACCGACCTGGGTGGCGCCACGTCGCACACCGCGATCGTCGCCCGCAGCCTGGCGGTGCCGGCGGTGGTGGCGACGCACAACGCGCGCCAGCTGATCCGCGAGAACGAGCTCCTGATCGTCGACGGCAGCAATAGCGTCGTCATCGTCAACCCCGACAAGTCGGTGCTGACCGAGTACCGGCTGAAGCAGACCGAGCTCGAGCTCGAGCGCGCGAAGTTGAAGCGGCTGAAGACCAAGCCGGCGCGCACGATCGACGGCGAGCACGTCGCGCTCGAGGCCAACATCGAGCTGCCCGACGACCTCGAGCAGGTGCGCGAGAACGGCGCCACCGGCATCGGCCTCTTCCGCTCCGAGTTCCTGTTCCTGCACCGCGACGGGCTGCCGACCGAGGAGGAGCAGTTCGAGGCGTACCGGACGGTGGCCGAGGGCATGGCGGGCCTTCCGGTCACGATCCGCACGTTCGACCTCGGCGCCGACAAGGACAAGGAGGGGCTGGGCGGCCTCGTCCGGGTCGCACCCAACCCGGCGCTGGGGCTGCGGGCGATCCGCTTCTGCCTCGCCGAGCCGCGCCTCTTCCTCACCCAGCTGCGCGCGATCCTGCGCGCCTCGCACTACGGCAAGGTGCGCATCCTGATCCCGATGCTCGCCTCGGCGGCGGAGATCGACCAGACGCTGGCGCTGATCGCGCAGGCCAAGGAGACGCTGCGCGAGCAGGGTGTCCCGTTCGACTCGGGGATCGAGGTCGGCGGCATGCTCGAGATTCCCGCCGCGGTGCTGGCGATGGGGGCGTTCCTCGAGAAGCTCGACTTCCTGTCGATCGGCACCAACGACCTCATCCAGTACACGCTCGCGATCGATCGCTCCGACGACGCGGTGTCGCACCTCTACGATCCGCTGCACCCGGCGGTGCTGCGCCTCTTGTTGATGGCGATCGGCGGCGCGAACAAGGCGGGCGTGCCGATCGCCGTCTGCGGCGAGATGGCCGGCGAGCAGCGGCTGACCCGGCTGTGGCTGGGCATGGGCCTGCGCAACTTCTCGATGCACCCGGCGCACATCCCGGGCATCAAGCAGCGGGTGCTCACCAGCGAGATCGGCGTGCTGGGGCCGATCGTCGAACGCATGCGCCGCACCGACGATCCGGTGCGCCTCGCGGGCCTGCTCGACAAGCTCAACGCCGCGTAGCTCCGCCACGCATCGTCGGGGAAATTGGGGGAAACTGGGGTCGGAGCCGTAATGTGCGCGTCGATCGTGTCGCCATCCCACATTTCGCGCACATTACGGCTCCGACCCCAATTTCCTACTGCACGCGTCGTCGGTGCGATCCCGCACCGATGACCCGCACCGGCCGGGCTGCTAGAATCCCGCTGCGCCGATTTGAACCAGCTTGCGGGCGCGGGGATGCGAAGTCCCGAACAAATGCGGCTAAACGGCAAGGGCAGCACCGACCCCGATCCGACACGGCCGCAGCAGACGACGCTGGTCGGGTTACCCTTCTACTGCGCAACCAACGGGTCGACATGCCTTCCTTTTCCGCGACTACCGGTGGCGACGCTGCCGCCGGCCGGCAGCCGGGCCGCTCGGTCGGGGCCGTCGTCGCGTCGCGCGCGCGGTTCACCGAGCCGCTGCCGCTCGCCTGCGGGCGCTCGCTCGCCGACTACGAGCTCGCCTACGAGACCTACGGCACGCTCAACGCCGAGCGCAGCAATGCGGTGCTGGTCTGCCACGCGCTGAACGCGTCGCACCACGTCGCCGGCTGGTACGAAGGCGACCCCGACAACGTCGGCTGGTGGGACAACATGGTCGGGCCGGGCAAGCCGCTCGACACCAACCGCTTCTTCGTCGTCGGCGTCAACAACCTGGGCAGCTGCTTCGGCTCGACCGGCCCGCTGTCGACCAATCCGGCGACCGGCGAGCCCTGGGGCGCCGACTTCCCGCTGGTCACCGTCGAGGACTGGGTCGATGCGCAGGCGAGGCTCGCCGACCGGCTGGGCATCGCGCGGTTCGCGGCGGTCATGGGCGGCAGCCTGGGGGGGATGCAGGCGCTCGCCTGGGCGGTCCGCTACCCGCAGCGGATCGCCCACGCGCTGGTGATCGCCGCGGCGCCGAACCTGTCGGCGCAGAACATCGCGTTCAACGAGGTCGCCCGTCAGGCCATCCTCACCGATCCGGACTTCCACGACGGCCACTTCGCCGCCGCGGGCACCAAGCCGCGCCGCGGGCTGCGCGTGGCGCGGATGATCGGGCACATCACGTACCTGTCCGACGAGCAGATGGAGGAGAAGTTCGGGCGCGAATTGCGCGAGGGGCTGCGCTTCTCGTTCGCGCCGGAGTTCCAGATCGAGTCGTACCTGCGCTACCAGGGCGAGAAGTTCGCCGAGTACTACGACGCCAACACCTACCTGCGCATCACCAAGGCGCTCGACTATTTCGACCCGGCGCTGGGGACCGGCGGCGACTTGAAGCGCGCGCTCGCCGCCGCGCGCTGCCGCTTTCTCGTGGTTGCGTTCACGACCGACTGGCGGTTCTCGCCGTCGCGCTCGCGCGAGATCGTCCAGGCGCTGGTCGACAACGACCGCGAGGTGGCCTATGCCGAGATCGTCGCGCCGCACGGCCACGACGCGTTCCTGCTCGACGATCCGCAGTACATGGCGATAGTAAGCACCTACTTCGATCGGATCGCGGCGGCCTGGGGGGCGGCTCGCGCCACCGCGGGCGCGGTCTCGTCGGCGGCCGGGGTCACGCCATGAGCGCAGCCTACCAACCGTCGGCCGCGGCCGCCGCCGGACGCGCCGACTTCGCGACCTTAAGCGCCTGGATCGCGCCGCGCGCACGGGTGCTCGACCTGGGCTGCGGCGACGGCAGCCTGCTCGCCTACCTCGCCCGGGAGCGGCAGACCGTCGGCTACGGCATCGAGATCGACGACGCGGGCGTGCTCGCCTGCATCCGGCAGGGCGTCAACGTCGTGCAGAGCGACCTCGAATCCGGGCTCGCCGGCTTCGGCGACGCGTCGTTCGACTGCGTGATCCTCTCCCAGACGCTGCAGGCGATGCGGCACACCGAGGGCATCGTCGCCGAGATGCTGCGCGTCGGCCGCGACGCGATCGTCACCTTCCCCAACTTCGGGCACTGGAGTCACCGGCTGCAGATCCTGCGCGGCCGGATGCCGGTGTCCTCGGCGCTGCCCTACCAGTGGTACGACACGCCGAACATCCACCTGTGCACGGTCGCCGACTTCGACGCCTTCCTGGCCGAGCGGGGGTGCACGGTCGAGGACCGCGTCGTGCTGGCCGGCGGGCGCGCCGTGGCGCTGCTGCCGAACCTGCGCGGCGAGCTCGCGATCTACCGCTTCCGCCGTGCCTAGCGCCCAGCGCGAGGCTACCGCGGTGCGCCCCCCGACGTGGCGGGAGGCGCTTCTCAACCGGCGGATGCTGATCTGCATCTTCACCGGCTTCTCGTCCGGGCTGCCGCTCTACCTGCTGATCAACCTGCTCCCGGCGTGGCTGCGTTCCGAGCAGGTCGACCTCAAGGCGATCGGGCTGTTCGCGCTGATCCAGCTGCCCTACACGTGGAAGTTCCTGTGGTCGCCGCTGATGGACCGCTACGCGCTGCCGCTGCTCGGCCGGCGCCGCGGCTGGATGCTGGCGATGCAGCTCGCGCTGGCGGTCTCGATCCCGGTGTTCGGGCAGCTGCACCCCCGGCTCGACCTGTGGACGATCGCCTATCTCGCCACCGTCGTCGCGCTGTTCTCGGCGAGCCAGGACATCGTGCTCGACGCATTCCGGCGCGAGATCCTGCCCGACGTCGAGCTCGGGCTCGGCAACGCGATCCACGTCAACGCCTACCGGATCTCGAGCCTCGTGCCCGGTGCGCTGTCGCTGATCCTGGCCGATCACCTGCCGTGGTCGAGCGTGTTCGCGATCACGGCGCTGTTCATGCTGCCGGGGCTCGCACTGACCCTGGCGGTCGACGAGCCGCGGCTCGCCCGCACCGGGCCCCGCAGCCTCCGCGACGCCGTCGTCGAGCCGTTCCGCGAGTTCCTGCGCCGCGACGGCTGGCGGCAGGCCGCGCTGATCCTGCTGTTCATCTTCCTCTACAAGCTGGGCGACAGCATGGCGACGGCGCTGGCGACGCCGTTCTACCTCGACATGGGGTTCACCAAGTCGGAGATCGGGATCATCGCCAAGAACGCGGGCCTCTGGGCCAGCGTGATCGGCGGGATGCTGGGCGGACTGTGGATGCTTCGCATCGGCATCAACCGCGGCCTGTGGCTGTTCGGCGTCGTCCAGGTGGTCTCGATCCTGGGCTTCGCCTGGCTCGCCTACGAAGCCCGCCCGGACAAGCTGCTGCTGGCGATCGTGATCGCGTTCGAGGCGCTGGGCGTGGGTCTCGGGACGGCGGCGTTCACCGCGTTCATCGCCCGGGCGACCGACCCGCGCTACACGGCCACGCAGTTCGCGCTGTTCACGAGCCTCGCCGCGGTGCCGCGCACCCTCGTCAACGCGTCGACCGGCTGGATCGTCGAGCAGACCGGCTGGTTCGCCTTCTTCCTGATCTGCACGGTGCTGGCGCTGCCCGGGATGGCACTGCTCTTGCGTGTGGCTCCCTGGAACGAGCCGGCGCGCGCCGCGTCGGCGACCGGGGGAGGTGAGCGATGATCCGGCACAAGTACAGCGCCATCGGCCACCGCGACCACGACTACTGCAACCCGGTGGCGGCGGCCAAGATCGAGCGGATGCTCGACCTGATGCCGCTCGAGGCGCACTCGCGGGTGCTGGATCTGGGCTGCGGCCGGGGCGAGCTCGCGCTGCGGATCATCGAGCGCTTCGGTGCCTCGGTGATCGCCGTCGACCACTCGCCGGCGATGCTCGACGCCGCCCGCGAGCGCGCCGAGTGGACCGGCGCGCTGGGCAAGCTCCACCTCGACGACGTCGACATCGCTCGCTACGAGGCGGACCCCGAGACCTTCCATCTCACCGTGATGGTCGGCGCCGGCGGTATCGCCGGGGGCATCGCCGGCATCTACGGCCGCCTCAAGGGCTGGACGCGCGGCAGCGGTTACGTCCTG
>WBZP01007770.1_pt1 | contig 10265 bp, 6 predicted proteins | sample 5204301 | NCBI WGS metagenome assembly WBZP01 (sample SAMN12412401, study PRJNA552823) | activated sludge metagenome | isolation source: activated sludge from nitrification reactor of wastewater treatment plant... | place: USA: Pennsylvania | collected 2017 | reverse complement strand
GCTTAGATACATCATCGTCATATTTATAATAGACATCATCTAAAAAAATTTTACCATCCCTTACTCTTTCAAGAAAAATTTTATTGAGATCCACGACTTCTTCTTCAATCTGAAAATGATTAAATATTCCATCTCTAATAACAAAATAAAGATTTGATAGAGTTTTGCCACCAAAAAAATCCATAAAATCTTTACTAACTACAGTCTTGAAAACAGAAGAGGTGCCAAAAACTGTATACTCTCTTTGCGATCCTTTGTATTTAAAAACCTTCATGAAAAGATTAATAATTTAAAATAATTTTGATATCTTTTTTAAACTGATCAAAATTTCTATATAATATTGTTTTTATTCCCATAGCTTTTGCCTTCTCCAAATTTTCTTCCTGGTCATCTATGTAGACAATTTCCTCGGGGCAAACTTTAAATCTTTTACAAACCATTAACATAGTTTCCTCACTTGCTTTAGGCAAATTATATTCCCAAGTATTTACGATATTTTTTCCAAAAGTTTTTTTCACAATAGGTATATGACTAATCATGTAAGAAAATTGCTCACGAGTATTTTTACTAAGTAAAAGAATTTTATAATTATTTTTGATTTTATTTATAAAATTAAAAATATTTTTATTATAAGATACTAGGTCGTAATGAATTTTTTTAATTTCTTCAACTGATATTGGTATTTGGAGATCTTTTAGAGATTTTTGCCACGCTTCTGTTTGAGAAATTTCTCTCATAGTGGCTTTATTAAAGTAAAATTTATATATGACATTATATAATTCTTCCCAATCTCTCTTATATTTTTTGGCTAAATACTTACAAGTATCACGGTAACCGCCATGAAGTAAGACTCCGTAAACATCAAATATGATCAATTTAACTTTATTAACTTCCATAATTCTTTATTCATCATTCATTATTCTTCAAAATTCTGACTACTCCCCGATCCGCATCCACCTCAACCATCATTCCATCTTTCAACACCTTTGTGGCTATCTTGGTGCCGATGATACAAGGTACTCTGAGCTCGCGAGAGACAATTGCGGCATGAGAAGTAATACCCCCTTGTTCAGTAACAATCGCCCCCGCTTTTTTCATAGCTGGAACAATATCAGGATTGGTAGCAATACTAACCAATATATCTCCCTGCCCCATCTTTTTCATATCATCAATAGAATTGATAATTCTAACTTTACCCATAACTTTTCCAATACAGGCAGTTTGCCCCTTAAGTTCAACAATTCCATCCAATGAATCCGACTTTAAGCTATTTTCTAATTTTTTTGCATCTTCACCAAAAAATAAGATGTCTGATCCGTATTCAGCATAATAAACACAGTATTCGGTTCTTTCTTTAACTTTCTTTTTTAATTCTTCCTGAAATTTTCCAGCTCTCAATCCTTTAATTATTTCATCTGGAAACAAAAATCGACTTTCCATAAAAGAAATATCAAATCTGTTACTTAATTCTTGAAAAACGAAATCCATTTTGTAAGCCCAAAATATTTGAGCGTCACGTCTAATCAATTTGGTCACAGCAAAATCAGCGTAAATATCAAAAATTTTAATTTGGTTCTTAGTTAGCTTAAGTTTTTTAATTAATTTTTTTCTGTCATCTATAGTTTCTTTAAGAATTTTGGTTTCTTTTTCCAATAGCTCCCCAGCATTTTCCCCAGAGGCTATAAACTTTTCAATCTCAGCTTTATAATATTCGGTTGTGTAAACTCCTTCTTTACCAATCCATAGATGTTTAAGATAAAAGTATTTTTTAAGATGTTCATTTAAAGCCTTATTTAATTTAACCTCACTTGTTCCTTTCTGTTTGAATTTAACCAAATTTAAAAATGACTCGTGCTCTTGTTGAATGATACTCTTTTCAGGACTAGCACTTAAGCTCATTAGGGCTTGACTAGCTCTACCTTCCGGTATTTTAGAAGTAATTATGTTTCTCAAATAATTGGTAAAGTTGGCGTGGAACATATCAACTGCGTTTGGTATCCAACCCCAAGTGTAGAGTTCAGTATGAATGTCATCTAATTTTTTATAAAAACTGACAAAATCCTTATTAGACAATTTTCCTAAAAATTTAGGGCTGATTTTTTCCGAGAATTTCTTGAATTTCTTTGATAGTCGTCTTATTTCACTATTAATCTTTTCGCCAAATTTTGGATTATCTAAAATTAATTTCAAGATATGTTTAGCTAATTCATCAGAATCCCTTTCGCCGTAATAAAACTTGAGATTATAACCTTTATAAACACAAAGGATTTTTTCATAGTTTCGGCCAATAGTTTGCTTGAGATTGTTCACAAAAGAAGAAAGCCAAATCTGCGAAAACTGAAAATCAATATCGGGTATATCCTCTGCAAGAATCCACGGATCATTGTTGTTAAATAATTTTAATTTATTTATATCTTGCATTTTATTAACTATGTTTTTTTATTATCTTCACCAGCCCATTATCCGCATCAACCTCCACCTCATCACCATCTTTAAAATCACTCATGGCATTTTTGTAACCGACAATGCAAGGCACACCAAATTCTCGGGCTACCACCGCGGCGTGACAGGTCAAACCGCCAGATTCCGTTACATAAGCTGCGGCCTTTTTCATTGCCGGCAAATTGTCTACCATGGTTGAATAAGCAATTAAAATATCTCCATCTTTAACCTTGTGGTTGTCATCGGGCGAAGGAACCAGTCTGACGATACCACGAACTTTACCCCCATTTGCGGTAATGCCCCGTCTAGCTGCTTGATCAACTTGTTCGCCAGATACAGTTTCCTCTAAATAATCAAAAAGTTGATGAGCTTCTTTACTTACAAAAGTTACTTTATTTTTCCCATCGGCATTAATCATCCAAGCCACAACATCTTGCCTTTCTCTCAAAATCTTTTTTGGATCAGCTTCGCCTTTGAGCGCCGCCTCAACATCTTCTTCAAACAAAGTACGAATTTCGTTTACGGTTAAATTCAACCTCTTGGTCAATTCTTCATAAATAGCGAGAAGGTAATATCCGCCAACCGAAGCCACGTATTCGGCTTCATTGCGGGCGTCAATTGCGAGGCCAAAGTCTACAAAAATCTGTTTTTCAGTTGGAGTTAGCTTATACTTTTTAACGATTGCATCAAATTCTTTGTCTCTTATTTTTGTGTAATCATTTAGATTTTTCAGATCCTTCTCCAGTTCCAATGTGCCTTTTTTAATTAGTCCCTCCAATTCTTCTGTGTATTTTTTTTGATCCCAAGGCGTACCATAGGCCATAACAGGCATCCAGCCAAAATCTTCAGCCAGCTTCCTGGAAGCATTTTCCATTTTTTCCAGTTTTGTTTTGATCTTTAATGCCAACTCTATGCTAGCCCGCTTTTCTGTGAGTGTAGTAGAAATTTCTCTGGGTTTTATTAGGGTAAAAAGAACTTCGTTATATTCTTTGGATCCTTTTTTCAAGCCCAACTTTTTTAATAAAACACCGTCCATTAACGGCCACCAATATTCTTCGGCTAGCCATGTAAACTGATCATAGGCAACAATAAAATGAACCCTGTCTCTATTCTTTTTGTATACATTGATCAATTCTTCCGCAGTTAATTTTTTTAGATCAGCTTTACCATTTTTGATTAATTGCGCTTTGATTTGCTCTCTTTCTTTATAAAAACCCACCAAAATATTTTCCAGACCTTTTATATTTTTATCTGTTATTTCCTTAATTCGCTTGTGTAGTTTCTCTGTAAATCTAACTGTGGTATACATATGGTTCTCAACCCGATCACCTTTCATAAAGGTAACACCGAGTATCTCTCTCCAAACTCCAAATTTCTTTTCAAAATAATCTGATGTTGCTGTCGTATGCCAGGTATCTGTGTCCGCAAGAAAAGTCGCCCATCGACCCATTTTTCTGAATTTGATTGATCGATAAAATTCTTGGCTAACATTTTCTACATCAATTCCTTCGCGAAGTATTTTAACTATGCCATTATCCGCATCGACTTCAACCTCATCACCATCTTTAACAACTTTGGTAATCACTTTTATTCCAGTAACGCACGGGGTCTTAAGTTCGCGAGCGACTATGGCAGCATGACAAGTTATTCCGCCATCTTCTGTAACAATTGCGGATGCTTTCTTCATCGCCGGTACAAGTGCTGGAAACGTTGTATGAGAAACCATAATGTCTCCTTGGTTCATTTTGCCCATTTCTGCTGTTGTATTTATTATTTTTACAACACCCTTAGCTTGACCAGAGGATGCACAGGTGCCTTTAAACACATCTGAATTAATTTCTATTTCTTCTTTTTTTATATTTTTATTAGCAAAAAAATTTTTTGCTTCGTCGCCGGAGTAAACAATTAAATTTCCATCTTTAATTGTCATTATTGCACAGTCCTTACGTCTAGCTATCTCTTCTTTATCCATTTTTTTATTATGGACAAGTAAATCTTCTATTTCTTTATAAGTAACCATGTGTGATTCTGTAATGTTCAGACCAATCCTTTTGCTTATTTCTTTTAAAATCTTTTCAAGAATATAAAAACTGTAATAAGTAGCGTCCTTGCGATAACCTTTTAGAAAAGTTATATCAGCGGCAATTTCATAAACTTTCTGTAAATTTCTAGGAATATTTAACGTTTTGATGAGAATTTTTTTAGTTCTTTTTATTTCTATTGAACGATTTAAAAGTTTTTTAATCTCTTTTTTAACATCAACGTTCTCCCGTACAAGCCCAGACCAAACGGCAAGATAGTAATCTAAATCGTAAGCAGGACCCGTATAACCAAAAGGAATCCATTGCCATTTATTACAATGTGAAATTATTAACTTCTTGATACTTAAAGATAAATCTTCTGGAAGATTAGAATAATCTCTAAGATTTTTAAAAACTTTTTTTGCTTTTTCGTCATCCACTATCTTCTCTAAGACTTTTAGAGACTCTATTTCTTCTTTTTGTCCAAAACTGATTTTTTCTGAAGTGGTAAGTTTAGTAAATACCTCAGCTGGATTCAATTTAGAATCATTTACTAAAATTAAAGCTTTGGTTTTTTCAAGTAATGAATCTGCAAAAACTCCACCATGACTGTCTATAAACCAAGTGCTACCGAGTGAATGTTGATGAGATTTTTCATAAAACATATTCCAGTCCACAAATACTTTGGACAATTTTTTATTGTCCAAAGTGGCAAAATTAATTTTCAAACATTTTTTACCATAAGCCATGCACTTATCATTCAAAAGATAGGATTCTTTATGGTTTTTAAAAAATACTTCAGGTTCCTCATAGATAAGTTTCATCAATTTTTCAATCAATTTGACAAGTTTTTTTTCCTGATAAAAACCCTCAACCTTCACACCTTTGCAATAGATAAAACAATCATCCAATATTAACGGTGAATCTTTGCCGAAAATAATTTTTTGAAATTCCCACATACCGAAATCAATAAATGCTCCGCACAAATGCCATCCTGAATTATCAGCCTGAAAATTTGACACCCAAACCTCTTTTTCTTCCTCTGTTTTCACTTTTTTACTAAGCGTAGTGATCGGACGGGATTGAACAATGTAAAATTCTCCGTCTTCATAGGCCCACTCAATGTCGCATGGAAAGCCGTAATGATTTTCAATATGTAAAATTAGCTCGGAAAGTTCCAAGATTTGCTCATCAGAAAGTTTTTGGGCCTTGCCGGCTTCGCCTAAATCCTTCCATTCATTCGCTTGCCCCGTGCTAGTCGAATGCATCACCTTAAATAGACCTCTTTCTTGTTCAGAAATATTTTTATCAATTATTCTCCTTGGTTTCTTTTCCACAACATAAGAGTCGGGAGTAATTTGACCAGAGACTATTGCTTCACCAAGTCCGAATCCCGCCTCAATAATTAATTGATTGTAATCCTCGGTAACCGGATGAACAGAGAAAGCTATGCCGGAGACTTCCGACTCCACCATTTTTTGTACAACCACAGCAACAGATATATGCGTTCCATGCAAACCTTTTTCAAAACGATAAAAAATAGCGCGCGGAGTAAACAGTGACGCCCAACATCTTTGAACGTTTTCCAACAACATTTTTTCTGTAGTATTTAAAAAGCTATCCAATTGCCCAGCCCAAGCAGCTTCAGAAGAATCTTCGGCCGTAGCAGATGAGCGAACCGCCACAAACTTAGCTCCGAGTTTTTTAAACTCGGATTTAATTTCCTTTGCTATATCATCGGGCATTTTTGCCTCCAAAATCAAAGCTTTTATTTCTTCTGAAGCACTATCAACTGTGTGAATTTCTTTGTGGTCAACCTTGTGCAAGATTGAGTCAATTTCTACATTGAGATCTGTTTCTTCGCAAAAATGTTCAAAGGCGTCAGCGAGTATGACAAAACCGGGCGGAACTGGAATGCCAGCCACTGTCATTTCACCAAGAGAAGCGCCCTTACCTCCAGCAATCCCGGCATCATTTTTGCTTAAATTTTTAAAAGGTTTTGTAAAGTTTTTCATTATTCTATGATAACTCCTTGCACAGAAAAAGCCAATGAAATATAGGTTAAGGACACGGCTCGGACTTGTGGGAAGTCCGAGCCGGTAAGATTTACCCCTTACGGGGCAACCAGGAGTTGGGGGAACTCCTTTCGCGTCGAGACGCGCATGTTTTCCTCCCAGGGAAGAACACTCATATACCAAACTATAGTTTTATTGAAAAATGTCAAGGATTTAAAAAGGCTAAATTTTGCAAAATTGAAAAAATTATTCAATGTTGTTAAGGTAGAGTAATGGAAAAAAATCAGAAAATAATAGTAGTGGTCGGTCCAACTGCTTCAGGAAAAAGCGCGCTCGCCGTCCGGCTCGCGCGCAAATTTAACGGCGAAATAATTTCTGCTGATTCAAGGCAGGTTTATCGAGGGCTGAATATAGGCACAGGAAAAATAACAAAAAAAGAAATGCTGGGCATTCCCCACCACATGCTTGATGTAGCCAATCCGAAAAAAAGATACACAGTAGCAGAATTTCAGGAAGAAGCGCGAAAAAATCTCGAAAAGATTTTTTCGCGCGAACACATTCCGATTATCTGTGGTGGTACCGGTTTTTACATTGAAAATTTATTGTCAAAAAATGAATTGCCGAATGTCCCCCCAAACGAAAAACTTCGCGTCAAACTTAACAAAAAAACTTCTGAACAATTATTAAAAAAATTGACAGAATTGGACCCTAGACGAGCCAATGAGATTGATCCTAACAATAAACGCCGAATTATTAGAGCAATAGAAATTGCCTTGACTATTGGCAAAGTGCCAATTATAAAAAAAGAAAACAAAGAAAATTACAATGTGCTTTGGATCGGCATCACGCCACAACCTGATGAATTGCGTAAAAAAATCAATATTCGCTTATTAGCACGCCTGCCCGCCGTAGCTCTCGCCTTGCCGAAGCCATTGGCGAAGCGTAGGTCAGCGAAGGCGGGAATTAGCCGAGGAATGATTGCCGAGGCAAAAAAAATGCACAGGCAAGGTCTATCGTGGAAACGAATGGAAGAACTAGGTCTTGAATACCGTTTTCTCGCCCGCTATTTAAAAAAGTTTCCGCGCATGTCCGCGTCTAGTCCGCAAGCTTCTGCGATGGCGACCGAACTTGGGGTCGCCATATGGCACTATGCTCGCCGGCAAATGACATGGTTTAGAAAAAACAAAGAAATCAAATGGTTTGATCCAAAAGAAACAAAAAAGATAGAAAAAATCACTAAAGAATTTTTGAAAAAATCTTAAATACTAAATAATTGTCCGCAAATTAATATAAAAAAAGAGCATCGATCGTGAAACCGATGCTCCGTGAAGAACTGAGTGGGGTTAGCCCCTCCCGCCGCCGTCATTGTAAGGCGGGTTGAACCGATTTTTGGTCCGACCGAAACCGGACTTGAACCAGTACTCGGCCCAGTAAAGCCCCTTGCCCAACTTGAGTGGCAAGTAGGTACCGGTCGTGATCTCCATCCACTCGCCCGCCCGCTGACCGACCGCCCAAACCCGAACGTAGGAAGCGTATTCCAAACCGCCGGAACCCTTCCAGTCGCCGATCCATGCGGCGAAGTCAACGTATCCGTCAGAAGGCACCGTGACTTGGCAAAGAGGATTCACATTCTTTTCGAGCTCCTCCTTGCCCACCTCGAGGTAAACGTGTTGACCAACGAAGGTTCGTGTCCCCCAAACTGACACCTTCCCGCCAACCACCTGAACCTTGGTGGGGATAACCCGTTTACCATTGTTCAGGCTGTAGGCCACCTGGTGGCCGTCAGAGAGCGTGATAACGATTTCCCCGCTCTTGCCGGCGAAGTAGGCCGGGAAGTAAAAACCGCCCGCCGCCGAATCGACTTGCCAACGATCGGAGTTGTAATATCGGACGGGATTTCCTTTTGCGTCCCGTTCCACGATATAAAATCCCCGAATGGAAGCAAGCTGGTTCCAAACCCAGTCGCCCATCTGGAGTTCCAACTCAACCGTAGTCCGTGGCAACACCACGGCCGAAGACGATCCACCCCAAAACAGCTCATGGCCGTCCTGGGAGTACAAGCCCCCGTAGAGGCTGATCGAATTCTCGGTGTGAAGAACTTCCAACTTGATATCCTGGGCCCCGATAAGCCCGAGAATCTCATCCACATTGGCAACACCGCCGGCCGGGTTGTAATCCAACCGCATGTAAGGCTCGTCGCCATCCGCGCGGATTGAGGAAGACGACCCGGCCCAGAGCGAGATCGAACTGACCCGCTCCCAGGCATAGGCTTGGAGTTCCCCGACCGATCCGAATGGCAACCAATCCGGCGGTTCCTGAACCGTCGGTGGCGGAACCGGCACCGGTTGGGGTTCCTGCGCATAAACCAGTGTTGCTCCGAAAGCCACGATGGCCAACATCAAACTGCAAACAAACGTTTTCATGTTTCTGTGGGGTTTTTCTTTCCTGCTACGAACTGAGTTTAACGCTCACCGACTGGCTTCTGGGCCATCTCGATTTGTCGCTTCGCAATAAGGTCCCGTAGCTGGGCCTCATTGGTAATCACCACCGAATTGGTCGGCGGCGAAAATTGTTGGTTGGGGTTAAAAGTGGGCCTGATGCCCAAAGTCAACCGTTGACCGTTTTCCGTTGCCGACGCGACAGGCGCCGGCGGGTTGGTTGAGGCTGTTGTTTCGACAATCGTGTTGTGTCTCCCGGAGCGAACCAGGAGCACGACTGTCAAGATGATTAGGCCTGTTAAGGCCAAGATACGCTTCATAATTTCAATGAAAAAACGTGGGCTATCCACGTGTTATTATCATTATACATAATAAATTAGACTTGTCAATAGACAATGAGAATACTTTTAAATCCAGAATTATCTTTAAGTTTTTGTAAACACAATAAAAAAGAGCATCGATCGTGAAACCGATGCTCCGTGAAGAACTCTCCCCCCGTTCAGTTTGTGTTGGGCGGGGGCGGCTCGACTACATCGAGCGGGGACGGGATTGACTTCGTCGTCCCCACCACCGTAGGACCCAAGATTGTGTCATTATCGAGCAAGACGTACCACCCGGTGCGTGTTGGCGATGGAATCCACGTAAACGTCGTATCGACGGCCGAAGCCGCCATTGCTGCGACCGGTAGATAAGACCCGTCAACTTGCTGCTCATGGACTTCGAATCCATACGAGTCGTGGACATTCCCCAGTCCGAGACCAATGGTCGTTTGCTTTTGCTCGACCCACTTTGTCACCTGGACGCGGATCCACTTTTTGATGGATGCGTTATACCGGTACTCATACGTTACAACAGACACAACGTTGGTCTGCTCCACGGCGTAGAACTTAGTCACCGTACACGCCGTAGGCGGCTTGATCGCCACCAACCAACATGAGTCATTGCCAGTCGGTCCGGTGGCGTTCACCTTTACGAGCATGACATGCTCGCCGAGCCCCGGCGCCCACGGCACGGTACTTGCGAAGGTTACAATCCCGGCGGAGTACCTTCCCGGCTGTTTGTTTGCGATTGTAAACACCGCCTTTTTGTCCCACTCCCCATCGAGGGTGTGGAACTTCCCCGTGCTGATCTCGGGGGGATCAACCTTGTCTTCCGAAACGATTCCCACGCAGGTGACCGTCCCGGAGCTTCTCATGAAGACCTCCATCACGAAGGCCCCTTCCTGGAGGTCCTTGATCTCCAGACTCATGAGGTTTCCATCGGTTTTGGCCGTGGCCGTAACCGACGTTGGAGGTGTCCCAGCCCAAACATAAACCGGGTACACTGCTTCAGCCCACCCCGACGCCGCA
>WBZP01007768.1_pt1 | contig 10266 bp, 3 predicted proteins | sample 5204301 | NCBI WGS metagenome assembly WBZP01 (sample SAMN12412401, study PRJNA552823) | activated sludge metagenome | isolation source: activated sludge from nitrification reactor of wastewater treatment plant... | place: USA: Pennsylvania | collected 2017 | reverse complement strand
AATACTTTACAGAAGCTAATGGGGGACAATCAACTGAGTCCGAGCTTGGTTTTTTTGGTATTGTTAAAAAATTTAAATTATTTTTAATGAAAAAAAATAAAATTATTCTAGGCGTTTTTTTTGTGTTGATTTTGGTTGGTGTAGTTTATTTTTTTAAGTTTTTTGGATCTAGTTTTTGGAATATTAATGATTCTGGTGAAACCTATTCTCTAGTCGGAGAAAAAATTTCTAAAAGCGCGTCAATTGCTGTTAATTTACCTTCTGGAATGGATAAGCTTTCGGCAATTTCTAACATTACCTTTGACCCGCCGATAAAAGGGAAATGGATAGATGGCGGATCAAGTAAGATTGCGTTGTATAAACCAGACAAAGATCTGGAGGAAGGTTCCTATTATGCGGTCAATTTGAAAACTTCTGACGGAGAAATTGAGGCTGATTTTCTTGCTGAGGAAAATCCCAAAATAGAATCCATTTTTCCTTCAGAAAAAAGCGAAACAAATGAAAATTCTAAAATTACCATAGTTTTTAATAGGCCAATGGTTCCATTGACCGCTCTTTCTGTTTCAGAATCTCTATCTTTGCCGATAGAAATTTATCCTACGACAGAGGGTAGGTGGAAATGGATTAGTACAAGGAACTTGCAGTTTATTCCACAGGATCATTTAAAAAGGTCTTCCAATTATGAGGTCAGGGTGGGTAATGGGTTGGTATCTGTTGAAGGCTTAGAAGTTAAGTCCCAAACAACACATTTTTATACAAGACCACTTCGTTACCAAGCCGATTCGAATCAGCTTGACACTCTGGCTTTTGATGAACCGGTTAGTATCTATTTTAACCAACCTGTTAGTCTGGAGAAGACTTTGAGTCAAGTGCAGGTTAAAAATATCAATACTGGTAATTTTGTACCAATTGTAGCTGAATATGGTTTGCGCACTATTTATAATTCAAAAACTGGTAAAGAGGAAAAATATATTGATAAATCGATTTTAAATATTTATCAAAAGACAGATCGTAATGGTCGGAAAAAGTTGTGGGATTTTAGAAATTCTTATTTGCTCCAAATATCGAAAGCTTATCCAGAAGATGGGGATATTATTTTGAATGAACCACGAAATATTTCTTTTTCGGTTTTTGATATTGTTCAGGGTGTTTCGGCAAGGTCGCCAAGATCTTTCGAGGTTAGTCAGAAACTTTTTGATCCAGAAGGCGAGTTGGCAGTTACCTTTTTTGAAGACATAGATACGAAAAAATCTGATATAGACGCTACTGGTTTAAAAGGTGTCAAATATGGCGAGAAATGTGTCGTCAATGAAGAAGGTTTTGTTGATTATGGGGTAGACGGTAAATGTTTGACGGCCGTTGATAAAAAAACTTTAGTGTTTTCTTTTGATCCAAAAAGTTTTTCCAAGGGACAAAATTTTAATGTTGAATTGAAAGCATTGTTTAATGTTGATGGAGTTAAAATAAATTTTTCGCCGATTCTTGTTCCGGTTATTATTTATCCAGAATTTAAAATTTTGAGCACTGTGCCTCGTGATGGAAGCGATATGGCTAACGTGCAAGAATTAGTCATTTGTTCTAATACGCCCATCAAGCCTGGGGTTAAGGGTGAGTATGGTAAATCGATCAAAACAAAATCTTATATTGTTTTTGGTTCGTGGCAGAACTCTTTTTTGGTGAATGAAAAATCTAATTATTCTGGTTACAAGTGTGCTGTTGGAGAGTACGAGACTAAAATTCGTTATGGATTGTTGCCAGAAACTGACTATGTTTTGAATTTAAATTTTAGCGATGAATTCAATCAGAGTGCTAGTAAACAAATTTCCTTTAAGACACTTTTCCCAAATAATATTTATTATCGCATAAATAATTTACAGAAAATTTACAATGTCACTTCGCCAGACAAGACAACTCTTACATATTCTGCGGAAAATTTGGAATACGTTGATGTGAATATTTGTAAAGTTAGTGCCGAATCACTACTTTCTTATATGATAGATCGACCGGAAGTTACAGCACCGACTAATGAAAATCTTTGTCAGAGTGTCCAGTACAAAAAAATTCAATTATCAAAAAAATATTGGATTAATAATTATTTTCAAATCAACTTAAGAGATTATTTCCCAGATGTCTTGGGACACTACATTATTACTTTAAGCAACCCGTTGTATCTCGAGGAGTATCGTTCCCGTGCTCAAATATATGATCGAACTCTTGTGAGTGTTACAAATTTGGCGGTTGGATCTAAAAGAGTGAAGTGGGAGGATTGGTATTCTTGGTATGGTGATGATTCTCGTTTGTTGAAAAATTCTGGAGAGGAGATGGGCAATGACATTTTTTGGGTGACCAAAATAAAAACTTTGGAGCCTATTTCAGGAGCAGTCGTTTCTTTATATAATGGAAATAAACAAACTGGACCAGTAAATTTTGTTAAAAGTTCTATTACCGATGAAGAGGGTGTCGCTAGGAATATTCCAGTAAAAGATTTTCTAGGGGCGATTGTTTCAAGTGGTTCTGATAGTGCGATTATTTCAGATTGGGCCGATAATCTTCAGTGGAGTAGCCGGGCTACGAAAGCGGGGAAAACTTATGTTTATACTGATAGACCTATATATCGTCCGGGACAAGAGGTATTTTTAAAAGGAATAGATAGAGTTGGGTATGACGGCAGTTATGAAATTTGGAAGGAAGGAGACGCCAAACTAAAAATTTTTGATAGTCGGGGAAATGAAATATATTCAAGTATTTTGTCCATAAATGCTTACGGGACTTTTAGCACAAGTTTAAAATTGCCGGCCAACGCTTCACTTGGCACATATAGAATAGAAGTTCTGAATTCTTACGGGTATTTTGATGTTGAAGAATACGAACCGTCCGCATTTGATCTTAAAGTTGCGAGCGCGAAAGATGAGTATGTTTCCGGCGAGACAATGAAGCTTGATTTGGATACAAAATATTATTTTGGCGCGCCGGTTAAGAATGGTAAAGTAAGCTACACAGTTACTTCTCAAGATTATTATTTTGACCGGTATCAAGACGAGTATTTTAACTTTGGAGCCGATTGGTATTATTGTTACAACTGTGGTTACGGAGATTCTTTTCTTTTCCGAGGAGCGGGCGTTCTTGATGAAAATGGCAAACTTCATTTGGAACGGAAACTTGATTTTTCAGAATTTTACAAAAACGAAACTGGCAATCGAAGCAAGATTTTTGTTGTGAATATTACAGTCACGGATTCAAATGGGCGATCAGTGTCCAATCAAAAGTCTTTTGTTGTGCATCGTGGCGAAGTTTACCTTGGTGTTAAAACAGATAAATATTTTGTCGGTAAAGGTGAAAATTTTAAAGTTTTAGCAAAAAGTGTGGATGTTTCTGGCGCGCTGGTTTCTAAAAGTGGTATTGATCTTGAAATAAATAAAGTTACATGGCAAACCTTTAAACGTCGTGAGGTTGATGGTGGTTTTTACTATAAATCGGAAAAACAAAAAACTTTGGTAAAGAAAAAGTCTTTTAGCACAAATGCTAAAGGAAATTGGAGCGATGATTTTAAATTAGATACTGAAGGGCAATATGAAATTAGTCTGACAACGATTGATTCATTCGACAATAAGGTTACAACATTTACTAGCCTTTACGTTTATGGAGATGGGCAGATAAGTGTTGAGCCGACAAACGATTACACGTTATCCCTTGAGACGGAAAAGAAAAATCTTAAGCCGGGAGAAACTGCGAAATTGATAATAAAATCTCCATACAAAAAAGCCAAAGCGCTTGTCACTGTAGAAAGAGGAAAAATTTTTGATTACAAAATTGTTTCAATCGATCAAAATTTACTTGAGTATACATTGCCGATTAAAGCCGTTTATGCTCCAAATATTTTTGTCTCAGTTTTGTTAATTTCAGACCAATCAGAAATAAAATTTGGCCAAATTGAATACAAGGTTGGACAGGAAAAAAATGAATTGAAAGTGAATGTTGAAACCGACAAAACCCACTATTTGCCGGGCGAGAAAGTGGTCTTGAATGTTAAAGCAACTGATAACGCAGGTGTCCCCGTACCCGCTGAGCTTTCCATTTCTGTGGCCGATTTGAGTGTGCTTGCTCTAAAGGGGAATCCAAAGAAAAATCCGTTGATTTTCTTTTATGATGGTTTTCCTCTTACGGTAACTACTGGAAGCAATATCAAAAATATTCTTTATGAAAAAGAAATTCCAGTTGGAACCAAAGGTGGGGGCGGTGGGGGTGACGCCGAGGATCTGGCCAAAAGAAAAAGAGGAATTTTTGCTGATACGGCCTTTTGGCAAGCGGATGTTATTACGAACGTTAATGGCGAAGCATCAGTTTCTTTTACTTTGCCAGACAATTTAACTACTTGGCAGATTGAGTCGGTTGGGGTTACAAAAGATACGAAACTAGGTGTGAATTACAAGGAACTTATGGCCAGAAAAGATGTGATGATTGTGCCGATTAAGCCTAGATTTGTTGTGCCGGGGGATGAATTCATGATTGGCGCTCAAATTTTTAATCAAACCAATGAAAAAGTTAAACTTGATGTTGCCGTTGAAAGCTCCACTCTAAAATTATCGGGTGGTAAAGAAGTTTCTTTGTCTATAGCGAAGGGCGAATCAGAGACTGTTTATTTTAACGCTTTTGCGCCTAAAGATTTTGAGAAAGGAGTTCATCAGTTCACATTATCGGCTAAAAATAAAGAATTTGAGGACGTGGTAACCAACACAATTTCTGTGACTCCGAATAACACATATGAAGCTGTGGCTTCTGCTAACGCCACCAAATCAGACAACGCCAATGAATACGTATATGTTCCTCGCAATGTTGTGCCAGATAAAGGTGGTGTGACAATAAATGCAAACGCAACCATGGCAGTGTTTTTGGGTGACGCGCTTAATTATCTTATTTCTTATCCATATGGTTGTAGTGAACAGTTGGCTAGTAAGTTGAGCTCCATTGCAGTAGTACAGAATGGTCTTGGAATCAAAAATGTTAGTGATAAATTCAAATTAGATGATATAAAATTTGAGGGCAAGACCTACTCTTTAGAAGAGACAGTTAAAAAAGGTCTGGATCGTATTTATGAAAATCAAACCGAAGATGGAGGATTTTCTTATTACAAAGGATTGAAGCCAGATTATTACTTAACTCTTCATGTTCTTCAAGCAATGAAAGATTTACGTTCTGCTGGTTATTTTGTTAATGCTGATTCTATGTCTCGAGCTGGAACTTATTTGATTTCTGTTTATCAAAATGATCTTGTTCTGCGAGGCGATAAGGAGAATGCTATTTTTCTAGCCTATACATTATCTGGTCTTGAAAATTTAGGGTTGGATTATAGTAATGTTAAAAATGAATTGTACGGACTGTCGTCAAATAAACAATTTTTGAATGAAAAAATCAGCAGTCTAGCTCTTGGATATTTTGCCGTTGTTGCTTCAAGAGATTTGGATATTTCCTCTAAAAATAGAGTTTTTGAAGCAATTTTAAATAAAGTTAATGTTGACGGTCGAGGAGCTTATCTAAAAACTGGCACTAAGAAAGATTGGCAATTTTACGAGACCCCAATAAAAAATACAGCCCTTTTACTAAAAGCTATTACTGCCGGCAAAGTTGAAGATCAAAGAACGGATAAAATTATTCGCTGGCTTTTGAATAGCCGAAGTAAAGATAACGCTTGGGGTTCAACAAACAATACTTTGGCGGTGATAGACGCAATGACAGATTATTTGAAATGGCAGAAGGAAACCGAATCAGTTTTTAATCTTAAAATCGGGCTTTCTGGCGAAGGGCTGTTTAATTTTAAGTTTAATAAGGATACTGTGCTCCAAACTATGACTGGTTTTATTCCAACAAATAAATTTGGGATTGAGAAAATCAATAAATTATCTTTTACCAGAGAGAATTTGGGAATTGCTGGTACTAATTTTTATTATGACATGGTTTTCAAATACTTTTTGCCGATTGAAAATATTTCGCCTCGAGATGAGGGCATTACCATTGAAAGGAGGTTGTCGGCGTTTAATGCGGAAAGTGACAATGAAGTTTCCATTTCTTCTGCTAAACAAGGTGATGTAATTCGTGGAAAATTAACCATTACTATTCCTGAAAATTACCACTTTGTTTCCATAGAAGATTTTATTCCAGCTGGATTTGAGTTGTTGAATTTCAATCTTTCAACCACTGATCAGTCATTGAACAATAATAAACAAAAAAATTATTCAGAAGCTGTCGGTTCGTCTGAAGGGAGTAGCACGTTTGGAGAAATTGGGTCTTATATCGGAAATATTTTTGGAATTCAATCGCAAGCAACAGTTTCTTTGTCAAAATCCAAGGTGTTGGGTTATTTTGACGAAGTGAAAGAACCGGTAGTTAGTTTTTCGCCTGATTTTAGTGAAACGCGCGACGATAGATTGTTTTTGTTTAAAGAAAATGTTCCACCGGGGGTTTATGAATACGAGTATTACTTGAGGGCGTTAGTTCCTGGCAAGTTTCAACATTTGCCAGCAGTTGCGAGCGAGATGTATTACCCAGAAATTTTTGGCCGTACTGTAGGCGGAATATTTGAAATAACGAAATAACAAATTCTGCCTTATTTTTATCTTCTCTTATGCTTTTATATTTTTAGATCTTTTGTGTCTTGCAGTAGTATTAGTTAGAATTTTATGTTATAATGGAATCTATTATTAAGATAAAGTAAATATCGTTGTTGTTTTTAACATCAGCGAGAACAAGAAAAACATGGCAAAAGAAAACTCTGCTTTTATGAAACCTCTTAACGTGAGTTCAGATTTGGCCGCGGTTGTTGGCGCGGGCCCGATGCCGAGGTCAGAAGTTGTAAAGAAACTTTGGGAATATATTAAGAAAAATAATCTCCAGGATCCTAAAAACAAGCGCAACATAAATGCTGATGAAAAATTAAAGAAAGTTTTTGGTGGGAAATCAGTTGTAAATATGTTTGAAATGACAAAACTTGTTTCCAAACACCTCTCGTAGTTTTTGAAGTGTTAGATCACAATAACAAAATGCCTCGCATATTAATGCGAGGCATTTTGTTATTCTTTTTTTGTCACTGATATTTTTACAAAAGCACTTTCGTTATTTTCAGTCAACGCTTCTATTTCAAAGTTGTCATTTGTGTTTGGTTGAAATTTAATTTTTTTACCTTTGCCAATTTCTATACCATTTGCGAACCAAGTTACTGACTCTCTGCTTTCTAAAGGAATTGAGAAATTTGGTGAAAGTTCAAAAATATCTTTTTCGTGTGGTGAGAGTATGAGATTTTTTTCTAAAAGAAGCGAAACGTGGTCATCATATTTATCGTTTGTTAATCCGTATTCAATCGATCCATTATTTTTGAAGTTAGCGATATCTTCAAACGAGAAGTTATTTTTTTTGTTGTATTCGGTTGTAAACATAAGTTCCATAACCTCGTGCCATATTTTCCCAGCGCCTGATTGGCCAGATAACTGCTGAAGAGGGGTATTTTCGCTGTTTCCAAGCCAAACTCCGACAATAAAGTCTGGAGTATAACCAATAACCCAACTATCGTGGTAATCCCTTGATGTCCCGGTTTTTACAGCGTAATTATTTTCCGTCAAATTTAAGTTGCTTTTCATCCCAAATTGGTTTGCTCCTGTTGATCTGTCGTTTAAAATTTTGTTTGTTAACTGAATATATTGAGGTTCAAAAATTTTTTCAGTCGCACTTATTTTATTATGAGGGGGAATAAAAAAATTTTGATTGTTTGTTTTACCAACAAAAATTTTTAATGGATAAATAATACCTTTATTGGTGAATATGCTGAAGAAATGACTCAATGTTAAAAGATCTGTTTCGAGTCCTCCTAAGGCAATGCCGTATTGATAATTCTCAAGATCTTGAATCGGAATGAATTTTAATTTTTGTTCCAAAAAAGAATAAAAATTGTCTAGCCCCACGTATTCCAAAACTTTGACCGACGGCACATTCAAACTGTTTGAAAGAGCTTCGTGTAGGGTCACTATGCCTCTATATTCTCCGTCATAATTTTTGGGGTAAATTAAAAAACCAGTTCCCATACCGTATTGATATTCTCTATCATCCACTTTTGAATATGGACGTAACCCTTTTTCAAAACCTTTTGTATAGATTAGAGGTTTTACAGTAGAACCTATTGGTCTTGCCCTTATTGCCATATTAATTTTTGAACCGTCCTTTTCTGCTTCTGGATTGGGAGATCCAACAATCGCCAGTATTTCGTTTTCTGGTTCTTTGAGTATTACTATTGCGCCATTTCTAGCTCCTTTGTTATAAGTGTATAAAATATTGCGTTTTAAAATTTCACGCAGTTTCTCGGTTAATTTTTGGTCAATGGAAGTTTGGCAGGTCGATTCGCAAGCAATACCGAGTGTCTGCGTTTCAAAAAGGGCTGGTCCTTGGTATCGATAGGGGATTTTGTCAGATGCTTTTTCTGGGATCTCTATTTCAAGCTTCAGTTTTTTAGCAAGCGATTTCGTGACTGATGAATTGTTTTTTGTCCATGGATTTTGATTTGTTGGATTAGAAATTGTTGCTAAAAGTTTCAGTATTTCTACATCGGAGAGATTTTCAGCATTTTTGTTGAAATACAAATGGCTAGCTTCTTCTACTCCTTCAGCTTGATTTCCAAAGTAAATGCAGTTGGCGTACATATTGAGGATTTCTTTTTTTGAATGATGAATTTCTAGACTTAATGTATATAAGATCTCTTTGATTTTTATTACTAAGGTTCTAGTGTTTTCGTTATTGAGAAGTATTTTTGCTAGTTGTTGGCTTATTGTGCTTCCGCCCGTTTTGTTTTGTGTCACTAGGCCTAAAATTCCTCGAGTTGTGCTTATCGGGTTTAGTCCAAAATGCCAATAGAAATATTTGTCCTCCTTTTTTATCAACAGATCTTCTATTCTTTGCGGTATATTATCTAATTTTGTTGCGTAATGTCCTTTGTCATTTGGAGCGCGGTATATGTCATCTCCATTTCTGTCTGTTATGGAAATAGAAAATTGTTTTTTGTAGGCTTCTTCTAGCTGATTATTTAAAATGCATGAGATAATATAAAAAAACAGTAAAATCAGAAAAATCGGTAAAATTTTTTTCCGGAAAAATGTTGAGTTGAAAAATTTTTCTAATTTTTTATCAATTTTCTCTCCCATATTTTTATAAGCTTTTTAGTTTGGTTGCTTAGATTTATCCAGGTTCTAATTTTTTGGATTAAATAGGTCTAAAAATTTTTGAGGGTCAATAGAAATATTATTTATTTTTACACTTAGATGAAGGTGAGGCATTTCCGCGTAGCCAGTCATTCCTGATAGTCCAATAACATAACCATTGCTTATTAATTCGCCCTCTTTTACATTTATTTTTGAAAGGTGCATGTAATAAGAGACAATGCCTAGGCCGTGGTCAATTGCCACTGTTTTCCCGTAAATTTGGAACGTTCGGGCCAAACGGACAATTCCGCGATTGATGGCAAGGACAGGCGTGCCTTCGTTTGCGTGGAAATCTGTTCCTTTGTGGGGAATAGAGTAGTAGCCGGTTTTTCTCAAATAGCCATATTCATCTGTTACCATTGGCTTGGCAATTGGATATATAAAATTCGTAAACCATAATTTTTTTAATATTGTTTTGACATTATTTATTACAAGATTTTCTTTTGTTAAATTAGAGACAAGATTGTCAGCGGCCTTTGGGGTATTTCCGCCGAGCTTTTCTGGAATGCCAAGAGGTGCTTCAACCTTTTTGCGTTCGCCGATTGTAATTGTTTTTTCCAAAATTTCCCCATTTTCCATTTTTACTGAAATTTTATAGTCGCCGGCCTTTTGGCTAAGATCAATCCCGTAAAGAGCGGTTGGCTTGTTGTTGTGAGTGTAAAACCACAGAGATTTTCCATTGAGCATAATTTTTGCCACGTTGTTTATTCCGTCTGGTGTTTCTTCTACTTGAATCATTATTGGCTCACCTTGAATAATTTTTTCTGGTGTGACAGAAATATAAGGTTTTTCAGCCGAAGCTATGAGCGGCAGAAAGAAAAAAGATAGTAAAAATATGACGGTCTTTTTCATAACATTATTATAACGTGGAAAGGGTATTTATTTGCCATAATTAAGCCTAATCAAGCTTTAATTTTTTTTGCTATTAGTAAAGAAGATCAAATGTTATGTTTGCAATATGCCTTACTAGGTAAATTTTCAAGATAATTTTTTAGTTAGCGGAAACCAGACTTCAATTTTAAATAAATAC
>WBZP01007767.1_pt1 | contig 10266 bp, 7 predicted proteins | sample 5204301 | NCBI WGS metagenome assembly WBZP01 (sample SAMN12412401, study PRJNA552823) | activated sludge metagenome | isolation source: activated sludge from nitrification reactor of wastewater treatment plant... | place: USA: Pennsylvania | collected 2017 | reverse complement strand
CTCCCGCAAGTCCTGGGCGATCTGAAACAGGGTTGGGGTCTGGAAATTGGCGGCGACGGTTTGGCCGACATCGACGCTACGGGCCACCACCACGCCCGAAATCGGCGAGCGGATCACGCTATTACGCAGGTTAATGCGGTCCCGTTCCAGTTGCGCCTCGGCCAGCTTGATCTGGGCGGTGGCGGCCTCCACCTGCTGGCGGGCGATGTCCAGTTCCTCCTTGGCGACCAGGTTTTTTCGCTGGAGCGCGATGATCCGATCGATCTTGATCCGGGCCAGGTTCAGCGCCGCCTGGGCGGCCAGCACGTTGGCCTCGCTTTGCCTGACCTGCGCCTGGAACAGGGCGGGGTCGAGTTCGGCCAGCACCTGGTCTTCCTTCACTTGATCGTTGAAGTCGGCATGAATCTTCCGAACGGTGCCGGACACTTGGGTGCCAACGCTGACCAGCACTACTGGATTGAGGGTGCCGTTGGCGGTAATGGTCTGGACAATATCGCCGCGATCCACGACCTGAGTACGGTAGCGCTCGGAAGGCCGCGACTTATCGCGGGGCCAGTAGGCAAAGGCGACGGCGGTGGCCAGCGTCAGGCCGGCGATGATGAGAGTTGTTCTGGAAAGAGGCATCGGAAGCTATTGGGAGTGGAAATCGCCGGGTATCAGACGCGCGAATCTGGTGGCCTCGCTCTTTCAAACGCCCTTATTTTTTCGTGGATCGAAGGCATCGCGCACCGCTTCGCCGACGAACACCAGCAGGCTAAGCATGAGCGCTAGCACCACGAAACCGGCGATTCCCAGCCACGGGGCTTGCAAATTTTCCTTCCCTTGGCGCAACAGATCGCCCAGCGACGCCGAACCGGGCGGCAAGCCCAAGCCCAGAAAATCCAGCGCGGTCAGGGCGACGATGGAGCCGGACAGGATGAACGGCATGAAGGTCAGGGTGGCCACCATCGCGTTGGGCAGCACATGCTTGACCATGATTCGCCCGTCGCTCATGCCCAGAGCGCGAGCGGCGCGAACGTAGTCGAAGTTGCGGGCGCGCAGGAACTCCGCCCGCACCACGCCCACCAGCGAGGTCCAGCCGAACAGCATCAGGATGAACAACAGGGTCCAGAATCCCGGCGCCACCACGCTGGAGACGATGATCAGGATGAACAACTGAGGCAATCCGCTCCAGATTTCCAGAAAGCGTTGAAACAGCAAATCCAGCCGCCCGCCGAAATAGCCCTGCACCGCGCCCGCCGTCACGCCGATGAGCGAGGAGGTCAGGGTCAGCAGCAGACCGAACAGCACCGAAATCCGCAAGCCATAAATCAGCCGCGCCACCACGTCGCGGCCCTGATCGTCGGTGCCCAACCAATTCTCGGCGGAAGGCGGCGCCGGCGCCGGGACCGGCAGGTTGTAATTGACGGTGTCATAGCGAAAGCGGACCGGCGGCCAGATCATCCAACCGCGTTCGTTGATCAAACCCGCCAGATAAGGATCGCGGTAATTCGCCTGGCTGGGAAACACCCCGCCGAAATCGGTCTCGGCGTAATCCTTGAACACCGGGGCATAGAGCGAATCCCGGTAAAAAACCAGGAGGGGGCGGTCGTTGGCGATGAACTCCGCGCTCAGGCTTAGTCCGAACAGCAGCAGGAACAGCCACAGCGACCAGTAACCACGGTGGTTGGCCCGGAATTGGGCCAACCGGCGCCGGGTCAGTGGCGTGAGGCGAAAGCGTGGTGGAGTCATTCGGGTAGCGACGTTCACGGTGGGTTAGAGTCGGTCCAGCGGGCTGAAAACACCTTTTCCGCTCTAATTGAGGGCATGGGTGTAAATCATTGATGTTGACGCTGGCGTGTCCGGGCAGTTCCTGCACGGTGCGGATATCGTAGCCGACCTGCGGGAGATGAGCGGCAAAACCGTGGCGCGGGGTGTGGGGCGTGGCCAGTTGGTCAGGCCCGCGTCATGCGCTGCTTGCCGCATGGTCCGTTGTACGCCCTTTAATCATCGGCAGAATGACGGCGGATGATGCCGGAACAGGGATCGACCGAAACCCGCCCTGAGAGGCCAACTCCATAAAAATAGTCGAAGAACCCCTGGCGATTGGCCTGAACGCCTTGTTGACCTCCCTGCTGGCGCCGCTGATCGTTCGATGGCTGCCACTGACGCCCTGAGACATTCACTGGATCGCTTGTTTATCATTGACCGCCGACCACCCACCGGAACCCACCATGGATACCCTCGCCCTCACCCGCCCCGACGACTGGCACCTGCACATCCGCGACGATGCGGCCATGCGCGCGGTCATCCCGCACAGCGCCCGCCAATTCGCCCGCGCCATCATCATGCCCAACCTGCGGCCGCCGGTGATCACCACCGAACAGGCGCTGGCCTACCGGGCGCGGATTCTGGAAGCGATACCGCCAGGACTGGCGTTCCAACCGCTGATGACGCTGTATCTGACCGATAATACCCCACCGGCCGAAATCGTCCGCGCCAAGGACTCCGACGCCATTACCGCCTGCAAGCTCTATCCCGCCGGAGCGACGACGAACTCCGATTCCGGCGTGACCGCCATCGACAAAATTTATCCGGTGCTGGAAGCCATGCAGGCACGGGGACTGCCGCTGCTGGCGCATGGCGAAGTCACCGACCCGGACGTGGATATCTTCGACCGTGAGGCGGTGTTCATCGAGCGGGTGCTAACGCCATTGGTCTGGAACTTTCCAGCGTTGAAGATCGTACTGGAACACATTACCACCGAGGATGCGGCGGACTATGTGCGGGAGGCACCGACCACGGTCGCGGCAACGATTACCGCCCATCATCTGCTCTACAACCGCAACGCGATCTTCCAGGGCGGCATCCGCCCGCATTATTACTGCCTGCCGATCCTCAAGCGCGAGCGCCACCGCCAGGCGCTGATCCAGGCCGCCACCAGCGGCAATCCAAAATTCTTCCTCGGCACCGACAGCGCCCCGCATCCGCGTCCGGGCAAGGAAGCCGCCTGCGGCTGCGCCGGCTGTTACACCGCTCACGCCGCACTGGAGTTGTACGCCGAAGCGTTCGATTCGGTCGGAGCGCTGGACCGGCTGGAAGCCTTCGCCAGCTTCCACGGCGCGGATTTCCATGGCCTGCCGCGCAACATCGAGATCGTCACCCTGTGCCGCCAGCCGATGACGGTTCCCGAATCCTTCCCGTTCGGCACGGATGAACTGATCCCGCTGCGGGCAGGGGAAACACTGGGATGGCGGCTGGCGGACCGAGCATTTCCCCCTCACTCGGAAGCCGGGTAGTGTGTTCACTCTAATTTTCGTTGCTAGAGTACGCCTCAACGAAGCTTGAAACCCGCCGGTAGAAGATGAAAACCGGCATCACGATCAAGACCTTGTGTCGAGGAGAGTCATCATGACAAACGCTGCACTGCAAAACATTCTGGAAACTCCGGTAGCCGCCAACATCCGCGAATCCGCCAATCACATCTGGCTGGCCGGGCTGGGCGCCTTCGCCAAGACCCAGGAGGAAGGCGAGAAGCTGTTCCAGTCGCTGGTCAAGGAAGGCGAGCGCGTCGAAAAGCGCGCCAAGAAAGCCGCCGAGGCCAGCTTCGAAGAGGCCAAGGGTAAGGTGGTCGAGTTCCGCGGCAAGGCCAATCAGCAGTTTGACCGGCTGGAAGATCTGTTTCAGGAGCGGGTTGCCCAAGTGCTGAACCGGATGGGCATACCCACCCAGGAGGACATTCAGGAACTGTCCAAGCGGGTCGAGGCTCTGAATGAGAGCATCATGGCGCTGAAAAAGTAAGCGTCCGCTGCAAACCCACCTGAACGAGGCCCCGTGGCAGTCCGCCATGGGGCTTTGGTTTTTTCCAGCGCCAAATGCGGCTCTCGCCCCACAATGGCGCAACAGCGATTCTTTCGCACTCTCCTGGCGCTCGCCACCTGAAACAATCTTTTGACAGAGAGCGTCCGGGTGTTCATGTTGCGCCGCATTAGCCCACGCTTGGGCACGCCTTGGGCTCCAAATGAACACCTGGCTTGAATTTTGCTAAATCGAGCTTATTCAAACCACCGTTCATCGAGGAGATCGACCCATGGCGTCATGGCCCTTCCGCCGTTGGCGATTACTTTTCGTGCTCGCGGCGGTGCTGGTCAGCCCCATGGCACTGGCCGCCGACGACCCGACGCACACCGCCGCCGATACCCTCTGGGTGGCGATCAGTGCCGCGCTGGTGTTTTTCATGCAAGCGGGCTTTGCCCTGCTTGAAGGTGGCATGGCGCGCAGCAAGAACGCCGTCAACGTGCTCATGAAAAATTACATGGACGCCTGCGTGGGCGGCCTCATTTTCTGGCTGGTCGGATTTGGACTGATGTTCGGCCATAACGCCACCGGCTGGTTCGGCGCCAGCCACTTCGCCCTGAACAGCACCACCTCCTCCTGGGACTGGACGTTTCTGTTCTTCCAGATGATGTTCGCCGCGACCGCAACCACTATCGCCTCCGGCGCCATGGCCGAGCGCATTCATTTCCGCGCCTATCTGATCGGGGCTTGCGTGATCTCGGGGCTGATTTACCCTGTCTTCGGCAGTTGGGCCTGGGGTGGTTATGGCGGCGGCGACGGCTGGCTCAAGGCGCTGGGCTTCATTGATTTCGCCGGTTCCACCGTGGTGCATTCGATTGGCGGCTGGTGCGCCCTGGCCGGCATCATCGTGCTGGGACCGCGCCTGGGTCGGTTCGGGCCACGGGGCGAATCCCGTCCCATGCCTGGCCATAATCTGAGCTTGGTGGCGCTGGGTGGTTTCATCCTCTGGTTTGGCTGGTTCGGTTTCAACGGCGGTTCCACGCTGGCCGCCAACGGAGACATCGGCAAGATCCTGATCAATACCCATCTCGGCGCCTGCGCGGGCGCGGTGGGGTCCGCGTTGTTCGGCGTCGCCCTGGGCCAGCGAGTGCTGCTGACCGCCACAGTGAACGCCAGTATCGGCGGACTGGTATCGGTCACCGCCGGCTGCGCCACAATGGATCCCGGCTATGCCATTCTCACCGGCCTCGTCGCCGGCGGCATCGCCACCATTGGACCGGTGCTACTGGCCAAAATGCGCTGGGACGATGTCGTGGACGCGGTTTCCGTCCATGCCTTCTGCGGCGTCTGGGGCACCTTGGCGGCGGGGCTGTTTTACAACGGCGACCTGTTCAACCCAACCCGGATTGTCGTGCAAGCCATCGGCATCCTTGCCGCCTTCGTCTGGGGGTTGGGCGCCGCCTGGCTCACCTATCTGCTGATCGCCCGCACCATCGGCATCCGCTCCACCACCCTGCACGAACAGCGAGGACTGGACTTCACCGAGCACGCGGAAATCGGCTATCCCGAATTTCAGCACATGCAGACCTTCAATCCGGACAGTCTGCATCGCTAGGATATCCATTCCGGCGGCTCATCGGTGGCCACGCGGATCGATCGAAACGGTCGTTCCCAAACCGGGCGCATGACAATTCATTGGAAGCAGGCATGGAACTTGAGCAGAAAAAAATGGCAATCGAGCACGGGCTGACCCCCTTTCTCAACGGTGAATCGTTGGCGCACGCCCTGCGGCTGTGGGAGACGAAGTACGCTGGCGACCCCGTCTTTGCCCTGGTGAACTTTGTAACCGAACTTTGCGAAAGCGCGACTTTGACGGTACCGCGCGCCAAGGTATTGCAAAGCTTGTTCCGCGCCCTGAACAAGTTGCCCGACCCGATACCCGACATTCAGGGTCAAACCATCCACGCCGCCAAGGCCGGGGGGGGCCATGACGACGCCATCCATGCCTGTTTCCTGCTGGTGGACACCCTGATCGACCATCTACCCCACGACGAGGGCGCTGGCGTCCGCCAGTACATGCTCAATCACCTGAAACAGTTGAAACAACCCGATTTGGTCCTGAACGCCATCCGCGCCTGGCTGAGTCAGCGGCAAACGATCGTCATGCCCATTCCTGAAATCGTACTCACCCGTGTCGTCAATCTGGCGTATGTCGCCCTGTGCGAATACGAAGGCCCCACCAAGGCAGACCAGGCGCTTCACGAGGCGGTCCTGATCGTCGAAAAAGCCACCGCCGGTTCCAAATTCTCCGTCCGGCGCTTGATCTAATCCGCCATCCCCTCGCGACGTAAGCGGTCCGACCGCACGGCGCGATTCGGTAGTCCGCATGGTTTCTTCATCAGTGGGTTCCCCGGAACCGCCCCTATCCCATAGAGTCCATATAGAAAATGGGCTTGGCGCGCGGGCGATAGCCAATCGCTCGCCGCATCAGGGGACACGATCATGAAGGCGACTTACTCTCCTCCCTCCCCCGCATGGCATGCCTTGGCCGCCGAGCAGGTCTTGCGGGAGCTGAACACCGCGCCGAGCGGCCTGAGCGAGGCGGAAACTGCCCGGCGCCTGGTCATTCATGGACCTAACCGGCTGCGTCCCCCCCAGCGGCGTGGGCCGGTCATACGCTTCCTGCTTCAGTTCCACAACGTACTGATCTACGTCCTGCTGGCCTCGGCCGCCATCACCGCCGCACTGGGTCACGCGGTGGATACCGGGGTGATTCTGGGGGTGACGATCATCAACGCCATCGTCGGTTTCGTCCAGGAAGGCAAGGCGGAATCGGCGCTGGCGGCGATCCGCAAGATGCTGTCGTTGCACGCCCTGGCGCTGCGCGACGGGCAACGCCGGGAAATCGCCGCCGAGGCGCTGGTCCCGGGCGACTGGGTATTGCTGCAATCCGGCGATAAAGTACCCGCTGACCTCCGTTTGATCGACATTAAAAACCTGCGCCTTCAGGAAGCCGTGCTGACTGGCGAGGCGGAAGCGGTCGAGAAAGCGGTTGCGCCCGTACCCACCGATGCGGCGATCGGCGACCGAACCAACATGACCTATTCCGGCACGCTGGTGAGCTACGGCCAAGGCGTCGGCGTGGTGGTGGCGACCGGCGAGCACACCGAGATCGGCCGCATCAGCACCCTGCTGGAGCAGGTGGAAGAAATCGCCACGCCCCTGTTGCGACAGATGGCGCAGTTTGGGCGCTGGCTGAGCGCCGCGATCGTGCTGGCGTCGGGCGCGACCTTCGCCGCCGGCGTGTTCTGGCGTGGATTGTCACCGGACGACATGTTCATGGCGGCGGTGGCGCTGGCCGTGGCGGCGATTCCCGAAGGTCTGCCGGCGATCATGACCATCATTCTGGCCATCGGTGTCCAACGCATGGCCGGGCGCAACGCCATCGTCCGCCGGTTGCCGGCGGTGGAAACGCTGGGTGCGGTGACCGTGATCTGCTCCGACAAGACCGGCACACTGACCCGCAACGAGATGACCGTACAGGAAGTAGTCACCACCACCCAGGTGTTCGCGGTCAGCGGCGCCGGCTACACCCCGACTGGTGGGTTCAGCGTTGACGGCGCTCCCATTGCCCCCGAAAAGGTGGCGGAGTTGCAGGCCATTGCCCGCGCCGCGCGTCTGTGCAACGACGCGGTGCTGCGCGAGCAGGACGGCGAATGGCGGATGGAGGGCGATCCCACCGAGGGCGCGCTGCTGACCCTGGCCAGCAAGGCCGGCCTCGATCTGATCGCCGAACAGGAGCGCTTCCACCGGGTGGACAGCATTCCCTTCGAATCCGAACACCGTTTCATGGCCACCCTGCACCACGACCATCACGGCCACGGCGTCATCTATGCCAAGGGCGCGCCGGAACGGGTGCGGGCTATGTGCGCGAACGAACAGGGCCCGGATGGTCCCCAGCCGTTGCGGCTGGATTACTGGCGGCGGCGGGTGGAGGAACTGGCCGCGGCCGGCCAGCGGGTGCTGGCGGTGGCCTCCCGGCCGGTGGCTCATACCCATGGCGAGCTGACTTTCGCCGATGTCGAGACCGGTCTGACGCTGTTGGGCTTGCTGGGTATCAGCGACCCGCCGCGCGAGGAAGCGATCCGGGCGGTGCGGCAAACCCAGCAGGCTGGCATCCGGGTCAAGATGATCACCGGCGACCATGGCGCCACCGCGCGGGCCATCGCCGCCCAGGTCGGGATCGGCGACGGGCATAAGGTGTTGACCGGGCCGGAACTGGAAGCATTGGACGACGAGGCGCTGCGGGCGGTGGTCATGGACAACGATGTCTACGCCCGCGCCAGTCCCGAACATAAACTGCGGCTGGTCGCGGCCCTGCAGGCCAACAATCAGGTGGTGGCGATGACCGGCGACGGGGTCAACGACGCTCCCGCGCTCAAGCGCGCCGACATCGGCGTGGCGATGGGCCTCAGCGGCACCGAGGCGGCCAAGGAAGCTGCGGCCATGGTGCTGGCTGACGACAATTTCGCCTCCATCGCCCACGCGGTGGAGGAAGGGCGCACCGTGTACGACAATCTGCGCAAGGCGCTGCTGTTCATCCTGCCAACCAACGGCGCGCAGGCGCTGGTGGTGGTGGCCGCCATCCTGCTTGGCGTCGCCCTGCCAATCACACCGGTGCAGATTCTGTGGGTCAACATGGTGACGGCGGTCACGCTGTCGCTGGCGCTGGCGTTCGAGCCGGCCGAGGCTAACGCGATGCAGCGACCGCCGCGCGATCCCGGCGAACCGCTGCTATCGGGCATCATGCTGTGGCGCATTGGCGCGGTGTCGGTGCTGCTGGTGATCGCGCCACTGGGGCTGTTTCTCTGGGAAGCCGCCAATGGCCGGCCCACCGACGAGGCCCGCACCCTGGCGGTGAACGCGCTGGTGATGGGCGAGATTTTCTATCTGTTCAACAGCCGCTACATCCACGCTTCCGTTCTCTCATGGGAAGGTCTGCTGGGCAGCCGCCCCGTACTTGCCACTATTGGACTCATGCTGCTGCTGCAACTGGCCTTTACCTACCTGCCGCCGATGCAACAGCTCATGGGAACCACCGCGATCACCGCCGCCGACTGGGGTATCGTGACGCTGGCCGGGCTGGCGCTGTTGCTGTTGGTGGAGTTGGAGAAGGCGGTCTGGCGGGGGTTGCGGCGGTCTGGCCGGTAATTGTACTTAAACCATTGGGCATGTATTCCTCAGTTCAAAGCTCCCGGCGGACCAACTGCTCGAGCAGTGGCTGCAAGATAATTTCCATGGCGAACCCCATCTTGCCGCCCGGCACCACGATGGTGTTGCGCCGCGACATGAAGGAATTGTGAATCATGCTGATGAGATAGTGAAAATCCGGCTGAATCTTTTTCTTGGAGCCCTTGAACCGAATCACCACGAAGCTCTCGTCCAAGGTTGGAATATCGCGGGCGATAAAAGGATTGGAGGTATCCACCGTCGGTACTCGCTGAAAATTGATGTCGGTCAGCGAGAACTGGGGAACAATATAATGGGTGTAGTCGTACATACGCCGCAGGATGTTCTCGGTGACCGCCTCCTGGCTGTAGCCCCGCTCGGCGGTATCGCGGTGAATCTTCTGAATCCATTCCAGATTGACAATCGGCACCACGCCAATCAACAAGTCCACATAACGGGCGACATTGACCTTGTCGGTGACCACCCCGCCATGCAGCCCCTCGTAGAACAACAGGTCGGTATCGGGTGGCACCGGTTCCCAAGGGGTGAAGGTACCCAGTTCCTGACTGTAGGGAACCGCATCTTCCCGGTGGTGCAGATAGCTACGCCATAGTCCACCGCCGCGCTCGCCATATTCCATGAATAGCGACTCCAGTCGGTCGAACAAATTGCCCTCGGGGCCGAAGTGGCTCAGATTGCGGCCTTCCCGGAGCGCGCGCTCGACCTGCCGTTGCATTTCGACCCGATTATAGCGATGGAAGCTATCGCCCTCGACGATGGCAGCCTTGAAGCCATCCCGCCGGAAGATATGTTCCATCGCCACCCGCACCGTCGAGGTGCCGGCGCCGGACGAACCGGTGATCGCGATGATGGGATGCTGTTTCGACATAGTCGCTCCGCGTAAAAATCGTGAGCGGCATTATAACCCGGTTTATATTGCAGTGCAGCAAAAGTGGCCCACAGGGGTGTGATTTAAAGTGATGCAAGCCTCATCATGCGGTACGACCTTATACCTACCGACACTGTCTGAGGAGATCCCCGATGCTTGCGACTGATCGTAACCAGAGATTGTTGGAGCGCCTGAGTAGACATCCGCTGTTGTGTGCGCGGATTGAAAGCTTGTTGGGGGTAGTCGAGGATGCAGCGGGTGACTGTGAACAAGCGAATGTGGCGGAACGACGGGTGATCGAAGAACTGCGGCAGATGGGCAACGAGGTGCTGACCGCTTGGGCGGAATGCGGGGCGGAGAGACAGGCCGTG
>WBZP01007765.1_pt1 | contig 10267 bp, 8 predicted proteins | sample 5204301 | NCBI WGS metagenome assembly WBZP01 (sample SAMN12412401, study PRJNA552823) | activated sludge metagenome | isolation source: activated sludge from nitrification reactor of wastewater treatment plant... | place: USA: Pennsylvania | collected 2017 | reverse complement strand
TCGTTGTTGCCCCAGCAGGCGACCAGTCGCTGCGCCCGCGTGGCCAGTTCGTCGAAGAGTGCGACATCAACCCAGTCGCCGGCGTGGATCACGGTGTCGGCACGCTCCACCTCCTCCCACACCCGGGTGGGCAGATCGCGGGCGCGTTTCGGGACATGCGTGTCGGCGAGGAGCAGCAGACGCATGGCCCGATCCTCTCACTGGCCTCCGGCCTGGCTGCGCGCCTCCGCACCCGTCTCGCCCGCGTCGATGGCGTCGTCGGGGTCGGTCTCGCCGACGTAGGTGCCGGTGTTGCCGCCCTTGCCGGCGTGCGACGACGCCCCGTGCTCGTCGGAGCCGACGTCTTCGCTGTTCTCGTCCGTTGGGTGCGTCATGCCCGCGGGACTACCCGGAGCCGCGGCCAGTCAACCCCTGCCGAAGGTGTTTATCGAGGCCTAAGCTGGGAACGAGGTGAATCATGTCGAACAACGACGTCGAGAAGCGCTGGCACGACCCGGTGATGTTCCGGTCGGCGGTGACCTACGTGGTGGCGGTCATCGCGGTGGCGGGCGTTGCGTTCGCGGCGGCCGTCGTCTGGCACTCGCTGATCGCCGGGATCCTGGTCCCGGTGGTCCTATTCACCGGCGGTGTCGGGGCGCTGGTTCAGGCCTACCGGGTGTGGAAGGCCGAGGGTGTCTGGCCGATCTGGCAGGGCGCCGGCTGGTTTCTCCTGCTCCTGATGCTGGTGTGCCTGGGCGTGCCGGTCGCGGTGGCATAACCGTCAATTACCCGCGCGCCCTCCCACCGGCGCTTACGCTTCGATAGTCGGTTTTCGAGTGGGGGTGCTCGGATGGCGCCTGTCGCATGCGTGTCATGTGGCACCGTGCTGCGCGACGGCGCCAGGTTCTGTGACGGGTGCGGCGCAAAAACCGAAGTTTCGGTCGGTCGCGCCGAATACAAACAGGTCACCGTCCTCTTCGCCGACGTCGTGCATTCGATGGACATCGCTGCCGCCGTCGGCGCCGAGCGGTTGCGCGAGGTCATGGCCGATCTTGTCGACCGGGCGACGTCAGTCGTGGAGCGCTATGGCGGCACGGTGGACAAGTTCACCGGTGATGGGATCATGGCGCTGTTCGGTGCCCCGAAGGCCTTGGAGGACCATGCGGCCCGCGCCTGCCGGGCCGCGCTCGATCTGCAAACCGAAGCGATGCGAATGTCCGACGGACTCGCTGCCCTGGACGGAATCCACCTGTCGCTGCGGATCGGATTGAACTCTGGGCAAGTGATCGCCGGTGAGGTCGGCGGGGCGAAGCTGGGCTACACCGCGATCGGGGAGCAGGTTGGGATGGCTCAGCGGATGGAGTCAGCCGCCCCGTCGGGCGGTGTGATGCTCAGTGAGTCAACCGCACGGCTCGTCGCAGACGATGCGGTGCTGTCGGAACCGAAGTCTTTGTCGATCAAGGGATTCACCGCGCCGGTGCTCGGCCACGAGTTGCTGGGCCTAGAGGTCAGCACCCAGCAGACACGCCGCCGCGCCGCGAAACTCGTTGGCCGGGAATGGGAGCTGACCGCGTTGACCGCGATGCTCGACCAGTCAGCCGACGGCCAGGGCCGAATCGTGGGTATCGCCGGCGCGCCGGGGATCGGCAAGAGCCGGCTTGCCGCCGAACTAGCCTCGCTGGCACAGGCCCGCGGGCTCGAGGTGCAATGGGCTGTATGTGAGTCGCATACCAGCGATGTGCCGTTCCACGTCGTCGCCGACCTCCTGCGGGCTAGCTCGGAGATCCGGGAGCTCGACCATGCCGCGGCCCGTGAACTGGTGCGGGAACGAAACCCGGACGCCGGCCCGGATGATCTCCTGCTGTTCGACGACCTGCTGGGAATCGCCGATCCCACAGTGCCGTTACCGGACATCGATCCCGATGCCCGCCGCCGCCGGGTAACGGCGTTGGTCTGGCAGGCACTGCTCTCCCGCGAGATCCCGGGCGTCTTCATCATCGAGGACGTGCACTGGGTCGACCAGGTCAGCGAATCGATGCTGGCCGACTTCGGTGCCGTCATCCCGCAGAGCCGTGCCCTGGCCGTGTTCACCTATAGACCCGAATACCAGGGGTTGCTTGCCCGGGTACCGGGCGCGCAGACGATTTCGCTCGCGCCGCTCGGTACTTCGTCATCGACATCACTGATCACCGAACTGCTGGGCAACGACCCCTCAGTCGAGACAGTCGCTTCGGCGATCAGCGCGCGTGCGGCCGGCAATCCCCTCTTCACCGAGGAGATGGTCCGCGATCTCGTCGAGCAGGGCGTGCTCATTGGTAAGCGGGGCGCGTACCGGTGTGCGGACGAAGTACCCGAGTTCAGCGTGCCGGTCACGCTCCAGGCCGCCATCGCCGCGCGCATCGATCGCTTGGACCTGGCATCGAAGCGGTGCCTTGGCGCCGCGGCGGCTATCGGAATGCGATTCAACCCCGCCTTGATCGAGCGGCTCGGGGTCGACGCCGCGCTCGATCAACTCATCGCGGCCGAACTCATCGAGCCGGTGCTGTTCTCGCGTGAGGACCGATTTGCGTTCCGACATCCGATGATCCGAACGGTGGCCTACGAGTCCCAGCTTCGGTCCGACCGCGCCGAGATCCATCGCAAGCTGGCGGGTATTCTCGAACAGTCCGAACCGGGCGCCGCCGACGAGAATGCGGCCTTGATCGCGGAACACTATGACGCCGCTGGCGAATGGGCTGCGGCCTACGACTGGCACATGCGGGCGGCATCCTGGTCCGCGAGCCGGGATATTCGTGCAGCGCAGACCAATTGGCGTCGGGCCCGAGACGCGGGCGACCGTCTTCCAATACAGGATTCAGACACCCTGGCCAAGCGCATCGCCGCCAGGACCAGTCTCTGCGCAAGCTCGTGGCGGTCCAACGATGCCATCACCGACACGGGTTTCGACGAGCTCCGAGAGCTGTGCGACGTCAGCGGTGACAAGGTGTCGCTGGCAATTGGCATGTCGGGTGCAGTGACAGCGACGCTTTTCGACCGGCGCTACTTCGACGCGGCGCGGATGAGCATCGATAACGTCGCCCTGTTGGAGGCCATTGGTGATCCCGCGCTCTTCGCGGGAACTTCGATGGCGGCCGTGAATGCACTGTGGCAGGCGGGTGAGGCCACTTCGGCGCTGCGACTGATCGAACGGGCCATCGAGTTCGCCGGCGGCGACCCGACGATGGGTGCCTGGGTTATGGGTTCACCTCTCGCGGTCTGTCACGCCCTCCGTGGCGGCTGTCTCTATACGCTCGGTCTGACCGGAGTCAGGGAGGAGTTTGACCTGGCCGCCGATATCGCCCGCGGACGAGACACGACGTCGTATCTGGCGGTGCTGTTGTGGAGGTCATTCGCCATTCACAACGGGGCGTTGACAGCCGATCGCGCGGATCTGGATCAAGCCAGGCAGGCGCTGCGGATTGCCGAGCTGTCCGGCGACGACTTCGGCCTCAACTCAGCGCGGACGTTCTTGGCGGCCGTCCTCACCCACGGTGACACCGGTCAATCGCCGGGCAGCGTCGAGGCCGAGGTGTTGCAAATACGGGAGGACGTGCGAACCCAGCGCTACGCCAATCCGATCTGGATGCCTCGGTTCGACCAGATCGCAGCGACGCTCACGATGCGCCGCGGCGATTACGACGCCGCCACTGATTTGATTGGTTCGATCATCGGCGACGACCTGGCTGCGGGCATTACCATCGCAGCCGGTCAGGGGACCACCGTTTTGGTGGAGTGTCTACTGCGGCGTGGGGCTCCAGGTGACCTCGAGGAGGCCGAGGCAGCGGTCGAGTTACTCGCCGGCGAGCCGGTCGAGCCCGGGTTCATTCCCTACGAACTCCCACTCTTGCGCATGCGTGCGCTCCTCGCCGAGGCCCGCGGCGACCACGCGAGCTACGTCGACTATCGCGACCGCTACCGGGAGATGGCCCGCCGAGTGGACTTCAAACCCCACATCGCGATGGCCGAGGCGATGCCGTGACCGCCCCCGGCATACTCATCGGGTGACCGCTTCACCCGATCGGCCGCTGGCCGGCGTCCGCATCGTCGAGATCTCCAGCTTCGTCGCGGTTCCGTTGGCCGGCATGACACTGGCCCAACTCGGCGCCGAGGTCATCCGCATCGACCCGATCGGCGGCGCGGCCGACTACCAGCGTTGGCCGCTCACCGACGGCGGGGTGAGCATCTACTGGGCCGGGCTGAACAAGGGCAAGCGCTCGGTGGCCGCCGACATGCGCTCGCCCGAGGGCCAGCAGCTGATCCAGCGTCTGATCGTCGATGCCGGAATCCTGATCACGAATGTCGCCGGGCGCCAATGGCATTCCCACGAAACGCTGAGCGCGCAGCGCCCCGATCTGATCCATCTCGAGGTCGTCGGCCGCGCCGACGGATCGACCGGGGTCGACTACACCGTCAACGCGGCCACCGGCTTTCCCCTCGTCACGGGCTCACCCGACCAGCGCGGGCCGGTGAACCACGTGCTGCCGGCCTGGGACGTCAGCTGTGGGCTGTACGCGGTCATCGCGGTCCTGGCCGCGCTGCGCCGCCGCGACAGCACGGGGCAGGGCAGCGCGATCCGGCTGCCCCTCGACAACGTCGCGCTGGCGACCGCGGCGAACCTGGGCTTCCTCACCGAGGTGATGGTCACCGGCACCCAGCGTCCCCGGCTGGGCAATGCCATCTACGGCCAGTACGGCCAGAACTTCAGCAGCGGCGACGGCGCGTGGTTCATGGTCGTCGCCCTCACCAACCGGCACTTCCGCGACCTGACCGAACTGACCGGGACGACGAAGGCGGTTGCCGCCGTCGCCGAGGCGTTCGGCGCGGACTTCACCGACGAAGGGCAGCGCTATGAGCATCGCGAGGTGCTCAGCGGGCTGTTCGCACCGTGGTTCCGCAACCACACCGCCGAAGACATCGCCGTGGCGCTGTCGGGCACTTCCATCCTGTGGAACCGCTACCAGACCTTCGCCGAGGCCGCCGAAAGCCCACGGGTCACCGCCAATCCGCTGTTCGCCCCGCTCGAGCAACCCCGGGTCGGCAGTCATCTGGCACCGGGACTGCCGATGTCGGTCGACGGGACGCACACCGTCCCCCGCCCCGCCCCGGCCCTCGGCGACGACACCGCCGCCGTACTGTCCGAACGGCTCGGCATGAGCGCCGGTGAGATCGCCGGCCTCGTCGAATCCGGCACGGTGGCAACGTGACCCACGTACTACCGCGGCTGTTGACCGTCACCCCCGCCGAGGCCGCCGACACCTTCGTCGGCGCGGAGAACGGCCCGGCCGACAAACGCGCCTACGGCGGACACCTGGCCGCACAGGCATTCGCCGCCGCGGGCCAGACGCTGCGTCCCGGGTTGGCGCCGACCAGCCTGCACGTGCAGTTCCTGCGTGGCGGCGACGCCGGCGCCCCGGTGCACTACGAGGTGCAACGCGTGTACGACGGCCGCACCACCGCATCGCGGCGGGTGCTGGCCCGCCAGGACGGCCGCCTGCTGGTCACCGCCACCGCTTCCTTTGTGCTGCCCGCAGCCGGACCCGAACACGGCGAAAAACCCTCCGCCATTGAGGATCCCGAGTCACTGCCGCGAACCGGTCCGATCGGGCCGGCGCCGTCGCTGCCGCTGGACGAGATCGACATCCGCAGCGTCGACGACCGCAGCACCGGTAACTTTCGCCGCCGCATGTGGTGGCGGGTGACCGTCCCGTTGCCCGACGACCCGATGCTGCACGCCTGCGCCGCGGTGTATGTCACCGACATCTACGGCATCGACCCGGTGCTGCAGGTGCACGGCCATTCGATGATCGACCGCAGCCACCACACCGCCACCACGGACTCGTCGGTCTGGTTTCACCGCCCGATCCGGGCCGATCGGTGGAACCTGCTGGAATCCGAGTCCCCGGCGGCTGCCCGCGGCCGGGGCGTGATGACCGGACGGCTGTTCGACGCCGACGGCACTCTGACCGCCACCCTGGTCCAGGAGGGATTGGCGGTGCCGCGGAACTGACCCGCCGCGTACCGTCAGGGCCATGAAGTATGGAATCTTCGGCGGCGCCGTCAACACCGGAACCATCGACGACGTGGTGGCCCAGGCCGCCGCCGTCGAACGGGACGGCTTCGCCAGCTACTGGGCGCCCAACATCTTCGGCCACGACGCGCTGACCGCACTGGCGGTCGTCGGCACCCAGGTGCCGCGCATCGAACTGGGCACCGCGGTGGTGCCCACCTACCCGCGGCACCCGCACGCCATCGCCCAGCAGTCGCACACCGTGGCCGCCGCCTCGGGTAACCGGTTCACCCTCGGCATCGGGCTGAGCCACAAGGTCGTCATCGAGAACATGTTCGGGCTGAGCTACGACAAGCCGGTGCGACACCTCCGCGAATACCTCAATGTCCTGATGCCGTTGTCCCGCAACGAGCCTGCCAACTTCGACGGCGAGGTCTACCGCGTGCACGCGGCTGTCAACGCCAACGGCTCCACCGGCTTCGGCGTCGTGGTCGCCGCCCTCGGTGAACAGATGCTGCGCGTCACCGCGGCGCTGGCCGACGGCACGCTCACCTGGTGCACCGGACCGGCGACCCTGGCCGGCCACACCATCCCGACCATCACCGAAGCCGCCGAGAAACACGGCCGGCCCGTCCCGCGGGTGATCGCCGCGCTGCCGGTGTGCGTCACCACGGACACCAAGGCGGCGACCGAACGCGCAGCCCAGGAGTTCGCCGCCTACGGCGCGCTGCCCAGCTACCGCGCGATGCTCGACCGCGAGGGAGTGGCCGGCCCGGCGGAGATCGCGATCATCGGTTCCGCGGCGCAGGTGCAGGAGCGCATCGCCGCGCTCGCCGACATCGGGGTCACCGACTTCGCGGCGGTGGAGGTCGGCGGGACCCCCGACGAGATCGCCGAGACCCGCGAGGCGCTCAAGGGGCTGTTGGTTTAGCCCGACATCAGCTCACACGCCGATGCCACCGTCGTCCTTCCACACCGCGACGATCGACGGGCGGGCCGTGCCGTTGCCGCCATCCGGCCAGTTCGAAAGCGGGTCGTCGATGCTGTTGTCGTCGTGTTCCCCGGGGTGCTGGACCGAAACGGTGACCAGGTCGTCGAGCACGATCGGTCCGCAGGTCTCGGCGCCGATCGGCACCGTGAGGAACTGCCGGGTCTCACCGCGGTTGGGGCCGTCGAGAGCCACTGCGAAAAGCCCGTCATTCGAGCCGAGGGCGTTGCCGTCGGTGGCGATCCACAGATTGCCGTGCTTGTCGAACGCGAGGTTGTCGGGACACGAGATCGGGCTGACCTTGGACTTGTCGAAGCCGCCGAAGTAGGTGTCGGCGGCGGCGGGATCACCGCAGACCAGCAGCAGATCCCAAGCGAACTTGGTGCCGGCGTGATCGTCGGTGATCTCGAGGACCTGCCCGTTCTTGTTGTCGTTGCGGGGATTTGGTGCGTCGGCGGCGGCCTTGCCCGGCGCGCCGCGCTCGTTGTTGTTGGTCAGCGCCACATAGAGCCTCCCGGTCTTGGGATTGGCCTCGAAGTCTTCGGGACGGTCCATCTTGGTGGCACCGGCCTTGTCGGCGGCGAACCGGGTGAAGACCGCAACCTCCTCGGCGCTCATGCCCGGGATAAGGGATTCTCCCGTCCCATTCGGGCCCGAGCGCAGCAGGGGAAGCCACGTCCCAGAGCCGCGGAACGACCCGTCTTGGGGCAGCGTGCCGGATCCGTCGATCTGGTCGGCCGGGATGTCGCTGGACAGCTTGGCGACGTACAGGGTGCCCTCATCGAGGATGGTCATGTTGTGCGCCATGGCGGCGGTGTCGCGGCCCGGCTGAATCTTCCTGCTGGAGACGAACTTGTAGAGGTAGTCGAACCGTTCGTCATCACCGCTGTAGGCCACGACCGTGCCGTCTGGTGTCACGTAGATGTTGGCGGCTTCGTGCTTGAAGCGCCCCATCGCGCTGTGCTTGACCGGAACTGACGCCGGATCCCAGGGGTTGACCTCGACGACGTAGCCGTACCGGTTGACCTCATTGGGTGTCTTCGTGGGGTCGAACCGCGGATCGAAGGTCTCCCAAAGTCGTTCACTGGGTTTGAGTTTGATGCCGTAGCGCTTCCAGCGATCGGCGTCGGCCGCCGTCGGCGCCTCCGCTCCGTCAGCCGAGCCGAAATAGGAGTTGAAGTTCTCCTCGCCCGAGAGCACCGTCCCCCAGGGGGTGACGCCACCGGAGCAGTTGTTCAGGGTGCCGGTGATCGTTCGGCCCGAGGGGTCGGCCGCGGTCTTGACGTATTCGCTGCCGGCCGCCGGGCCGGTCAGGGTCAACGTGGCGTCGCCGGTGATGCGCCGGTTGTACGGACCCATCACGGGTTTGAGGCCGTTGTCGGTACGCTCCACTTCGATGACGGTCAACCCGTGCGCGGCGAGTGCGGTGTCGAACTGCTCACGGGTGGGGTGCTTCTTGTCGTAGCCGGGAAACATGAAGCGTTCAGTCGTGTATTCATGGTTGACGACGAGCAGATAGCGGTTCTCAGAGCCGTCGATCGGCAGCAGACCGGCGAAGTCGTTGTTGAAGCCGAATTGCTGACGTTGACTGGCGGCGCTCTGCTTGCTCACATCGAACGCAGGAGCCCCGGGCAGCACCGGATCACCCCAGCTGATCACCACCGCCTGCCGGTAACCCTCCGGGACGACGACGGCGTCCTTCTTGTTGGGCGCGATCGCGGTGAAGTTCATCCCGGGCGGCGGCGCGGCCACCCCCGAAGATGCTTGTTGACCGGCGACCTTGGATCCGCTGTTGCAGGCCGCGAGCGCAGAGCCGCTGCTGACGGCCAGTACGGCTATCCCCGCCGCCTTGAAGAGGGATCGCCGGGACAAGGCTTGGCGCACCACATCGCCGAAGTACTCGTTGTCACTCGTGTTGGGCGGGGGATACGCGCATGCGTCACCGCACTTGTGCCGGCAGGTGATGTGCTGGCGGGACGAGCGGCCGCTATGGCTGACAAGGAGATTGAGGGGGACCAGAGCCATCCGGTGAAGCTACGGCAGGCTGTGGATCAGTTGGCAATCAGCGGGTGAACAGCTGGGAAACGAGTCAGCCGGCGAGCACGCCGCGCAGGATCTCCACCAGCGCGCGCGGTTGGTCGCCCTGCACCGAATGGCCGGAGTCGGCCACGATGTGCACGGTCTGGAATCCCGGCGCGCTGCGGGCGAATTCGGCGGCGTCCTCGTCGTTGACGAAGAAGGACTTCGCCCCGCGCACCAGGGTGGTCGGCGTGGTCAGGTTGGGCACGTCGTCCCAGAGTCCCTCAAAGCCTTCACCCTTGCGGAAGGAGTCGTAGCGCCAGGTCCAGCTGCCGTCGTCGAGCTGCTTGGAGTTGTGGAACACCCCGCGCCGCAACGAGTTCCGATCGCGGTGGGGGGCGGCGGCGACGGTCACGTCGAGCATGTCGGCGAAACTACCGAAGGTGCGGTCGCCCTGGACCAGCGCGACCGTGCCCATCTGGGCCTTGGTCATCTGCTCGTGTCGCTCCGGGGCCGATGGGGTGACGTCGACCATGACGAGCTTGCGCACCAACTCCGGTGCGTTGACCGCCAGCCGCATCGCGGTCAGGCCGCCCAGCGACATCCCGACCACCAGCTCGGCGTCGGGGGCCAGTTCACGGACCACAGGTTCGATGGCGATGGCGTTGAGCTTGGGCCCGTAGTCGCCGTCCTCGCGCCAGGCCGAGCGGCCGTGGCCGGGCAGGTCGATGGCCAGCGCGGACCGGCCCAGCCCGAGAATGACGGTGTCCCAGGTGTGGGCGTTCTGGCCGCCGCCGTGCAGGAACACCACCCGCGCGGGTTCCTCACCCCAGCGCACCGCGCTGATCGGTCCGCGCTCGATGCGCTCGACCGTCGGCAGCGGTCCACTGACGCCGGCCTGCGCGGCGTTCTCGGACAGCAGGGCGAACTCGTCGAGTCCGATCAGTTCGTCATCGGAGATCACTAGCTCTTTATACGTTGAGACCGCAGTGAGATCGCATTGTGGCGATGATTCGCGATCTGACTGCGGTCTCAACGGTGAAGCTAGCCCTTGATGAACTCTTCGAGTTCGGCGCGGGCGACATCGTCGGCCAGCTGCTTGGGCGGACTCTTCATCAGGTAGGCCGACGCCGGGATGATCGGGCCACCGATACCGCGGTCCTTGGCGATCTTGGCCGCGCGCACCGCGTCGATGATGATGCCGGCCGAGTTCGGCGAGTCCCACACCTCGAGCT
>WBZP01007764.1_pt1 | contig 10268 bp, 6 predicted proteins | sample 5204301 | NCBI WGS metagenome assembly WBZP01 (sample SAMN12412401, study PRJNA552823) | activated sludge metagenome | isolation source: activated sludge from nitrification reactor of wastewater treatment plant... | place: USA: Pennsylvania | collected 2017 | reverse complement strand
AGCGGGGACTCGTGGGACCGGTCGTCACCACCGAGACCGGGCCACCGGGTGATGTCCGCGGTGATCGAACCGATCACCCGGTTGGCCAGCGGCGCCGCCTTGGCCTCCCAGCCGCTGACGATCGAGGCGACCGTCGGGTCGGCGGTGGTGCGGGCCACGGGCACGTTGACCGCGGCCACCGAGGAGCGGATGACGTCCTTGGTCACCCGGTCGAGCTTCAGGTTGGTGTTGGTGACCATCCGCCCGTAGTAGTAGGCACTGGTCACCCAGCGGGGCTGGCCGGCCGGGTCGGGGATGTTGCAGGCGTACGCCTGGTGGGTGTGCCCGCTGACCACCATGTCAATCTTCGGGTCGAGCCCCTGGGCGATCTTGACGATCGCGCCCGAGATGGCCCCCGCACCGGTCGCCCCGGTGCAGGTGAAGTTGTAGGCGGCGCCGTTGGGCGGCAGGCCTCCCTCGTGGATCAGCACGACGATGGCACGGACCCCGCGCTGGGCGAGATCGGCGGCGGCGAGGTTCGCCGAGGTCACCTCGTCCCGGAAGTCGACGTTCTTGATCCCCGCCTGGGCCACCATCTCGTTGGTGCCCTTCAGCGTCATGCCGATGAAACCGACCTTGATGTCGTCGACCTCGGAGATCCAGGTCGGCGGCAGGATGGTCCGTCCGGTGCGGCGCTGGAACCACGAGCCGTACCCCTCGGCCTCGTCGCCACGGGCGTCCCGCGGCTTGGTGACGCGGACGCCGTCCTTGTACGTGACGTTCGCGGCGAGGTACGGGAACGCGGCGCCCGGGTAGACGGTGGGGCCGTAGCAGCCGTCGACGGGGTGACACCCGCCGTACTGCATCCGCAGCAGCTCGGTGACGCCCTCGTCGAACTCGTGGTTGCCGACCGAGGAGACGTTGACCCCCATGGCGTTGAGGGTGGCGATGCTGGGCTCGTCGTGGAACAGGCCCGAGGCGACAGGGCTGGCCCCGATCAGGTCACCGGCGGCGACGGTCAGGGAGTTGGTCTTGCCCTGGCGCAGTTGCTGCAGGGTGGTGGTCAGGTAGGCCGCGCCGCCGTAGTTGCCGGTCACCCCCGGGACGGTGGCGTTCGACGTCGCCGAGATCGTGCCGTGGTAGTCGTTGAAGCTCAGGATCTGCAGATCGACCGGGGCTGGGGCGGCACTGGCCGAACCCGTCCCGAGACCGGCGAGCGCCAGAGCGGCGCACGCACCGGCGGCCACCATCGCCGGCATGCGCCGACGCAACAGTTGTGCCATGGAGAGGACGTCCTTTCGCGCGGGTTCGGGACGAAACCCCCAAGCGCGCCCCGACGTGTGGTCCGCAGGCTAACCCGCCCGCATCACCACCCGCCAGGCAAACCGCCGGGTCAACCGGTTGCCGTCGCCCCGGAGCCGGTGATGCGTACCCTGGGCGGGTGCCGCCACCCGCCGTCCGGATCATCGACCGCCTGGCGGCGTCGCAGGTCACGGCGGTCGAGGCGCTCTGCACCGCCGCCGCCGCGGCCGATGGGATAGCCCCGCTCAGCGAGCACGTCCTGCTGCACCTGCGTCACGGCGGTGAGGGGCCGGACCGGCACCTGCTCGCCGACGTCGACGGGGAGCTGGCCGGGTACGCCCACCTGGACCCGACGGACCCCGTCGAGGGCCCCGCCGCCGAACTGGTCGTGCACCCGGACCACCGCGGCCTCGGCGTCGGCGGCGCCCTGCTGGACGCCGTCATCGGCGCCGCCACCCGGGCGGCGCCGCGCACCGGGCACCCGGTCCCGCTGCGGCTCTGGGCCCACGGGGGGCACCCGGCGGCGCGGGCGCTCGCCGCCTCGCGCCGGTTCGTGATCGGCCGCCGGCTCGAGCAGTGGCGCCGCGGGCTGCTCGACCTGCCCCCGGCCGAGCCCCTCCCCGAAGGTCTGCGCGTGCGGGCCTTCCACCCGGGCGCGGACGACGACGCCTGGCTCGCGCTCAACGCCGCGGCCTTCGCCGACCACCCCGAACAGGGCGGCTGGACCCGGGCCGACCTCGCGGCCCGGCTCGCTGAGGAGTGGTTCGACCCGAGCGGGTTCCTGCTGGCGGAGCGCCCGGACGGCACCCTGGCCGGCTTCCACTGGACCAAGGTCCACGGCGCGCTGCACCACACCCACCCGCACAGCCATGACGCCGACCACCCGACGCACACCCACGCGCACCAGCACGACGCGATCGGCGAGGTCTACGTGGTCGGCGTCGACCCGGCCGAGCACGGCCGCGGCCTCGGCCGGGCGCTCACCCTGGCCGGGCTGCACTGGCTGCGCGCCGCCGGGCTGGACACGGCGATGCTCTACGTGGACGGCGACAACACGGCCGCGCAGGCGGTCTATCGACGCCTCGGCTTCCGACCGCACGCCGCGGACGTGATGTTCTACCGCTGGCCCTCCACCGCCAGTGACACCCGAGCCGTCGACACCACTCGGACGACCGCCTGACGCTGCGCTGTGTTAACCGGGACGACTCGGCGTGTTGCGGACCTCGGGCCCTCTTCACGGCATGCCACCCCGTGGCACCATCACCCCATGACCGCGACGACGTCGTCGTCGGCGCCCACTCCGGCCCGGCGCACCCGCTCCACCCGTACCCCTGCCGCACGACCCGCCGTGGTCGGTTCGACTCCTGCCGTCGAAGCCGTGGACCCGCCGTCCGCGGCGGCTTCCCTGGCCGCGGTGCCCGCCCCGACCTCACCGTCGGTGCCGACCCCGCTGCCGACCCCGGCCCCGTTGCCCGGGCCGGCGGGCGAGCGCGACCCGCTGCCCGGCGACCGTTTCGGTGACCGCGAGCTGAGCTGGCTCGCGTTCAACACCCGGGTGCTCGAGCTGGCCCACGACACCGAGCTGCCGCTCCTCGAGCGCGCCCGGTTCCTGGCCATCTTCGCCAGCAACCTGGACGAGTTCTTCATGGTGCGGGTGGCCGGGCTGAAGCGACGGATCGCCACCGGCCTCGCGGTGACGGCGGCGAGCGGGCTGGAGCCGCGCGAACTGCTCGAGATCATCAGCGAGCGGGCGCACCGGATGATGACCGATCACGCCCTCACCTACCGCGACCAGATCGCCCCGGCGCTCAGTGCCGCGGGGATCAGCCTGGTGCACTGGGGCGCGCTGAGCGCCTCGGAGCAGGACCGGTTGCACACGTTCTTCCGCGAGCAGGTCTTCCCCGTGCTGACCCCGCTCGCGGTCGACCCGGCCCACCCCTTCCCCTACATCTCCGGGTTGTCGCTCAACCTCGCGGTGATCCTGCGCAATCCGGCCACCGGCAAGGAGCACTTCGCCCGGGTCAAGGTGCCGCCGCTGCTGCCCCGGTTCATCCGGGTCGACGGCGACCACCTGCACGAGGCGCGGTTCGTCCCCGTCGAGGACGTCATCGCCGTCCACCTCGACCAGCTCTTCCCCGGCATGGAGGTGCTGCAGCACCACACCTTCCGGGTCACCCGCAACGAGGACCTCGAGGTCGAGGAGGACGACGCGGAGAACCTGCTCCAGGCGCTGGAGAAGGAGTTGCTGCGCCGCCGGTTCGGCCCCCCGGTCCGGCTCGAGGTGGCCGACGACATCGACGAGCGGGTGCTCGACCTGCTGATCCGCGAGTTGGCCGTCACCAAGGCCGAGGTGTACCGGCTGCCCGAACCGCTCGACCTGCGCGGGATGAACACCGTCGCCGATCTGGACATGCCGGAGCTGCACTACCCGAAGTACCTGCCCAAGACGCACCGGCACCTCAACGAGGTGGAGACGGCGCAGCCCAGCGACGTCTTCGCCGCGATCCGGGCCCGCGACATCCTGCTGCACCACCCGTACGACTCGTTCTCGACGAGCGTGCAGACCTTCCTCGAGCAGGCGGCCGCCGACCCCAAGGTCCTGGCGATCAAGCAGACCCTCTACCGGACGTCGGGTGACTCCCCGATCGTCGACGCCCTGATCAGCGCGGCCGACTCGGGCAAGCAGGTGCTCGCCCTGGTCGAGATCAAGGCCCGCTTCGACGAGCAGGCCAACATCACCTGGGCGCGCAAGCTGGAGCAGGCCGGGGTGCACGTCGTCTACGGCATCGTCGGCCTGAAGACGCACGCGAAGCTGAGTCTCGTCGTCCGGCAGGAGGCCGACGGACTGCGTCGCTACTGCCACGTCGGCACCGGCAACTACAACCCCAAGACCGCGCGGCTCTACGAGGACCTGGGGCTGCTGACCTGCGACCCGCAGGTCGGCGAGGACCTGACCCGGCTGTTCAACCAGCTCTCCGGGTACGCCCCGAAGACCGCCTACCGGCGGTTGCTGGTGGCACCGCGGTCGCTGCGCAGCGGGCTGGTCGACCGGGTGCACCGGGAGATCGCCCACCACGCCGAGGGCCACCCGGCCGGCGTCCGGATCAAACTCAACTCGATCGTCGACGAGGTGCTGATCGACGCGCTGTACCAGGCGTCGCAGGCCGGGGTGCCGGTCGACGTGATCGTCCGCGGGATCTGCGCCATCCGGCCGGGGGTGCCCGGGCTGAGCGAGAACATCCGGGTCCGCAGCGTGCTGGGGCGCTTCCTCGAGCACTCGCGCATCTTCTGGTTCGCCAACAAGGGCGAGCCGGTGGTCTACATCGGCAGTTCGGACATGATGCACCGCAACCTCGACCGCCGGGTCGAGGCGCTGGTCCGGCTGGCGGATCCGTCGCACATCGCGGAAACCGAGGAACTGCTCGACCTGGCCATGGACGACGGCACCATCTCGTGGCACCTGGGCCCGGACGGCGCCTGGACCCGGCACGGCGAGGGGCCGGACGGCGAACGCGGCATGGACCTGCAGGCGCACCTGATCGCCGAGCACACCAGGCGGCGCGGTACGGTTCGCCGCCGCTGACGCAGACGCTGTCCCACCCGACGGGCGGATGGGCCGCCAACGCACGGGCCGGGCACCACCGGCCACCACGAACAGGAGGAACGGTGTCGATGTCGTCGGGGGCGGGTGCCGACAGCCCGGCGGCGGTGGCACCGCCCCAGGAGGCGGCGACCGCCGGCCTCAACGGATCGGGGGCCGCCCCGGGCGCGAACGGTGAGGTGGGCGCCGTCCCGGATCTCGCGTTCGACCACCCCGACTGGCGCCCGAGCGTGCTCGCGGCCGGTGTGGTCTGCTGGCGCACCGGGCAGTCGGGGCTCGAGGTGCTGCTGATCCACCGCCCCCGCTACGACGACTGGTCGTTCCCCAAGGGCAAGCTCGACCCCGATGAGCCGTTGCCCGAGTGCGCCATCCGTGAACTCATCGAGGAGACCGGGGTGATCGGGATCCTCGGGCGGCCGCTGCCCGCCGTCCGCTACCTCGACCCGAAGGGGGCACGCAAGGAGGTCTCCTACTGGGCGTGCCGGCCGGTGCGGACGGTGACCCCGACCGCGAAGAACCCCGACGAGGTCGACCGCTGGGTCTGGGTGACCGTGCCGACGGCCAGGACGATGATCACCAATCCGGGCGATCTGGCCCCGCTGCAGGCGGTGGTGGACATGGCCAACACCGGCGAGCTCGACACCGTGCCGGTACTGGTGGTGCGTCACGGCACGGCCCGGCCGCGCGACTCGTGGGCCCGGGCCGACGCCGACCGGCCACTGATCGCCTCGGGCCGGCGGCAGGCCGACGCGCTGCGGACCCTGCTGGCCTGCTGGCGCCCGGAGCACATCCTCAGTTCGTCGTGGAAGCGGTGCGTCGACACGATCACCCCCTTCGCCAAGGCGAGCGGGGTGAAGGTGCGCACCAAGACCGGTCTCACCGAACGCGGCTTCCGGCGCAGCCCGGGCAAGATCCGCAGCCACATGCTGCAGTTGGTCAACCGGGCCCGGCCGTCGGTGATCTGCACCCATCGGCCGGTGCTGCCCGGGGTCTTCCGCGCCCTGCGCGAGCAGACCGCACGCGAGGTGGTCAAGCTGATCCCCAGCGAGGACCCCTACCTCGCCCCGGGCGAGGTGCTGGTCGCGCACGTGGTGCACCCGCCGGCCCGGCCGGCCCGGGTCGTGGCCATCGAGCGGCATCTCGCCCCGCGCTGAACCAGCATCTGCTCAGTCACTCCGGTCTGCGGAGTGGACAGTTCGTGCGGCCCAGTGGACAGATCTGCAGCGACACACCGGCGCGTCGCGGCAGAAGTGTCCACTCTGCGCCCGGGGCGCGACAGGTCCGCTGCGCGCCGGGGACGGGCCGGGGCATCGCGCGCGGATACCGGCACCGGGCCGTCCGGGGCGTGCCGTCGCGATGAAACGTTGTCAGCACTCTGAGTGACCGATAGGCCCGGAAATCGTTCGGACCCACTCTGTTCATGAGACGTGTACCTCGCCGGAACCTCTTGTCACTCAAGGTCTCTAGCGTCGGTGACATCACCAGCGTCGCCGTAGCCGCTGGTTGGGCCGCCCCTTGGCCCGTCCACCCCATGACTGTGAGTCATGCTGAGCACAAAGGGGCCACGACCTGTGACCGCCATGCGCACCACCACCCGTACGACCGCCGCCATCGCTCTGCTGTGTGCGGTGGGCCTGGCCGGCTGTGGCAGCGATGCCACCACCCCGCCCGGGGCGTCCGCCCCGGCCGCCGCCGGCGGCTGCTTCACCGGCACGCTCACGGCGGAGGGCTCCTCCGCCCAGAAGAACGCCATCGACACAGCGATCAAGAGCTTCCAGACCGCCTGCCCCGAGGCCACCGTCAACTACAACCCGACCGGGTCGGGCGCCGGGGTCAAGCAGTTCGTCGCCGGGCAGGTCGACTTCGCCGGCTCCGACTCGGCCCTGAAGGACACCGAGCCGGCGGACGCCGCGAAGACCTGCGGCTCCCCGGCCTGGAACGTGCCCATGGTGACCGGGCCGATCGCCGTCGCCTACAACCTGCCCGGGGTGGAGAAGCTGGTCCTCACCCCCGAGCTGATCGGCAAGATCTTCACAGGGAAGATCACCCGCTGGGACGACCCGGCGATCGCCGCCGTCAACGGCGCGGCAGCCCTGCCGGGCACTGCGATCAAGGTCTTCTTCCGCTCCGACGAGTCCGGGACGACCGACAACTTCCAGAAGTACCTCACGGCGGCCGCGGGGTCGGCCTGGACGACGGGCGCCGGCAAGAAGTGGACCGGCCCGGTCGGCGAGGGCAAGGAGAAATCGGCGGGCGTGGCCGGTGCCGTGCAGAGCACGGGCGGCGGCGTGACCTACGTCGAGTGGTCGTACGCGCAGCAGAACAAGCTGGGCACCGCCTGGGTCGACAACGGGGCAGGCCCGGTGCAACTGACCAGCGCCACCGTTGGCACGATGATCTCGTCGGCGACCCAGAAGGGCAGCGGCAACGACCTGTCGCTCACCCTCGACTACGCCACCAAGACGGCCGGGGCCTACCCGATCAACCTGGTCACCTACGAGATCGTCTGCTCCCGGTACACCGACCCGGCCAAGGGCGCCCGGGTGAAGGCGTTCCTCGCCCACTTCGCCTCACCGGCGGTGCAGACGAGCCTCGAGCAGGCGGGCTACGCGCCGCTGCCGGACGCCGTCCAGGCCAAGGTCCGAGCGGCGATCACGGCGATCGGCTGACCGTGGCCACCTCTGTCCGCCCGTCGGAGGCGATGGGCGGCACGACTCCCCGGGACCGGCACCCCCTCCAGGTGAACGGCCGGTCCCGGGGGCCTCGCCATCCGGGCGATCACCTGTTCGCCGGCGCAGCCCGCTCGGCGGCCACCGCGGTGCTCGTCCTCGTCGTCACCGTGGGCGTCTTCCTGGTGTCCCAGGCCGTCCCGGCGCTCGCCCGCAACGGTGCGAGCTTCCTCACCTCCCGCGAGTGGGCACCGGGCGGCGACAACCCCCGGTTCGGCGTGCTCGACCTGCTCTGGACGACGACCGCCAGTTCGCTGATCGCGATGCTCGTCGCGGTGCCGATCGGGGTCGGGGTCGCCCTGTTCCTCACCGAGTACGCGCCGGCGGGGCTCCGGACGCCCGCGGCCAACCTGGTCGACCTGCTCGCCGCCGTGCCGTCGATCGTCTACGGCCTGTGGGGGCTGCTCGTCGTCCTGCCGGTCGTCCGCCCGATCTTCGACGTCCTCGCCGACCGGTTGGGCGCCGTCCCGCTGTTCGCCCCCACGGGGGTGACCGGCGGCACGATCCTGTTCATCGGCCTGGTGCTGTCGGTCATGATCCTCCCGATCGTGACGGCCATCTCCCGGGAGACGTTCGCCCGGACCCCGGCCGCCCACAAGGAGGGCGCCCTGGCGCTGGGTGCCACCCACTGGGAGATGATCCGGATCGCGGTGCTGCCCTACGGGCGGCCCGGCGTGATCAGCGCGGCCATGCTCGCCCTCGGCCGCGCCCTGGGCGAGACCATCGCGGTCACGTTCATCGTCTCCACGCTGGCCCAGGGCAGCCCGTGGACCTGGTCGCTGCTCAACGGCGGGGAGACCTTCGCCTCGCGGATCGCCAACAACGCCGCCGAGTTCGACAACCCGCAGAAGACGGGGGCGTACATCGCCGCCGGTCTGGTGCTGTTCGTGCTCACGTTCCTGGTCAACGCCGTGGCCCGGATCGTGGTCGAGCGCAGGAAGGCCTTCACGGAATGACCACCCTCGACCTGAGCGGCGCGACCCTCTCCCCCGCCTCCCTGGCCCCCGTCTCGCGAGGGCGCGCCGGCCGCGATCGCGCCGCCCGGCTGACCATGTGGTCCGCCTTCGGCCTCGCTCTGGTGCCCCTCGGCTGGATCCTGTTCACCGTCGTCCGCCACGGCTGGTCGCTGCTCGCGACGAGCACCTGGTGGACCTACTCCCAGCGCAACATCAACGCCTCCGACGCCGGCGGCGGCGCCGTCCATGCCATTCAGGGAACCCTGATCCAGGGGGCGGCGACCGCGGCGATCTCGGTGCCGATCGCCCTGCTCACCGCGATCTACCTGGTGGAGTACGGGCGCACCGGCTCGCGTCTGGCCCGCATCGTGTCGTTCGCGGTCGACATCCTCAGCGGGGTCCCCTCGATCGTCGCCGCCCTGTTCGTCTACGCGGTCTGGGTCACCACGTTCGGTTTCCGGCGCGTGCCGATCGCGGTGTGCCTCGCCCTGGTCCTGCTGATGATCCCGGTGGTGGTCCGGTCGACGGAGGAGATGCTCAAGCTGGTGCCCGCCGAACTGCGCGAGGCGTCGGCGGCCCTGGGCATCCAGCGCTGGGTCACGATCACGAAAGTCGTTCTGCCGACGGCGTTCTCGGGCATCGTCACCGGGATCCTGCTCGGGCTGGCCCGCGTGCTGGGTGAGACCGCCCCGCTGCTGATCCTCGGCCCGTACACCAAGGGGATCGCGACCAACCTGTTCGCCGGCTCCATGCCGACCCTGCCCACGATGATCAACCAGGATCGCACCGAGACCGGTCTGGACACCGCGGTCACCCGGATGTGGGCGACCGCGCTCACCCTGATCCTGCTCGTGCTGGTCCTCAACCTGGCCGCACGCCGGCTCACCCGCCGCTCGGCCACCCACCGCACACCGACACCGGGCTCGCCCGCCCGACGGCGCCAGAGCCCCGGCCGGTAGACAGGAGCCCGCCATGTCCCTGCGCATCGACGTGAAAGACCTCTGCGTCTACTACGGCTCGTTCAAGGCCGTCGAAGACGTCACCCTCACCATCGAGCCCCGGTCGGTGACGGCGCTGATCGGGCCGTCCGGGTGCGGCAAGTCCACCGTGCTGCGCTCGCTGAACCGGATGCACGAGCTCGTCCCGGGCGGGCGGGTCGAGGGATTCGTCGGCCTCGACGGCCGGGACATCTACGCCCCCGACATCGACCCGGTCGCGGTCCGCCGCACGATCGGGATGGTCTTCCAGCGACCCAACCCCTTCCCGACGATGAGCATCTACGCCAACGTGGTCGCCGGCCTGCGGCTGACCGGGGTCAAGGATCGCGCCACGCTCGACGACGCGGCCGAGGCGGCACTGCGCGCGGCCAACCTCTGGAACGAGGTCAAGGACCGGCTCGACCGGCCGGGGGCCGGGCTGTCCGGCGGCCAGCAGCAGCGGTTGTGCATCGCCCGGGCCATCGCCGTCGAGCCGCAGGTGCTGCTGATGGACGAGCCGTGCTCGGCGCTCGACCCGATCTCGACCCTGGCCATCGAGCACCTGATCGCCGAACTCCGGGCGCGCTACACGATCGTCATCGTCACCCACAACATGCAGCAGGCGGCGCGGGTGTCCGACCGGACGGCGTTCTTCAACCTCAAGGCCACCGGTCAGCCCGGCCGGCTGGTGGAGTTCAACTCCACCCAGAAGATGTTCGCCAAC
>WBZP01007762.1_pt1 | contig 10268 bp, 13 predicted proteins | sample 5204301 | NCBI WGS metagenome assembly WBZP01 (sample SAMN12412401, study PRJNA552823) | activated sludge metagenome | isolation source: activated sludge from nitrification reactor of wastewater treatment plant... | place: USA: Pennsylvania | collected 2017 | reverse complement strand
GGCAACACCGACTCCACCAAATCACCGTGCGGGTCCAGCAGCGCGAGTCCCTCTCCGCGCTGAAGGTCTTGGCGGATGAGGTTGGACAAGAGCGTGGACTTTCCCGCGCCGGTCTTCCCCATCACCCACAGGTGGCGGAGACGGTCAGGCGGAAGGAGTCCGAAGCGCGCATGCTGTCGTCGGAACGTGGTTTCACCGAGAATCAGGAGCGGCTCTTGGTCCGAAGCGGCGAACGGTGTTGCTCGGTGCATAGAGACGGTGTTACTCCGCACTCCTTCCGGGCGAAGGACGGCACGGCTGAATAAGGGTGAAGGTTTCCTGTTCCGCGTCTTCCCAAAGAAGGGAAAGGATGCGTTCGGAAGTGAAGCGAGTTACGGGAACGCCGTCGGTGTTTTTCTCCTGATAGCTCCCAAACCAGAACAACCGACGGCCTTGGGTGAGCGATTCTGCCATGCGGCGCAGATTCTCCGCCCGAACATGCGAAGTAGTCGCAAACAGAACCGCTCGCAGTCGCGGGTGTCTGTAAGCATCACGGAAAAAGTTCTGCCGATGCAGCTCGACATACCGCCGCATTTTCGCGAGCAGCGTCCGATTGCCACCCTTCACATCCGCCCGCACGACTTCAAGGTAGAAGGTCAGTGTTTCGTTCGGAGTCGGATAGTGAAGTGTAAAGGCCCCGTCGGGAATCACCGCGTTTTGTATCCTGCATCGTTGACGGTACGTGCGGAGTTTCGAGTACAGAATCCCATCGTGGTCGCCGTTCTCGAACCGGACATCATCACGCTCGCGACACGCAACGGCGAGCGAAACGAGACAGTCGGTGACCACCAGATGATGCTGAAGTGTCATTGGGCTTGGGCGTTCGGTGGACATACACGGAGACGGATGTTCGGAAGCGGACTCAGTCAGGAGCCGCGCCCCTCGGGTCGCTAAGGCGTACACCGGCTGTCGGCGATGCGTCGGCGGTGCGTGCTGTCCGTCGAGCACGACCGGCAGATAAAAGCGCTTCAGATATCGGTGGAGGGTGAGCTTCCGAAGTCGCTCTTGCACGACGCGGAGCGACACATCAGGCGCAACCAAGTGATGCAGGTGGTTGCTTTTCAAGAATCGGTATCGACCGACGGCAGAGATGAACGCTCGGTCGCGCTCTTGGAGTACCAGTCCGTTCAGGATGCGGTTCGATTTCATAGGGAATGACGGGCGGAGTCCGATGCGGAACGGCACCGGACTCCGACGGGATTACGCGGGCGCGGTGGCACGCTCGCGTGGCAGCTCGCTCACATGCGGAACCGGCGTGAGTGGCACCGATTCCTGAGACACCGACTCTTTGGGGTCAGGGTCGCGGATGATGAGCGTGCCACTCAAGGGCAAGGCATCGAGCCGAACCGTGAGCGAGCCGTCGCGATTCACAAACGCAGTACCGACGCGCAGCCAGAGGTTGCGCTTGGCGCGTTCCTGCACGGTGTAGACGACTTTGAACGGGGTGGTGGACATATGAGTATTCCTTCGTAGCGAGTGAAACTCCGCCGTCGACCTGAACTCAGCGGAGACAAGCCCCTCCGACACAGCGTCAGAGGAACAACACTCCGGGCGAACGCTTCAGCCGATTTGGTCGTTCGCGGTTGGGGCCTCGATACGGCTGGCCATCCTGGGGCCGCCGCGTGTCGGCGGCATCCATGGTGGCCGGACGTTCGGGGTAGTCCGCCGCACGCTCCGTCGTGGGGGCCGCAAGGCCACCCGACCCGCCCGTTTTCGCCGCATCGTCCGGTTCACCACCACACGCGGCAGCGGGGGGCGTGTGAAACGGGTTACGGGGCGGTCGATAAACGGGCGGGTCGGGGGGCTGCCCCCCGACGGGCGTGCTCGTTTAGCGCGTTGTGGTGCGGTTGTTTGGTCGTTCATCCGTCGCTCCCCTCTTCGCTCCGTAGGGCGAAGGGGGTGAGCGATGGGGTCAGCCGTCAGAACGGAAGGTCGTCGTGCAGCCGGTACTGATGCTGCCCTGCCTTCGCGGGATGACTCGTGCGCTGGATGACACGACCTTGGCGGCGGAGCTTGAACACGGCACCGCCAAAGGTGTGACCGACGCGGCGAACCAGTTCCTTCGTCGAGTGCGCGGCGCGGTCCAAGAGAATCGCGAGGAGCTTGTCCGCCTTGGTGAGTCCTTCACGGACGGGAGATGAATTTCGAGGCATAGAGAAAATGGTTAGGAATGGATGAGGAGTAAGGAGTCGGGAGAAAGGAGGAGGGGAATCGGTTAGGAATGAGTGCTTGGCTCGTCGGTGGATTCTGCGGCGAGTGTCTGTGCGGCAAGTCCAAGCGCGATGGGGAGCAGTTGGACGGTGCGCCAAGGTTCAGTCACGGCAATGTCACCACTGCCGACAAGGATGGTCACCAGACGACGCAGTTCGGGACAGCGGGCTACGAGAGAGCGATAGAGGTCGCGGTTGGTGCGCGCCATCGCATCGCCGAGAAGCAGGCGCTTTGCTTCGGTCAACGTCATGGTAGAGACGGTCACGCCCGTTGCTGTGGCAGCTCTATAGAGCGGTTCCATCGGTTCGATGATGATGCGGTCGGGCGCGTAATCGGTCGCCAGACGAACAAAGAGTGCGTGAAGCTGGTCGGACGAACGGCGTCCATGACAGAGGCGGTGCGTCATGACTTCGACGATGCGCATTCCGTCAAGTACCGCGAGCGCCAGATACGGCGAGCGGTACTTCGCGACGAGATACCACCGCGAACGGGTAGTTGGCGTCATAGCGCAGACACCGTACGGCGGCGGCGCTCAATCTGCTCTTTAAGCCGAGCCAGACCTCGCGGGTCAAGCAAGTGCTCCGGGGAAACCTGGAGCGCCAGAGCTACGGCCAGCAGACACGCCAGCGCACGCGGTAGTTCCCGAGCGGACTCGTAGCGCTTCAGCACCCGCGTCGAGATACCCGCGAGCGCTGAGAGCTCGTCCTGCGAGATACCGCACTCGCCGTACCATTGACGGAGCGAGCGAATGTGGAGCGCGAGCGGTTCCGAGAGAGAATTCGATGTGGAGACACCGGAATTGTTCAGCATAGGCGTCACCACAAAAGGCAAGCATGGGAAGACTCTGTGGTGTGTTGTTCACCTCCTTTCTGCGGTCAGAAGGAAACCAACAACGAGCCCCCTCCCTCACGCCTGTCCGACGCAGAGGCAAGCCAGTAGCCCCCCTCCGCATCGCGACAGGGGCAATCTTACCCGGAAACAAAAACACCGTCATACTGACGGAGGGGAATGGTGGGGATAAGTAGCACTGAAAAATCATTCCTAGAGTTCAAACAACCCGTTTTACGCTAAGCGCTTCCATCTATTACCATCACTGATGAAATGGCCAGTGGCAATTCGAACCAAATATCCGCCGCCAGCGACTCGTCTTTATGCATAAAGTGCTCAATAATTGAGCGTCCGTTCTCTGTTAAGTCACCACCAAAATCGTAGGGCATGATAGGAGAAACATCCGAAGGTGCATCGGAATCATACTCTTGCGCTAGTCTCTTAACCGAATCCGCAATGTACTCGGTCGAGTGTTTCAGCAGTGACGAACCACCGGAACCAAGCATGCCGGTTGCACAATGATGAGCCACGCAGGCCAGTGAGTGCCCTTGAGGAAGTATTTCATTGAACGAGGGTTGCGCCCGCTGCGCGATGAGTTGTCTGACAGCAGGTGAGGGAAGAATCGTACACGCCATCATTTCCAAATCTTGGTTTCCCAATTCGCAGATTAAATTCCCGCCGGGTTGCGGCTCGCCGGGACAACCATAGAAACAATAAAATGAATAGAATCCGCAGTGCGCAGCAAAGTCTTCAAGTTGCTCTATCTGTTCCTTTCCTGACGCAGACCGCTTGGCGATGGTGTAGCATTTCCCGTTCTTGGATATAAGCTTCGCCTGAATCAGCATGGCCATGGGCGGTTCACCATGATGACCATTGACAATCCACAACCAATCAGCACCACTCATTCTTCCTTCGTCATGTCGATTATATATTTTCGCGTGTAATTCACCGCCATGCTTCCATTCAATGTCAAGCAAGTTAATATCGGTGAGAGTCTCTTCTCGTATAGCATGTCTCAGACGGTGCGAACGCTGAAGCAATCCGTACGTGCGTTGGCAAATCGTTTTGAGCGTTTCATGCAGCGCTTGATTACTGGTCATGTCTCTTGGCTCGGTAGTGGGTCAAGCCGTAGCCCGGCAGGACACCATAGTCAACGATTTGGGCTGAAGGGCGACGATGAGACGGGTGCGACGGTCAAGCCTGAGCGGTCTGTTCGTCAAGAGAGCGACGCGACGAAATATCTGAAGCGCCGCAGTGTGGCTGACAGAGGGGAACGACAGAGATGCGTTCAGACGTGGAGGACTACTCGCAGTCTTCACACAGTGGGTCTTGCAATGAGGTTGCGGCCTCTTCGCCGCAAGCGTGGCAGTGGTTCTCCTCGTACTCGGGATTCTTGTAGCGAGCCCAGACCTTGAAGCAATCTTCGCAGAGCGGCTTCTCGGCGTCGTAATCTATTGATTCGGAACAGCGGATGCAGAAGCCGTGTTTGCGACGACGGCGCGCTGTTGCCGTTGGTGCGCTCCGAGTAGGCTTCTCCACCACCGTTGCGCGTTGTTCATCCTGTGCGGCTGTTTTGAGCAGGTCGTCGCAGATACGCTTCGCTTGGTTGTATTCCTTCGCGGCGTAGGCCTGCTCGATATGCACAGCAATCTCGACGGAGTTGAGCGCTGAGGACTCCACCAAGTTCATCGACGTGATGATGGATTCGTGCTCGCTCAGGTACAACTTGGCGTGCAGACGGTCAACGTAACCGACGGAGTGCAGACAGGGAATCAGCCGACGGAGCGCTTGGGCCTGTTTGACCTGGTCTTCTCCGCCGCGTGCGATGACCGAGACTCTCACGCCACCAACGGCGGCACGTTCAATGTCCGTGATGACCCCCCGCCACAAATCGATGTACGGGGAAACCAAGACCAGTCGCTGTTTGGCTCGCTTGATGAGGCCGATGACCTCGTGATGAACCGGGCCGTGGGTAATCTTCATGGCGGAGCCAGCGTACAACAAGCCGATGCTTACAGACTGCCCTTTGAGCTCGGGCGATGGCCATGTTTCCTGTAGCCGCACCAGAGCAACGCACGGTACGATGTGAGTCGGGGTTGCAGTCGTTTGTCTCCCAGTCCGTCACGGACAAAGACGTGCTGATGATGAGATGGCCGCGCTGTTCCTCGTTGAAGACCCATGCATCACGATGACCACTTTCTGGAGAGGACCATCTCTCGGCTATCGCTTCCGGCGATGGAGCGGGCGATGGTGCTCTACAATGATTCCCAACTCACCCGGACCATTCTGGAGCAGGCCAAGCTGCCCGATGACGACCGCGATGTAGCGATTGCGCTCGGTCCGGGAGACAAACCGGAGCACACCATCGTCCGTCGCGACGGCCACTGCCGGACCAATTTAGCTCCCGGTTGGCCGTACCATGATGCCCACCTGATTCCCTACCAGCGCTTGGAGTCGCTGCTGGTACTCAACAGTGAGCTGAAGCGAAGATTCGCTGCCGCCGAACGACTGACGGGCGGGCAGAGCAGTGCCACACCGCTGGTACTGCGACTGATGCGGGCCGGACGGTATCTGAGCCGGGAAGAATTCGAGGCCATCTCCTATTGGCAGCCTTTCTGTCGCGACCTGTTCAGTGCCATTTTTCCCCTTACCACCGCAGAACTGAACCTTCAGCGCGAGCGACTCCGCAAAGTCCCACCGAAACATCTCTTGGGCCGCGACCGAGAGGTGCTGCGCCGCTATTGGGATAAATACTATTTGTTGCGGCACTTGGCGTTCCTTATCGCCATGGATTGGCACCGTGCGACCGAGCCGCTGACGCTGTCGGACGAGAAGTTGTTCGCTCAGCTCACCCAAGGTCTGCTCATGAACCAGGGTAGTCTTGGTGGCCTGCTGTGCCTGTGCTGGGTAGCCGGAGAACTCGGGAAAGACATCCTTGGCTGGGTGAAGCGCCAGTACCTTGGCGCTGAGCCGACGGACGTGTGGATGATTTTTTCAAGGGCGCTCCTGCTGCTCGCTATCGCGGCGCGTCGCCCGAAGACCTATGCCGAAATCGAGCAGGTACTGGATGTTCCCTTTGAAAAAAAGGGGGCTCCCCCTGAGGCAACCGGGTTCCACCAGATGCTGCGCGCTGTTTTTAACGGCCTGCGTGAGTCCTCACCTACAGAAGACATGCAGTGGTTCCTCCTTACCAGCCGACTATTTCAGCTTCAGTGTGCCGGTATGGAACATCGGCGACTCGCCCTCGATGAACCACTCTCCGTCCTTGACCGAGAATGGTTGCCGTGTGCTGTCGCCAGCTCTGCCGCCAGTCTGAGCACTCCGACCATTGGGGACTACGCGCTCCTGGCTGTTCCGCGCTGTGTGAAGTTGCAACCGCGTGAGCTGTACTTTCCCGCTGAGGTCATGGCTCCATGGAAGCGCGACTGGCAGCCCACCGATACCGTATCGCTTCTGTCCGAGCAAAAGGCGGCACTAGGGAAGCCCGAACCGATTCGTGTTGAAGCAACGCTTGGCCGGAACGACCCCTGTAACTGCGGAAGCGGGAAAAAGTTCAAGAAGTGTCATGGGGCGTAGCGGAGGGGGGCTCAGCATGAGCCGTTACGTGCCGACTCTGCTGTTCGCCTACGGCTTACAACCGCACGGTCCCCAGCAGAAGACCCACCAGCCGTTGCAACAACACAAGCTGCTGTAGGGGCTGCATTTGTCGCGGCGTTGAGGATTTCCTGGGTCCACGACGTTGCGTTCGGCGGCGCAGCTCAATGCGCTGCTCTGGCCGAAGGATGGAAATAACTCGGCGGGGTGAAACCGGTGAAACCCTGTCCGGCGAGGCCACGCTACCAAGAATGGACGGGATAGAGAGAGCCATACCGTGGAGCGCTACCTTGGTATGGCCCTTCCAAAATTTGACCGTTCGTTCGGACGGTCAGCGGAATCTGGTCGGAGGACCGATGCCTTAATTTAATCACGAACCCACAGTTTTCAGGGATTCCGCACGCAGTGCTCCACCATGACGGTTGATAGCTATCCGTGTGGCTGTATCCTCCCCAATCCACCGTCACCCAAGTATCCGCAATCGAGCCAAAGACATTCTTGGCATAATGAAAGATAATGTAGATATCGCCAGGCTCGGCAGGAGGAGTCTCGGTTCGTGTGTCATCGGCAAACGCTTTCGGCGCTGCACAGACGATGGTTGCAAGAGCGATGGACAGCATGAGTTTTTTCATCGGAGTTTCCTTTCTTGTGCGGTGTACTGCCTCGGGTTACTGGCCTGAGGCCATGACATCTATCTTGGGTGAGCGTTCCAGAGACATAAGGTCGAGAGCAGAATTGTACGGTGGCGGTTTGTTATTGGTTGTCTTCCATTCATAGTTATCCACACGTGCTATTGCGTGAAATCGACATTTCACGCATAATGTCATTGACACGTCTTGCGGCGCGGCTAAGCTCCCGACGTGTTTGTCTGGTGGCTTCGCTCGGTTATGCACCAACTCCTCTCATCGTTCGATGAGTACCTTTCCCTGGAATGCGGACGAAGTGACGGCACCGTGAAGCGCTATCTGGCGGTAGCGCGGGAACTCACGGCCTTCTTGAAAAAGTCGGTCGCGGGAACAGAACTCACCGCCGCCACCGCCTCTGAGGTTCGCGCCTTTCTGCGTCGTGCTTCCATCACCCGTGAAGGAGCACTCTCCGGCTTTGTCTGGAATCAGAAGCTCGCAGCGGTTCGCACGCTCTATCGCTTCCTCGTCAAGTTCGACCATGCCGATGACAATCCGACCGACGACTTGCATATCATGGCGGTGGATGCTCGCGACCGTGTGCCGCTGACGCTGACGGAGTTTGCCGTGCTGCTGACTGCCATCGAGGCGCGACCGGAGCCCTTCCGCTCACGCGACCTAGCGCTCGCTCTCATCGCGTTCCACTGCGCGCTGCGTGTTCAGGAATTGCATCGTCTTGACCTTGCTCATCTCGACTTCCAACACCGGCTCATCGTGAACCTTCGGGTCAAGCGTAAGAAGTTCCTCGTGGTGCCGTTTCCGCCGCAAGCGATGGAAGCACTTCACCGCTATCTGGCCGAGCGGGCGTGCTTTCAGCCGTCGGCGCATGAACCCGCGCTGTTCGTGTCCGAGCGCGGCCAGCGGCTCAGTGTTCGGCAGATGCAAGAGCTGGTGTCCTTCTACGGCAAGAGCGCCGGAATTCTGCGGCGCATCAGTCCGCATTATCTGCGGCACTCCTCAGCGACGGCCCACGCGCTTCGCGGTACGCAGCCGTGGGATGTGCAGCGACTCCTTGGTCATGAGTCGCTCTCGACAACCGAGCGCTACATTCACCCGCTCGACTCGCTGAAAGCGGCGGTCGATGCACTCGGTCAGGAACTCGATACCGTGCTAACAACGGTGTCAGCCGTCAGCGTGTCTTCAGCTCCTCGGAGTGGCGTCTCGCCTTCCGCCGGTGCCTCCCTCCTCACTGATGGAGCAAGCGCCGTTCCGCTGAGCTTAGGACCAAGTGACGCGACTGCGTGAAATGTCGATTTCACGCGGTTCTCGACGGGAACGTCGCCTCAGAGATAGCGAACTCATCTTTGAAATTGCTCTGGCCGCAGCGGTGCCAGAAATGAGGCTCGTGGACCAACTCGCGAGGCTCACCGGAGATTATTTACATATATAAAAAACATATGAAATACACAGACAAGCAACTACGCAGCATGATTAAGGAACTGTACATCAAAATTCATGAAGAGACTGTCTGGGAACGCTATGACGACAAAGAAATCGATGCAGAGGTCAAACGAGCTCGCTTCGCACTGATAGAAAATTATTCATGGAATGGCAAGCCACAGCGACAGGATGTACTTTTCTTACTTAATGATGACATCGAGCGCTTTCATTCATTTATCATTGAAGATGGCCAATTGATAGAATTTCATCAAGAGCATCTGGCTGAGTATTGTCTGACGTGTCTTGGAGAAGAAAGCCATCAGGCAGAATAGGGTCAGTATCTTTGATAGGCAGGAGAAAGTTCAGACTCTGTCTGGACTTTCTGAACTTTCTGAGCGCACCCACAGCTTCTGGGAACTCTCAGCGCGTTTCCCATTTCCTCCGCGCCCCTGAGTCAGACTCACAACCTCGACGCGGTGAGGTAGATTGGCGAATATGCCATATCTTACCCTCCACCAATTACATGACGACTTCATCGCGGAGTGTCGCTACGCGATGCGTCTATCACCAGCGACCCTCCAAAACTATCGAGCCACTTTTGCGCTCTTTGTCAAAGTCATGCCCGATGTCAATCCTGCGTGTCTGACACCAGAAACACTGACTCGCTTCTTCCGCGAACTCGACACCCGCGAGCGAGTCAGCAACCGTGGGCGACTCAAGCAAGGCGTGAAAGCGACAACCATCGCCACCTATCGCGCCAAGCTCAATCCCTTTTTCAAATGGCTCAAGCACAAAGGCCACATCGCCGCATCACCATTTGAAGGGATTCCTTATCCGAAAATCGTGTACGACGAACCAAAGTACCTGAGAAAGGCTCAGCTTGAGAAACTGATTACCGCCGTCTCGTTTTCAATCCCATGGTCCAGTACATTTATCCAAAAGCGCAACCTGGCAATCATCATGGTGCTGCTGTATGCTGGCCTCAGAAAAAGCGAACTCCTTAACCTCAAACTGCTTGACCTAGACATGGTGAGAGGAGAGCTGAAAATAGACGCGACGACATCCAAATCCAAGCAGCACAAAACCCAGCCGCTCAACTCCCTCATCCGACGCAAGCTTGCCGACTACCTCGAAGAACGACGTAAGAAACAATATACCACGCCATTTCTCTTTGTCGCCGACCAGCGCGACGAGCCGTTCTCTGAGCAAGGTTTGAAGCATCTTCTCAAACGAATCAGCCAAGCATCCGGCGTGCGCTTCCATGCCCATCAGCTCAGGCACACCTTCGCAGTGAACCTCATCAGCAGCGGCAGCGACATCTCGGTTGTCCAGAAGCTCATGGGTCACAAAAGCCTGACTTCAACCTTGACCTACTTGCGCTGCATACCAAGCCAGACGATGCACCAAAGCGTCGAGTCCTTATCCTGGGAAAATCTGGTCTAGTCTCAAAGCCCCGCCATGGGACCATCGCAACGCTTGCATAAATTCATGATACTTGCTATAATAATCCCGATTTAATTTTTAACATACACG
>WBZP01005719.1_pt2 | contig 10270 bp, 6 predicted proteins | sample 5204301 | NCBI WGS metagenome assembly WBZP01 (sample SAMN12412401, study PRJNA552823) | activated sludge metagenome | isolation source: activated sludge from nitrification reactor of wastewater treatment plant... | place: USA: Pennsylvania | collected 2017 | reverse complement strand
GACCATGTTCTTCACCTGCCTGATCGCCAGCACCTCGCAGGGGCAGACCCCGAAAGAGATCGTCACCCGGTCCAACGACCTCATGCGCGGCACGAGCTCGTATGCCGAGGTCGCGATGACGATCGTGAAGCCGGAATGGTCGCGCACCGTCGTGATGAAAAGCTGGTCGGTCGAACCCGATTACGCACTGGTGTACATCACCGAGCCGGCGCGCGACAAGGGCTCGGTGACGCTCAAACGGAAGAACGAAGTGTGGAACTGGATCCCGTCCGTGCAACGCGTGATCAAGCTCCCGCCATCGATGATGCTGCAGTCGTGGATGGGTTCCGATTTCACCAACGACGACCTCGTGCGTCAATCCTCGATCGTGGACGATTACACGCACACGCTCCTCGGCGATGAGACGATCGATGGCCGTGTCTGCTGGAAGATCGAACTCGTCCCCCATCCGGATGCGGGTGTGGTCTGGGGCAAGGTGATCATGTGGATCGCGAAGGATGGCTACCTCCAACTCCGGACGGACTTCTACGATGAGGACGGTCAGCGTATGCGGACGTTCACCGGCAGCGACATCCGGCGCTTCGGCGACCGTCAGCTACCGGCTCATTTCGAGATGATCCCGGTGAACGAGCCGGGAAAAAAGACCACCATGGATTACCGCGAGCTCCGGTTCGACAAACACTACGATCCTTCGTTCTTCTCCGAGCAGAACATGAAGCGGGTGCGATGACCGCCATGTCGCCCACCGGCACGACATCGGCCACGCGCGGGATGCTCCTGCGCCTTGCCTGGCGCAATCTGTGGCGGAACAAACGCCGCACCCTCATCGCGTGCGCGTCGATCTTCTTCGCCGTCTTCCTTTCCATTCTGATCTCGTCCACGCAGGTCGGACAGAACCAGCTCCTGATCGATACGGTGGTGGGGTTCTCCACCGGTCACATCCAGGTGCAGAGAACCGGGTATTGGGACAAACGATCCCTGGACGAGAGCATGGTTGCCGACACGATGCTCGAACGACGCATTGCTGCGATCAGCGGTGTCGATCATGTCGTGCCACGCCTCGAGACCGTGGCCCTCATCGCCCACGGCTCGGTCACGAAGGTCGTGCCGGTGTTCGGTGTGGATCCATTGCGTGAGGATGGGATGACCGGATTCGGCAAACGTCTCGTACGAGGAACGTCTCTGCAGACGTGGCCGGAGGGTGTCCTCATCGGCGCCGGACTCGCCCACATGCTGAATGTGGACGTCGGCGACACGGTCGTACTGTACGGTCAGGGATATCAGGGCGTCACGGCCGCCGGATTGATCCGCGTGGCGGGCATCCTCGAGTATCCGATCCCCGATGTGAACAACAACGCCTTCTTCCTCGTGATGGCGGAAGCACAGCGGATATTCGCCGCGGAGGGGCGCATCACGTCGCTGGCCATCATGCTCGTCGATCAAGGAGCGATCGACAGGTCGGCCGCCGCCATCCGTGCCATCAGCGGCCAGGGCCGCGAGGTGATGACCTGGCGCGAGTTGATGCCCGAACTCGTCCAGGCGGTGAATGCCAACAACGGTGGCACGGTGCTGATGCTCCTCATCCTGTATGTCGTGATCGGGTTCGGGATCTTCAGTACGGTGGTGATGATGACGACGGAACGTCGTAAAGAATTCCACATGGTCATTGCTCTGGGGATGCGGCGCGGGCGACTGGCGCTCACCACCGTGATCGAAGCGATCTTGATCGCGTTGACCGGTGCGGTCGCCGGGATCATCGGGTCGATCCCCGTCATCCTCTGGCTCCATTTTCATCCCATCGTGCTTGGTGGCGAATATGCAAAAGTGATGCTCGCGTACGGCATGGACCCGATCCTGCCGTTCAGCGCGGACCCGCTGGTCTTCTGGGCGCAGGGCGCTGTCGTTGCGACGCTCGGCATCGTTGCAGCAATGTATCCGGTGGTGATCGTCATGCGCATGACAACAACAACGACATAGGAATTCATAATTCAATTCAGATATCAGATATCTGAATTGCCCTTGCCCTATGCTCACGCTCCTCGCATGGAAAAACATCTGGCGATCGAAACGCCGCAGCCTCATCATGATCCTCGCCATCACAGCGGGGTTGTGGGGAGGATTGTTCGCTGCCGGCATTTTCACGGGCATGTACGATTCGATCGTCAGCACATCCATCAACCGCGACCTTGCACATCTGCAGGTCCACGCTCCCGGGTTCCGTGACAAGCGACTCCTCTCGATGGTCGTCCCGGATGCCGCAACGATCGACTCGGTGGCACGAGGCATCCCGGGCGTGACCGGTGTTTCGCCGCGCATGATCGTGGACGGCATGGCATCCTCGACCGTGACGGCGTCGGGCGTGCGGATCGAAGGGCTCGAACCGGCGAAGGAACGCGTAACCACGGCCATCGCTGCGCGGATCAGGCAGGGAACGTTCTTTGAAGGAACGGAACGACTGCCAGTCGTGGTGGGGAAGAAGCTTGCGGAAAAGCTCGGACTCAAGATGAAGAGCAAGCTCGTGCTCAGTTTCCAACGGCCGGATGGCACGATCATGTACGGCGCCTTCCGTGTAGCGGGGATCTTCGACAGCGAATCCACACCGTTCGACGGGACCACGGTCATGGTGCTTGCGTCGGATCTTGTCTCCCTCCTGGGGGCACACCCCATTCACGAGATCGCTATCCGCCTCGCCACCAACGACAGTCTGGCATCCGTGCAACGACAGCTTGCGCTTGCGTTCCCTGAAGCGAAGGTGGAAAGTTGGAAGGAGCTCGCGCCGGAGTTGAAGCTCTCCGCAGAAAGTGCCGACATCACGGCCGCGGTGTTCCTCGCGATCATCCTTCTGGCCCTCCTCTTCGGCGTGACCAACACCATGCTCATGTCGGTCCTGGATCGCGTCCGGGAATTCGGCATGCTCATGGCCGTGGGGATGCAACGGCGCCGGCTGTTCGCTATGATCATGCTGGAGACACTGTTCCTGTCCATCACCGGGAGCGTGGCCGGTACACTACTTGGGGCACTCACACTCGCATGGACAGGTGCCACGGGCATCGATCTCGCCTGGTTCTCCGAAGGCCTCACCCTGTACGGCATGAGCGCGATGCTGTATCCGGCCGTGCACGGCGTGCTCTACCCGGTCCTTGCCGCGATGGTCGTCGTTGCGGCCGTCCTCGCGGCCCTGTATCCGGCCATCAAGGCGGTACGCCTCGTGCCGTCGGCCGCTCTTTCCACATTTGGATAAGTCATGGCACTCATACAGATCGACAGCATCGTCAGGATCTATGACCACGGCGCCGTACCGGTGCGCGCACTCGATGGCGTCACGTTCGGCGTGGACAAGGGGGAATTCACCGCGATCGTCGGCCCTTCGGGTTCAGGCAAGACGACGTTGCTGAACATGATCGGAGGCCTCGACCATCCGACCGCGGGGGCCGTGACCATCGACGGCGTGAACATCACGGGCATGGGAACCGATGCGCTGATCGATTTCCGCCTCCAACACATCGGGTTCGTGTTCCAGGCCTACAACCTCATCCCGGTGCTCACCGCCGCGGAGAACGTGGAATTCATCATGCTGCTGCAGGGGGTGCCAAAAGCGGAACGGGGAGCACGGACCATGGAGCTCCTGGCGGCGGTCGGACTTGCCGACCGCGCCCATGCGCGGCCGTCCGAACTCTCGGGCGGACAGCAACAGCGTGTGGCTGTCGCGCGCGCGCTGGCGTCGCATCCGTCATTCGTCCTTGCGGATGAACCGACAGCCAATCTCGACGGACGCTCGGCAGTGGGACTGCTGGAACTGATGGAACACCTCAATGAAGAGCACGGCATGACCTTCATCTTTTCCACCCACGACCCGCGTGTGATCCAGCGGGCGCATCGCGTGCTTACGCTCGAGGATGGGAGGATCGCGGCGGACGTTCCCGGGGCGGGAGCGCACACGTGATACGCATGATCCTGGGCCTTGTGGCCGTCATGATGTTTGCTGCCGGCACACCGCTATTCGCTCAGGAGGCGAACCTCGAGCTGGGGGGCTACCTCAAGTATCTCATCACCGAGAGCAAACAGCCCATGCTGGAGGCGCGGACCGACCATCTTCTGCACGGGCGCCTGAATGCGCGGTGGTTCGCGACCGGGAACATCTCTGCGGTGATGGAACTGCGTGCCCGGGCCTTCTCGGGTGGTACGGTGCGGGACACGCCCGACTTCACCTCGACACTCAAGGAGGACGGCGGCTTCGGGTCGATGGGTATGGTGCTGTGGCACGGCGGCGAGACCGCCGGCTACGCCGTCATGGACCGGCTCTATGTGAATGCGACCGCAGGAAGATGGCAATTCACCGTCGGTCGCCAACGTATCGCGTGGGGGACCAACCTGGTGTGGAATCCTGTGGACCTGTTCAATCCGCAGTCCGTGCTGGACTTTGACCACGAAGAGAAGCCCGCGGTGGATGGCGTTCGTGTGCAATACTACACCGGCGAAGTGACGAAGATCGAGATCGCCGCAACGCCGGGGACCCTCACACGCCCGGCACATGTGGGTGCACAGTGGACCGGGAACGCGCACGGCTACGATCTGCATGTCATGGCCGGGGTCCGGGGGAGCGATCCGTATGGCGGGATCGCGTGGGCAGGCGATATCGCCGGCGGCGGGTTCCGTGGGGAGATGCTCGTTGCGGGCTACGATGACCGGCAAAGTGCGCCGGGCAGCATCCTCGTACCGGGGACGACCATGTCCGTTCCGGGTACCGGGACCGGTACGATGGTTGCGGCAGCGCTCTCCGGGGACTACACCTTCCCGAATTCGTTCTATGTCCACGCCGAAGCCCTGTATAATAGTGCGGGTGTCACGGCGGCCACGGCCTTGAACGCCCCCCACGCATCACGTCTCGGCCTGCTTTCCCCCGCCCGTTGGTCGCTCTTCCAGGAATTCAGCTACAATATCTCACCGCTCGTGAGAGGCGGGATCTTCGGCATCTACAACCCCACCGATCATTCCTCTGTGGTATTCCCTTCGGTAACCTGGTCCGTCATCACCGATCTGGATCTCTCCCTTTTCGCTTTGTTCTTCTCCGGTGATCCCGGGACCGAATACGGGCAAGGCGGTACTGCCGTCGTCGCCCGCCTCACATGGTCGTACTGATCCGGTCCGTGCCGGTCCGATGGATGTCCCCCGGTGCACGTGGGCATTCGAGACCATGCGCCGCCCACTGCGTTTTGCCATTGCATTCTCGGTTTTCTCCCGTACATTGACCGGACAACGATCCTTTCCGTACCAGATCCGCATATCAGTAACGAAACAGAGCATAGGAGAAGTACGCCATGCAGTCCATCGATCTGACAGGCAAATGGCAATTTCGTTGTGACGACAGTGCGGACGTCGTGCCGCGCACCGTCCGCGGCATCGAACGCTGGATGCCGGCAACCGTTCCGGGAACGGTGCACATGGACCTTCTGGCGGCGGGCAAGATCCCTGATCCGTACCACCGGAAACAGGAACTGGACGTGCAGTGGGTGGACCGCGTCCGCTGGATCTACCGGAGGTCCTTCCGCGTGCCCGCTGCGTTGCTGCAGGAACGCTCGATCGTCCTCGTGGCGGAAGGGTTGGATACGTTCGCGACGATCACGGTGAACGGCAAGCAGATCGGCTCATCAGCGAACATGTTCATCGGGCACACATTCGATCTGCGCGGTACGCTGGTGGCCGGCGTCAACGAGATCGAGATCGCCTTCGCATCGCCCGAGGTGATGGCGCATGCGCTCGAGAAGGAACACGGTGCCCTGCATGTTGTGCTCGAACCACAGCGTGCCTACACACGCAAGGCGCAATACTCGTACGGCTGGGACTGGGGACCAAAGCTCACCACATCCGGCATCTGGCATCCGATCCGCATCGAAACGTGGTCGGGTCCGCGCCTGCGACATCCCGCCGTGCGCGTCGAAGACCTCGCCGCCGAAGGCGCGCTGCTGGCGATCAGCACGAGCGTGGAAGGGATGGAAGGACAGAGCGCCGAGCTCGAGATCACGATCACCGGCCAGGAAGAAGGCGCGCGGGCACACACCATCGTCGAGGGGAATGGCGCGCTGGTGAGTTGCCTCCTCCCGCATGCGCAGCTCTGGTGGCCGAACGGGCTCGGAGAGCAACCGCTCTATACGGCGCACCTGACGTTACGGAACGACGACACGATCCTCGACACCGCGGAGGTGTCCTTCGGCGTGCGAACCGTCCGGCTGTTGCAGGAGCCGGATGACGAAGGGCGCTCGTTCATCATCGAGATCAACGGACGGAAGGTCTTCTGCAAAGGCGCCGACTGGATCCCGTCCGACAACTTCGTGCCGCGGATCCCGCATACGACGTACGACCGCTTGCTCACGATGGCGCGTGATGCGTCCATGAACATGATCCGCGTCTGGGGCGGCGGCATCTACGAACAGGAGATCTTCTACGCGACATGTGACCGGCTCGGCCTCATGGTGTGGCAGGATTTCATGTTCGCCTGCGGCGAGTATCCCGAGTATCCGTCGTTCCTGCAGGAGGTGCAGCATGAGGCCGAGGACGTGGTGCTGCGCCTCCGCAACCATCCGTCGATCGTGCTCTGGTGCGGCAACAATGAATGCGAGTGGCTCTACTGTACCGATCACCCGGGTGCGCGTCCGGACAAGATGCGCGGCGCGACGATCTTCCGCGACGTGCTGCCGCAGGTCGTGAAGACGCTCGATGGCACGCGGCCGTACTGGCGGAGCACGCCGTTCGGTGACGGCTTCCCGAACGCCGAGGACAATGGCAACCATCATGAGTGGGATGTCTGGAGCAAGTGGAAGGACTATGCCGAGTACCGTACGGTGAAGGCGCGGTTCGTGTCGGAGTTCGGATTCCAGGCGCCGCCGGACCGGCGGACGTTCGAGGAAGTGATGGACCCCGCGGACAGGACGCCGCAGTCGGCGGTGATGGAGCATCACAACAAGCAGGTGGAGGGTCCCGAGCGATTGTTCCGGTTCATGGCGGCGCACTTCCCCGTACCCGCCGACTGGGAGACGTACTTTCACACCGGACAATTGTTGCAGGCCGAAGCATTGCGCACCGCGGTGGAACACTGGCGGCGCCGGAAGTATCGCACTGCCGGCGCACTCTTCTGGCAGTTGAACGACTGCTGGCCGGTGACAAGCTGGTCGGTGATCGACAGCAAGCTGCGCCCGAAGGGCGGCTACTTCTATGCGAAGCGGTTCTTCGCGGAGACCCTCGTGTCCTTCGCGAACGCGGAAGACGGCCTCGCCGTGTGGGGAACGCACGATGGCGACATGGCGGTGGAAGGGAAGCTGCAGGTGAAGCTGCGGACGCTCAAAGGAGCGACGCTCTGGCGCACCACGGTGCCTGTCACCCTTGCGCCGGATTCCTCCGCCGTGCTCTGTGCGATCCCGGCGGCCGTGCTGGCGAAGGCCGATCCGGCGAACGCAACGCTGACCGCCGAGCTCGTGAAGGGGAAGAAGGTCCTTGCGGTCAACAGGCATTTCTTCACCGAGATCAAATACCTTGCCCTTCCGAAGGCGAAGCTGCAGTGTTCCGTGCGTGTCGTGTCCCGCGGCGTCTACCGCGCGCGCGTCCGCACGAACGTGGCCGCCCTGGCGGTCGTCCTGAGCGTGACGAAGGGTGAGGCATCGTTCACGGACAACTGGTTCACGCTGGACGCTGGCGAGACACGCGAGGTCGAGTTCACCTCGTCGCTGTCCGCGCAGGCAGTGCGCAAGGCGATCACGGTACGGGCACTCAATGGGTGACATGCCGATGACACGAACAGCTCCCCGAAGGCCCGGAGTGATCCGTTCCCTGGTGCTGCTCTCGATGATCGCTGCTGCGGCCGTGCCGTTCGCACGTGCCGGTTCTTTGCGCCTGTGGTACGATCATCCCGCCCACGCGACAACCAAGGACTCGAGCCGCGGGAAGGACAATCCGGAATGGCTCAAGGCCCTTCCGGTGGGCAATGGCTTCCTCGGCGCCATGGTCTTCGGCGATGTGCACCGTGAACGGATCCAACTGAACGAGAAGAGCCTCTGGTCCGGCAGTCCGCAGGATGCCGACAACCCGAACGCGTACGGCGTGCGCGACAGCATCCGTGCGTTGCTCTTCCAGGGGAAGTACCGCGAGGCCACGGACCTCACGGTGAGGACCCAGGTGTGTGCCGGTCCGGGATCGGGTGCTGCGCAGGGTGCGAACATTCCCTATGGCACCTATCAAACACTCGGTGACCTCTGGCTGACCTTCGGGTCCGACACGACCTGCGACCGCTATCGCCGCGAGCTCGATCTCGATCGCGGGATCGTGAGCGTGACGTACAGACAGAAGGGCGTCACGTTCACGCGTGAGGTCTTCGCGAGCTATCCGGACCGTGCGCTGGTGATGCATTGCGCGGCGGACAGAAAGAGCGCCATCACCTTCTCGGCCGCTCTCACGCGCCGGGAACGTGCGCTGACACGTCCCGATGGCGGCACGCTCCTCATGACGGGCACCCTGACCAACGGGCGAGGCGGCGACGGCATGCGCTATGCGGCCCGGCTGAAGGTCCTTGCCGATGGAGGCAGTGTGCGCTACCACGATAGTGTGGTGACGGTGACCGGCGCGAACGGCGCGACGATCATCCTGACCGCTGCAACGGACTACCGTGCCGATGTGCCGGAGCTTCGCGCTGCGGATCCGTCGGCCGTCAGCCTGAAGCAAATGCATCGCGCATCGTCGCGATCGTACCGTACCTTGCATGAGCGGCACGTCAGGGACCATGCCGCCCTCGCGGGAAGAATACGTCTGGACCTGAACGCTGCGGATCCCGACACCGTGCCCACGGACGTGCGCCTCGCGCGACAGAAGATCCATCCGGATGACCCGCATCTGGTCGCATTGTACTTCCAGTTCGGGCGGTATCTGCTGATGGCGTCATCGCGCGAGGGATCGCTTCCGGCGAACCTGCAGGGGATCTGGGCGGACCAGATCCAGACACCCTGGAACGGCGACTATCACACCAATATCAACGTGCAGATGAACTACTGGCCGGTGGAGGTCACCGGACTTCAGGAGTGTTTCGGTCCGCTCGCCGCACTGATCGGTTCGCTCGTGCGTCCGGGCGAACGCACGGCCGCCGTGCAATACCGCGCGCCCGGCTGGGTGGTACATCCGATCACGAACGTGTGGGGCTTCACCTCGCCGGGTGAGCATCCCGGGTGGGGCATGTATCCGGCAGCCACGGGGTGGCTGTGCCGGCATCTGTGGGAGCATTACGCCTTCACGATGGACACGGCATATCTCCGCCGCGTCTATCCGATCATGACCGGCGCGGCGCGGTTCTTCCTGAGCTGGCTGGTCACCGATCCGCGCACGGGTGCGCTGGTCTCGGGGCCGGCAACATCGCCGGAAAATTCCTTCATCGCTCCGGATGGTGCCCGGTCCTTCATCAGCATGGGGCCGTCGCACGATCAGGAAGTGATCCATCAACTCTTCACCGACGTGCTCGATGCGGCAGCGGTGCTGCATGACGCGGACCCGCTCGTTCCGGCCGTGCGGGCGGCGCGAGAACGGATGGCCATGCCGCGGATCGGCTCGGACGGCCGCCTCATGGAGTGGGCCGAGGAGTTCACGGAGACCGAACCCACGCACCGGCACGTTTCCCATCTGTATGCGTTGCATCCGGGAAGCGAGATCGATCCGGACCAGAGGCCGGACCTTGCCGCCGCCGTGCGGAAGTCGCTGGAGACGCGGACGGATATCGGCACGGGGTGGTCGCTCGCGTGGAAGGTGAATTTCTGGGCGCGGCTCCGGGATGGCGACCGCGCGTACCGGTTGCTGCAGAGGCTTCTGCATCCGGTCACGAACTACGGGTTCGATTACTCGAGTGAGGGCGGGACCTACGACAATCTCTTCTGCGCGCATCCGCCATTCCAGATCGACGGCAACTTCGGTGGGACGGCGGGCATCGCGGAGATGTTGCTGCAGAGTCACACCATGGACGATGGCGCGTTCGTCGTGCGCCTGTTGCCCGCCCTGCCGTCGGTGTGGGCCGACGGTACGGTGAAGGGGTTGCGCGCGCGCGGCGGGTTCGAGGTCGACCTCGCGTGGCATGCGGGGAAGCTCGTGTCGTGCACGGTCGTCTCGCACGCCGGAGGGCCGTTGCGGATGCGCTATCATGAGCGGACGGCCGCCGTAGAAACGAAGGTCGGTCAGCGGATCGCGTTCGATGGTGCATTGCGGGACGTGCATCGTCCGGCACGTTGACAATGCAGAATCCCGG
>WBZP01007761.1_pt1 | contig 10271 bp, 13 predicted proteins | sample 5204301 | NCBI WGS metagenome assembly WBZP01 (sample SAMN12412401, study PRJNA552823) | activated sludge metagenome | isolation source: activated sludge from nitrification reactor of wastewater treatment plant... | place: USA: Pennsylvania | collected 2017 | reverse complement strand
GGCGGACGAGCGTTACGACCAGATGAGGTTGGGAGGGGTATAGCCGCCTTGGGCGGCTCCTGGTGTTATCGGCGCCTTTGAGGCGCTCACCCAATAAGCCCCCGGCTTTGCCGGGGGTCATTTAACTGTTATCCAGCATCTCTTTCTCGATCAGCAGCTTCAGTTTTCGCACCGTGCGCTTGGCGCCATCCTGCAAAGCGATGCGGATCAGCTTTTCGAAGGGACGCAGGCGTGGTTCGAGTTTTTCGAGTTCGAATGTGAAGGTCACGCGGGTCGAGGGGCTGAGATTTTCGAATTCGTAGAGGGAGCGGTAGGGAGCCGTAATACCCTGGAAAGAGACCCGCTTGAGCAGGTCCAGTTCGGCCATCTCAAAGGTCGATTCCGTTTTGTGCCCCTGATCCACGCGGATCTGGCGGGCCTGATAGCCCAGTCGTACCGGGCCGGTCGAGAGCGGTTTGAGGTCCATTACCTCTACCGACCAACGGGGATAGTTGGCGACGAAATTCAGGGCGACGAATCGGTAGACCGGCTCGACTTTCTCGAAGATGAGGACGTCGGCTTTAGCGGTGATCATGCGCGGCTCTCTCCCATGGGTTGCACGACATTCCCTATACCCATTCCCGGCAGGTTTTCATCTCCTGGTGAGAGGACTATCGGAAACGCGCTCGCCCGAGGCCACCCGATCATCCGCCGTTGGCGCGTAACGCAACATCCGGCCGTTCTCGAGGACCGATTCGAGCGCGACCCAGCGGCCATCCGCACTGTGGTAAAAGACCTTGATATCGATGTTCTGCGGCTCCGCGAGAATGTGAAACCCCTTAACTGATAGCGTTCGATTGGCGATCTCCCGTTGGGATTCTCCCAGTGATTGGATCTCGACCGCGATCAGCTCGCCGGTCTGGGTGTTCAGCAGGCGTTTTTGCTGAAGGAACCGCTGATCCCAATAGGCAAAGCTCATCAGGCAGTTGCCCTCATAGGTCTGGGTTTCACTCGGCGTCACGATCCGGTAACCCATTACGGTTTTGCTCAGGTCCACCGCGTAGGGCGTGCCATTGGCGTCCGTCTCTGAATCAATCCGCTTCAGACAGCCGTTTTGCCAAGTTTCGGTGTTGCGATGGCGGTAACGATAAACGGGCACGCGCAGGATTCTGACGTCGAACGACGCCTCGCTTTCGACGACGCGCGTCGCGCCGTCATCGGCAATCCGAAAGTGATGCATCCCGATAGGCTTGTCGTCGAGCGATACTGCAAATGTCAGCTCGTCTTTCGTTGATGCGGTAGCGACACCCAGACCGGGCGTTGCCAACACGATTGCGGCACTAACAAAAAAACCGAGTATTGCTCTCATACCTTGATCTCCCGTTGATGATCGGCCACTGTCGGCTCGCGCGGCGGGGCGGGGCGGCAACCATGCCAAGGCCCCTTTGTAACGCTCTGACCGCATGGACTACAGAGTCTGGCTGGAGTTGTCGTCGTCGTCATCGTAGATACTCCGTCAAAAGAGGCCATGGGAACCGGGTAAACCTCAAGGTCCACGCCCGGATTAAGCCAGCCAAGCCATAAGCGGGGACCGCGAGCATATTGTATAATTATTGTATAATAATACTAAGCGCATTCTTGACAGGCTGCAAGAGTTTTGTACAAATATTGTAAAATAAAATACCGCAGGACAGAATCCCACCTCGTTCGAGCCGGTGATAGCGTTCGTCATCCATGGCCTCCAGGAGAAAATGCGCGCGCGAGCCGAGTTCGCCCGCTGGGCGAAGGGACGCCGGGGCTTGCGGATGGGATTCTTCTATCGGCGGATGCGCCGCAAGACCGGCTGGTTGATGAACGGCGACCAGCCGGAAGGCGCGGGTGGAACTACGATGCCGAGAACCGGAAAGCTTTACCCCCACATCTCGCCTTGCCGCCCCGCCGCCGCTTCGTCCCGGACACGACCGCCCGTGATGTGATGGTATTGGTCGAGCCGCGTTGCGGCGATCACTTCGGCGACTTGGATGCCTTCGGCTGGGCCGTGACGCGGGAAGACGCGCTTGCAGCGCTCCGATACTTCCTCACGAACGGGCCTGCCCAATTCTGGGTAGCTAAGGCATACGCCCGCTGGCATCCGTTTCCATGAGCGGCAGGGTCGCCAAAACCGGGCTGGTCAGCGCGTCTTCCGGTACTTGAAACACGCGCTGGCCGAAGAGAACGTGATAGTGGGTTGTCTCCGGCCCGCGAATCACCGCGATGATCTCGCCGACCGCGCCGGTCGCACCCACGACCTCACCATCGACCGCCAGCGCCCGTTTGGCGGTTACGCGGTCGCCGCGTTCGAAGCAGTTGGGGATCCAGGGAGTGGTCGCCGCGATCAACTCACTTTCCCGACAGCCGACGATGCGATTGCCGGTTTCGAGGAAATGCACGGTGTAGATGATCTGGTCTTGCAGGAAGACCCCAATATGCCGAACGAAGCCGACACTGCCGCGCCGTACCAGCAACGCGCCGGTTGGCTGACCGGGGTAAGTGCCGTCGTTGCGAATGTTGCGGATCACTCGCACCGAGTCGTCACAGGCGAAGCGCGGTTCCAAAATCACGCTGGACGCCCGATGTCCGCCAGTGGGATGCGCACTTCGCGCTGCTGAGTTTGCCGGCTGAAGACCTTGAACACCTTCTCGGTCAGGGCGTCGGAATTCACGAAATCCTGATAGGCCCGCTGCAAGCACTGGGCGTAATCAGCCCGATCCAGGGCGTTCGTTTGCTGTAAGTAATCGTGGAAGCGTTGCAGGATATGCAAGCGATTGACCTCGACCACTTTAGGGTCGAAGGCAATTTCGAAGTAATCCAGGAAATCCTCGGCTGAAGTCATCTCGGCCAGATCTTGCCATAGGGTAGTGGTGTTCATGGCGATACCTCGACGTGGTGAATGGATTCGGCATGGGTAAGGAGTTGACGGTCCGGTCCGTAGCCGAGGTCGCGGTGGAATGCTTCCAGTTCAGCGGCTTCGGGTGGGCGCTTGCGTTGATTGACGAAGGTACGGATACGCTGGAGCACGGCGCCGGCTTGGCGGTCGCTCAGGACGATACCGAGATCACGGTAGACCTTCCGTACCGCATGGGCGCCGGAATGCTTGCCCAGCACCAGCCGATGGCTGCGGCCGAGTTCGGCGGGGTCCACCCCTTGATAGTTGAGCGGATGCTTGAGCAGGCCGTCCACATGAATGCCGGCCTCGTGGGTGAAGGCGCCTTCGCCGACCAGGCTCTTGTGCCAGGACAGCGGCCGGTTGGCGGCGGCGGCGACCTGCCGCGATAGCGCCGGGAAGCGCGAGAGGTCGACCTCAACCTGGAAGTCGTACAGCTTGCGCAAGCCCATCACGACTTCTTCCAGCGCGGCGTTGCCAGCCCGCTCACCCAAACCGTTGACCGTGGTATTGACATGGCTGGCTCCGCCCAGCGCGGCGGCCAGGGTATTGGCGGTGGCCAGCCCCAGATCGTCGTGGGCGTGCATTTCCAGTTCGATATCCACCGCCGCCCGCAGGCGCTGGAAAATCGCCAGCGTGCCGAACGGTTCCATGATTCCCAGGGTGTCGGCGAAGCGAAAGCGACGCGCGCCGACGACTTGGGCAGTCTCAGCGGCGCGCAACAAAAAATCGTGATCGGCCCGCGAGGCGTCCTCGCCACCGACGATCACGTCCAGACTCAAATCCCGCGCTTGGGGCACACAGCGGCGGATGGCGTCCAGCGCCTGTTCGCGGGTCCAGCCCAACTTGTGGCGAAGTTGCTGATCGGACAGCGGTACCGACAGGTCCACGCACCGCACCCCGAGATCGCGACACAGTCGCAGATCCGGTTCGCACATCCGGCTCCACACCAACAGCATGGCGTTCAGATCCAGCGTGGCGAGATCGCGGATGCTTTCCCGCTCTTCCGCGCCCATCGCCGGGATGCCGATTTCCAGTTCCGGCACGCCCAGCGCCGCCAATCCACTGGCGATGGCCCGCTTTTCATCCTGGGTGAAGGCCACGCCCGCCGACTGTTCGCCGTCGCGCAGGGTGGTGTCGTCGATCACGATAGTGCGGGGAGCAGCGGTCATGGCAGTGGCCTCTCCAAGGGAAGTCCACTTGGGAGATAGCAAACTGCGTGCCGATATAGAAGTATTTTTAAAACAGTTATTTACGCGGATGGTTACAGATGTGGCGCGGAGTTCCGTACAGTCCAGCGGCGTGGTTGTCAGGAAGCCGACAAGGACTGGGCGTCAAGTCGAGGCGCTGGAGATGAAGCAGTTCACACACGCAGGCCACGTAGTAGAAGTGGTTGGCGTCGATCAGGGCGATGGCGTTCATTCTGGCCGGACCCGCTACACCATCCTGTGCCCCCGTTCCCGATCACGACGCGGGCACAAGCGATCCGGCCTGGCGATGGACCCGCCTCAGTAGGGCCGTACCCCGAACAGGTAGGAATGCAGGAAGAGCAGCAGCGCGAAGGCGCCCAGCCCCCAAACCGCTGGCCGAAGAAGTTCGGCCCCGACCCAGCGCTGGCGGCCGGCCAGGATCGCCGCGAACGGCGCGAACGAGGTCACGGCGGCGAAGCGTTGCCAGCGTTCGCCCTCGGTGGCCGCCATCCGCCGGTCGAGGTGCCAAGCGCCGCCCAGCGCGGTTAGCAGCAAGCCGCCGAAGAACAATAGCGAGGCCAGGTCGCCGTTGGCAACGATATGAATCGCCGCCCACAGCCCGACCCCCCACATCACCGGGTGGCGGGTGATGCGCAACACCCCCCGCGCCGGTTCCGGCCGGTCGAGCGCGCCGGCCATTCCGGTCGCCGAGGGGTTGGGGACCAGTATTCCGCCAGCGATCAGGAACAGCGCCAGCGGCATGATCAGCAACGGCAGATGGCGTACCCCAGGGCCGGGCAGCCACAGGTAGACGTGATGCGAGGCCTGGATATAGGCGGCGATCAGCGTCCCCAGGGTTAGCAGGGCAAGCAGCCCGTACAGCCCCTGGAAACCTTTCTCGCCCAGACGGGCGACCAGTCGACCGCGCAGCGGGGCGCTGGACAGGCCCAGATGGCCGGCGACGAAGGCAGCGCCGGCCAGCCCGGTGGCCCAAAGTGCGAGGTCCATGGCTCAGGTCTCCGTTCCGGCGTTCCGATAAGTGATCGCGCACAGCGTGGCCCCTTGCGGGTCTTGCAGCACGCAGAACCGACCGATGCCGGGGATATCCGCCGGCGGACGCAGGATCGTGCCGCCCAGCGCCACAACCTGGCGGGCGGTGGCGTCCACGTCGGCCACGGTGACGTAGACGCTCCAGCACGGCGGCATCCCGGCGCACTCCGGTGGCATGGCCATCAGGCCGCCGACCGGTTCGCCGCCGACCTTGACCATAACGTAGTTCGTCCCCTCCACGGGATAATCCTCGGTCTCCCAGCCGAACAGCGCACCGTAGAACGACCGGGCGGCGGCCAGGTCAGTGGTCATCAGTTCGTTCCAGCCAAAAGCGCCGTGTTGCAAGCGGTCTTCATGCATCGTCATCACCTCGCGGTTGAGGAATCCAGCGTTACGAAGGAGAAGCAGCCCGGCTCAGGGCGTCCGGTCCCGGTTCGGCCATAGCCGGTGAATGGTCCAACGTACCACACTCCAGATTACAAAATCCCGCGCCTCGCCCAGCCGATACGCTTACCTGTTCCCCGCATCATGATTTCACTGCCTGGGCAGCGGTGCCAATTATAATCGCCGCATCGCCCATTGCCGGAGAAACCATGCGCGTCTATCTACTCTCGACGGCGGTCGCACCGCTGGGTTCCGGGTTGGGCGGCGGGGTAGAACACATGGTCACCACCGCTGCCCGCCAGCTTCACAGCCTCGGTTACGTCACCCGGGTGATTGCGCCCGCCAGTTCCGTGGCCGACGTGCCGGAGTTGCTCGTCCTGCCCGGTCGACTGGCGCCCACCGCCGTGACCGCCGACTACAATGCGCCGCTGCTGCTCGAAGCCGACGCCTTTCTGGTTATGGCGCTGTGCTGGCTGGCGCAACAGGCCCGGCACGAAGACGCTATCCTGAACTTTTCCTATGACTGGCTACCTTTGTTCACCAGCGATTTCCTGCCCTGCCCGCTCGGCTCGCTCGTCAGCATGGGTACGCTGAACCGCTCGCTGGATCTGGAAATCCGCCGCATCGCCGCTCGCCATCCACACCGGCTCGCCTTCCTGAGCACCGCCCAAGCTGCCAGTTTCGGTCTGACCGAGCCGGTCCGGTTGATTCCGCCGGGGCTGGACCTTGGGCAGTACCGCTACAACGCTCATCCCCAGCGGTCATTCTGCTGGCTGGGACGGATCGCGCCGGAAAAAGGACTGGAGGACGTGTTCGCCTTCGCCATCCGCACCGGTCTTCTGGTGACGGTGTTCGGCGTGATGCAGGATCCGGCCTACTGGCGCGCATTGGCGCAACGCCACCCCGACGCGCCGGTTCAATATGGTGGTTTCCTTCACATGCCGGCGCTGGCTGATGCGGTGAGGGAATTCCGGGCGCTGCTGATGACGCCGAAATGGCTGGAGGCATTCGGCATCGCCGGCATCGAGGCGCTGGCCTGCGGCACGCCGGTCATCGCCTACCGGCGCGGCGGGGTCGGCGACTACGTGCATGACGGCAAAACCGGCTGGCTGGTGGATCCCGACGATATCGATGGCCTGGGCGTCGCGGCGGAACGGATTGGGCGGATCAACCGGGCCAACTGCCGGGCGCTGGTGGAAAACCGCTACACCTTGCCGTATTACGGTGTGGCATTGGCGGATTGGCTGCGCGCCTTGGCGGCGGGACCGACGGTTTCAACGGGAACAAGCGCATGACCGAACCCGAGAACGGTTTTTGAACCAGAAGCGAAAATCCTGCCATCTTGTCCCTTGTGGCATTACCGACAATCGCCGTCCCCAGGTTGTGACAAACACCACAGCGCCCCAATTCTCCAGAATAAAAAATAAGTAATGACAACATGTTAGATAATAATTTTAATCAGGCACGCCGGTTGCTAGGAAGTCTTTGCCGTCCATGCGCCGCCAGCGGTGGGCCGCATCCGCCTTGACTGATTTGATGTTTTCGAGGGAACGCACATGGAACCGACCAGCCAGCCGACAACCGCCGGCGCTTCGCCAGCGCTTCACCCCTGCTATTCCCCGGAAGCACACCGGCATTTCGCCCGCTTGCATCTGGCGGTGGCGCCGAAGTGCAACATCCAATGCCACTACTGCAACCGCAAATACCATTGCAGCAACGAGTCGCGCCCCGGTGTGGTGGCGGAATTGCTGACGCCGGAGCAGGCGGTTAGAAAAGCGCTGACGGTGGGTGCGGTCATTCCTCACTTGGCGGTGGTCGGCATCGCCGGACCGGGTGACCCACTGGCCAATCCCGCGCCGGTGTTCGCCACCTTGCGGGAACTGCGGAACCAGGCCCCGGATTTGTTGCTGTGCCTGTCCACCAACGGACTGGCGCTGCCGGAGCAGGCCGAAAACCTGGTGGCGCACGGTATCCACCATGTCACCATCACCATCAACTGCATCGATCCGGATATCGGCGCGTTGATTTATCCCTGGATCGTCTGGCAAGGCCGCCGGCTACGCGGACGCGAAGCGGCGAAAACGCTGATCGCGCGGCAGTTGCTCGGGTTGGACATGCTGGTGGCGCGCGGCGTTCAGGTCAAAATCAATTCGGTGCTGATTCCCGGCGTCAACGACGCCCACCTGCCGGAAGTCAATCGGGTAGTGCGGGGAAAAGGCGCGATCCTGCACAACATCATGCCGCTGATCGCTCGCCCGGAGCACGGAACTCATTACGGCGTTACCGGACAATGCGAACCGACCGTCGAGGAACTGGCGGCGGTGCGCGCCGCCTGCGAAAGCAACGCGGGAATGATGAGCCATTGCCAGCAATGCCGCGCCGACGCGACCGGGATGCTGGGCGAGGAACGCGGCGGCGAATTCAGTATCCAGAAAATCGAGGCCATGACGGTTGATCCCCAGTCGGCGATGGCCAAACGGGCGGAGGTGCGCGCAGCCATCACCTCGCGTTTGGCGCAATTTCCCCGGCTGGTGTCCCAGTCGGCGCGGCAACCGACCACCGCGCCCCGCCGCCCCGCCGCTCCCGAAAATGCGCTACGAGTCGCAGTCGGCAGCACCGACGACCAACGCATCGACGCCCACTTCGGGCATCTGCGGGAATTGCTGATTTACGACGTTACCGCCAGTGGCGCGCGCCTGAGCGAGCGGCGGGAGATCGCCCGGTATTGTCATGGCGCCACCACTTGCGGTGATGGCGAAACGGCTTTGGTCGGAGCGGTTCGCGCCCTGCACGATTGCACGGTGCTGCTGTGCGCCCGCATCGGCTTTACCCCTTGGCGAGCGTTGCAGGATGCCGGCGTTCAACCCGACAGCGAACATGCCGGGGAACCCATCGACCTGGCGTTGCAGACCGTCCACGCGCAATGGCGAGGCCGTGGGTGGCTGAAGCAGCCATCGCGCGCGACCGTCAACCCATAACCTCAACCTCCAACGATGGAGATCAGCCATGCAAATCAGCGCCCGTAATGCCTTGAAAGGGACGATTACCGGGATCAGGGGAGGCCCGATCATGACGGAGGTGACCGTCGATTTGGGTAACGGCCAAGACGTGGTGGCGGTCGTTACCAAAACTTCCAGCGATCGCCTCGCGCTTGATGTGGGCATGGCCGTGCATGCGGTCATCAAATCCACCGATGTCATGATCATGAGCGACTGAACATGGCCAGAGCGAAGCTTACTTTTGCGGATGTCAACATCACCGCCACCGTGCCAGCAGGCACCCGGGTGATTGAAATTTCGGACAAAATCAGTTCCGGCATCGTCTACGGATGCCGCGAGGGCGATTGCGGAACCTGCCTGATGAAGGTGGTTGAAGGCATGGAAAACCTGAGCCAACCGTCGGTGCTGGAGGCCAGGATACTTAAGGAACACTACGCCGGGCGGGAGATTCGCCTGGCCTGTCAGGCGCAGGTGTTGGGCGATGTCACCGTCCGCCCCGCCTGACCACGCTCACACCCTAATTCTCGCACCGATGGAGATCGACTGATGCCATTGATTACTTTTTCGCATCCTGAACACAAAACCAGGACCGTTTACGCCACGGCGGGTAGCCATATCGATACGGTCTTGAAAATCGCCAAGGCCAACAAGATTCCGATTGCCTTCGATTGCCAGGACGGCGAATGCGGGACCTGTCTGGTGAAAGTGACGAGCCTGGATAAAAAAGCCCGGATGGGTGGTCCACCAACGGAGAAGGAAAGAAACCTGCTCAAACAACTGGGCAAGCTGGCCGACGAGGACATCAGCCGCATTCTGGTGGACGACATCCCACCGCCCTGGCGGCTGGCGTGTCAGATGATCGTGCGCGACGAAGACATCCTGGTGGAATACTGACGGTCCGCAACCGTGTCGCCAACCCCGCGCCTGGAATCCTCGGCGCCTCCCGGCGCCGACGCTCTTCGGCAAACCTATGGCTTGCTGATGAGCCATGGCCGGGGTTTGCCCAACGACGACACGCTAGCGCGGATGCTGGCATCCCAGATCGAGGGAAGCGGCGCGTTACCGACTGGTTTGGGGCTGTCGCCGGTCGAATTCGCCGTGCTGCTGGCTCGCCATTTCCCCGGCGTCGCGTGGCCGTCCGCCGTCCGCCGGCCACCGCCCATCTGGGACCCACGCCTGCTGGAGGAAAAGGAAGAACTGATCAAGCTGCTCGATTTCTATCGAGCGGGACAGGACGCTTCGGAACGGTGGCTGAGCATGATCATCGCTACCGGCTGCATGGCCAACGATCATCTCTGGGAGGATCTGGGCTTGTGGTCGCGCCGGGATTTGAGCGAACTGATGATGCGTAACTTCCCGGCGCTGGCCGCTAAAAACGACCGCGATATGAAGTGGAAGAAGTTTCTCTACAAGCAGCTTTGCGAGCAGGAAGGCGTTTACCTCTGCCGCGCCCCGTCCTGCGCGGTCTGCCGCGATTATTCTCTTTGCTTTGGGCCGGAAGAGTCAATTAGCCGACTGAGGAGCAAAGCTTGCCTGGGTGCTTAACGCGCTGCTGAGCGACGCCGCAGCGCGGAGGCGTCCGCTCGAGCTGCTGGTTAAGCTGCGCTTGGCACATTTCCATCAGATACTTCTGCTCGATAGCAACGGGAAGAACCAGTGGGCATCGCGAACATTGAAGTGACGCACTCAGCACCGGCCGCACCAACTAAGCAGACCCGATTGTGGCGGTCCGGTGAAAAGAGGTAG
>WBZP01007760.1_pt1 | contig 10271 bp, 8 predicted proteins | sample 5204301 | NCBI WGS metagenome assembly WBZP01 (sample SAMN12412401, study PRJNA552823) | activated sludge metagenome | isolation source: activated sludge from nitrification reactor of wastewater treatment plant... | place: USA: Pennsylvania | collected 2017 | reverse complement strand
CGTGGTGCCGCTCGATGTGCCCGATACCGATGCCCTTCAGTACGGCAAGGAGTTCGGCAATCGCGGTCAGTGCAACCCGACCTACTTTACGGTCGGAAACCTGATCAAGCACCTGCTCTATCTCCGCGATGTGAAGCACATTCCGACCCAGGAGATCGTCGAGCGCTACCTGTTTGTGACCGCTGGCGCCTGTGGTCCCTGCCGATTTGGAACCTACGTCACCGAGTACCGCAAGGCGCTGCGTGATGCGGGCTTCGATGGTTTCCGCGTGATGCTGTTCCAGCAGCAGGGCGGACTCAAGCAAGCGACGGGAGAGGACGCCGGACTCGATCTGAATCCGAAGTTCTTCCTCCGGCTGGTGCTGGGCATCATGATCGGCGATGCGATCAACGCGATCGGCTACCGCCTCCGTCCCTACGAGAAGGTCGCTGGCAACACCGACCAGGTGCTCGAAGCGGTCAAGAAGATGATCTTCGAGACGCTGCGCACGAATGGCAACATCGTCAGCTCGCTCATCAAGGCGCGGACGATGCTTCGCCAGATCGAAGTCGATCGCACCCAGGTCAAGCCCAAGGTGTCGGTCATCGGCGAGTTCTGGGCGATGACCACCGAGGGTGACGGCAACTACGGACTCCAGCGCTTCCTAGAGCAGGAGGGTGCCGAGGTCGACATCCAGATCGTCACGAACTGGCTCCTTTACAACGTGTGGGAGCACACCTACGACACCAAGCAGCGCATGAACCTCCGCAGCCAGGACCATGGCAAGCGCGGACTTGCTGGGATCGACCCGATCAAGAAGCTCGCGATTCTGTGGGTGGCTGACAAGGGAATCCGCGTCATCTTCCAGGCGATTGCCAACACCATGGGACTCCACGGCTACACCCTGCCCGACATGGATGTGGTCGCCGATGCCGCCAAGGATCTCTACAACAACCACCTGCGCGGCGGCGAAGGCCACATGGAAGTCGGCAAGCTGGTGCTCAATGCCGAGCACAAGAAGTCGACCATGACGCTGTCGGTGAAGCCGTTTGGCTGCATGCCGAGCTCGGGCGTGTCCGATGGTGTTCAGTCCTACGTGACCGAGAAGCACCCGAACGCGATCTTCCTGCCGATCGAAACCTCGGGCGACGGCAAGGTCAACGTCTACAGCCGCGTGCAGATGATGCTGTTCAAGGCCCGCACCTTTGCTCGGACCGAGTTCGATGCGGCCTGCAAAGAGAACGGTGTCACCGCTGAGGAAGTCCGCGCGTTCGTGGCCAAGCATCCGCTGCTATCGAGCCCGTTCTTCCAGCCCGACCACTACGTCACCCACACCGCCGCCGACGTGGTCCATCACGTTGCGCCGCTGATGAAGGACGGCATGGTCAAGGGCACGCTCCGCTCGCTGGTGAAGCGCTTCCGAGGCCACGACGCCCACGCCTCCCACGCCGCCACCGCAACCGCCAACTAGCCTTAGCCCCGACCCCCAACTAGCCGCCGCTGGTTTCAGATATTCCTGTCGTCTTTCTCCACCAGCCAAACAACCACTCGGTCCTGGGCTTCGGCCTGGGAACCCAGGTGATCTGTATTTCGCGCCGCTGCGTTCGGTCACGCGCATTGACGGAGCACACTCGGCTGACCTAAGCTGGCTGTATCGGTTTCACGGATGCGTACCCCTCGCTTGTCACAATCTTGGGTTTTGGCGGTAGCGGTCGGAATTTCCATCGCTGCACCGGCCCGTTTGTGGGCAGCAGGCGCTGACGTTGGCAAGAATGCTCAGGCCGAGCCGCCAAGGCCGACCCCTTCGGCACCGACGCCAGCCGTGACACCGACGCCAGCCGTGACCGCTACCCCGGCAACGCCCGCTGCTCCTGTCGTCGATAGCAAGCTGGCGATCGCCGAGCAGCGCTCCTCGGTCAGTCAGGTGCAGGCGCTGCGCAAGTCCGCCACCGACAAGGGCGACAAGGTCAAAGAGGCCTGTCTGTACGAGCGTTTGCGTGGGCTTCAGCAGACCTTCGAAAGCACCCAGGTCGCGATTGCGGCACTGGAGGCAGCCGTCGCTCGTGGCGATCAAGCAGGCGAAAAAGCCGAGCGGGAGCGGGTCCAGCGAGCCCTTGAGCTGTCGCGTCAGCTTCGTACCGATGCCGAGGGCTGCGTGGGCAACGAGCTGGTGACCGGCTCACGTGCTACTTCGATTTCTGTCTCGGGAGGCGGGCAGGGTGATGATCCCAAAGCCGGACCTTCAGAGCTGCAAACCATTCGCCCCGTGCGGCTAGAACTCCCGAGCCGCCCCAATCCAGCCAGTGCGTTCCGCCCCGCTCGCTAAGCCACTGGCAGGGCTTTGTGCCTTGCTGATCGGTGCCGTCACCCAAACGGCACAGGCGCAGTACGTGCCCTATGGCCCGTTTGAGGTCTATCCAGGGACGCAGCTTCGCGAAGGCCCCGGTTTTAAGGTGCTTGGCGATGGGCTGGTGATTCATCCGGGCATCTCTACCGAGCTTGGCTACGACAGCAACATGCTGATGTCGAGCCAAGCGGGCGGTGCTGGTGTGCTGCGGCTGCGGGCTCACGTCGACCTGGCGACTCGACCTCCGCAGCGACTCGACATCGACTCACGCCAGTTTCTGAAGTTTCGCTTCGGGGCTGCTGTCGAATATCGCCAGTTTTTCTCTCGGGATGCGCGCATCGGCTACCCGCAGCAGGTCAACGCCCAGAGCGAAGCCGACCTTCGTATCAAAGAAGGCGATCCGCTGTCGTTTCGGCTCTACAACCAGTTTCTGGTGACAAACGACGCCCGCAACTTGGAAGTGGCGACCACCCAGACCTTCGCGCCGCGTGTGTTTGAGCGCTTGAGCCTGCTCGGGATGTACCGGCCCTTTGGCGGCCCGCTGGAGATCGGCCTGTCCGAGTCGCTGCGCTTCGACCACTACGTGCAAAGTGAGCTGTCGCGAGGCCGCTCGTTTCAAAACGATGTCTCGCTGTGGGGTGCCTATCGGGTGCTGCCGCAGACCCAGGTCAAGCTCGAGGTCCGGTCTTCGTGGACCAGCTACTACGGCGACGGCGCGGTGATCCCGAACTCGGCACCGCTGCGCATTACCGGCGGGGTCCAGAGCCTTTTGTGGACCTGGCTCGGCGTGTCGCTGTACCTCGGCTACGGCAACAGCTTGCACTACGGGATGGCGGAGACGCCGCAGCTCGTGGGCGATCTGACCGCCTACCGCTATAACAACTTTGTCGGTGGGCTCGAGGCGCGGCTTTTGCTCGTGCCCCGGATGAACCTGCGGCTCGGCTGGGCGCGTGACTTCTTCGATTCGATCTACGCGACCTACCTGCGCGACGATCGGCTCTACATTTCGTACGAGCACAACCCGTGGCGGTCGCTGTGGCTGTCTGCGGGGTTCGAGACGTATCTGCGCGCCTATGGACCGCTCGTCGCTCCGTCGACGCTGTACTATCGAGCCTATAAGAACGGTGCCACCAGTCGCAGCGATGTGCTGGTCAGCCTCAATGCCGAAGCCAGCTATCGTCCGCTTAGCTGGCTCCAGGCCGGGCTCAGTTACAGCCTGCTCGCCGACATCACCGACTTCGGTTTCGTTGACGGGGCGGGCACGCGGATGGATGCTGGCTTCCTTAAGCATGTCGTGCTGTTCAAAGCCGATCTGTCCTACTAACGGACCTCCGAGCAGGCCTTCTCGGTCGTCGTGTCGCGTGCGGTACCTGGGGCGCGTCGTGCTGTCGCTGCTTGGGCTTTTGTCCGTGCCTGGGTGTCCAGTGTCGCCGGGCGTGGTGGTACGCGAAGCCACGCCGCCGCCGCATGTCGATATGAGCCTGGGCCCCGACGATGTCTTCGAGGTTCGGGTCTACGGCGAGCCCGAGCTGACCGGCACCTATCGGGTATCTGCCGAGGGAGCGATCGACGTTCCGCTGATTGGTCGCCAGATGGTGCGAGGCCAGACCACCGCACAGGTCGCCGACGCGCTGACCGAGCGGCTCAAGGCGTTTTTGAAGGCTCCGCAGGTGACGGTGTTTCTCAAGGAAGTGCACAGCAAGAAGATCGTCCTCATCGGCCAAGTGCGCAGCCCCGGCACCATCAACTACGTCGAGGGCATGACGCTCGAGCAGGCGGTGAGCATGGTCGGGGGACTGACGCCGATGGCGGCGCGAGAGCGGGTGCGGGTGAATCGGGTGGCCGGTGGCAAGGCGGAGACGCTGATCCTCAACTTCAAGGCGATCTCCGAGGGCGCGCAGACCTTCTTTCTACAGCCCGGCGATACCATTTCCGTCGATGAGCGTCTGTTTTAGGCGCTCCTCCCGACAATCCGAGCGGGGCTAGTACGGCCAGCCAGCGGGCGGATCGGCGTAGCGGCGGGGCGTCACGAACGGCTCGGCGCTGCGACGGAGGTAGGTGTCGTGCAGGTGGTCGCCATCTCCATCGACATCCACGCCCATGGCCAAAAGGCCGCCGCGATCGTTGTAGCGAACTCCGAGGATGACGGTCGGGCTGACCGGGTTTTGGCGATAGAACACGACTTCTTCGACAGGAGAATTGACCCGCTCGCCGAAGCCAGTACCAAGTCCCGGTCGACGATCGCGCTTCAGAGACTCTCGCTCGGCCAGGGCACCACCACTTGCCGAGGCCCGATCATCCATCGGTGACATCGGCGCGCTCGTGGCAGGCGGTGCGCCCTCTGGCGCGGGAGCAGACTTGGAGGCTCCAGCTCGCTGCTCCTCATAGCCATCGCCACTTCGGTCGTACAGCTCATGACGAGGGACGTACAGCGGACGAGGCGGCGGAGGCGGAGCCACATAACGCTCCGGGAACATCGCGACCCCAATCACACCGACCTCGCGAGCGGAACCGGTGCGACCGACATACGAGTTGGCGACCGACGAAAACCGGAACGCCGCCGCTTCGCCCTGCGACACCCGCCAGCCATCAACATCGACATAGCCCCAGGGCTGAACCAGATAGCCGCGCTTGCTGCGGAAATCGGCGGTGCGACCATCGACCACATCGCGACCATCGACCGAAACCACGGCTTCGACGCGACGGTTCGAGTGATTGTGAATCCGCAGCGTGTAGCGCTGACCTCGCTGACCCATCACGTAGTTTTCGCCGTTGTGGTAGTAGGTCGGCGCCTGGCCACCATCGGTCATCACCTGAAGCTCGTAGGTTCCTACCTGACTGCGTAGCGGCGTGGCCGAGGCAGTGGCGCAGAGCACGGGAAGCGTGAGCAGGGGCAGTGCAAGCAGCGTCTTCATCTTCAAACTCCTTGCTTGCTGGAAACGCCCCGTGGCGGAAAAAGATCCGCACGTTTTGGTGATCTCGGGCGACTAGGAATCGGTTGCTCTAACCGTTGGTAAGGCCACGGCTTTTCGGAGCATCGCGCAGACGCGATCGACATCATCCTTGGAAAGCTCACTGTGCAGAGGTAGCGCCAGCCCGCGATCGTGCAGGCGATCGGTCACCGGCAGCTCGGACGATGCGCCGTGGGCCGCAAAGCGTGGCGCGTTGCGGAATGCCGCCAAGCGATGCAGTCCGTACGAGGCGATCTGCGTCTCGATACCCTCCGCTTGCAGCTCGGCCCGGACGGCCTTTCGACTGATTCCGGCAGGTAGCACCACCGCAAAGGTCTGCCAAATTCGCTCCGGGTGATCGGCCTGAAATCCCAAGTTGGAATCGCTTAGCCGGCTGCGATAGTGCTCGGCCAGCTCGCGATGGCGTGCGACGAGTTGGGGCAAGCGCCGAAGCTGCACTCGACCGATCGCTGCTGCCGCCTCAGCCAGTCGATAATTGAGCCCGCTTTCCGGCAGCTCCATCACCTCTTCGCCAGGTACCGCACACAGTCCGTGGGCGCGCAGCCGACGCACCGATTCAATCACCGCACTGTCATCGGTCAAGATCGCGCCGCCCTCCCCAGTGGTGAGCAGTTTGCGCGGATGAAACGACAGACAGGCAAGTCGTCCTCCGAGCGCAGGTTTCACCGCAACCGCACACGCCGCGTCCGAGATCAGCAGATCGTCGAGTCCCATCGGTAGCGGTGATGGATAGCCAAACTGGTGCACCACCATGGCCGGGCCACGTCGCTGCGTAAGCCAAGCCGCGACCGTTGATTCCGGCAGACAAAACGTCGATTCATCGACGTCGGCCAGGTGAACCTCGGGCGGATCTTTCACAAACTGCGCGACGTTGGCGGTCGCTGGAAAGGTAAACGCGGGCGTCAGAACCTCTTGGAGGGGTTGGGGCATCGCGAGCAGGGCCAAGTGCAGCGCCGCCGTTCCCGAGCTGACGGTTGCGGCGTAGCGCTTCCCACAGGCTGCGGCCAGCTCGTCCTCGAACGCACGGTTTTCGGGTCCATGAACCAGCCAGCGTGAGCGCAGGGCTCGCTCGGCGGCTTGGACTTCTTCCTCGGTAATGCTCGGTCTCCCAAGCTGAATGCGCGACATGCTAAGTCCTTGCTGGCGCAGCGTGCAGGCTGCGGGGGTTTTCGATGTAGCCCTTGAGCAGTTCGAGGCTGCGGGCACAGTAGTAGCCGTCGGTAATGCGTTCGTCGAACGTGTATTTGATGCTGATGCCAGGTCGGGTTTGCAGCGCGCCGTGGCCATCCACAAACGGCAGCTTGGTAATCCGTCCGATGACCGCGAAGAACGACACGCTGCCGTACTCGAACAGGTGGTGATAGGCGCTGTCGAGGCCGATCGAGCCAAGGTTGGCGAAAAACAAGCTGGCGTACATCGGGTCGGGCGCAATCAGCGCGGACGGCAGCAGGTTCCAGGCATCCATCCCTCGCTGGATCCACATGATGAGCCGCAGCAGCGGTCCCGGCAGCCGGGTCAAGATCGACATCTCTTTGTCGGCCTGGTTCGGCTGGTGGCTGCGACCGACGGTAATCGCTTCGCGTGTCATCGTCGCCACCTCGCGCACGCTCTCTTCACCAGAAAAGCGCAGCTTGGTGGTGGTCAGCGCGCCTTTGTCGCTTCGTTCCTTTTTGAGCGCAAACGACAGCTCGATGTGGCGACGCTGGTAGATTTTTCCACCTGAGACGAAGCGGTTGAGGTCGGGCCGCTCTCGAAACGCCCGCGCCGCTGCCGCCAAGATCAGATGGAATAGGTTGATCTCGCCGCTTTGTCCCTCGCCCAACTCGGCGTTAAGGTCGCTTAGGTAAGGCAATGCATCGCTTAGGTCGAGCTTCTGTTCAAAATAGACGCACGACTCATTGCGGGTGCGCAGGATGTACGGCATCATCCGTCGCATCGGCGACAACTGGTCGACGAGGAATCCATCCGGGCGGCTAAACAGCATGGCGAAAGATGATACGCGCACTACACGCGGCATCAAATGGCGCGTTCGGGCCCGCCCATTGCTCCTTGCGGCGATGCGCTGGTCTGTTTGTCTGCTCGGCAGCGGCTGTGGGAGCACGATTCCCGAAGAAGGGCTGTGTCCTTCCAGTGCCGTTCTTACCAGCGAATGCGAGTCGGGCAGAGGTCTTGGGGCGGTCGTGGTTCGTTGGCGGATTGCCGATTTCACCTTGGGTCGGCTCTTATCTCGCGGACTCTGCTGCTGCAACGCCAATCCAAGCCGTGATGGCCTTGACCGTCAGCAGTGCAGCAACCTGGGCAGTGCCTGCCTGGATTCCCCCGCCTGGCTCGTACAACGGGTCAACCTGACCCTGCGTAACACCGATGGGAGCCACGCCTACTCATGGGACGTGGCTTGCACAGAAGGTGAGTACACCACTCCGTACTGTATTGTCCCCGGCATCTACGATATGCAGCTTACGGCGGACGTGAATCGGCTGGCTGCGGAGCTGCCGTCCCGATTTGTCTGTTCATCGAGCAAGGCCACTTCACCGCCCTCGGTGCGCAGGGCAGTGGTGAGTGGTCAGGCGACCAACCTGGATGCGGTGGTCCTGGGCGTAAACGCTCCGTAGCCACGTCCACCTTGCATCGAAGTTAGTTGAGCCACTTGCCGCCGCGTGATGGCAGCGGTAGCTCTGGCTTGCTCGGTCCGGACGCAGCGTCCTCTTCACCTTGCTCAAGCCCTTGTCGGGTCAACAGGAAGTGGACCACGCCTTCGCCGGCCTCCGTGCTGATCTCGGCCTCGAACGCGGGTCCAACGACACTGCCAATGGCCAGATCTTTGTGCAGGCGAATCACCTTGCCGCGCAGCAAATCGCCCTGTAGTCGCTCGACGTTCTCACCGCTGCGATGTAATCGGAACGCAGCTTGATAGAGGCGCAGCGACACCTCCGGTCGCAGCGGCAGCGAACTGGAAAGCACAGCGATAAGCAGCCAATACGGAGGCGGCGGAGGCGACGAATCGGCAGAAGCCATGGATGCAGCCTAAGCGCGCTCTGGAGATCGAGCAACGGAAGGCAAAAAAAAACTCGCCATCTTTGCTGGCGAGCTCTTGGTGACCCCAGCGGGACTTGAACCCGCGTTTTCGGCGTGAGAGGCCGACGTCCTAACCGCTAGACTATGGGGCCGAATCGACTTCGGGTTTCTATCACCGGCTCTGCGGGAAGGCAAGGCCTCAATTCACCCAAAAGTTTTGTTCGGGGACTAGGATTCGAACCTAGATAGCCAGAGTCAGAGTCTGGTGTCCTGCCGTTGGACGATCCCCGAGCAATGCCAAAAACCGAACGGAGAGAGATTACTTACGGAGAGGGAGGAGTCAACACATTAATTTCGCGGGACCGTATTTCACGGCGGTGCAAGCCACTCCCTACCCTTGTTTCCTCTCACTCGCTCGTGCTGACCAGCCACAGAATCCACTACTGTAAGCGGTGCGTGGCAGCCAGGGCGTGCTTACTTGCGATGGTTCGTGATGTAGTTGACGGCGTCTTGGACGGTCTTGATCTGCTCGGTGTCCTCGTCGGGGATCTCGATCCCGAATTCCTCTTCGAGGGCAAGGACGAGTTCAACCACTGCCAGCGAGTCTGCTTTCAGATCATCGATGAAGCTTGCTTCCGGGCGCACCTGCTCGGGCTTCACTTCGAGCTGCGTACAGACGATTTCTTTGACCTTTGCTTCGATATTAGCCTGCATATTTCCTCCACTTCGAAAGACAGGGGCGTCGCTTCTCGGGCGGATGTTCCGACGAGGTTCTCGTCGGTAATTGCCTCATCCCGGGGCCACGAATGCGCCATTTTGAACTGATGTTCCTCGAAACACCAGACGGAAAATCGAGTGAATGGCGGTCCTTTGATCCGACCATCGCCGGCAGGTTCGCCCCGACCGCGACCTTGGGACCAGCCACGGCTACGATTCACTGTCGGTGGCGAGCCCAGCTTCGTCCATTCCATCGAGAGCCGCTTGGTTACCGAGCCGTCGTACCACTTTCCAGCACGTACCCATCGAAAAGCCCGCTCGCTGAAGTGCTCGGAGTAGTCGCGCCGTCTCTTTGGGATCTTGCGGGGGCCGTAGCCGCTTGCGCTCGACGAAAGACTGAGCGAGGGCCACTTCATCGACCTCGGCGTAGGCCCGCTCGATCGTCTCACCGACTAGGTCGGCCTTTACGCCCCGCTTGAGCAACTCTTGGGTGACCCGCCGTTTGCCCAGGTGGGCTTGTCGCTGCTTGTTTTCGACGATGCTCTCGGCGAGCCGCGCATCCGACAGATAACCCAGTTCGTGGAGTCGAGCGACCACCTTGTCGATCCGAGCCGGAGCAGGCTCGGTCAGCTTCTTTTGGAGAAGACGCCTCAGCTCTGCTTCGCTTCGCGATCGGGCCGCCAGCGCGCTGACCGCCGCCGACAGGAGCTGCTCATCGGTGAGGGGCGGACGCTCGACCTTGCGACGTGGGCCTCGGGAAAACATGGCGCGGACAGTAGCATGGGCCCGCAGAGCCCGCCCGCTGGTTTTTGACCGTAAGTTTTTGCGCGGGACGAGGCCTAAGATAGTGCCGTGACCGCAGTACCTTCCGCACTGACCGCACCGCCCGAAGTGGCCTCGATCTCCGAGGTCTATCGGTTGCATGCTCGCGATGTGGCGCGCTGGGCCGCTCGTCTCGGTGGTCCGCAAGTAGATGTAGAGGACGTGGTGCAGGATGTCTTCCTGACCGCACACCGCCTGCTCCCCGAGTTCCGAGGCGAAGCCAAGATCACCACCTGGCTGTTCCGCATCACTCAGAACCAGGTTCGCCACCGCTTGCGTCGTTTGCGTCTGCGGCGACTGTTTAGCAGCAGCAGCGAGGAAGGCGACTTGGTAGCGGAGCTGCCCTCGAACGCGCCGTCGCCAGTTGATGATTTGGAGCGCAAAGAAGCGCGGGCGACGGTCTACCGCATCCTCGATGG
>WBZP01007759.1_pt1 | contig 10272 bp, 7 predicted proteins | sample 5204301 | NCBI WGS metagenome assembly WBZP01 (sample SAMN12412401, study PRJNA552823) | activated sludge metagenome | isolation source: activated sludge from nitrification reactor of wastewater treatment plant... | place: USA: Pennsylvania | collected 2017 | reverse complement strand
GCATGTCTGCCCACATCCGCCCGGCAGTGCACTCGGAGGTGCCTCTGGAATCACACCGAGCTTGGCCGTCGATCCCTGCTGCACGCCTGTGACCGAGAGCGGCGGCGCGGGAACCTATCCCATCACCGACTGGACCAATCATCCGGTCTGGGCCGATCTCGGTTTCGCCAAGACCGAGCCGCACATGTTCCACTACAACTTCATCGCCAGTAACGAGCCCGAAGGTTATGGCGCCTGCTCGTTCACCGCCCAAGCGTTCGGCGACCTCGATCACGACTATATCTTCTCCACCTACGAGCGTCGCGGCCACGTCGACGAGAGCGGCTCTGTCGTCGAGTCGCTGTTCGTCAACTTTCCCGGCGAGTGACGACCCGAAATAGTCACGACACCGGCGACACGTCGACGAAGGCCTGCTCCCAATCGATCGAGAGGCCCTCATGCCCGACGATCGCCACGCGCCCGCGGGCCTCGAAGATGTCCGGCGTCGCAAAGCCACCATCGCTCGCGCGCCGGTAGATGGTCACGATGCGATCGGTCGGGTGCACGAGCCAATACTGGGCCACGCCGTGGCGCTCGTAGATCGCTCGCTTGGTGACCTGATCGCGCCCGGCCGTCGAGGGCGAGAGCACCTCGATCACGATGTCTGGTGCGCCGCGACAGCCCCGCTCGTCGAGCTTGCTCGGATCGCAGACGACGACGATGTCGGGCTGCACGACCGTCTCGATCTGATCGTCGGGTTCATCGCCACGAGGCAAGCGCACGTCGAAGGGCGCCGGCACGACCTGGCAGCCGTGCTGGTCGAAGTGCGGCACGAGCTGCAGCAGCAGCCGCGTGAGCACGTTCTGATGCACGCGGTTCGGGCCGGCCATCGCGTAGGCCTGTCCCTCGATCAGCTCCCAACGCGTGTCGTCGCCCCACGTACGGATCTCGCCGTAGGTGTGGGGTCGCTCCACGGGACGGGTCGCGCTCACGTCGTCGAGTATACCCCGAGCGGGTCGGGGATCGCCAGCTCAGCCCGGCCGCGTGCGGGCGATGCTCGGGTGCCCGCGCAGCGCCGACACGAAGCTGTCGAGCTGCGGCGCATCACCGACCTCGGCGTTCTCGTAGAGCAGCAGATGATCCCACATGGCAACGGCGCACACGGCCGGGTACGTGAGGCGCGAGCCCATCGCCGGCTCGGCGCCGATGTGCTCGTCGATCCACGCGAGCCCGCGATCGATCACGTCGCGGTCCTTGTCGAACACGCCGCCGCTGATGTCCATGCCGGCGCGCGTGGCCAGGATCAGCCGGACCTCGGCGCTCATGACCCCGCGGATGACGGTCACGAGGTTGCGGCGCGGCCAGTCGAGCGACTCGACGCCGAGCGGATCACGACCACGCCGCGCGACGAGGTAGCGACAGATCTCGTGCGAGTCCCAGACCCTCACGTTGCCCTCGACGAGCACCGGCACCTGCATGAGCGGGTTGCCGCCGAACGCCTCGTGCGAGCCGACGTTGCCGACGTCGACCCACTCGAACTCGAGCTCGAGCTCGTGCAGCAACACGCGAACGATGCGGGTGAAGTGCGAGCGATGCGTGCCGAACAAGCGCGGGGCCACGCGCGATCCTCCGACCCGGCCGCAGGCCCGTCAACGCGCGAATTCTGCCTCACAGCGGCCGTTGACACCTGTCGCTGACAAGTGTCAGCATGCCTGCGCGATGACCGAGACCGCCCAAGCTCTGCTGCTCAACATCGGCATCTCGCTGGTCGTGTCGGTCATCACCTTCTGGGGCATGGGCGGGTTCGTCCACTGGTGGTTCTACGTCAAGCGCCGCAGCGAAGCGGCGAAGTGGAAGCTGCAGCCCAAGCGCTTCATGAAGCCCGAGATGGTTCGCCACTCCTTTTGGCTGGGCAGCCTCAACATCCTGATCGGCTCGCTGGTCGGCGGCACCTTCACCTGGAACATCGTCGAGGGCGGCAACACGTGGTCGTCGCTCTACTTCGACCCGATGGAGTACGGGACGGCCGGTCTCCTGTGGATGCCGGCGAGCCTGATCATCAGCCTGCTGATGATGGACGCGGGGCTCTACTACAGCCACCGCTTCATGCACGCGAAGTTCATCTTCCGCTACATCCACCGCTGGCACCACCGCTACACCGCGCCGGTCATCTACACGACCACGGCCATGCACCCGTTCGAGTTCATGGTCTTCCAGTCGTGCTTGCTGCTGCCGGCGCTGATCCTGCCCATGCACTGGTCGGTCTACGTGCTGGCGATCGGCTACACCTACTTGATCGGCATGATCGATCACAGCGGTGTGATCGTGAATTGGCCGCTGCCCTTCCACAGCGGCAACAAGTTCCACGACGACCACCACGTCTACTTCCACTGCAACTACGGCCACCACACGCAGCTGTGGGACCGCCTCCACGGCACCGTGCATCAGGCTGGCCGCCGCTACGGCGAGCACGTCTACGGTGGCCGCGGTGCGGCGATCGATCCCGGCAAGCCGGAGCCGGTCAGCAAGGGCGAGTCGCCCGACATCATCGAAGCGAGCCAGGCATGATTGGAGCAGCCCCGACCCTCGCCCCCACCCTCTCCCCCACCCCGCCCACGCTCGAGACCCGCAACCCCGACGCGATCTTCCCCCACACGCGGCGGGTCGAGGCGGCGTCGGGTACGACCAGCCCGAGCGCCAAGCAGCTGCCCTTCCCGGGCCTGCCCAAGGGCTGGTTCGTGGTCGCGCTCGCGCAGGAGATCGAGCCCGGCAAGGTCCACTCGCTGCGCTACTTCGGGCGCGACCTCGTGGCGTTCCGCGGTGAGTCGGGCCGGGTCCACGTGACGGAGGCCTACTGTCCGCACCTCGGTGCCCACCTCGCCTACGGCGGCAAGATCGAGGGCGACAACATCCGCTGCCCCTTCCATGGCTGGAGCTACGACGGCGCGAGCGGTCGCTGCATGGAGGTGCCCTACGCCGACCGCGTGCCGCCCAAGGCCAAGCTCGACGCGCTGCCGACCCTCGAGCAAGACGGCGTCGTCTACGTGTTCTACGACCCCGAGCGCGGCGAGCCCTGGCCGCTGCCGCCGCTCGAGCACGAGGGCTGGACGCGCGGGCGGGCGATCCACTGGCCGGGCCTGCGCAGCCACCCGCAGGAGATCAGCGAGAACACGGTCGACACCGCCCACATCGGGCCCGTCCACAGCGGCCACGGTGCGCACGTCAAGTCGGTGCCGCAGCGCGAGGGCGAGATCATGCGCATCCAGATCAACTTCGAGGCGTCCGGCGAGCTCGTCGGCATGCCCGAGCAGATCAACGACGTGCACCTCGACGTGACCATGCGCGGGCTCGGCTGGATGTACGTGCACACGCACGTGCCCAACGCCGGCGTCGACGCGTGCCAGCGCATCTACGTGACGCCGGTCGACGACTCGACCGTCGACATCCGCGGCATCATCCACGTCAAGGCGACCGACGATCCGACCTTCACCGAGGATCTCGAGCGGCTCTTCTTCGAGGCCTACTGCAGCGACTTCCCCAAGGACTTCCCGATCTGGGAGAACAAGCGCTACCTCGAGCGCCCGGTCCTCGCCAAGGGCGACGGCCCGATCGGCATCTACCGGCGCTGGTGCACGCAGTTCTATCCCAAGCAGCCCGAGCAACCCCCGGTCCCGCAGGCCCCGAGCGCGACGTCGGCGATCGTGCCGGTCGAGGCGGTCGCCAAGCGCGGTGTCCTGCGTAGCTTGATGGCCAAGCTCGGCTTCGCTGCGAGCACGCCCGCGAGCACCAACACGGCCGCGCGGAGCAGCGCGCCGGTCGACGAGCTCGACACCGAGTGGAAGGCACCGACGCGCGAGGCGGCGATGGCCGGCAAGCCGGCCGTCACGGCGGCCGCGAACGACCCGGCCCCGACCAGCGGCCTGCACGTCGAGAGCGCCGAGGACTACTTCACCACGCTGCCGCAGCGCTTCGTGGCCAAGGCCGCCAAGGGCGTCGACGCGGTGTTCCAGTGGGAGCTGACCGGCGAGGGCGGCCAGACCTTCCACGCGATCGTGCGCGACCAGACGATCGACGTGCAGCGCGGCAGCCACGACAAGCCGACCGTCACGCTCGAGATGGGCGCGAGCGACTACGTCAAGGTCATCGCCGGCGAGCTCGATGGCATGAAGGCGTTTGCGAGCGGCAAGGGCAAGGTCAAGGGCAGCATCTCGATGGCGATGAAGATGAAGTCGATCTTCCCGGCCTGATCGGATCGGAGACTCCGCCTCACGCTTCGGCGCAGCCGCGTGGCACGAACACGCGCACCCTCGACGCGGGGTTGGCCGCGAGCGCGGCTGCGGGCCGACGTGGCCGCGGCGTCAGCTCGCCACCGCAGTTGGGACAGATGCCGCCGAGCCGCGTCTCGGCACAGTCCACGCAGAACGTGCACTCGAACGAGCAGATGCGTGCGGACGGGGAGTCCGGCGGAAGATCGCGGTCACAACACTCGCAGCCGGGCCGGAGTTGCAGCATGCCGCAGTGTCCGACAACCCCAGGGAGAGCAGCAAGCCGCCGGCGAAGGGGCAAGAACTGCGCGCACCGGCGTCGGCACGATCGATCACCATGGCGACCGCCATGAAGACCAAGGACGTCCAGTTGCCCACTGCCTCGGACATCATGATCACCCGCGTCGAGGCGTTCGCACCCGAGACCGAGATCGCTGCCGCCGTCGAGACGCTGCTCGGGCGCGGCTACTCGGGCGCGCCCGTCGTCGACGCGCAGGGCCGGCCGCTCGGCGTGCTGTCCGAGCACGACTGCGTGCGCGTGCTGGCCAGCGCGCTCTACGAGGGGTGGCCGACCGGCACGGTCGCCGACCACATGACGAAGGGCTGCGAGACGATCGACGAGCACGCCGACCTGCTCGCGGTCGCGCAGCGCTTCGCAGCCGGGCAGCACCGCCGCATGGTCGTGGTGCGCGAGGGCAAGCTGGTCGGGCTCGTGACCCGCCGCGACCTCATGCGCGCGCTCGATCGCCTGCGCCAGCGCAACGAGGCCCACCACGCGCCGACCACCTACGAGCTGATCCAAGCCCACCGCCGCTAGCCGGCTTCACCAGTCCCGCCGCTCATACGCCGCGCGATCGACCAGGTAGCGGATGACCTCGATGCCGGCGCGTGGGTGCACGAAGCGGCCGACCTCCCGCATCCCGCACTTCTGCATGACCCGCATCGAGGCCGCGTTGCCGGGGTGGAAGCAGGCGTCGACGGCGTCGTGGCCGAGCACGTCGAAGGCATGGCGCACGAGCACGCGGCTGCCCTCGGTCGCGAGGCCACGCCCCCACCAGGCGCGACGCAGGCGGTAGCCGAGCTCGTGCATGCTCGGGTCGGCGACGCTCGGGCGCAGGTGAAACCACCCGACGAACTCGCCCTCGACCCACGCGCTCATGAAGCCATAGGGCTCGTGCGGCCACGCGAGCATGCGCGGCAGTAGCTCGCGCTCGTAGAGCTCGCGCGAGTTGGGCACGCCGCCGTTGATGTAGCGCATGACCTCGGGATCGCTGTCGAGCTCGACCAGCGCGTCGAGGTCGGCGGCGCACAGGCGCATGAGCTGCATGCGGGGTGTGGTGAACATCGGCTCGCGCACGAGCGCAGGTATGGCTCAGTCGACGACCTCGAGCCAAGCCGGCGCGAGAGCTTGCGCTTCGGCAGCCTCGCCGAGCCACAGCGAGGCGGGCAGCCGCGCGAGCGTGCGGGTCAGCGGATCGCCGAGCAACGAACCCTGCGCAGCGAGGCCGTCGAGCGCGAGCGCGAGGTCGGGCTCGCTGCCGGCCGCGCCGAGCGAGATCGGCAGCCGCAGGCCCCACAGACGCTCGAGTCGGGTCAGGAGGCCGGGCTTGGCCGGGTAGTCGCGCAGCGGCGGGATGCCGACCATGTTGGCCATCGCGGCGACGCGGTCGGCCGCCTCGAGCATGCCGCCGTAGCGATCGACGAGGCCCTCCTCGATCGCCCGCGCACCACTCCACACGCGCCCGCGAGCGCGGCGGTCGGCCTGCTCCGGCGTCATCGCGCGCGCCAGCGCGACGCGCTCGAGGAAACGGTCATAGCTGGCCTGCAACCCGGCGAGCACGGCCGCGCGCTCCTCGTCGGTGTAGGGCTTCCACCACGAGCGCAGCGTCGCCTTGTCGCCGATCGACAGGATCGACACGTCGGCACCGAAGCGCTCGAGCACGCCGGACAGATCGATCTTGGGCTGGAACACGCCGATGCCACCGACGCTGCTCGTCGCGTCGGCGTAGATGTAGTCGCCGGCCGTCGCAACCAGGTAGGCGCCCGAGGTCCCGACGTGACCGATCGAGATCACGACCGGCGTGCCGCTCTCGCGCAGGCGATCGAGCTCGTGGGCGATCTTGTTGGACGCCGAGACCGAGCCACCGCGCGAGTCGATGCGCACGACCACACCCTTGACCGCACTCGCCTCGCGCAGCTCGGCGATCGTGCGCACGAGCGTGGCGGCGCCGGCCAGATCGATGCCGAGCAGCGGGATGCGGACCGACTCGCCCTCGACGATCGTGCCCTCGACGTGCAGCAGCGCGACGTGGGCCGGCTCGGCCCACTGGCCCTCGCGCTCCGGCGCGGCCGAGGGCGCCTCGATGCGCACGCGTCGACCCAGCCACGCCTCGAGCTCGGCGTCGAGCTCGTCGGGCCACGCGAGCGCGTCGACGAAGCCACCACGCAGCGCGTCGCCGGGCTGCCAAGGTCCGGCGTCGACGAAGTCCGACACGATCGTCACGTCGTAGCCGCGGTCGCGCCCGATCAGGCGCACGACGTGGTTCCACGTGTCGGTCAGCAGGGCCGTGGCCGCCTCCTCGACCGGCGCGCTCGGGCCCATGCGCATGTACTGCTCGGGCGTGCCCTTGTACTCGGCGATGCGCACGAACTCGGCCGTGGCCCCGAGCTCGTCGAGCAGGTCGGCCCAGTAGAAGGTCTGGACCGCGAGCCCGACGATGTCGAGGCCGCGCTGCGGATGCGCGACGATGCGATCGGCGCTCGCGGCCAGGAAGTAGTGCCGCAGCGAGCCGCCCTCGAGGTACACGACGACCTTGCCCTGGCTGTCGCGCACGCGCCGGATCGCCTCGCGGACCTCCTCGAGCTGCGCGAAGCCGAAGCCCATACCGGCCGTCTCGATCAGCACGGTCGCGCCACCGCGCACGCGCAGATCGTCGAGCTCGTGCAGCAGCGCGGCGAGCTCGACGTCGTCGTCGAGGCCGGCGAGCGCGAGCCGAACGACCTTGCGCGGGCGGACCGGCAGGCTCGGCGCGTAGCGCTGCCGCGACAGGCGAACGCGCAGCGCGAGGCCCTGGACCGGCTCGACGAAGCCACGCCCGCCGGCCCCGAAGTTGCCGGCCAGCGCGGCGCCGAAGTGCGGGGTGTCGAACTCGAGCCCGCCGGCGAGGCGCAGCGCGCTGACCGGGCTCGTGTCGATCGCCGTGAAGTAGGTCAGCCGCTCGGCCTCGGCGAACACGCGAAAGCCAGGCCCTCCGACCAAGATGCGGCCACGCGGCTGCAGGCGATGCGGCACGAGCCCCTCCTCGGGCCCGCCGACGAAGCGCGTGCGCATGCCGAACGCGAGCTCGAGCCGGCGATCGCCGAAGGGCCGCAGCGCGAGCTCGGGGTCGAGCACGATCGGGCTCGGCAGCTCGCTCATCGTCGGGCCGAGGTGCGGGCCGTTGAGGTTGCGACCGACGAGCGCGAGCGTGACGAAGCGGTTGGCCCGATAGCTGAGCGCGAGCTCGACTTGGTTGGTGCCGTGCACGAACTGGTTGGTCGGCGAGAAGAGGCGCGAGTAGTTGACCCCGAGGCTGAGGCCCGGCACCCAGCGCACGAGCGGCAGCGCGAGCGCGAGCGTGAACTTGCCGTAGCCGTCGTCGCGCCGGCCCGGCTCGTTGCTCGGGCTGATCTGCGTGCGCCACAGGTACTGCAGGCCGGCCCCGAGCGCGAGGATCTTCCAGGGCAGCGGGACGGCGATGAAGCCACCGAAGCCGTTGCCGCGCCGGCCCGAGGCCGCGGCCGACCACGAGAGATCGATGACCGCGTCGAGCCCGACGAGGTAGCCGAGGTTGGCGGGGTTCTGCACGACGCCGCTCGCGTCGGCATCGCCCGCGACCACGCCGTAGGGACGATCGGGCTCGCGCAGCAGCGAGCGGGCCTCGCCCTCGTTGCCGGCCCACGCCGGCGTGCTCGCCAGCGCGAACGCGAGCAACGCGAGCGCGGAGCCTACTCGACCCATGCGACCGTGACCGCCTCCCCGCCCTCTTGCACGAGCCCGGCCCGCTGCTTGCGGACGTTGCCGAGCCGCTGCAGCACCTCGCGGACGGCGTTGCGCAAGGCCCCGCTGCCGAGCCCGTGGCGGATGATGACGACGTCTTGATCGAGCTCGAGCGCGCGCGCGACGAAGCTCGTGACCTTGTCTTGCGCGTCCTCGTAACGCTCGCCTCGCACGTCGCACACGTTGTCGACGCTCGGCGTGACGGGCGTCGGCGCGTCGCCGAAGTGCGCGGCGGCCTGGCTGACGAGCGCGGCCGGGAAGTCGAGGATCGCCCGCGCCTTGCCACGCTTGACCTTGCGCTTGGGCTCCTCGTCGTCGGCCAGCGCGAGGTCGTCGAGCTTCACGCTCGTGCGCGACAGCGGCAGCTGCACGGTCGCCTTCTTGCCCGAGATCGCGACGACCTGACCGAGCTGCCCGAGCGAGATCACGCGGACCTTGGCCCCGACGCGCAGCGCCTCGCTCGGCGCGACCTCGTGCTCGGCCCGTCGCTCGCGCTCGTCGGCCTCGCGCTGCTCGGCGAGCCGCCGGCTGGCCTCGCCGGCCAGCTGATCGCGGGTCGGCAGCGCGTCGACGTGCTCGGGCGCCATGCGGCGCAGCTCCTTGCGCTTGTCGGCCAGCTCGCGCTCGAGCCCGCGCAGCTGCTCGACGGCGGCCGCGTAGGCCTTGGCCTTGCGCGAGCGGATGCCCTCGAGCGCCCGCTGCTCGCGATCACGCACCTCGCGGTCGCGCGTGGCCAGCCGCTGCTTGTCGCGCTCGAGTCGCTCGCGCGTGCGCACGAGGCTCTGCCGCTCGGCGTCGATCGAGCGCAGCAGCTCGTCGATCTTCACGCCCTGATCGCCGAGCAAGCCCTCGGCCTCGACGAGGATCGACTCGGGCAAGCCGAGCCGCCGCGCGACCGCCAGCGCGCTCGAGCTACCCGGCACGCCGAGCGTGAGGCGAAAGGTCGGGCGCATGCGCTGGATGTCGAACCCGACCGCGGCGTTGTGAAAGCGCCCGGCCAGCCGCTGCTCACCCTCGCGCGTGGCGAGCAGCTTGAGGCGATCGTAGTGGGTCGTGACGACGACGGTCGCCCCGGCCTCGACGAGGTGCAGCAGGATCGCCTCGGCCAGCGCGGCGCCCTGCTCGGGATCCGTGCCGACCGCGATCTCGTCGAGCAACACGAGCGTGGCGGCGCCGTCGTGCGCGGCGAAGCGCAGGGCCTCGCGCACGTGCGCGACGTGGGCCGAGAAGGTCGAGAGGTTGGCGGTGATCGACTGATCGTCGCCGACGTCGGTGATCACGTGGCGAAAGAGCGGGATGGCGGCACGTCCACGGCAGGGCACGCGCAGGCCGGACGCGGCCATCAGCGCGAGGATCCCGAGCGTCTTGAGCGCGACCGTCTTGCCGCCCGCGTTGGGCCCGCTGATCACGAGGCCCTGCCCGCGCGCGAGCACGATGTCGTTGGGCACCACGTCGACGCCGTCGAGCAGCATCAGCGGGTGCCTGGCGCTGCGCAGCTCGATCGCCTCGCCGAGCTCGGGCGGCACGCCCTCGACGCGCTCCGACAGGTCGAGGCGCGCGGCCACGCGATCGAGCTCGAGCATCGCGCGCTGCATGCCGCGCAGCGCGTCGGCATGCTGCGCGACCTTGGCCGACAGCTCGCGCCTGACCTTGCGCTCCTCCTCGATCGCGTGGGACTCGGCCTCGCGCAGCGCGTTGTTGTCTTCGACGAGCGCGGCCGGCTCGACGAAGAAGGTGTGGCCACTGCCGCTCGAGCCATGGATGATCGTGCCGGCGCCGCGGACCTTGCCGAGCGCGTCGGAGCGGATCGGCAGCACGATCCGGCCCTCGCGCTCGGTCCAGTAGCGATCGCGCAGGCTGTCGCCGAGCTCGGCCGAGCGAACCATGCGCTCGGCCTTGGCGAGCAGCGACTGCTTGCACGCGCGCACTCGCTTGCGCGCCGACGCGAGGGCGGGGCTGGCCCGATCGGCGATGCGCGGCTCGTCGGCG
>WBZP01007758.1_pt1 | contig 10273 bp, 11 predicted proteins | sample 5204301 | NCBI WGS metagenome assembly WBZP01 (sample SAMN12412401, study PRJNA552823) | activated sludge metagenome | isolation source: activated sludge from nitrification reactor of wastewater treatment plant... | place: USA: Pennsylvania | collected 2017 | reverse complement strand
CAGGCGGTCGCCAACGTCGCCCGCTTCGACGTCTTCCAGCTGTCGGAGGCGTGGCTCGCCGGCGACGCCGCGCGCGCCGTGCGCATCATCGGCGCGCTGCAGGCTGAAGGCGAAGGGGTCCAGCTGCTGCTGTGGCAGCTCTCCGAGGACGTGCACGCGCTGGCGGCGATCCTGGCGGCCGCGGCCGCGGGAACGCCGGCGTCCGTCGCCGTGCGCAACGCGCGGGTCTGGGGCAAGCGGCAGGCAGCGATGGAGTCGGCAGCGCGGCGGCTGCGCCTGCCGCAGGTGATGACGCTGCTGCACGAACTCGCCCGCCTCGACGCGCTGTCGAAAGGCATCGGCCGGGGCGACGTGTGGGACGAGCTGCGCACGCTGGCGCTGCAGCTGGCCGGCAGGGCGGCACCGCTCCCGCTGGTCGCCCGCTGAACCGTGGCATGAGCACGGGCACGCCCTCGCCTGCAGGGTGGCCCTTCGGGTCGCGCTGAACAATCCCGGCGCTCCGGTGCTCGCCTTCGGGGCGGACGCCCCGCTTACGCATCCCCCCACAGCACCTGCATCGCGGCGAGCGCGGCAGCGCCCGCCGTCTCGGCGCGAAGCACGCGCGGCCCGAGGCGCACCGCCTCCCAGCCCGCCCGCTCCGCAAGCGCGAGTTCCGCCGGCGCGAAGCCGCCCTCGGGACCGATCAGGAGCGCCAGCGCCCCCGCCGGAGGCGCGAGGTCGGCGAGCGAGCGAGCGCCGCCCGGCGCGAGAATGAAGCCCCGACCCGACCACCCGGCCAGCCAGCCGGCGAGGGGTGCGACCGCGCCGACCCGGGGCACGCGGTTGCGCCCGCACTGCTCGCAGGCGGCGATGGCCACCTGTTGCCAGTGCTGCAGTCGCTTCAGCGCGCGCTCGCCTCCGGGCAGCGGCGCGCTGCGCGCCGTCTCGATCGGTTGCAGCGCGGTCACGCCGAGCTCGGTCGCCTTGCGGATCGCATGGTCCATCATGTCGCTGGCGATGACCGCCTGCACCAGCGTGACCTCGAGCGGCGACTCGCGCTCGATCGCATCGAACCGGTCGATGCGCACCGTCGCCCCGCGCTTGTCCACGGCGACGAGCGTCGCCGCGCACTCGCCGCCACGCCCGTCGAACAGCGCCATCGAGTCTCCCCGGACGAGGCGCAGCACGCGCACCGCGTGGTGCGCGGCCGCGTCGGGCAGCGCCAGCTCCGACCCGACGAGGTCGGCACCGAGCGCCAGCGCGACGTGGAGCCGTGGGGTCAGCACGCAGCCGCCCCGCCGGAGCCGTCGTCCGCGACGGGAAACTCCAGGTGCAGCTGCAGCGCGACCGGAACGAAGCCCACCCGCGCGTAGACGGCGGTGGCGCCCGGATCGTCGGCATCCGCCGTCAGGTGGACCTCGCGGCATCCCCCGGCGAGAAGTTCGCGTGCGAGTTCGGCGACCAGTGCGGTCGCGTAACCGCGACGGCGCGCGCTGCGCGCGGTGTAGACGGGCGCGATCCGCGCCGTGCCGCTGGCTGCCGGGTAGAAGCCCGCGCAGGCGACCCGCTCGCCGTCGTCCCAGATGCGCATCTGCCCGGCGGCGACGCGCCCGCGAATCCTCGCGGGCAGATCGGCGAGCTGCTCGCGCAGCTTGCGCTCGCCGAGAAGGGCGAGCCACATGGCGGTGAGCCACGACTCGTCGGCGGCGACCGCGACCCGCGCCCTCCCGGCAACCTCCGGCACCGGCCGCACTGCCGTCAGCCGCTGCTCGGACATCCGTGTCCGCCGCTGCACGGCGATCCCGGTGCGTTCGCACCAGCGCCGGGCGAAGGCGAGGCTGGCGCGCCGCTCGCCGATGACCCCGGGCAGACTGGGGCGGTCGCGGACGAACGCGTCGGCCAGCGCCATCGCCGCCTCCGGCGTGCTGCGGCCGATCATCGCCGGCCCGTCGGGCCGCTGCAGCGCGGCACCCCCGGCGCACGAGAAGAGGCTGGGCCGCTCCTCGCGGGGCACGCGCGTCGCCGCCATGAACTCGGCCCAGTGCACGAACAGGCCTTCGGTCGACGGGTCGCCGTCGTACGCCGGCCGCGCGGCGGCGAGGAATGCCTTCGCGTCGCGATGCCGGGTGACCTCGAGCGTGGAACGGGAGTGCTCGCGCATCGCGGGATTTTGGCACAATCGAATTTCGCGCCAACTAGAGGAAACGACATGGTCAGCCTCACCACCCCCGCCGGGCAGCTCAATGCCGACGCGCCCCCGTTCGACCTGCCCGGCATCGACGGCAAGCGCCACACGCTCGCGACGGCGCGCGGGCCCAACGGGCTGGTCGTCATGTTCATCTGCAACCACTGCCCGTACGTCAAGGCGATCGTCGACAAGATCGTCCGCGACGCGCGCGATCTCGCCGCGGCGGGTGTGGGCTCGATCGCGGTGATGAGCAACGACCCGACCGAGTACCCGGAGGATTCGTTCGCCAACATGCAGGCGGTCGCGGCGCGGCACGGCTTCGGCTTCCCGTACGTCGTCGACGAGACGCAGGACGTGGCCCGGGCCTACGGCGCGGTGTGCACGCCGGACTTCTTCGGCTTCGACCGCAACCTGAAGCTCGCCTACCGCGGCCGGCTCGACGCGTCCGGCCGCTCGCCCGACCCCACCGCCGTGCGCGAGCTCTACCCGGCGATGCTCGCCGTGGCCCGCGGCGAAGGCCCCCCCGCGGTCCAGCACCCGTCGATCGGCTGCTCGATCAAGTGGAAGGAAGGCGCGGCCGGGCGCTGAGCCGGCGCAAACGTCTCTGCCGCGCGCCGCGGCTATTTCGCCGCCGGCGGCGCGGCCCTGCGCTCGAGCTCGCCGAAGCGGTTCTCGAGCCCCTTGACCGCGGTGATGAGGGCGCCGAAGTTGGTCCAGACCTCGTCTTCGGCCGGCGCGGAGAGCCAGCTCGAGTAGCCGAGCCACGAGGGGTCGTAGAGTCGCACGTTGCGGTAGCCCAAGTCGGCCAGCACGACGAAGGTCTGCGCTGCACGGTTGCCGCTCTGGCAGTAGACGATGACCTCCTTTGCCTGGTCGAGCTTCTCGTACAGCCGGGCGAGCTCGGCGCGCGGCTTCAACGCCATCCCCGCCGAGTCCTTGACCGCGCCGCTGCGCAGCTTGTTGCGGGTGTCCGGGTCGACCCAGTTCTGCTCGAACGGGATGTTGATCGCGCCGGGGATGTGCCCGCCGCGGATCGCCCGCACGTCCTGGCCCCTGAACTCCTTGACCGTCCGCACGTCGAGCACCTGCGCGTCGCCACGCTTCTGTGCACCCAGGACGTCCCGGGTGTCGACGACGATGCCCGGCCGCGGCGCAAGCTTGAGCGCAACCGGTGCGAGGCGCGCCGGACGGGTCGTGACCGGCAGCCCCGCGGCGCGCCAGGCGTCGATGCCGTCGTGGAAGACGCGGACGTCGGCGCCCCCGAAGTGGCGCAGGGTGACCGCCGCGAAGTACGCCGACGGCAGGCCGCGGTCGCCGTAGACGACGACCTCGCGCGCGGGATCGATGCCGGCCGCGCCCAGCACCTTCTCGATCTCCGGCGTCGGCAGGTAGTCCTCGGTGTAGCTGTCGCGCAGCGTCAGCGTCGGGTCGCCGACGTTGACCGCCCCGCCGATGTGACCCTTGGCGTAGGCGTCCGCGTCGCGGACGTCCCACAGCAGCGCGCCGCGCGCCAATGCCTGCTGCACCTCGGCCACGCCGACGATCGTCTGCGCCACCGCAACACCGCCCGCGAGTGCGAGCACCAATCCCACGAACCATCGCTTCATCGTCATTTTCTCTCGAGTGAGCGCGCCGCTGCCCGCGCGCGAGGGTCGCGGCGGATCGTACCGGCGGGTCCGGTCGCGATCTGTGACCTCGGTCACGCACCGCCGTGTCGCGCCGACACGCCCCGGGGCACGTCGCCCGCCGCCGGGACGGCGGCAGGCACGTCGACGCGTCGATTCACTCGACGATGTCGCGGTAGGCGTGCCAGGCCCCGTGGCCGATGACCGGCACGGCGACGATGAGGCCCGCGAACCAGAGCGCGAATCCGGCGCCGATGACCACGGTGATGATGAGTCCCCACAGCAGCATCGCCGGCAGGTTGGTGCCGAACGCCTTGACGCTCGTCAGCACGGCGACGATGCCGTCGGTGTCGCGGTCCATCAACATCGGCACCGCCACGGCGCTGATCGCGAACACCAGCACCGCGAAGAAGCCGCCCACGCAGAAGTACGCGACGAGGAACTCCAGGTTGTCGAGCGAGAGCACCTGCGCGAGGAAGCCCTGGACGCTCGGCATCTCGTGCGTGTAGAACAGCGCGAAGACGACCAGCGACGCGCGCGCCCAGACGAGCAGGATGACGCCCAGCACCAGCGCGAACATCCCGATCGCCCCGACGTTGGGCCGCCACGCGTCGAGCGTGGGGGCGAGCCGGGGGGGCTCGCCGCGTTGCCGCCGACGCGACAGGTCGTAGAGGCCGATGGCGAGGAACGGGCCGACGAGGAAGAATCCGGTGACCAGCGCGGACACGTACTGGTACGCATTGCGGAACGTGAACGCGATCAGCCAGCCCATCACGGCGAAGCACGCGCCGTAGAACGCGCTCTGCAGCGGGTGCGCGAGGAAGTCGCGCCAGCCGCGGCCGAGCCAGACCAGTGGGTGCCCGAACCCGATCTCCCGGACGGTGGGGAACGCCCCGCGGCGCGCGTCGATCTCGTGACTCATTGCCTGCTCCTCCAGGTCGGCGGACGTGGAGGCGCTAGCAGAGCGCGAGCAGCGCCTCCCGTACCGCATCCGGCTCTTCGGCCATCAGTGCGTGCCCGCAGCGGGGCAGCGTCACCGCTCGGTGCCGCGGCAGCGCGGCGGCGAGCGCCTGCGCGTTGCGCGGCGGCGCCATGATGTCCCGACCGGCCAGAATCAGCAAGGCCGGGCAGCGGACCCCCGCCGCCGCGACCAGCCCATCGGCGTAGCGATGGCAGGCGAGGAGGTCGGTCGCGAGCACGCCCGGGCGCATCCGCTGCATCAGGCGCCGGGCGGCGCCCGGCAGCCACATCCCGGGCACCGGGCTGCCGCCCAGCTGCGCCGCGGCGCTGTACGACCAGCCGACGATGAGTTCCCGCGCGCGCGGGTCGGCGGCGGCGGCGAGTTCGAGCAGCGAATCGCTGACCGTCATCGGCACCGCGGGACCGAGCAGCGCGATGCCGCGCACGCGCGCAGGGTACTGGGCCGCGGCGTGCAGCGCGACCAGCGCGCCGAGCGAGTGCCCGACCAGCACGGCCGTGGCGACGCCGGCGGTGTCGAGCAGCGCGACCGTCCTGTCGGCCAGCGCCTCGACGCTGGTCAACGGCGCGCCGGCCGAGCGGCCGTGCCCGGGCAGGTCCACCGCCAGCACCGCGCGGCCGTGGAACGCGAGGTAACGCGACTGCAGCGCCCAGACGCTGTGGTCGTTGGCGGCGCCGTGGATGAACACGACGGCAGGCAGTGCCGGGTCGAACGGCCGGCCGCCCGTGTAGGCGTAGCTGCGCTCGCCGGCGACCTCGAGTTCCATCAGGCCTTCCCCGCCGCGTGCAGCGCACGGCCGAGGTCCTCGACGAGGTCGGCCGGGTCCTCGAGGCCCACCGACAGCCGGATCGTCCCCTCGGTGATGCCGGCGCGGGCGAGGTCCGCCGCGGACATCCGGAAGTGCGTCGTGCTCGCCGGATGGATCGCCAGCGACTTCGCGTCGCCGACGTTGGCGACGTGCGAGACGAGGCGCAGCGCCTCGACGAACCGGCGGCCCTGCTCGCGGCCGCCGGAGAGCTCGAACGAAAGCACCGCGCCGCAACCCTTCGGCAGCAGCCGCGCCGCGAGCCCCACGTCCGGATGCGACGGCAGCTCCGGGTAGGCAACGCTCGCCACCAGCGGCTGCTCGATCAGCCACGACACGACGCGGCGCGCGTTGTCGACGTGCCGCGCCATCCGCAGCGGCAGCGTCTCGATGCCCTGCAGGATCTGGAACGCGGTCATCGGCGCCATGCAGGCGCCGAAGTCGCGCAGCCCCTCGCGCCGCGCCCGCAGCAGGAACGCGGCCGTCGTCGACTCCTCGGCGAACACCATGTCGTGGAACCCCGCGTACGGCGCGGCCAGCGTCGGAAACCGTCCGCCGGCCGCCCCCCAGTCGAACGCGCCGGAGTCGACGACGAGGCCACCGATCACCACGCCGTGCCCGGACAGGAACTTGGTGGCCGAGTGGACCACGAGGTCGGCGCCGTGCGCGAACGGCTGGATGAGCCAGGGCGTGGTGAACGTCGAGTCGACTGCCAGCGGCAGGCCGTGGTCGTGCGCCAGCGCCGCGATGCGCGGGATGTCGAGCACGTCGAGGCCGGGGTTGCCCAGCGTCTCGCCGAACAGCAGCCGGGTCTCGGGCCGGATGGCGGCGCGCCACGCGTCGAGATCGCGCGGTTCGACGAAGGTCGTCGCGATGCCGAAGCGCGGCAGCGTGTAGGCGAGCAGATTGTGCGATCCGCCGTAGAGCGCCGCCGAGGCGACGATGTGCGATCCGGCCCCCATCAGCGTCGCGATCGCGAGGAAGAGCGCCGCCTGTCCGCTGGCCGTGGCGATGGCGCCGACGCCGTCCTCCAGCGCGGCGATGCGCTCCTCCAGCACCGCGTTGGTCGGATTCGAGATCCGCGAGTAGACGTGGCCGGCGCGCTCCATGTTGAACAGCGCCGCCGCCGCGTCGCTGTCCGGGAGCGAGAACGCCGCAGTCTCGTAGATCGGCGTCGCGCGCGCACCGGTGGCGGGATCGGGCCGCGCCCCGGCGTGGACCGACAAGGTATCGAAGCGCGGCGACGCGGCCATGGCACGTTTCCCGGCGGACGGCGATGCGTCCATGGTAGCGCAATCTCCGGGCGTGGCCGGACCGGCGGTGGGCCGGCGGTCGACCCCGCGCCCTACAATGGCCGGATGCCGCCGCCCAAGCCCTCCGCCGTCGATCCGCCTCCCGTCCCCGCGCCGGCCCCGCGCAAGGGTCGCGGCGCGACGTTCAACCCGCAGAACCGGTACGCCGAGCGCACGCGCGAGCCGGTCGACGACGGCTGGGGGGCGGCGTGCGGCGAAGTCGCGCCGCACGAGGCAGAGGAGCCGGCGCCGCTGCCCACGATCGTGCGCATCCAGCAGGCGCGCGGGATCATCAGCCGCAACGATTCGCCCGACATCCCGTTCACCCAGTCGATCAACCCTTACCAGGGCTGCGAGCACGGCTGCATCTACTGCTATGCGCGACCGTCGCACGCCTACCTCGACCTGTCGCCGGGGCTCGACTTCGAGACCCGGCTGTTCGCCAAGACCAACGCCGCCCTGCTCCTGCGGCGCGAACTCGCCCGTCCCGGTTACCGCTGCGAACCCATCGCGCTCGGCGCCAACACCGATCCCTACCAGCCGATCGAGCGCGAGTGGCGGATCACGCGCCAGGTGATCGAGGTGCTCGCCGAGTGCGCGCACCCGCTGACCATCACGACCAAGGGTGCGCTCATCGAGCGCGACATCGACCTCCTCGCCCCGATGGCGACGCGCCGGCTGGTCCGCGTCTTTGTCTCGATCGGGATGCTCGATCGCTCGCTCGCGCGCACGCTCGACCCGCGCGCGCCGACGCCGCAGAAGCGGCTCGAGATCGTCGGCCGGCTGGCCGCCGCCGGCATCCCGGTCGGCGTGATCGTCGCCCCGGTGATCCCGCAACTCACCGACCGCGACCTCGAGCGCATCCTCGAGGGCGCCGCGGCGGCCGGAGCCTGCGCGGCGGGCTGGACGATGCTGCGGCTGCCGCGCGAGGTCGCCCCGCTGTTCCGGGCCTGGCTCGACGCGCACCATCCGCTGCGCGCTGCGCACGTGATGAGCCTGGTGCGCGACATCCGCGGCGGCCGCGACAACGACTCGCGCTTCGGCGCGCGGATGCGCGGCCAGGGCGAAATCGCGAAGCTCATCGGCGACCGCTTTGCCATCGCCTGCCGGCGCCTCGACCTCGACACCGATCGCACGCCGGTGCTCGACACCTCGCAGTTCCGGCCACCCCGCCCGGCGCGCGACGACGCTCAGGGCGAGCTGTTCTGAATCCCGGGCGGCGACGGCGTCACAGTCCGCGCGCCCAGGCCGGGCGCAGGCGGGCGTCTTCCGGCGCCGCGATCGCCCGGCGGATCTCGGCGATGAGGCGCGCCTTGTCGGCGCCGAGCGTGCCCTTGAGCACCAGCCAGTTCGACGCGTGGTCGCTGCGGAACACCGTGCGCTCGAGGTCGAGGCCGCCGACGAAGCGCTCCATCTCGACGAAGAGCTCGCGCTGCGACAGCGGCTCCCAGCCGGCAAACCGCGCGCGCAGTCGCGCCTCGCCCTGCGGGAAGCTCACCACCAGCGTCGACAGGAACTCCGGCTGCACGGCGTTCGCGAGCTGCGCCGAATGGTCGGCGTGCTGCGCCGACAGGGCGCGACCGCCCAGGCCGTTCAGGATCATCACCGAGCGCCTGATGCCGGCGGCGCCGAGCCGCACGAGCGCCTCGCGCGCGGACTCGAAGGTCTCCCCCTTGTCGACGGCCGCGAGCACCTCGTCGTCGCCGGACTCGGCGCCCACGTAGACCAGGCCGAGCCCGGCGGCGGCGAGCGCTTCGAGCTCGGACTGCGGCTTCCGGCGCAGGTTGCGCGGCAGGCAGTAGCTGGCGACGCGCCGCACCGCCGGCAGGTGCGCGCGGATCGCCTCCAGGATCGCGAGCAGCCGCCGCGTGGGCAGCACCAGCGCGTCGCCGTCGGCCAGGAACACGCGCCGGACCGCATCGCCGTACAGCTCGCCGACCCGGCGAATGCTCTGCAGCACCTCGTCCTCGTCGCGGGCCCGGAACTTCTTCTGCGGCGCCGTGTACATCTCGCAGAACGTGCAGCGGTTCCACGAGCAGCCGTCGGTGACCGGCAGGATCAGCGACTCCGCCTCGCTGGGCGGACGGAACACCGGCTCGACGTAGCGGATGGGAATCACTGCGCGGAGGCCTTGACGCGAAAAGCCGCCGGAACCGGCACGGGCTTGCGCGCCGCGTAGTCGAAGAACACGATGCCGTGCTTGCCGCGGGCGACCTCGCGACCGCTCGCCCGGTCGGTCATCCGCCAGACGAGGTCGCAGCCGTGCTTGGCGAAGTGCTCCGCCGCCATCGCGATGACCATCGTCTCGCCGTAACGGCCTTCGGAGCGGTACTGCGCCGCCACGTCGGCAACGACGATGCCCACCCCTTCGACATCGAGCTCACCGTAGCCCAGCGACCTGAAGTAGCGCACGCGCGCCTCGGACACCAGGGCGATGAGCTGCGCGTTGTCGAGGTGGTTGCCGTAGTTGATGTGCCCGATCAGGATCGGGACGTCGGTCGAGAAGGCGAAGCGCTCGGGCAGGTCGATCGCAATGCGTGGCATGGGATGGGGATGGAGGCGGCGTTCAATGTCGCATTCTAAGCGCCGGGGCTCGCGGTATCATCACCGTCCGCGCCCCCACCCTCCCGCCCCCGATGAAGCTCGCCATCCTGCCCGTCACCGCCTTCCAGCAGAACTGCTCGCTGATCGTCTGCGAGAAGACGCAGCGCGCGGCGCTGGTCGACCCCGGCGGCGAGGCCGACCACCTGCTCGACGTGGTCGGCCGCAGCGGCGCGACGCTGCAGAAGATCCTGGTCACCCACGGCCACGTCGACCACTGCGGCGCGGTCGCCGAGATTGCGGAACGGGCGCGGGTCCCGATCGAGGGCCCGCAGCGCGAGGACGCGTTCTGGATCGACCAGATCGGCGCCCGGGGCGCCGCGTTCGGCGTGCCGGGTGCGCGGCGCTTCGTGCCCGACCGCTGGCTCGAGGACGGCGACACGGTCACCGTCGGCGAGATCCCGTTCGAGGTCCGGCACTGTCCGGGGCACACGCCGGGGCACGTCGTCTTCGTCCAGCCCGAATTGCGCGTCGCCTTCGTCGGCGACGTGCTGTTCCAGGGCTCGATCGGGCGCACCGACTTTCCGCGCGGCGACCTCGACACGCTGCTCGCTTCGATCACCGATCGGCTGTGGCCTTACGGCGACGACATGCGCTTCGTCCCGGGCCACGGCCCGATGTCGACGTTCGGCGACGAGCGGCGCGACAACCCGTACGTCGGCGACGACGCGATCGGCATCATCCGGCGATGACCGTCCTTCGCCTGCTGCCGCCCGCGCTCGCCGCGCTGGTGCTGGCCGCGCACTTCTACCGCGCCGGCAATCTCGTCCTCGCCGGCGCGGCGCTGGTTCTGGTCGGCCTGCT
>WBZP01007071.1_pt1 | contig 10273 bp, 12 predicted proteins | sample 5204301 | NCBI WGS metagenome assembly WBZP01 (sample SAMN12412401, study PRJNA552823) | activated sludge metagenome | isolation source: activated sludge from nitrification reactor of wastewater treatment plant... | place: USA: Pennsylvania | collected 2017 | reverse complement strand
GGGGTTTATACAATATTAGAGCCGGGAAGGTTAAGATCGTCGGGGTCTCGCAGATGATTACGGGTTTGAAGATGTTTGCGGAGAGAAGACCCCGCCGGGACACATAGGGAAAACCCGGCGCGACTCCAATGATGTTTAGCCGGGGTTTTCGTGCAGGGATGCAAAGGGAGAAAGAGGGACAACCCGCAACCCCGGCGCACGGCGAGAACGTCGGGGTTGCGCGGATTGATTCCGTTCACCGGGAGATGAGTGCTGCGAAACCACCGCCGGGACCCCTTAAAATACCAGCCCCACTCTCATAGAAATCCGGTTGAATGCATACCGGTTTTTCCGCTGCACGGATTCCAGCCGGCTGGTAGCGGGGTTCCAGATATTTTCTGTTACTAACTGTCCGAACTCCTTCCGGCTGTATCCCAGTCCAACCAATGCCTGCAATCTTTTCAGCGGCACCAGGAAATCCAGACCTCCCGCCTGCAGCCATCCTGTTTGCAGCGGACCATCAGATACAAACACCAGCCGGTCGTTTTTCAACGGAATATGCATACCTGCGTTCAGCCAGCCCTCCAGCTGCTGTCGCCTACCGGCCAGCCGCGCCCTTCCTTCGAAGAATAAGGGAACCGTGGTTTGCCGGTAAGCATCCAGTCCTGTGCCGATGCCTGCAAAAAAACGGCCCCTTCCCCAGCCATTCACACTGTGTACGGCAAAGGACACCACGCGTTTACCCTGAACAGCCTGCAGGGTGTTCACGGAACGGAAATGCCATTGCGCCAAAAGCCGGGAAGTGCTGAAGAGGCACACGGTCAATATAACGGAGACGATGATACGCTTTTTCATGGTTGTACCGGTATCAGGCTGATCTGCTGCATGCTGCCGTCGGCGGAGTATGCATACTGTAACACCCCTTCTTTGCTGACCACTATGGCCCTGCCCTGCCAGGCGATTACATCAAAGGGGTATACACCGTTCACCTGCCGGATCAGCCGGATATTCTGTACATCCGTTACATCATACAGTTTAAGTCCGCCCTTGCCATCACACAGAAAGAGCAGGTTATTATCCAGGCTCAGTCCCATCGGCTCCTCCATATCATATATTTTCACGAGCGCCGGATTCAGCAGATCGGTAATATCCACGATATCCAGTTCATTGCGCTGGGGTGTTGCGCCCCAGCAGGGCATGACAGTTAACGCTCCCCCCTGCGGCTGTGTCATCGCCCGCAGGGTGATGTAAGCATGGGTGTCGTTGGCCACCACGGGATCATTAAAACAGGCGTGTGAAAAACTGCCCAGGGCCTGCGGAACGGCCGGCTGCTGCACGCTGTAAATGAACATGCCGGTTTGCCCACCGATAAACAGTTTATCCTTCAGGGGATAGATGGTTTCAATATTCCATCCTACCATCGTGGTATGTTCGGAAACGGGATTGGCAGGTGTTGAAATATTAAAAGCGGTGAGCGAAGTTTGCCCAACGGTATAGAGATACTGCCCGATGATGGTGAACCTGGCCATGGAACCCGTAATACCGATCACCGAAGCCGCCGCGTTAGAAACCCCGCCGGGTGCAGCGCTGGCCAGCGGTATACCCCCGGTGAAAAGCCAGTCGCCGGAACGTTCAAACTCCAGGTACTGGTCAATTTCAGACTTCACTGTTGTTTCATGTTTGATCCAGTCAACAATATACCGGCTGGTGTCGTTTGAAAAACCGGATGCATACTGCCGTTCCGGAAACACATTCCAGATCACTTTCTGCAGGGTGGCCTGCAGGGGATTGCTGATATCGATGGCCAGCAAATCGGTAAATATGTCGGCATAGAGTATGTTATTCTTAATGGCAATGTCTACATTACCCGGTATACTTACGAAAGCGGTATTCACGGGCACTGCCGGATTACTGTTGTCAATGATATGCACCCCTTCATTGAGTTCATTCACCAGCAGGTAATTTCCGTACAGTACCAGCTTGCCGGTATTGCGGAGCGGACGGGCTGTACCGCCTTTCACAGCAGCCAGCACCTCCTGTTTGGATTTGTACACCGGCTCATAGCTGGTATAGGTGGCCGTGAGGGTATCTTTCAGACATCCCTGCAGCAATCCGCCCAGTACAATGAACAGGAGGGGAATAAAATGTAACTTTTTCATACAAGCAATTTAACAGGTTTGACAATGTTTCAGGGCGGCGGGTTGCATATTTATTGACGGAGCTGCCTGCTTATCCGCAATCCGAAGTATTGATAACGGGCACGTGCATACAATCCGCCCTCCGCCGCGGAGGTGAATGTTTGACGGAATTCAGGACCCAGATAAACAGCTGGTTTATTCTTACCGGCGAGGTTGATGGCGGCACTCAGCTGGAAACCGGCCAGCAACCGCCGCATACCCTGGCCATCTTCAAAATAAGTACCCGAGTAAGGGTTAAACTGCAACAGCTTTTGGTGAATCACCCTATCCAGTTGCAGTCCGACGCCCAGTTCCACCGGATAACCTCCGATCCTGAAAGCCTCCAGGTGAAGACTAACCGGCAACGAGATCAGTTGTACCGCATTCCGGTATTGGCGGCTGCTTCCGGACTGAAACTGGTCTGACTGGGCATTGCCCTGAAGCTGTCCCGAGCGGATGAAATCACCCACCGGGATGGAGGTACTGAGATAACGGTACTCCAGGCCGGTGCGGAAACGCAGCTTTTCCGAAACCGGCCACTGCAGCCCGATCCCGGCCATGAAACCAGGACCTTTGCGGATACGGGCCGGCAAATAGGTACTCTGGGAGGGACCTGGATTATTACCTGCTCCTGACAGTGCCTCTGCATTGTACAGATCTGCGTCGGTATAACTGTTGCCCATACCCGAAATACCGGCACCCAGTGTAACCATCCAGCTCAGCTTTCTTTTTTGTTTGTTGATAGCCACCTCTTTATTAACCGAAATGGCCGTATCCTTTTTGGGCTCAGCAGCCTGCTTTTGAACCGTTGCAGGCGGCGTTTGCTCTGGCGGAACAGCCGTTGCTTTTACAGGATTTTCTTTTTCAGCCGAAACGGTCTGGCTTTTCAACGCCGTGATTTCGGATGACCGCTGATCGGTTCCTTCTTCCATTTGTGCAGTTTCCTGACCGGGCATCACCGTACGGGTACGGGTACGCGCATTTCGTTTGCGTACAGGCGCCTGCCGGTTATGCAGAACGGATGCTGGTACGCCCGCGGCTCCTGCAGACTGAGCTGATGGCAAAATGGATGGATGCACATCCGGGTTATGATCAACCACAGATTCACGGCCTGCAATACCAGATTTCTCCGTCTGCTCAGAGGTATTGGCCACTGAGATTTGCGTTGCAGGCTGCCTGGCCACCGAGGCAGCCTGAGCCTGTTGAACCTGTGGGTCCATCCTGCCCGCAGACTGATACATCCAGTAGAAGCATGCCGGCAACAGCAAAGCCGGGAGCCAGAGCCAGAAAAGGCGACGCCTGCGTTTCCGGCGCTGGCGCACCTGGTCCAGGATGGCCGGGAAGAGCCGGGCATCGGGAGCCAGCTGAAAGGGCTCCATCACCTGCTGGACCTTCTTTTCAAAATCACGTTCCGGCATAACGGTCGTTTTTTGTAGTGGAGGAATAATTTTCAAGCCATTCCATCAGCAGATAACGGGAACGGGCATACTGCGACTTGGAAGTGCCTTCACTGATGCCCAGCATTTCACCGATCTCAGCATGGGTATAGCCTTCGATGGCGTACAGGTTAAAGATGGTCTGGTAACCGGTTGGAAGTTGCCGGATCAGGTTGGCCAGTTCACGGGCGCCCAGGTTACAATCCGGATGCTGGTCAGTCACCGGATGCAGGGGTGCCTCCGCAAAGACCATTTCTGAACGGTAGCGTTTGTGTTTTTTCAGGTAATTGAGGGCGGTATTCACCATAATGCGGCGGATCCAGGCACCCAGATCGCCGGTAAAGCGGTAATCGCCGAGGTGCAGAAATACTTTTACAAAGCCTTCCTGCATAACATCTTCCGCGTCCTGCAGCGATTTGGTATACCGGTAGCAAACCCCCAGCATGGCCGGGGCATACTGGTTGTACAGCCGCTCCTGCGCGGGTGCGTGCTGCCGGATACATTCTTTTACCAGTTGTCGCTGATCCATGGTTCAGGAATCTGACAGTCCCGGAAGAAAAAGCGTTGCACCGTTCCTGTATTTTCAGGGCCGGGTGGCTTCACCCATGTGCTGCCGAAGGCCTTCCAGTGCAGCCTCATAACCAGGACCCGCCAGTTTATCGAGGAAGATGGCGTAAAATTTCTGCCAGGGGTACCAGGAAAGCTGGTGGGTAGCCACCCAGTCGACCCTTACCTGCTGCAGATCAGGCAAAGGGGTACAGGTGATCTGGCAGGTGATGGGGTGTTCATCGGCGGAAGTAATCTGTACCTCTAAGGAAAGATTGTCAACTTTAAGGCGGGTGAACTGCACGGCCTGACGGCGCACCTGGCAGGCAAGCCTTTCTTCCGTAACGTCTCCTTCCGGCACTGCACTGCCGCCTGAAAACAGGGGATGCCATGCCGGCCATTGACGCAGGTCGCGCAGGTAATACATCACGGAATCAACCGGCCGCCCGGTAATCAGCACCGTGCGCTGTACCCGGGGGTGGGAAGGAAAAAGCAGGGAGAGCAGCAAAACGAATACACAGAGTCCGGCAATCCCCGCCAAAAATGCTTTAACCAGTTTCATCGTTATTCCCATTTAAAAGCCTTCACGGCTACAGCATATACCACTACTCCCCAAAGCAGCAGGATCCCTATTTCCGTTTTTACCTGCCAGAGCCCCTGCCCTTCAAAAGCCACTGCCCGCATAGCGGTGTTGAGATGTGTAAGCGGGAGGATGCGGCAAAGCGGCTGCAACCATTTGGGAAATACTTCTATCGAAAAAAAAGTGCCCCCCAGCAGGAACTGGGGAAGCGTGATCATATTGGCAAAAGGCGGAATGGTACTCTCGCTTTTGGCTACACCGCTCACAATAAATCCAAAGCCCATGAATACCAGTAAACCGATAAAACTCAGCACCAGCATTTGCAGCAGCGTACCCACGCCATTCACCAGCGTGAAGCCAAAGAAATAATGACCGGCGAGGATAATCACGATGGCGGTGAGCAATTGAAAGAGCACCCTGGCCAGCCCCTCTCCCAGCACTATACTGGTGCGGCTCACGGGAGTGGCAAAGAAACGTTTCAGCACCAGGGTATTGCGCAAACTGAAAAACATGAATGCGACGCCAAACACCCCCGCGCTGAGGAGCGAAAAACCCAGCTGCCCCGGAAGGATAAAATCAATCGTGCTGTATTCTCTCACTGTTTCTTCCGTAAAACCCTGCTGCAAGGCATAGGCAGGCCGGTTTTGGTAGCGGGCATCACTGAGTTCATGATTGATGGAAGCCAGCAGGGTAAGCAACTGCGGCCACTGATCGCGGCTGGCGGAAGTAGTGTGCAATGAATACGTATAAGCCGGCATTTCCACCCCGGTGGGCCGGATCATCAGCACGCCCGCAATCCGCCCTTTCACCAGGCTGGAACGCTGTTCAGCGGTATCCATGAAATATTGCAGGCGGATCTGATGGCTGGCTTTAACAGAATCAAAAAATGCATTGCTGGTATCACAACCCGGCGCCAGCGCTACTTTATATGCATTCATCCCGCCCCCGCCGCCGATAAAACCAAATACCAGGATAAAAACCAGGGGAAACCCAAAGCTGAAGATCACCGCAGACGGGCTCCGGAAAATGGCTTTCAGGCTGGCCCGGGTAATGGCTAGCAGGGCAGTCAGCTGGCTGTAGGATGCAGGCATGCGGTGCAGTTTGATGCGCAAAACTATTGGAAAAAAATCAAGCGGGAGAGGAATATTCAAGACATTTGTCGTATATTGTGGGACAAATGTCAGCATGAAATCCAAAAGCACCCATTCCAGAAAAACGCAGGCTGCCCGTGCAGCGGAACCGGAAGCATTGTATCTGAAGCGCACCCCGGTGGTACCCGCCCTCCGTGAATTCAGCTTCCAGGATTTTCGGAAAATCCGGCAAGCCTGCCCGTTCAGTCTGCCCGAATGGGCGCGCATCCTGCACCTCAGTGAACGAACCCTGCAAAGGCATGAACAAAACCAGTCGGGCCTCTCGCCTATTCATGCCGAGCGGGCCCTGCAGATAGCCGAACTGGTAAAAACAGGCGCCAGCACTTTCGGGAACGCACACAGTTTTTACGAATGGTTGCAGTCTGAACCACCTGCCGGCAGCGGCCCGCTCTCTCTGGCCCTCCTCGAATCCTACAGCGGCATTGAAGCCATCCGCAACCAATTACACCGCATACAGCAAGGATTGTTCGCATGATTCTGTACCGGATTGCCCATAGCCTGTATAAAGACGACCTCTCGGGTGAAGGCGCCGCATTGTATGGCGCCCGCTGGAATTCACCCGGCACGCGCATACTCTATACCTCAGCACATATTTCCCTTTGTGCACTCGAATTGCTTGTACATGTGCCATTGCATATTACGGGTGCCTCTTTTTTTCTGCTGCACATACAGGTGCCCGATGAGGCATCACCGGCGGAGATCAGGGCCGATAAACTGAAAGAAAGATGGCAGGAGGATGAACCCTATACTGCTTTCATGGGCGATCAGTTTGCCGCAGCCCGTCAGTCGCTTTACCTGAAAGTGCCATCAGCCGTGATACCGGAAGAAAACAATTTCCTGGTGAATCCCCGGCATCCTTCCTTTAAAAAAGTAAAAATCATCCGGTCGGCCCCGTTTACCTTTGATAAAAGACTGTCCGCATTTACATGAACCGCACTTACCTGCTGCTGGGCAGCAACCAGGGCAACCGCCTCCGGCACTTACAGGACGCCATCCGCCGGATAGGCCGGAAGGCTGGCAGGATACAACGCCATTCTTCCGTGTATGTAACGGCCGCCTGGGGGCTTACCAGCCAACCCGATTTTCTCAACCAGGTACTGGTGGTGGATACCCGGCTGCAACCGGAGGAACTGCTGCACTGTTTGCTGGGGATAGAAAAAGAAATGGGGCGTGTCCGCACTTTTAAAAACGCGCCCCGGGTCATTGATATCGACATCCTGTTTTACGGCCATTGCTGTCTGCACACAAAAGAACTGGACATTCCCCATCCGCGTATTGCGGAACGGCGTTTTGTGCTGGTACCACTGAATGAAATTGCACCGGGCCTGAAGCATCCCGAAAAGGGGCAGACCATCCATGAACTGCTTCGTGTTTGTAACGACCCGCTGAATGTGAAAAAGTTTTCAGCAGCCGGGGAATGATTCCGCTTATTTTGCGCCCCGGTAAGGTATGAAGTACAATTTTGTAACCATCGAGGGGAATATCGGAGCGGGCAAAACCACCCTGGCGCATATCCTGAGTAAACATTATAATGCCAGGCTGATCCTGGAAGAATTTGCAGACAATCCCTTTCTGCCCAAATTCTATGAAAACCCTGAACAATATGCATTCCCGGTGGAACTGTTTTTTATGGCCGAACGGTATAAGCAGCTGAAAGACCTGCTGCAGACCAAGGATATGTTCCAGGCCATCACCATTTCAGACTATCTCTTTACCAAGTGCCTGCTCTTTGCCAAGGTGAACCTGCCCAGTGAAGAGTTCAGGCTGTACCAGAAGCTGTTCGATATCATCAACCCGCAGATTGTGCAGCCCGAGATCCTGATTTACCTGCATACGCCCGTGAGCCGCCTGAAAGAAAACATCAAAAAGCGCAACCGGGAATACGAACAGTCTATCCCCAATGACTATCTTTTCCAGCTGCAGGAAACCTATACCCAGTATATTAAGCAGCACAATATCAAAACCCTGTTTGTGGATGCATCCAATGCCGACTTCCTGGACAATGAGGAACATGTGAACACCATCATCCGGGCACTCGACAAGGAATATGAACAGGGACAGCATTATATCACCCTGCCATGAGAAGGGTAAGGATGCTTTTCCTGTTAACTTTGCGCTGTCACCAAAACATTGTCATTGCACCCTTCCCTCCGAACCGTATTGGCCATCCCTGAATTCAGGCATTTCCTGCTGGGGCGTTTCATCTTCATCATGGGACTGCGGATGCTCGGAACCCTCGTAGCCTGGTGGATGTATGAAATTACCGGCGATGCATTTTATATCGGCATGATCGGACTCGCGGAAGCGGTGCCTGCCATTACGCTGGCATTGTATGCCGGGTATGTGATCGACAAAAGTGACAAGCGCCGGATGCTGGTAACCACGGTGAGCCTTTTCGGAGTCTGCGCCTGCATCCTGCTGGGCGCTTCCACCGCCTGGTTCAGTGAATCTTTCGGCACAAAGGCTTTGATGATCCTGGTGTATTCCGTTATTTTCATTACCGGCGCCATCCGTTCCTTTTCAGGCCCCACCTTCGCGGCCATCATCGCGTCTATTGTACCCCGTGATCAGCTGGTAACCGCTTCCCAGCTCAGCTCCACCAGCTGGCTGGTAGCCAGCATCACCGGGCATGCCACCGCCGGATTCCTGATTGCCGGCATCCAGGTTACCGGCACCTTCATTATCATCACGGCCTTTATATTTACCGGGCTGGCCTTCATATACCGGATCCGTCCCAAACCACCCGGCATCGGATCTGAAAAGCGCACACTCGAAGCCGTTAGCGAAGGACTCAAATATGTTTTCAGCACCAAAGAAGTGCTGGCAGCCATTTCACTCGATCTGTTCGCGGTACTCTTCGGCGGAGCGGTAGCCATGGTGCCGGTGTATGCTAAAGATATTCTTCAGGTGGGCCCCATCGGCTTCGGATGGCTGAATGCAGCCACTGATATTGGTTCCATCGTTACGGTATTATGGCTGACTGTTTCACCCCTCCGCAAACGGCAAGGCATTAAACTGATGATGGCAGTGGCGGGATTCGGATTATGCATCATCATCTTCGGACTTTCAAAGTGGTTCTGGCTGTCATTTGCAGCCCTGCTCATCAGCGGCGCGCTGGACGGGGTGAGTGTGGTGGTAAGGGGTAATATTATGCAGCTCAAAACACCTGATGAACTGAGGGGCCGGGTGATGAGTGTAAACTCCATGTTCATCAATTCCTCCAATGAAATCGGTCAGTTTGAAAGTGGTGTTGCCGCAAGGCTCATGGGTGTGGTACCCTCGGTCGTATTCGGCGGCTGCATGACGATGCTGATCGTTGCCGTCACCTGGTTCAAGGCGCCTTCGCTGAAGAAGCTGGAATATTGAAAGAGTGGATAATGGATAATGGATAGTTGATAATTGATAATTGATAATTGATAATTGATAATTGATAATTGATAGTTGATAGTTGATAATTAAGAATTAAGAATTATGAGTTATGAGTTATGAGTGTGGTTTATCTAAACCTTCCTAAACTTCCCTAAACCTCCCTAAACCTCCCTAAAACCTAAACTCTAAACCCCTAAACCTCTTAAGCCCTTCCCCCTATTCTTTCTCCATCAGCTTCTCCAGCACATAATAAACAGCCGGACAGAAGCTGGCATTCTTCAGGGTAATGGCAGGTCTTTTCAGCAGCACATCCTCATCAGTATAGGGAAAGCGGGCGCAATCAGAGGGACGCACCTCATAGATGCTGCAATAATTATCTGACCCCAGGAATGCACAGGGTGTCTTTTTCATTACATAATCTCCCTCCTCATCCAGCCGCAGGTAGGTTTCGATGAAATCGCCCTCTTTCATCCGTAGATGCCGGGCGATACGTTTGATATCGGGTGTTTTAAACCGGGGGGAATATCCTTTGCAACAGTTGCCGCATTGCAGGCAATCCACCTGTTCAAAAGCCTGCTCATGCAGATCGGGCAGGCGCTTCAGCGTTTTATTTTTATCCGCCCGCTGCAGCCACTGCCGGTACAGTTTCTGCCGGTCGGCGGCTTTTTTTTCCCAGTTCTGAAAGAGCGGATCATTCATATATAAAAGGATAACGTGTTGTGCTATTGCCGCTACTATTTAACGTGTTGTGCTATTGCCATTTTTAATGTAGCATCAAGATTCTCTGAAAAACTTCAAGATTATTTGCTTTACTTTTTTGCTTCTCCAAAAAAGTAACAAAAAAGGAGCCCCGAAAACGATTACACCCCGTTTTCGGGATGGTTCCCTGATTAAACTTCTGTGCTACTGTAAACTCAACAGTTGATCCCTGATCGTTGAAACCCGCAACCATATTGGTTTCGATCAGATCATTTATACTTCATTTCAATAGCACAACACGTTACTAATTAATAACCAAGATTCTATGAAAAACCT
>WBZP01003550.1_pt4 | contig 10274 bp, 10 predicted proteins | sample 5204301 | NCBI WGS metagenome assembly WBZP01 (sample SAMN12412401, study PRJNA552823) | activated sludge metagenome | isolation source: activated sludge from nitrification reactor of wastewater treatment plant... | place: USA: Pennsylvania | collected 2017 | reverse complement strand
ATTGCGAAGTAGGTGAAGATCATCGACATGACGAAGATGTTGTCGAACGCCAGCGTCTGCTCGACGACCCAGCCGGTCAGATAGAGCTCCCACGCTGTCCAGGCGCGCGCCGATCCAGGTTCGGCTGCAGCAATGACGGGGTCGAGCGACTGAGCCATGTCGCCCGAATAGAGCCACCACACCACGCCGGAGAACGCCAGGCCGAGCGTCATGCACAGACCGGCCAGAACCACGCTTTCCTGCATCGAGACGTCATGGGCGTCTTTGTGGAACAGGCCGAGGTCTACGGCGAGAATGACAAGCACGACGGCTAGAAAGCCCAACCAGACATAAACCGGCATTCCGAGCCACGGAGCCGATATCCAAGCATTCAGCACGTCCATGAAAAACAAGGGCTCCCCGTCGCCGTGACCAAATATTCGTCATGCTCTGGCACGCGGTGCCGGGGCATGAAACCGAATGTCTCTCCGGTTTTGACACTCTGCTCGAAGTGGTGGCCGGTTGATCTGGATCAAGCCCAGCCGGCGACTTGAACACGCGCCAACACCGTCATGTGATCGGCCGTGAACTGTGTGATCAGCCGTTAACGGGTCCAGCCGCCCGCGCCCTGCAGCGCGATCCAATTGGCCTGAAACAGGAAAAAGGCCAGCAGCATGCCCCAGAAATTGTCGGGCAGCGACGTGATGCCGATGTAGGCGGCAATGGCCAGTCCCAAGCTTGAGACGATCTTGACAGACAGGGCGCTACCTAAAGGCTTGCCGAGCCAGGCATCGAGGGTGCGCCCGCCGTCGAGCGGGAAAGCGGGAAGCAGGTTGAAGATACCGAGCCAAAGGTTCGCCGTCGCAAGTGCGCCAAGGGCCAGGAAAAGCATGGTCCGGTCGCTGGTCGCAGCCTGCATCGCTAGGCCCTGCAAGACTTGCCAGAGCAGCAGATTGACGGCCGGCCCCGCCAACAGCACCACGGAACGCACGAAAACAGAACTTGGCAGACTGCGCTCGAAATGGGCCACGCCGCCTAGCGCGGTCAGCTCGATATGCGACATGCCGATCTTGAAGGCACGGGCCGCAAAGGCGTGGCCAAGCTCATGCAGCAGGACCGAAACGATGAGGCCTGCGACGATGACCACACCGGCCGACATCGCCTGCGCATCGCCGCTAGTAAAGTAGGGGTAGCAGAACAGCATCAGCACCAGGACGAAGAACATGTCGAGGTAGATCGGAATGCCGGCGATCTGACCGATGCGGATATGCGTCATAGAATTGTCTTTGTCTCGCGGCTGCTGGCGCGGCTTCTATAGCAGAGCTTGGGCCGATTTCGCAGCACCTCAATCGGGCGGCGGCACTTCGCCCTTGGCGATCGCGTAGTTGGCAAAGATCAGAAATAGCCCGGCGGCAAACAGCCCGCGATACAGCGCGGCGCCGAACAGGGCCCAGACGCCGATCAGCACGCCTGTGCCGCCGATGATACTGACGGCGCGGACATCACCGAGCCGCCCATTGAGCAGCAGCCGGGCCATGCGACCGCCGTCGAGCGGGAATGCCGGCATCAGGTTGAAGACCGCCAATCCAATGTTGAGATAGGCGAGCGACCGGGCCGCATCCCACCAGATGAAGTGCGGGCTCTTCAAGGTGTCGAGCGACGGGACGCCGAGATAGAGGTGATCGCTGATCCTTGGCATTCCGAGGAGAAGCCAAAGGCAGACGACGATGGCAACGTTCATCAGCGGTCCGGCAAGCAGGATCAAAATGGCCGCTCGTCGCGTCGGTGGCACATCGCTCAAAATGGCAAGACCGTAGAACCCGCCGATGCGGATCTCATCGGTCGCCACCCCAAACCGCCGCGCGGCCATCGCGTGTCCAAGCTCGTGCAGAAGAATGGAGAGCGTTGCGCCAATGACAGCGATGGCCGCCAACGCAATCAGGTGGGCAAAGGTTGGGGCGTTTCGGCCGATGAAGCCGAGCAGGATGGCGCCCACCATGAGGGGAAAGAGCGCGTCGAAGCGCACCGGGATACCGGCAATGCGGCCAACTTCAAAGCTTGGGATGTCGCGCCAGCCATCCATGGTCTCACCCCACGTTCTGCCGGCGCGCCGACGCGCCTATCAGGTTTTCTTGCCGGGCTTCCTGTCGCGGGCTCCGAGCGTGCGCAAACGCAAAGCGTTGAGGCGAATGAAGCCTTCGGCATCCTTCTGGTCGTAGGCGCCCTTGTCGTCTTCGAAGGTGACGAGGGTGTTGGAATAAAGCGACTTGGCGCTCTTGCGGCCGATGACGATGACGTTGCCCTTGTAGAGTTTCAGACGCACCTCGCCTTCGACGTTCTCCTGGCTCTTGTCGACAAGCGCCTGGATCATCTCGCGCTCGGGCGAGAACCAGAAGCCGTTGTAGACGAGCTCCGCATAGCGCGGCATCAGTTCGTCCTTGAGGTGCGCCGCGCCGCGGTCGAGCGTCAGGCTTTCAATCGCCCGGTGGGCGGCGAGCAGAATGGTGCCACCTGGTGTTTCATAAACGCCGCGCGACTTCATGCCGACGAAACGGTTTTCGACGAGATCAACACGGCCGATGCCGTTGTCACGGCCCAGATCGTTGAGGGCTGCGAGCAGTGCGGCAGGCGACATCGCCTTGCCGTTGAGCGAGACCGCATCGCCCTTGGAGAAGCCGAGTGTGATGACGGTCGGCTTGTCGGGCGCATCTTCCGGCGCAATCGTGCGCATGTAGACGTAGGGCGGCGGCTCTTCGTTGGGGTCTTCGAGAACTTTGCCTTCAGATGACGAGTGGAGCAGGTTGGCATCGACCGAGAACGGCGCTTCGCCGCGCTTGTCCTTGGCAACCGGGATCTGGTGCGTTTCGGCAAAAGCGATCAGGTCTTCGCGGCTCTTGAACCCCCATTCGCGCCACGGCGCGATGATCTTGATGCCCGGTTCAAGCGCGTAATAGCCAAGCTCGAAGCGGACCTGATCGTTGCCCTTGCCGGTCGCGCCGTGACAGACGGCGTCGGCACCCATCTTGCGGGCGATCTCGATCTGCTTTTTCGCGATCAGCGGCCGGGCGATGGAGGTGCCCAGCAGGTACACGCCTTCATAGAGCGCGTTGGCGCGGAACATCGGGAACACGTAGTCGCGGACGAACTCTTCGCGCAGGTCCTCGATGAAGATGTTGTCCTGCTTGATGCCGAGCATCAGCGCCTTTTCGCGCGCCGGTTCCAGTTCCTCGCCCTGCCCCAGGTCGGCGGTAAAGGTGATCACTTCGCAGCCGTAGGTTTCCTGCAGCCACTTGAGAATGATCGAGGTATCGAGGCCGCCCGAGTAGGCGAGCACGACTTTTTTGATTTTGCTCTTTGCGGCCATGAGGATAGGTCCTGATTTCAAGAGAATGCTGAAAGCCGCGCACTCTTATCAGGTCGTTCAGGGGTTGCAACAGGAAGCCAACGGTCGCGGGCCGGCGCGGCGCGCTAGTGGCGCGTGGTGGTCGGCGGCGTCATGTTGAGCGTCACAGCTGCCATTTCAGACATGACGTTCAACGGCCACGGCGCCACAAACGCCGAAGCGTGCCCGCCATCGGAGCGATAAGCCGCAAAGGCGCGGGTCATCTGCTGGTGGGCAGCATCAGCCGCGTCGAGCGACGCAGCGCTTGCGCGGGCGGCGGGAGAGGCGACCGAATGCGGCATGCCGGTCGACATCAGCATCAGCGTCATGGGCGTCTGCCACATCATCCAGCCGGTCGCCGCGGGCCAGTTCGGCGCGCGGTTAAACCAGAAATCCGTCGTCAACTTCATCCATTGATCGGGCGCGATCGGTACGGAACCGGCAGGCGTTGTCGCCCAGGGCGGTAACCACGTCAGCGGATTGAACGGGTCGGCCACGGGCTTGGGCTTCGCGACCACTGGGCCGGGCATGGCAGACGTCATCGCCGTCATCCACCAGCTCCAGGGATTGAAGGCGTCGAATGGGGCGGGCTTGGCCGGCTCCGGCCGCGGCGGCTCGGGCAGAAGATGCGACTGGAATTCAGCAGCAGCGGCGAAAGACGCTGTCGCGCCTTCAAGCATGGCCTCGGTGGCGCTACGCCAGAAGCGCATCTGCAAGTTCCAATCGAACATGGGCAAATCCTTTGCGCCGCAAAAAATACCTGTAACAGGGGTTTTGCAGCGCAACAATAGACGATACAGACGTTTATAAGAAATTGAACGGCCGATAGTTTTTGCCGTCCGCGGCAACCGGCTGAGTGGGTTGCAAAATTGCCAGGCGTTAATCGGCCGCTGGTTTTTCTGTCGCTGGCTCTGTTGCAGGTTTTTCAGCCGCGCCGGCCGGCTTGGCGATCGGCTTGGTCACAGGGACGGACGGTGTGCCGGCATCTTTCTCGATGGCTGGGCTGTCTGCGGCGCTCGCCTCGTTGGACTGCGCCAGCCGCTTTGCCGCCCAACCCGTGCGCTTAACCGGTGTTTCGGCGGGGCTTTTTTCAACAATGATCCGCGGCCGCTTGGCGGCGGTCGTCTCAGCCGTTTCTGTGACGCCCGCCTCGGCGTGCCGCGTATACCCCGCATAGCGGCCGGCGAGGACCCAATAGATAAGGCCGGCAATCAATCCGGCAGCCACATAGGCGGTCATGGCGTAGGTGTTGAGAATGGTCGGCTGGCCGCCGACTTCGCTCGAATACTGGGCGAAAAAGCCAAGCAGCGCTATGGCGGCACCGCTCGTCAGGTAATAGAGCGCCGAGCGGATCGACAGCCACTCGGCAATGCCCGTCGTAACGAGCGCAAACGTCGCTGCAAAGATTGCCGTGTGGGTTGCCGTCAGCAGCGCAAGAAGGCCCATGTCGGACGCCTTTTCCGGAAAGGCGGAGCTTGGGACTGACGCCAGTTCCACGGGCGTCATGACGAACAGAACTTTCACGAGTCCGGCCGCCAGGCAGGCGATAAGAAATCCGGCAATGACCCTGGCCAACGCTCTGAACATCACCCACCCCTTGCCACGGTACTTAAGACGTAATCTCCGTTTATACGGATTAAGCACCAGCTCTCAATGCAGAATCCGCTTTAGGAGATCTTTCGCATTTTCGGCCGTGGCCGATCGCCAACGCCGGTCTATCCCTCTGCCGCCCGTGCGCTGGCCCGCAGTTTGATGCTCTCGGATTTCAATTGTCCGCAGGCGGCCAGGATATCGCGGCCGCGCGGTGTCCTGACCGGACTTGCGTAACCGGCGCGGTTCACGACCTCCGCGAAGCGCTCGATCGTCTCCCAGTCGGAGCATTCAAAGGCACTGTTGGGCCAGGGATTGAACGGGATCAGATTGATCTTGGCCGGAATGCCGGCCAGCATCCTCACGAGGGCCTTGGCTTCGGCAAGACTGTCGTTCACGCCCTTCAGCATCACATACTCGAAGGTGATGCGCCGCGCATTCGAAAGGCCCGGATAGTTGCGGCAGGCCTCCAGCAGTTGGGCAATGGGGTACTTTTTGTTGATGGGAACCAGTTCATCGCGCAGCTTGTCGTTGGTCGCATGCAGAGAAATGGCAAGCATGGTGCCCGCTTCCTCGCCCCAACGGGGGATCTCTGGCACGACCCCGGAGGTTGAAAGTGTGATGCGCCGCTTCGACAGTGCCAGCCCGTCGCTGTCGGCAGCAACCTCCATCGCGGCTTTGACATTGTCGAAGTTATAGAGCGGTTCGCCCATTCCCATCAGAACGACGTTGGTGATCTTGCGTTCGCTCACCGGCAGAAGCCGGCTATCGGCGGGCGCAGCGGCCCCCGCCCAGTCGCCGATGCGGTCGCGAGCAAGCAGGATCTGGCCGACGATCTCTTCAGCCGACAGGTTACGCACCAGACGCTGCGTGCCCGTGTGGCAGAACGTGCAGGTCAGCGTGCAGCCGATCTGGCTAGAAATACACAGCGTGCCGCGATCGCTTTCCGGAATGTAGACGGTCTCGATTTCGGGCGCGTGGGCCTCATGCCCGCGCTTTGGCAGGCGCAACAGCCATTTGCGCGTGCCATCGACCGAGATCTGCTCGGTCACGATTTCCGGACGCTCGAGCGTGAATTTTTCCGCAAGCTTGTGACGCAGGTCCTTCGACACGTCCGTCATGTCGTCGAACGTCCTGGCGCCGCGGGCATAGATCCAGCTCCACAGCTGCTGCACGCGCATCTTCTGCATCTTGTCGGGCACGCCGGCGCTTGCGAGCGCGGCTTTGAGCCCGTCGCGCGTCATGCCGGCCAGTGAAACCTTGGTCAGCGTGCTTAAGGGCTCGGAATTTTTTGTGGTTAGGATCGCGTCAACCATTTTGCCAGCGCCGTTCGAACAGGAAGTGCGATCCTTTTAACCGCGTTTTGTGCCGATGAATAGCGGCTAAGTCGCGCATCGGCCTCACCATCGGTTCACGCGGCCGCTGAAAATTCCAGGCAAATTCTATTCAATTTGAACAACCGGTTTGAGGATTTCCTCAAGTCCTGTGAGGCAAGTTCTAAACCAGGGGTGAAACTTGAGCGTCACGTTCGAAGAAAGATAGCCACGCATTCTTTTCGGACTTTCCTCGAAGGTTAATCGGTCGGAACGCTACGGGGCCTTGCGGGGTGTTCGTGCGGACAACACCAGGAGCAGTCACTGATGAGTACTCACGGAACGAAGAACGCCGACACCCTCGTTGGTCTTCTGAAAGACATGAACGAGATTTGGGGCCACTCCGGCGATGACGATCTCGCTGGCGGCATGCTGGCGGATACCATCCGCGGCGGCAAGGACAACGATCACGTCTGGGCTGGCGGCGGCGACGACGTGGTCTTCGGTGACAGCGGCAACGACACCCTGTTCGGCACCGAAGGCAACGATACGATCCGCGGCGGGTTGGGAGACGACAGCGTCTCGGGCGGCAAAGGCAGTGATGTCGCCGCGGGCGGCAAGGGCAACGATAGCGTCCACGGCAACACCGGCGACGATGTCGTCCTTGGCGGTTCGGGCGATGACAGCATCTGGGGCGATGCCGGGAACGACTGGCTTGATGGCGGCGCAGGCAACGACCGCGTGTTCGCAGGATCGGGCGACGACACGGTTCTGGTCTCGAGCGGCTTCGATTTCTATTCGGGCGGCGCGGGCGACGATGTTCTCGACTTCAGCCGCGTCGCGGTGTCGGTCAATGTCGATCTGTCCAAGGGCACGGCGTCCTTCGGCACCGGCAAGAACGGCGTGACCGACAAGATCTCCGGCTTCGAGACGATCGTCGGCAACGACGCGTCCGGCCGCTTCGTCGGTGCTGACAAGTCCGGCACCTGGTTCATCGGTGGCGACAGCGCCGATTGGTTCCGCGGCAAGGGCGGTTCCGACACGCTGACCGGCAATGGCGGCGCCGATACCTTCGCGTACTTGAAGAAGGATACGGCCGGCGGTGCGATCGATCGGATCACCGATTTCCAAGTCGGCACCGATCGGCTCGACATGAGCGACTTCCTCAAGGGTCACAAAAACTACGCCGAAAGCGTGCGCTTCGCCGATGCCGGCGATGACACGGTCGTCCAGGGTCTCGTCAATCACAAGTGGGTTGATGTGGTGACGCTCGACGGCGTCGATAGCCAGGACGTCGGCTTCTCTATTCTGGTGTGAGGACTGCGATCTCACATCGGATATGACAAAGTGCCGGGCTCACCCCCGGCACTTTTTGTTTGCGCAAAGCGAAAGTGCCGGCGCCTTAGAGAATGAAGCGCGACAGATCGGCGTTCTTTGCCAGTGCCGAAACCCGCGATCTGACGTAATCGCGATCGACGGTGACGGTTTGACCCGAACGATCGGACGCTTCAAACGAGACGTCATCCAGCACGCGTTCTATGACGGTATGCAACCGCCGCGCGCCGATATTTTCAACCGTTGCGTTGACGGAAACGGCGGTATCGGCGATCTCGTCAATGGCGTCGGCGGTGATGTCGAGGGTGAGGCCCTCGGTCTTCATCAGCGCCACATACTGCTCGACAAGGTTTGCCTGCGGTTCGGTCAGAATTCTGCGAAAATCGTCGCGCGAAAGGGCCTTCAGCTCCACACGGATCGGCAGCCGGCCCTGCAACTCGGGCAACAGATCGGATGGTTTGGAAACGTGGAAGGCGCCAGAGGCGATGAACAGCACGTGGTCGGTTTTCACCGGCCCATATTTGGTGGAAACCGTCGTGCCTTCGATCAGCGGCAAGAGATCGCGCTGCACGCCCTCGCGGGATACATCCGCGCCGCCGCGCGTGCCCTCGCCGCGCGAGCAGATCTTGTCGATCTCATCCAGAAACACGATGCCGTCGTTTTCGACGGCGGCCACCGCTTCCGAGTTGATCTGCGACATTTCCAATAGCTTGTCGCTCTCTTCGCTGATCAGAACTTCGTAGCTTGCCTCGACGCTGATGCGCCGGGTTTTGGTGCGCTGGCCGAACGCCTTGCCCAGCATGTCGGAAAGATTGATTGCCGAAATCGAGCCGGCTCCCGGCATATCGAATTGCGGGAAGGGCGAGACGGTATCGGCCACCTGGATTTCGATTTCGCGGTCGTTCAGTTCGCCAGACCGCAATTTCTTGCGGAAGCTTTCACGCGTTGCGGGCGAGGATGTTGCGCCAACGAGCGCGTCAAGCACGCGGTCTTCCGCCATCTTCTCGGCCTTGGCGCGCACTTCTTTGCGCTTCGTCTCACGCACCAGCGTGATCGCCACTTCGACGAGATCGCGGATGATGCTTTCCACATCGCGGCCGACATAACCGACTTCGGTGAACTTGGTCGCCTCGACCTTCAGGAACGGTGCTCCGGCAAGTTTGGCCAAGCGCCGCGAAATCTCGGTTTTGCCGACGCCGGTCGGGCCGATCATGAGAATGTTTTTCGGCAGCACTTCTTCGCGCAGCTCGCCGGTGAGTTGCTGCCGGCGCCAGCGGTTGCGCAACGCAATTGCTACAGCGCGCTTAGCGTCGGTCTGACCGACGATGTGCCGGTCGAGTTCGGAAACGATTTCGCGAGGTGAGAAGCTGGTCATCGGTAGCTCTTCAAGTGAAACGTTGCACAGGGTGCATGTCCATCAGCAGACAGCCATCGGCTTCTCCGAAGGGTGAAAAGCCGGCCTTTTTGAATGCTGCAATGGCACGTGTATTCCGCAGATCGGGATCGATAACGACACGGCTGGCGCCGTCATCGAATAACGTCTTGGCGAAGATAGAGACAAGTCGAGGCCCGAGCCCCAGCCCGATTTTCTCAAGTCGGCCTATGAACAGGTCGATCCCTCGCGTCGTTGGCGCCATGCCGTGCTGCCAAGGATAGTGCGGATCAAGGTTCGGGCGCCAACTCTGGATATAGGCAAATGGCTCGCCGCCAATATAGGCTATATAGGGCCATCGGTCGTCATCTGTTTCGAAGAAACTGTCGAGATGATCCGCTGCCTCGGTCCACCACTGCTTCACGTGGCGTTCTGCCGTCCAATCCGCGAGCAACGGCCGATGTTCGCTCGACAACGGCACACACGCGATGTCAGCGGCCATCGAGCGTCTCGACGACGATATTGGTGTTGGTATAGACGCAGATATCGGCGGCAATTGCCATTGCCTTGCGGGCAATCTCTTCGGCCGAAAGCGGCTGGTCGAGCAACGCGCGTGCGGCGGCGAGCGCATAGTTGCCGCCGGAGCCGATGCCCATCACATGCGCTTCGGGTTCGAGAACATCTCCGGTGCCGGTCAGCACCAGTGTCGTTTCCGCGTCCGCCACGATCATCATGGCTTCGAGCCGGCGCAGATAGCGGTCGGTCCGCCAATCCTTGGCGAGTTCCACGCAGGCGCGTGTCAGCTGGCCCGGGTATTGCTCCAGCTTCGCTTCGAGACGCTCGAAGAGTGTAAAGGCATCCGCCGTGGCACCGGCAAAGCCGCCAATCACGTCGCCGCGGCCAAGCCGGCGCACTTTCTTGGCGTTCGATTTGATGACGGTCTGTCCGAGACTGACCTGCCCGTCGCCGGCAATCACCACTTTGCCGCCCTTACGAACGGTTAAGATCGTGGTGGCGTGCCAGGACGAATCGGGGGCATTTGAACTGTTGGATGTCATAGGTGGGCTGAAAGTTAAGATCTACCGGGGCGAAAACAAGAGCTTTTCGCCCTTCCTGCGGCCGAGCGGGCCGTTTTGAAAGGTTTTGGCAGCTGATAGACGTTAGAAGATTGTGAAGCAAGTTTCGTCCCGGTGGCTCCGTCATGGCCAACCGCGGCGGCAAGACGGAGACGCGGCCTTGAAGCGGCAGGCATCGATCACTCGCAAGACCAAGGAAACCGAGATTTCGGCAACCGTCGATCTCG
>WBZP01007754.1_pt1 | contig 10276 bp, 4 predicted proteins | sample 5204301 | NCBI WGS metagenome assembly WBZP01 (sample SAMN12412401, study PRJNA552823) | activated sludge metagenome | isolation source: activated sludge from nitrification reactor of wastewater treatment plant... | place: USA: Pennsylvania | collected 2017 | reverse complement strand
AGGACATTCCATGGCTGGCGTGGTCATTGCCCGAGCGGCGGAAGAACTGGGAGCCGGCAAAGTGGAAAAGCTGGTTTTCCTGGATGCTTTTCTGCCGGCAAACGGTGAATCGGTAAGTAGTCTTGCGAGGCTGATTGAAAGCAAACTGCCGCCCGACAGCAACCGGCTTACCATCGGTAAAGGACTGATCATAGAAAAAGGAACAGGTACCAGCCGTTTTAAACCGGAAATAGCGGATACCCTTTTTTATCATGATTGTACGGCAGCCGACCGGGCAGCAGCGCATCTTCATTTGTCGCGACAGTCATTGGCTGTTCTGGGCACCCCTGTTAGTTTATCTGACAGCGTATACGGGAATATCCCAAAATATTACATCCTTTGTACCGAAAGCCGTGACCTGTTCAAATCCATCCTACCAACCCGCGTGCCTTGTGAAAAAGTATTCACGATCCGTTCCGGGCATTCCCCGTTTTTATCCAAACCGGCTGAACTGGCGGAGATTCTCATCCAGCTTTAATTACGGGAGGCAATATCCTGATGGTCGTCAGGATTTATTTTAACAGCTGTCATTTGTCAGTTTTCGCAATCAGTCTTGCTTTGCGGAATGAAACCAACTTTCAGAATGCTGCTGCTGGTACTGCTTTTCGCTCAACCTCTTAGTGCTCAGCATGGTCTCAGTTTCGACCTCGCAGCCATCCGCAATACACAGTCTGGCCTGAACGGCATCAATGTAAGCCTGTTTAATTATGTCAATGAAAAGCTGGCAGCAGGTATTGAAATCAATACTTTTTTCCCTGCTCACTACATGGATAAGCAGGAGGAAATGACCCTGACCGGGTTGGATATAGACCTGAACCTGCATTACCTGGTGAAGCTGGATGATCACTTTCATTTTTACCCGATCGCCGGCATCAGCCACACCCTTGAAAAGGAATATGAGGGCGAACACCTGCTCACGCGGGAAAGTTTTTGGTCGTTTAATACCGGGGCAGGATTGCAGGTAACACATGGACGCTGGATACCGCATATAGAGTACCTGCTCACCTGGGGTCATTTGAACCAGCAGTTCATCCTGGCAGGTGTGGGGTTTGAAATTAAATCCGGCAAACACCGGACCCATCCCCGTAACCACTAAGCATAAACGAAAATGCGGCTAACTGTTCCATAGCTGCACTGTATTACATTAATGTATATACGAAAATGACGGGTTTGAACGTTATGGCCCATATATCCAAACGTCCAAACCATGAAATTTCTGTACCCGTCTGTACAGCGGTCACTCGCTGTGGCGAAAAATACAGTCGGCGCGTTGCGCGCATTAAATTGTAAATCAACTTTTTACTTACTGGTTACCCTCATGGCATGGCTGCTTCCAGCCGTACATGCCGGGGCACAAACAGCTGGTGATTACCGCTCAGGAACTACCCCCCTGAACTGGAATAATGTATCCGGATGGCAGGTGTATGACGGCGCAGCCTGGGTAACGGCAACGGCTTATCCCGGTCAAAACAGCTGTACAGGCTGTACCGTAACCATTCAGAACGGGCACACTGTTACACTCAATGTGAACCCGCCCAACAGTATTGCCGCCCTGGTGGTGGGAGGAGGTGCCAGTGGTACCCTTACCCTCACCGCTTCCTCTCTAACGGTAGGGAATACACTCACGGTGCAAACCGGCGCTACCCTGAACCTGTCAACCGGCAGCCTCACCGTGAACGGTGCGAGCTCTATTGCGGGCAATGTGAATGATAACAGTAATACAGGGATCAATACTTTTAACGGGCCGGTTACCAAAACAGCTGGTACCTGGACGTCTACCTCGGTTACCAGTACCGGCAATATGATATTTGCGGAAGGTTTTACCAATACCGGCGGGGCTTTCAACGCAGGTGCTGCCACCGTGGGCGATCAAAAAACACTCACCGGAACGGTGAATATGAGTTTTGCCAATGGTCTGGCTGTTCAGGGCAACGGCGATCTTACCGTAGCCGGCACGGCCACTACAGGTGTAACGATGGGAGGTACCGGCATCCACTACAACGTGCGGAACCTGACACTCACCGGACGTTTAACGGTATCCACCACCGGTAATTTCACGGTTAGCGGGAATACATCCATGACGGGCGCCGGGTCTTTTGTAGATAATAATAATACCGGCATCAGCAGTTTTGCCGGTACCGTGATACACAACTCAACAGGCGCCTGGTCAACTACTTCAGTAACCACGGCGGCCAATCTCGTACTGAGCAGCGGATTTACCAACACCGCCGGGAGCTTTAATGCCGGCGGAGCCACCATTGGTAACGGACAGGTACTGGATGGTAATGTACTGATGATATTCAACCGGTCGATCAGCATCACTGGTGCAGGTAATTTAACCATCTCCGGTGCCGCAGGAGTGCGGTTTTCAGGCACCACAGTTCATTACAGCATCCCGGGCAACCTTACACTTACCGGAAGACTGCTGGTGAATACTACCGGCAATTTTTCAGTAGGGGGTACCACCAGTATCACCGGTGCAGGTGATTTTACAGATAATAACAATACCGGCATTTCCACCTTTACCGGGCATGTAACCCATAACTCCACCGGACGCTGGGTGAGTACTTCTGTTACCACGGCCGCGAACATGGTATTTATGGCAGGGTTTACCAATACTGCCGGCTCTTTTTCAGCAGGTGCGGCTACGGTTGGCGATAACCAAACCCTAACCGGAACCGTTAATATGAGTTTTAACCGCGGACTAACGGTACTGGGTAATGCAGATATCACCATCGCCGGAACGGCAACCACCGGAGTAACCCTGGGCGGTACTGCCATCAATTACAGCTTCCGGAACCTGAACCTGTCCGGATTACTGACCGTGAGTACCTCCGGTAACTTTACCGTGAATGGCACTACCAGTATTTCCGGTGCATTCGTTGATAATAACAATACCGGCACCAGCACTTTTACCGGTGCAGTCAGCCTCACGAGCAGCGGCAGATTTACGGCCACTTCCGTCACAACCATCGGAAGACTGGTATTTGCTGGCGGGTTAAGTCAGGCAAATACAGCCTCCCTGGCCTTCAACGTAGGCAGCATGCGTACCAGCGGAAGCCAGACCTGGTCGGGCGCCGGGAACATCCGTTGTGCAGGAGAATTCAATGTGGCATCCGGAACGCTGCAGAATAATATGACAGGCCCGGTAACCATTGCGGGCACCCTCAGCGGGAATGTATTTACGCAGGGTACCAATGCCAGCCTCTTTCTTTCCTCCGGTACACCGCTCAGCATTACCACACTCAATGCTTCCGCTTCAGGAAACACCGTCACTTACAATGGTGGTTCTGTCACCTTGCGTGGCCAGGTATATCACCATCTGACGATTGCAGGAACCGGTACCAAAACCATTCCAACAGCCGATATCACGGTTAATGGTAACCTCACCATTTCCGCATCCGTGCTGAGTAACAGCACCAATAACCGGAATATTTACCTCGCAGGAAACTGGCTGAATAATACCTCTGCAACAGCCTTTACCGCCGGAACAGGTACGGTGTTCATGAACGGCACCACGCTGCAGACGATTGGCGGCAGTTTCAGTACCAGTTTCAGGAACCTGAACCTGAACAATGCTGCAGGATTCACACAGCCTGTGAATAATACCATCAACGGTATCCTCACACTCGCAAACGGTGTAGTCAGCACCGGTAGCACACTGGTGATTATCGGAAGTTCGGGAGGTGTAAGCAGAACCTCCGGTTATATCAATGGCAATCTGCAACGGTACGTGGCTACCGGAAGTGGTGTCAGCCGTGTTTTTGATATAGGTGATGCCACCCGGTATGCGCCGGTTACCATCACTTTTACAACTGTAACGGCAGGTGGTTATGTTACGGCGCGCACTACAGCCGGAGATCATCCTTCCATCTTAAGCGGGCTGTTGAACAACACAAAATCTGTCAACCGTTACTGGACGCTCAGCAACACCAGTACGGTTTTCAATAATTACACCGCGGTGCTGCAGTTTAACAGTGCCGACAAAGATCCTGCAGCGAATACAGACAGCCTGAAAGGCGGCCGCTTCAATGCAGGGTGGAGTTACCCCACAACGGGAACACGTACCGCCACCACTACCCAGCTTACCGGACTGACCGCCTGGGGTGACCTGGCCGTTGCAGAACATCTTCCCTGTCTGAACCCTACCGTTGTCATTACCAACCCGGCTCCGTTCTGTTCGCCTGCAACAGCTAACCTTACAGCCCCGGCAGTAACAGCCGGTTCCACCCCTGGCTGCACCTATACTTACTGGGAGGATGCGGCTGCAAGCATCAGCCTGGCCACACCCGCCGCTGTAAGTACCGGAGGAACTTATTATATCATGGGAACGGTAAGCGGTGGCTGTTCTGATATTCAGCCAGTGCTTGTTACCCGTAACAATCCTACAGGTGTTATTTCAGGCAGCACAACTGTTTGTACAGGGTCATCAGCTGTTCTGAGTATGGCGGTAACGGGCAGTGGCCCCTGGATGGGCACCCTCTCGGATGGTACTCCTGTATCCGGAAGCGTTAGTCCGCTGACGGTATCGGTTACCCCTGTTTCAGCAACCACCTATACGATCGCCACCTTAAGTGATGCGGCCTGCTCGGCACAAACCGGTGATCTGAGCGGCAGCGCACTCATCAGTATCGCGCAGCATCCGGATGCAGCCAATGCAGGCTATGACCAGAGTATCTGCGGTGCATCCGCTGTACTGGCAGCCAATACACCCGTAACTGGTACCGGCAGCTGGTCGGTGGTGAGCGGTACAGGCGGATCCTTCAGCGATGCCAGCAACCCGGCCGCCACCTTTACCGGCATATCCGGCAACAGCTATGTATTGCGCTGGAGCATCAGCAATGCCCCCTGCGCAGTCAGCAGCAACGATATGAACATTACTTTCAGCAGCGGGGTATGGACGGGCGCTTCGGATAAAAACTGGAACAACAGTGCCAACTGGTGTGGCGGGGTGATTCCCTCAGGTGAATTTGACCTTGTACTCACCAGTGGTTTGCCCAATTATCCCTCCATTGACGAACCGGTAAACCTGAACAACCTGTCGGTTCTAAGCGGCGCCTCGCTGCTCATCACACGCAACGGTATATTGAATGTAAAAGGCACCTATAGCTATGAAGGTACCCTCACCAATAACGGAACCATTATTCTGAATGGTACCGATGAACAGCAGTTTCCGGGTGCATCAGCCAACCTTGTTGCGATGAACAGCCTGGAGCTGGACAATGAAGCAGGGGTGCAGGTAAACCAATCATTCACTATCAGCGGGGTGCTTACTTCCACTAAAGGAACCCTGTACCTGAATGATAAAACCATCACACTGGCATCCACGGCAACGGGCACTGCGCGTGTGGCGGCTGTCGGCGGAGATTTTGATTACAGTGGCGGCGGCCGTTTCAGGGTTCAGCAGTTTGTACCCGCCCGCCGTGCCTGGCACCTCATCACTTCACCCCTCACGCAAACGGGTACCCTCTTTGACACCTGGCAGAATGGCGGGGTATATACACCTGGCCAGGGCACGCTCATTACAGGGCCTTCCACGGGCAATGGATTTGATGCCGTGTCCGGCAGCTCCCTGAAAATATGGGATCCCGGAACGCAGGCGCTGGCAGATGCCAGCAGTACCCTGGTATCACTCTCGCCCGGCTCCAACGGCAGCGCAGATAACAGCGCATACTTCCTGTTCGTGCGCGGCGACCGGCATACCTCCAACCTGACCATGCCCAACACCAACAACACCACACTCAGTGCTACTGGAAGGCTACAGGTAGGTCCGCAATCATTTACCGCCAGCTCCCTTGCCGGAAGGTTTACACTTATCGGCAACCCTTATGCTTCTCCGGTAGACTTTAATGAATTTGCCCGCACCAACCTTGTAAAACGGTTCTATGTTTGGGATCCTTCCCTGAATACCGTGGGCGGTTATGTTACGATGGATGATGTGGATAATGACGGTGTATTTACAAAATCGGTGGGCGGCAGCAACCAGACACAGGAAATCCTCAGCCACCAGTCATTCTTCGTGGAAACGGCAGCAAACGGTGCGGCCGGAATCACCATCGATGAGAACAGTAAATCAGACGGCAGTACGTATATCATCAGCCGTCCCCTGGCTGCTGCACGCAGACTGGTCATTAACCTGCTGAAACCTGACAGCACAGCATCCGTTATGACGGATGGTGTAACGGCTGAATTTGGCGATGACTGGTCGGATACATACGGACCGGAGGATGCACTCAAGTTTACCAACATTAATGAAACCTTTACCCTGCTGCGGAACAACCGGGCACTGGCGCTTGAAAGGAAACCTTTACCTCAACAGGCAGACACGCTTTTCCTGCGCATATCCCGTCACACACAACGCAACTACCAGTTCCAGGTGATACCCACCGGATTATCCGGCCAGGCCTTCAGTATGCTGCTGAAAGATCAGTGGACGGGTACCGAATACCCCTTATCCTCAACAGATACCACTTACGTTGGTTTCTCGGTTACGGCGGATGTGGCGTCCAGTCCCGCCAACCGTTTCAGGGTACTATTCCGGCCCTACAGCGTATTGCCGGTGAAGTTCACCCGGGTACAGGCTATGCTGCGCGGACGGCAGGCAATGGTGGAATGGACCGTGGAATCCGAAGCCGGTATCCGCGCCTATGAAGTAGAGAAATCTGTGGATGGCACTCGGTTTGTGCGTGCAGTGGAAACAGCTGCCCGAAATAACGGACAAACGCAGAACCGCTATACAGCAGAAGCGGGAGAAATAACAACAGACGTCAGTTATTACCGGATCCACAGTATCGGCGCGGATGGCACGCATCAGTACAGCCAGATTGTGAAGCTGAACAGTGATAAGGTATCCGGCACCGTGAGTATATATCCCAACCCGGTCCGGAATAACAGTATCCACCTCCGCCTGAACGGCATCCGGGAAGGAAGATGGCAGGTAAAACTGCTGAATGATGCAGGACAACCGGTGTACCGTACTTCCCTGCAGGTGAACGGAATCAATGCGTTGCATACCCTTTCACCGGCTGAAACTTTACCGCCCGGTGTGTACCGGCTGGAACTGAAAGGGCCGGGCAATCAAACCCACCTGCAGCACCTGCTCGTTCAGTAATCAACTGATTGATATTAAAAGCGGCTGTTCCTTCATCGGAGCAGCCGCTTTATTTTATGTCATTTACTCACCTCCGTATTTCCGCCGGTGCGTATACATTTTCTTTGCCTTCCGGATGAGTTGTAAAAATTCTTTTTCGAGGGAATGCTGCTGATCGAAACATCCGTTGGCCAGTTTCTGCAGATTCCGCCAGCCGATGGCTTTCGAAAATTCAGAATCCTTTAGTTTAATGCCGAACATCACTACAGCAGCGGCTTTCCGAAGGGTGGGGGCGGCATCGCGCAAGGGCTGCACCTCGTTGATACAGGTATAATCCATCACCAGTGGCTTTGACTGCAACGGCTCCTGGAAATGCACCTGCAGATTTCCGATCAGGCTGTCTTTAACGCTGCCCGGCTCCAGTTCAAATACCGCCATCAGCGAATGCCCGGAGCCAATTTCACCACCCCGCAGACGCCAGGCACTGTCGCGCAGCACGGCACTCTCATTCTCATATCCCAGCAGTCGGTATGACTGCACACGCCGCGGATTGAAGCTGGCATTGATATACACATTATCAGCCACGGTGAACAGGGTTTTGGTAAGATCCGTTACAAGCACCCTTTCAGCTTCCTGTTCATTATCGATATAGGAAAAATTGCCATTCCCTTTCTGCGCCAGCAGGGCCAGTCTCGAATCCTTGTAATTGCCGGAGCCCACCCCCAGACAGGTAAGATAAATGCCTTTTTGCCGTTCCTGTTCTATGAGGGTAACGAGTTCCTTTTCCGTAGACATGCCCACGTTAAAATCACCATCCGCCGCCAGGATGATCCGGTTGTTTCCACCCGGGATATACTGTTTGCGGGCGGTATTGAATGCCAGCCGGATGGCGGATTCACCGGGCGTGGGGCCATCAGCGGTGAGGTTATCCAGCACCCGGATAATTTTGTCTTTTTCAGCACCGGAAACACCTTCCAGCAACAGATTCACCCGGTCGCCAAACGTAATCACCGATAACGTATCCACCGGCCGCAGATTCTTCACCATTTTGGTGAAACCGCTTTTCAGCAAAGGCAGTTTGTTGGGCATATCCATAGAGCCCGATACATCGATCAGGAAAACCAGGTTGTTTGGCGGAATCCTGTCCATATTGATCCGTCGGGCACTGATATTGATGAAGAACAGTTCATGTTCTTTGTTCCAGGGACAATCCGTAAGCCAGGAATCGCAATGAAACATGTTGCCGGGTGCCGGTTCCGTATAACTGAAATTAAAGTAATTGAGCATTTCCTCCACCCTTACAGCCAGCGGCGGCAGCAGGCTTTCCATTTCATTGATGAGCCTGCGCACATTGCTGTAGGAAGCCCGGTTGATATTGGCAGAGAAAGCAATACCCGATGACCGGTCAGTAGGAATAAACGCATACTCATCCGTATGCCGGTAGGTTTCGGCCTTCACTGTTCGCTGGTGCCCGGCATCATCCTCATGGATCACTACCGTATGGTTTTGATCACGGGTAAATATGATGGAGTAGGGAAGAGGGCGGAGCATCACTCCTGCATACTGATCGGTTTGAACCACCATGCCCAGGGTATCATATCCGTCGCAGGAAAAAACCAGTGAGTCCTTTTGCAGCGGGGAAGAGAATCCAAAATTGCCGTAGATATCCGATTTGTAAATCTGCCGCGTTCCGGTGGCCGTAATTTTTACGGATGGCAACCACTGTCCCGCGCTGCTCATCACTTTCCCGCGCAGGTAATGCTGTGCGGGGGAGCAAAGCGGAACGGCAAGCAGGATCCATATCAGTTGAAGGGTTTTCAAACCGCTTTTTTTCTCACTGTCAGCCGGTTAGGAATGAAGCACCGGCTGTTATAAAGTTAATGCATTTTATCCATGCGGCCGGAGATCATTCCCCCAACCGCATCCTTCAAAACGCGGAGCAGCAAAGAAAATTGGAAATTTCTCTGTTTGTTTTTAATTTACTTTCAACAGGAATATCTTTTAAAACGATTGCTATGAACTATCCTGCAGGCACCGCCATTGATGAAACCATCCTCAGAGAGTGGATCACCGCGAAGCTGGAACCCGAAGCCGTGGAGGACCAGTTGCGCAACCGCGGACTGGATACGGAACAGATCAGGGAGCACCTGAAAACGTTCCGGAAACTCCGTAATGCACGCAGGCAGTACCAGGGATTTTTCTGGACGGCCCTGGGCGCTTTTCTTGGCTTCCTGAGTTGTGTACTGACGATACTGAATCCCGTTCCGGAACTGTACGGCGTTATCCTGTTCGGACTTACGTCCATCGCTATCCTCCTGATCTGCCTCGGCCTCTACTTCGTGTTTGAATAACCGATAGCTTTCACAGCTGTTTAACAATTTTCCCTGCCGTTAAGCATCCATCCCGGCAGAGACGGCATGGTTTTTTAATACTATCTTGCCATATCAAACCAACCGACGGCATGTACAGAAAGCGGAACAGCGGGTTGATGGCGCTGTTTTTACTGATTTCCTCATGGACATTCGCCCAGACTGAACCCTGGCCGGGCACCTGGACGGCTGCAACGCCCCGGGGCACCCGGCTCGAAATCCGTATCGGTCAGCCTGATAAAGGTTTACTGTATCCGGCTTCCCTGCTGCTGGAATGCGACAGTTTCCGGGCAGTCTATGATTTTCTGCTGGTGAGAAAAAGTATCCGAACCCTGGCCATCAGCCGCAACAAATACGCCGTTTCTGAAACTCCTTTCTCCCTGGGCAATCACCCGCAGCTGCTCAACGGTTTGCTGGACATCAGCCGGGATCTCAAAGGGAATTCCCTGCTAAGGTTGCAGCGTCCGTTGCTGAAAGCACCGCCAGCGCGGATGCCGGATTCGCTGATACGTTACCGTGAGTTATATGAACCTATTCTAACCCTCTTGCGGGATGCTTCCCTGCAGTTTACCAAAACCAGCCCGGTGCCCTGGCATGATGTATACAGTGAACGGGTTTTGCAACCCACTATTTCGCCCGCCTATTTTGGCCTGAGTGATACCATCTTTATTCCGGTGCGCGACGGACTCTTCCGGCTCAGCACCCTCAACCGGAATGATGTGGTTTCGGCAGCTGTGAACGGACGTCTTTTCGCCGACCAGACCTGGGCCGGAAAAAA
>WBZP01007752.1_pt1 | contig 10277 bp, 11 predicted proteins | sample 5204301 | NCBI WGS metagenome assembly WBZP01 (sample SAMN12412401, study PRJNA552823) | activated sludge metagenome | isolation source: activated sludge from nitrification reactor of wastewater treatment plant... | place: USA: Pennsylvania | collected 2017 | reverse complement strand
CCCGACGGCACCCCGATCCGGCACACGACCATCCCGTTCATGGTGAGCCAGCAGAGCACCACCAACATCATGAACGAGGGGTATCAGCAGGACCGGATGGCCGACATGCTCGTCCAGGCCGACGAGATGCAGAACACCATCGACAACATGTCGCAGATGCAGAGCATCACCGAACAGATGGCGGCCACCACGCACGACATGGTGACCAAGATGAAGGACATGACGCTCGACGTCGTCGAATTGCGGGACAACATCGCCAATTTCGACGATTTCCTGCGGCCGATCCGCAACTACTTCTACTGGGAGCCGCACTGTTTCGACATCCCGGGTTGCTGGGCGATCCGGTCGGTGTTCGACACCCTCGACGGCATGGACACCATGACCGACGACATCCAGCTCCTGATGCCCGACCTCGAGCGCCTGGACACGCTGATGCCACAGATGGTCGTCCTGATGCCGTCGATGATCGATCAGATGCGCAGCATGAAGACCTACATGCTGACGATGTACCAGACCCAGAAGGGTCAGCAGGACCAGATGGCGGCGATGTCGAAGAACTCCTCCGCGATGGGTGAGGCGTTCGACACCGCCAAGAACGACGACACGTTCTACCTGCCGCCGGAAGCCTTCCACAACGAGGACTTCAAACGCGGCATGAAGAGCTTCATCTCGCCGGACGGCAAGTCGGTCCGCCTGATCATCAGTCACGAGGGCGATCCCGCTACGCCGGAAGGCATTTCGGTGGTCGACCCCATCAAGATCGCGGCTCGGGAGGCCCTGAAGGGCACGCCGCTCGAGGGTGCCAAGATCTACCTCGCCGGCACGGCCGCCACCTACAAGGACATGCACGACGGCGCGCAGTACGACCTGCTGATCGCGGCCATCGCGGCGGTGGCGCTGATCTTCGTCATCATGTTGCTCATCACCCGCGCCCTGGTGGCCGCCGCGGTCATCGTGGGCACCGTGTTGCTGTCGCTGGGGACGTCGTTGGGTCTGTCGGTCCTGTTGTGGCAGCACATCATCGGGCTCGAGCTGCACTGGATGGTGATACCGATGGCGGTCATCCTCCTGCTCGCGGTCGGCTCGGATTACAACCTGCTACTGGTCTCGCGGTTCAAGGACGAACTGCCCGGTGGCCTGAAAACCGGAATCATCCGCGCCATGGCGGCCACCGGTTCGGTGGTCACGTCGGCCGGGTTGGTGTTCGCGGCCACCATGGCGTCGTTCACGTTCAGTGATCTGAAGGTCATGGCGCAGGTGGGCAGCACGATTGCGATCGGTCTGCTGTTCGACACCCTGGTGATCCGGTCCTTCATGACGCCGGCCATCGCGGCCCTGATGGGCCGGTGGTTCTGGTGGCCGCAGGTGATCCGCTCGCAAGGATCCCAGCATCGGCTCGAGTCCATGGGGATCGAGCAATCTGCACCGGCTCCTGCTTCGTAGGGCTCATCTCGCCGTAGTGTTGGCCCGATGACCACCACCAACGACATCTACGAACGTCTGGGCGTGCTCGAACAACTGGTGCGCCATCTCTACGAGAAGACCGGCATCGCGGTTCCCGATCTGCGGACACTGGCCGGCGCGCAGGTGTCCGACCGGGTCCGTCAACTCCTGGCGGCCGGGGACAAGATGGGCGCCGTCAAGGCCTACCGCGACGAGGCGGGCGTCGACCTGCCCACCGCGAGCAAGTTCATCGAGTCGCTCTGAGCGGGATCAGACGTTGGCCGGTGCGGCCTTCGTCTGGATCGTGAGGATCGGGTCGCCCACCGAGATCGAGCCGGCGGCTGCGGCTTCGACGGACGCGAACTTCTTGCCGTTCAACACGATTACCGGGGTCACCAGCGAGTAGCCGGCGTCCTCGATGATCTTGCGGTCGAAGGTCACCAACGGCGAACCCGTCGTCACCTTGTCGCCCTTGTTGACGTGGACGGTGAACCCTTCGCCCTTGAGTTGCACCGTGTCGATGCCGACGTGGATCAGCACCTCGATGCCGCCGTCGAGCACCAGACCGAACGCGTGGCCCGTGGGCTGCGCCGCGATCACCGTGCCGTTGCCGGGGGAGTACGCCGTGTCGCCCGAAGGTTCCACTGCCACACCGGGTCCCATGGTGCCCTTGCTGAACACCGGATCGGGGACGTCGGCGAGCGGCACCAGCGTGCCGGCCAGCGGCGAGGCGAGTTCGGTGATGACGCCCGCGTCGGCGGCGGCCTGGGTGGCGGCCGCGGCGGCGATGGTGCCGGCGCTGGCGCCCGCGGGGGCCCGCTCCAGGTCGGCCACCGGCACCTCGGCGGCTTCCAGTTCGGCCTTCTGCTCGGGTGTCTTGTAGCCGGAGATGATCACCAGGATCATCGCGGTGAAGAACGCCGCGAGCACCGCGATGCCGTACAGCACGATGCTGTTGAACGCGGGGATGGTCAACAACGACGTGAACACGAACGCACTGGTCTTCACACCGCCGCCGAGGCCGATGATCAGACCGCCGACCAGACAGCCGACGAGCATTCGTGGATAGATTCGCTTGAACCGCAAGTGAATACCGTAGAGCGACGGTTCGGAGATGCCGCCCAGCAGACCCGCCGCCAGCGCGCCCGTCGCGGTCTGCCGCATCTGGACGTCACGCTCGCGCCAGGCCAGGAACAGCACGCCGGCGGTGGCGCCGAAGCAGGCGAAGTTCCAGGCGCCCATCGGGCCCTGGATGAAGTCGTAGCCCAGCGTCTGGATGTTGATCAGCATGATCGCGTTGATCGGCCAGTGCAGACCCAGCGGCACCATGAACGGGTAGGCCAACGGGATGATGATGGCGAAGATCAGCGGCGAGAAGTCGTTGATGGACTTGAGGACATGTCCCAGACCGGCACCGGCGTACACCCCGATCGGCCCGATGAGGAACGCGGTCAGCGGGATCATGATCAGCATCGCGAGGAACGGCACGAAGATCATCTGGACGTTCTCGGGGATGAGCCGCTTGAGGTACTTGTACAGCGGACCGAGGACGGCGGCCATCAGCAGCGGCGGGAACACCTGGGAGCTGTAGTTGAACACCGTCAGCGGCGCCCCGAAGATGTGCACGACGTCGACCTCGGAGCCGAACACCGTGAGCTTCTCGGCGACCTCCTTGAGTCCCGCGAAGCCGGGCAGCATCACCACGGCCATGATCGCGAAACCCACCCAGGGGTCCGCGTCGAGCTTCTTCGACGCGTTGTAGGCGACCATCAACGGCAGGAAGACGAACACGCACTGCCACATCAGGTTCACGAACTGCCACGACGGCGAGAGCTCGGTGCGGGGGTCGGCCCAGTTCGGGATGACGTGCAGGGTGCTCATCAGCGCCATGAACGTGATGAACAGCGAGGCACCCAGCAGTGCGGGCAGGATCGGCCGGAACGAGTCGGACAGGAACTCGAAGAATGTGTCCAGCCAAGCGAATCGGCCGCGCGGTCCCCGGGCGCGTGCGGCGGCCTTGATCGCGGCCGCGTCGTCGGGATTGCCGCCGGCGCCGAGGCCGGGCAGCTTCATGATGTCGTTGTAGACGTTCTGCACGCCGCCGCCGATCACCACCTGGTACCGGTCGCCGGCCTGGGGCACCGCGCCCAGCACGCCCGGGATGGCCTCGACCGTGGACTGCTGGACCCCGGAGGCGTCGTGCAGCTGGAACCGCAGCCGCGTTGCGCAGTAGGTGAGGCTTTCGATGTTCGCTGCGCCGCCGACGCTCTTGACGATCTCGGCTGCTGTGTTCGATGACACCGGGTTCTCCCTCGAGTTGATCGTCGCCGACCTGCTGATGCTATCCGCGTGACGGATGGTGTTGAGGGGGTTTCGTGGGAGTCTCCGAGCACCAATGGGAAGGTAAACCTAGCCTCATTCGCTCGGGTAGGCTCTGCGCTCACGATGACTGACGTACTGCCGGTTCTGCCTCGCCAGTTGACCACGATCTCCGACGAGGTCCGGGCCGTGCCGGCGCCCCCGATCCCGGTCCTGGCCGACCCGTACGACATCCGCGTGGTCGACCCGCGAACCGACGCCGCGACCATCTCGGAATGGATGAACCGGCCGCACCTGGCCGAGGCGTGGGAGTACGCCAACCCGGTGCCGTGGTGGGACGGATATCTGAACGCGCAGCTGGCCGGCGCGTACTCGCGGCCGCTGATGGGCAGCCTGCGCGGGCAGCCCCACGGCTACGTCGAGGTGTACCGGGCGGCAAAGGATTCCATCGCCCCGCGCTACGACGCCCACCCGTATGACCTCGGCCTGCATGCGGCCATCGCCGATCTGCGACTGGTCAACCGCGGTTTCGGCCCGCTGCTGCTGCCGCGGCTGACGGCCAGCCTGTTCGAGCTGGAGCCGCAGTGCCGGCGGATCATGTTCGATCCCGACCACCGCAACGATGCGGCGCGGCGGCTGTGCGAGTTCGCGGGTTGCGAGTTCCTCGGCGAGCATGAGATGGCCAACCGGCGGATGGCGCTCTACGCGCTGCACCGGCCCGCCGCCTGAGCCCGCCCGCCCTCCGGCATCGAGTCAGCGTGCTCGGCGAGTCCTAGTCGCACTTCTTCGCAGCCACCGCTGACTCGGCGCCCGCGCGCAGCCTGCCCCGCATCGAGTCAGCGTGTTCGGCGAGTCCTAGTCGCACTTCTTCGCAGCCACCGCTGACTCGGCGCCCGGGATCCGGGATCCTCGTTAGTCCAGGCTGCTATCGCGGCCCGCCAGGAACTCGAGGAAATCCGGTTCGGCAGAACGGATCTCGTCGAGCTGCTCACCGCCGTCGCACCGGAACAACCCGACCGTCACACTGTCGGCCCGGCGGGTCAGCACGCGCCACAGTCCGCCGGAGTCCGCCCAGCGCTCGAGTATCGCCACGGGATCGGTCATCGACCCATTCTGCGCCCGTGATGCATCCCACTGGGAGAAGTGACCCAAGTCCCTTGTCCGGCTGCGCGGCCCGATGCTGGACTGACCGCATGAATGTGTCGTGGTCGGTCGCGGTGGCCGCAGTGTTCCTGTGGTTGGGCATGGTGCTGGCGATCTCCTTCCTGGAGGCGCCGCTGAAGTTCCGGGCCCCGGGAGTGACGCTGGCGCTGGGCCTCGGAATCGGTCGGCTGGTGTTCCGTGCACTCAACACCTGCGAGGTGGTGCTCGCCCTGGTGGTCGCCGCCGGGCTCTACGGTTCGCAGGCCTCGGCCGCCCGGTGGACGGCCTTCGCGGTCGCGGCCGTCGCGCTGGCGGTGCAGCTGCTCGCCGTTCGGCCCGCGCTGAGCCGGCGCTCGGATGCCGTGCTGGCCAGTGCGCCCGGCGAAGGGCACCAGCGGTCGAGCGCGCACCTGTACTACGTCGCGCTGGAGGCGATCAAGGTGGTCGCGCTGGTGGTGACCGGGCTGCTGTTGTTCGGCGGGGTGGGCTGACCGATCAGCGCGGCGTAGCCGTCGTGGTCGGGTCGCATGGCCGCGGCCACCAGTTCCCACAGCACCTCGTCGGTGCCGCCGCCCACCCGCGCCAGTTTCATGTCCCGCCACCAGCGCCCCAGCGGTGTCTCGTCGACGAGATAGCCTGCGCCACCGAAGATGTGCATGCACTCGGAGAGCACTTCCTCGCCGAGTCGCGCCGCGGTGACCTTGACCGCGGCGGCCGCGCGCAGGTCGAGCCTGCCCTGCGCGGCGATGCCGTTGAGGCCGTGGCGAAGTAGGTCGACGCGGGCCTGCAGGTCGGCCATCCGCATCCGCAGTGCCTGATGCTCGAACAGCGTGCTGCCGAACTGGCGGCGGTTGACCATCCGGGCGTGCGTGATGCCCAGTACCCGCTGCGACGACGACGCCACCTGACCGGCGATCGACATGCGTTCGTGTGCCAGCCCCCAGGAGATCGCGGCCAGACCCGTTCCGGCGCGGGCGATCAGCGCGTCGGCGGGCACCCAGGTGTCGATGTGCACCGCGGCGGTGTCCAATGGTCCCGCGCCGACCTTGCGGTAGGGCGCCTGGACCTCGGTCTGGGCGGTGGGGACCGCGACGAGCGCGACGTTGCCGTGCCGGCTGGTGGCGTCGTGGTCGACGCTGCGCGCCACCACCACGATGTGGTCGGCGATGGGGGACAGCGAGACGAACTTCTTGATCCCGCGGACCTCGAAACCGTCACGCGCGGAACGCACTTCGGTCTCACAGATCTGCAGGTCCGAACCGCCGGACTCCTCGGACGCGCCGATGCACAACACCGCGTCCCCGGCGATCGCGGCGTCGGCGACGCGCTTCAGGTGATCGGACCTGCCGAACCGGCGCAGGATCGCGATCGCCGAGTCGTGCAGGCTGACACCCACCCCGATGCCCGCCGAGCCGAGATGGCCGAGGCGGTAGGCCAATTCGAGCAGCTTGCCCACATCCGGCTGGACGTCATCTGCCCATTTGGCGGCGAACACGCCCGAGGCGCCGAGATGTTCGATCAGCTTGCGCGGAAAGCGCTCGCTGGCTTCGGCTTCCGCGGTCCACGTGACCACCCGCTCGTCGAACACCTCGTCGAGCAGTGCGCGGTAGCCGTCGATGTCCGTCATTGGTTGGCCGCCTCCAGGTTTCGTTTGACTTCGAGCCGGCGCAGCTTGCCCGACGACGTTCGGGGCAGCGTGCCGGGGGATACGAACACGACGTCGGCGGGAACCACTCCGCACTCGGAGGCCACCAGGGCGACCAGCTCGCTGCGGGCGCCGGCCTCGTCGGGTCCGCGGAACTCGGCGGTGATCACCAGACCGGGCCGCGCCGAGCCGCCGTCGGCGCCGACCGCCACCACCGCGCCCTCCCGCACCCCGCGAACCTGGGCGGCCACGCGTTCGACCTCCGTGGGGAACACGTTGCGGCCGGCCACCGTGATGAGCTCCTTGACGCGGCCGCACACCACCAGCCCGCCGTCGGTGAGATAGCCCAGATCGCCGGTGCGGAACCAGCTCTCGGGGTCGTGTGGTTCGGCGCCCAGGTAGCCCGACATCATCGAGGTGCCGCGGATCTCGATCTCGCCCACGTCGCGCCCGGGCACCTGCGTCGCCGCGTGCTCCGGGGGTACCAGGCGGAGCTCCATGCCGTCGACCGGTTCGCCCAGCACGGCATGCTTGTGCACCGTATCCGTTGCCGGGTAGTGGATCTCATCGATGCGTAGTCCGGTGCCCGGCCGCGGTGCGGTGACCGCACACGTGGATTCGGCCAGTCCGTAAGAGGGTGCGGCGGCGTGCGGATCCAGCCCGAACCGGCCCATCTCGGTGAGGAAGGTGGCAAAGCCGTCGCAGTCGATCGGTTCGCCGCCGTTGAGGGCGAACCGCAACGCACCGAGGTCGACATCGGACACCCGCCGGGCGTACCTGCCCAGCACGTTGTAGGCGAAGTTGGGTGCCGCCGTCATGGTCGCGCGGCTCTCGGAGAGCCAGTGCAGCCACCGGAACGGGGAAGCGGAGAACGCCGCGGTGGGCGCCAGCCACTGCTCGGCGCCCGACAGCGCCCCGGACAACAGGAAGGACAGTCCCATGTCGTGGTAGAGCGGCAGCCAGGTGCAGCCGACGTCGGTGCCGCCGTCGACGCGCGTGTGCCTCAGCAGGGCGGTGACGTTGTGGTGCACGGCGTCCGGGCTCAGCAGCGCGGTCCGGGGCGAACCGGTCGAACCCGCGGTGCCCTGCAGCACGGCCGGGGCGCCGGTGCCCGGAGCCGGCAGCGGCGAGTCGCGGCCCGGCTGGGCGACGGCCCGCACGTCGTGGACCGTCGGGCTGGATCCCGGAAAAGTATTGTCCTGCAATGGTTTCAGGGTCGGACCGTGCGTGAACACGGTGCCGACGCCGATCTCGGCGAACCGGGTCAGGGTGCTGCGGGCCCAGTGGTCCACGTCCGCCCCGCGCACCGGCCCGGGCAGGATCGACAGCGACCGGTCGGCGAACCAGGTGCCGAAGATCGCGGCGACGAATTCCACCGTCGGCTCGCCCACGAGACCGATGGCTCCCGCGTGATCGTCGACGATGCGGGCGGCGACGGACTGGGCCCGCGCGTGCACCTCGGCCCAGGGGTGCCGGATCCAGTCACCGCTGTCACGGTCGAGTACCACCAGATCGCGGCTGGATGTGGTCAGCGTGCGCGACAGCGCGGTCGCGAGCGCGTTCACGCGGTATCCGGGACCTTCGCCAGGATCGCGTTCTCCAGGTCGCCGACGGTGTTGCAGCTCAACAGATCCTCTTCGGACAGTGCGACGCCGAGCTTGTCCTCGATGGCGACCATGCCGACGGCGAACGCGACGGAGTCCAGGCCCACCTCGTCGATCAGGTGCGAGTCCCGGGTCACGCGGCTCACGTCGACGTTGAGATCGTCGCGGAGGATCTCTTCGAGGGCGGCGCTCACGGTGCTCGCGGGCACAGATGATGTGGTCTCCATGGCCAGGCACGGTACACCCGGTAGTAAGCCTAGGCTAGGCTTACCCCGTCGCGAAGGGCCGGCCCGGCCTGGTCCCGCCGTAGCGTTCGTCGCCATCCAGGGCCACCATCGCCGGCACCGTTTCGCAGGTGACCAGCCCCTGTTCGGCGGTCAGTTCGTCGACGATCGAAAAGCTGCGTTCGATCGCGTCCGGAGTGTCGATCAACACCGTGGTCACCGGGACACGGCGCCCGAGGGCGAACATCCGATCACCGTGCGGATCTCCCGGCCCCGTGTAACCCCAGATACCGCGCTGCACCGTCGCGCCGCTGGCGTACCGGCCCTCGCGCAGCTGCTGCACCAGCGCCCGGTGGATCGGCCGGCCACGGTGACGGGCGTCCTCGTCGGTGAACACCGTCAGCTTCTGGAACAGGTGCAGTCCGTCGCCGTCCATGGCGGGCAGCGCCGGGGGTGGAGCCAGCAGCTGCCCGGCCCGCTTGCAGATGGTCGCCCGTTCGGCGGTGACCCGCAGCCCGTCCAGCGCCGCGACGGCAGCCGCGGCCTGCTCGGCGGTCCCGATCCCGAGCACCAGGACCGGGACATCGGAATTGCGACTGAAGAACGTCGCGCGGCGCCGCTGGCCGTCGGCCGTCCCGTCCACGCCGAGGTGGACCACCACCGCGGCGAAGCCGAGCCGGTGCAGCAGTGCCGTGATGGCCACGCCGGCGGGTGCGCCGTCGATGCGCTGCTGTCGGCCCAGGAAAACGCTCAGCCGCACCGCGCCGTCCGCGGCGGGCTGGAGCCGGGCGCGCTCGAGGGTCACCAGACCGCGATGGATCAGCCCCACGGCGTCGTCGGCCAGCGCGCTGATCCGCTCGGCGGTATCGGTGGCGATCAGCGTGATCGGCAGGTTCTCCGACAGGCTCAGCGACTCGTCGGTGCGCACGATGCGATGGGGGCCGAAGCTCGCGATCCCGCGCAGCGCGATGCTGGTGGCCACGCCGCGGGTCGCGTAGAGGTCCAGCAGCGCGTCGGCCAGGAAGACCCTGCCGACCCGTTCCCGCTCGGCGAAGTAGGCGCTCAGCTTGAGGATGTCGGTCATGTCAGCCCCGCTACCCAGATTCCCAGGCCCGCGGCGGCCACCCCGAGCACGACGCTGACGACGATGTTCGCGGCGGCCGGGACGAACTGGCGTTCCTCGGCCAGGCGCTGGGTCTCGAACATCCACGTGGAAAACGTGGTGTAGGCGCCGACGAACGCGGTGCCGGCCAGCAGCGCGGCGGTGTGCCCGAGCGTCAGCGCACTCAGGAAGCCCAACAGCACCGCACCGGACAGGTTCACCGCCAGGGTTCCGAAGGGGAAGGGCCGCACGACGCGGCTGGCCACCGCTCGATCGACGACGAATCGGGTGACCGCGCCGATGCCCCCGATGACGAACACCGCACCCCACACCAGGACGCTCATGCGCGCACCCGGGCCCGGCGCACCAGCCCCGTCGCGAGGTGCACGGCGGCCAGCCCGGCGACCAGGCTGACGACCGTGTAGGCCGCCGCCAGACCGTAGTGGCCGTGCTCGAGCATGCGGACCGTCTCGACCTGCATGGTCGAGAAGGTGGTCAGACCACCGCAGAACCCGGTGCCCAGCAATGGTCGGCGATAACTGGACTGCGGCAGCCGCTCGAGCAGGCGGGTGCTGACGTAGCCCAACACGAAGGCGCCGACGATGTTGACCACGAACGTCGGCCACGGCCAGTGGGCGGGGTTCGGCACCGTCAGCGTCGCCAGTGCCGCGCGCGCCGCGGTACCGATCGCGCCGCCGACGAAGATCGCCGCCAGTTCCCGATTGTCGTGACCGAACACGCTGGAAATTATGAACGTTCAACCTGTCGACCGGACAGCGACACCGCGGGAGAGCAGA
>WBZP01003571.1_pt1 | contig 10277 bp, 7 predicted proteins | sample 5204301 | NCBI WGS metagenome assembly WBZP01 (sample SAMN12412401, study PRJNA552823) | activated sludge metagenome | isolation source: activated sludge from nitrification reactor of wastewater treatment plant... | place: USA: Pennsylvania | collected 2017 | reverse complement strand
GATTAGCTCCCAAAACCGGTCGCCACAGTACTTGTAGTAGCTCAAGTCGGGGTCTTCGCGGTTTTCCTTAAAGGGATTCGCATCAGCGCCATACATACAGCCGTTGACCGCCTGGATAGGCCTGGTCTCGCCTTCACTTTTCAGGCGCATTTTGATGAGCTTGAAGTTGCGAGCCATCGCTTTGACCTGATCATTGTTTCCCCAGGCGATGCCCGATTTGATGCCCACAATGTAATAAACAGCGTCTCTTTCAAAGAGGAGGTCAACGCTGGGATAAGTCTTGGTCGGCGCTTTCACTCCGCCAAAAACCTGCCCACAAATATGAATAGCGAAGTTTTCGAGAAGGTTGCCGAAGATTGCCTCCTCTTGCGAAAACAGGAATGCGTCTAAGGCGTACTTGACAAAATCCCCCGCTGTCCTGATATCTTTGGCTCTAAGAAGATACGGGTTCTTACGACGCAAGAGCGCGCCGCTACCCCTTACAAGTGACAACGCTCGCAAGCTCTTGATGCGCTTCTCATAGAAAGGCCCTATGACCTCTCGGTTTATGAATTCATGCAATAAGTCGTAATCAAGTTCGGCCATAGTTAGCTACGACTCGAGTCATCAATTAAATTAAACAGGCTGCGCTGGCCGTACGCCGGCATTTTCTTGCAAGTCTCTTCAACATTGGAGACGCTCAGATGATAATACTCTTCCATTAACTCGATGCCGACGGAATTGCGCTTCAGCGTTGAAGCGACGACACAGGTTGTCCCTTGTCCCATAAACGGATCGAGAACCACGTCTCCCTCTTGGGTAAAGAGCTTTATAAACCAAGCTGGCAAATCAAAAGGGAATACGGCACTATGGTTCTTATTGCCCGTCTCCGTGGCCATGTGCAACACATTGCTCGGATAGGCCATATCCCGCCCTACCCATTTGGAAACGTTCTTGCCAAACCCGCTGCCCACTCTTGAATTGTCGCGGCGCTTATCGGTCTCGCTCAAATTGCGCAAGCGGGACTCAGCCCATTTGCCCATCGGAACCATGACGGCTTCCTGATACATTGCAAAGTGGCGCTGCTTATTGAATTGCAGCAACCGCTCCCAATTATCACGAAAGCGATTCGGCCACTTTCCGGGGTGGGAGTTCTTTTTGTGCCAGATGAATTCTTCCGTCCACAGCCAATCAAGCTCGCGCAGTCGCATAATCAGTTGAAGGACGTAGGTGTGGCGCTCTCCTTCAACAACCTTCTCCTTGATGTTGAGGATAAAGGTTCCTGTCGGCTTGAGTACGCGCAACAGTTCTATGGCGATGGGTGTGAACCACTCGACGTAGCGGTCAGGATGTATTCCGCCGTAGGTACTCTTTCGTTGGTCAGCATAAGGCGGCGACGTAATGATCAAATCAACGCTTTCCGCAGGCAGCTCCTTTAGCACTTCTGCGCAGTCGCCTAACCAAAGAGTTGACGTAAACTCTCCACCCATGATCTCCGATTTCATACTCGCGATTATACGGTCGCCAGCCGTGGAAACCTAGTAACCGCTTCTTTTCTGCTATAATCCCCCTGTGAGACTCCAATTTGACCGCCGCCGTATCCTCCGCTTCGTCCTCATCAACGCCGCCTTCATCGCCTTCCTGAGCCTATGGAACGGCCAACTCCATCGCGAGAGCGTGCAACTGGCCGTGGCCAAGAGCCAGCAGTTGATTGACATGCCCGTCGAGCTGGCCGGCTACCCGGCCGGCTACGCGCTGGACACGGACGCCGCCCGCGACATGGCCCTGGCCGACACCGACTTCGCCGCCGCGCTGGCCGGGCGGGAGACGGAGTTTCTATCGGCCGTGCGCCTCAGCAGCGGCGAGGCGCGCTACTGGCAGGATCAGGGCTGCCAGGGCCTCAACTGCGCTTACCTGATGTTCTACAACTACAGCGACGGCGGCACCATCGAAGCCGTGGTCAACCTCGATAGCGAACAGGTCGTGGCCCAATGGGCCAACGCGGAGGCCCGCCCCGGCGGCTCCAGCGAGGTGCTGCCCAAGGCGATGCGGATCGCCGCCGCCGATGCCCAGGTGCGCGCCATTCTGGGCGACGACCTGGGGGCAATGGAACCGGCCATGATCCCCATGTCCGGCTGGCTGGCCGACGACGCCTGCCGCGAGGAGTGGTGCGTAGACCTCACCTTCCACGACCCGGCGGGCACGGGGCGCGTCTACCACGTCTTCATCAATCTGGAACAGGAGATCGTCGCCCGCACCTTCTACACACGCGCCCGCGCCGACCGCAGCACCGAGAAGCCAGCCGCCCAACGCGACGCCTTCACCGACGGCTGCCACACCGCCCACGACTGGAGCGTCTGCTGGCAGATGACGGCCAACGACGGCATCAACTTCACCGACGCCACCTACAATGGTCAGACCATCTTCAGCAGCGCCAAGATCGGCCAGATCGAGGCCTGGTATCCCAGTTGGCCGGGCGGCTACCGCGATGAGATCGGCTTTGCCGCCACCGTGCCCCCCTTTGGCGATACGCTCATCAACGACCTGGGCGACGGCTTCGAGGTGCGGCAGATCTTCACCGAGTTCACCCGCTGGCCCAACTGCATCTGCTGCTACCGCTACGAAGAGATCATGCGCTTCTACGCCGACGGCCGCTTCCAGCCGTCCTTCGTCTCCCACGGCCCCGGCTGCGACGACCTGTCCGTCTATCGCCCCTTCTGGCGCATTGACGTGGATCTGAACGGCGGCGCCGGCGACCAGGTGTGGCTGTTCGAGTCCCCGCAGTGGACGGAGCAGACGGTAGAGTTCGAGACGCACCCCGTCGTGGAAGACCTCTCGCCCGAGGGGCACAAACTGGCCATCTTCGACGGCGACCTGCACTACCGCTGGACCATGGAGCGCACCGACCCGTTGGGGTTGGACGAGGCCTACTTCTTCCTGCTGAAGAAAAACCCGCTGGAAGGGGACGAGCCGATCGTCACCGGTCCCGGCGACACGTTCATCCCGCCGCGGCAGTGGATCAACGACGAACCGCTGTCGGGCCAGGACGTGGTGCTGTGGTGGGTTCCGCTGCTCTATACCAAGAAGGGCGGCCCGTGGTGGTGTATGCCCGACCCAGAGCCGGACTTCTCCCCCTGCGAAGCCATTCTCCACGCCGAACTGGCCGGCGAACTGCGTCAGCCGACGGCCGAAGAGCTGGCCATCCTGGAGGCGGCGGTGACACCGACGAGCGAGGCGGCATCGGCCACGGCCGCGCCGACGCCCACGCCGCGCCCCATCGAGGGCAGCGATCCCGACACGATCATCCTCAACGCCGGCTGCGGCGCGTGCCACAAGATCGGGCCTATTGGCGAGGCGCACAAGGTCGGGCCGGACCTGACCGCCATCGGCCTGACCGCCGGCGGGCGCGTGCCGGGCATGACGGCGGCCGAGTACATTCGTCAATCCATCCTGGAGCCGAACGCCTACCTGGCCCCGGCCTGCCCCAACGGGCCGTGCCTGCCCAACATCATGCCGCGCGACTACGACATGCGCTTGAGCAACGCGCAGCAGAACACGCTAGTGGCCTTTTTGCTGGAACAACAGGGGGAGGAGCCGACGCCGCCGGCCGTGGGCGCGGGCGCGACGACCGTCCCCGCCGCCACCCCACTGCCCAAGCCGGCCGCCGCGGCCAAAGTCGTCCCGCCTTCCACACGCATTTCGTCGCTGACCGTGGTGCAGATAGCCCTGGCCGTCGTCGTCCTGCTCGTCAGCGGCTACGCTATCTTCCGCGACCGCGGCCGTACCTGACGGCTTGAGATGCAAGTATGGCGAGAAAACGAGTCAAGCCGGGAGACATCTTCGCAATTCCATTGGGCGACGACATGATCGCCGCAGGAATTGCGCTGCACATCTCAAAGTATTTCAAGAATGGGATGCTAACCGGCTACTTCACCGAATGCTTCCCGTCGATCGAGGCGATCGATATCGCTGACCTTCGCCCTGAATTTGCGTTCACACCCAATTACACGAGCAAGGTGATGGTAGGATGCGGCGACTGGCCCCTTGTGGGCCATAGTGATGCCCTGCTGGCGCAATCTGAAATACCGATACTTGTTACTGTGACGACCCTGCTCTACAAGGATGAGGTTGTCGATCAGCTCGATTCAATCGAGAAGACACGGAGCTACACCGTACTGGAAGGTCAAGGCAAAGGGTACGTCGAGAACCGATTGCGGGATTACTTTGACAGCCGCCGGCCTACGTCACAACCCGGGTAACTTATCCGCCACAGCGTTTGGAGATTGACAAAATAATCAGCACATACACTGCCAGCCTCTCGCGGCGGGTTGAAGCGGGTTGAAGAACCCGCCGCTAGCGCAGAAGTGCGTTCTCGGAGATTAACAATTAAATCGGCATATCGCGCTAACTGGCCGCAGCGGATTGAAATCCGCCGCTAGCGCGGAAGTGCGATGAATCGCACTGAAGAAGCACGCCTCCCTCTGGAAGTGCGTTTGAACGCACTTCCATGCTAGCGGCGGGTTCTTCAACCCGCTGCAGAAGCCAGCGGCTGATATGTCGATTATTTTGTTAAACTCCTAAAACGCACTTTCAGAGGGCGGCGCGCTTCTTTAGTGCGATTCATCGCACTTTCGATCTAGCGGCGGATTTTTGCACGTTAACAAATTAATCACGTGTCGCACCGCAGCGGATTGAAATCCGCTACTGATACACCAAACCGGTTTCTCGGAGAGCCGGCAACCGACTTCAGTCGGTTTTGTGTAGCAGCAGGGGGATTCATCCCCCAACGTGACACGTGATTAATTCGTTAACGCGCAACAATCCACCGCTGCCAGTTAGCGCGTTGTGCCGATTTAATTGTTAATCTCCTAGAATCTGTGTAATCTGCGGTTAGCCCTCTTAGCGGTACTTCTCCCGCAACGCCCGCTCCATCTGCCGGTCGGCATCCTTGCGGGCGATGTCGGCGCGCTTGTCGAACTTGCGCTTGCCCCTTGCCAGGGCTACCTCGACCTTGGCCCGCCCCCCCTTCAAGTAGAGCCGCGTCGGCACGACGGTCAGCCCCTTCTGGGCCAGGTTGGTCAGGATGCGGTTGATCTCCCGGCGGTGCAGCAGCAGCTTGCGCGGCCGTGTCGGCTCGTGATTGTCGCGGTTGCCATGCTCGTAGGGCGAGATGTTGGCCTCCATCAGCCATAGCTCGTCCCCCTTGGCCTGCACGAAGCTGCGTTGCAGGCTGATGTGGTGGGCGCGAATGGACTTGATCTCCGTGCCCGTCAGCGCCAGCCCGGCCTCGAAGCGCTCCATCAGCTCGAAGTCGAAGTTAGCCCGCTTGTTGTTGTAGATGACTTTGACGTTCTCGTTCGTATTCATAGCGCGGACTATTGCCCATTCAAAATATACTCAATCGCCCGCATCAACTGTCCATCCTCCGGCCCGCCCAGGTCTTCGGGCGTCTCCACTTCGATGTCGGGCGTGATGCCCTCGTCCTGGATGGTGTGGTTGTCGGGCGTGTACCAACGGGCGACGGTGACGCGCAGCTCGCCGCCGTCGGCCAGGGTGTGGATCTGCTGCACCGACCCCTTGCCGAACGTCGTCTCGCCCACCAGCACGGCCCGACCGCGATCCTGAATGGCCCCGGCGACGATCTCCGACGCGCTGGCGCTGCCGGCGTTGACCAGGACGACCAGCGGAATCTCCTCGGCCGCGTCGCCGTCGTCGGTGGTGAACGTCTGATCCAGCCCGCGGATGTTGCGCTCGAACAGGGCCACGCCGGCCGGCAGGAAGGCGTCGGCCACGGCCACCGACTGGTCGAGGTAGCCGCCAGGGTTGTCGCGCAGATCAAGGATCAGCCCGACCGGCTGCTGCGGCAGAAGGGCGGCCAGCGCCTCCAGCAGCTTCTCCTCGGCCGTCGCGCCAAATTCGGTCAAGTGAATGTAGCCGATGGCCGCGCCGCCGGTCATCTCCACCGGCAGCATCTCGTATTCGACAACGGCCACCTCGAAGCGCGCGCGCACGATGCTGAACGCCAGCGGCTCCGGCTCCCCTTCGCGCATGATCTTCAGGTTGACCGTCGTCCCCGCCGGGCCGCGCACCATCAGGATGACCTCATCGAAGTCAATCTCCAGCACCGACTGGCCATCCACCTCGATGAGCACGTCGCCGGCCTGTAGCCCGGCCAGGTCGGCCGGCTGGCCGTCAATCGGACGCACGATCTCGAACAGCCCTTCGTCGTTCTCCTGCACCATTGCCCCGATGCCCTCGACCGCGCCCTCCATGTCCTGGCGTGTGCGCTCGGCCACTTCGGGCGAGACGTAGCGGGTGTAGTCGTCGCCCAACGCCTCCAGCGAGCCGGCGATGGCCGACTCCATCAGTTCATCGGTCGGCGGCAACGAGCCATCGTACTGGTCGGCGACGATGTTCCACGCCTCGTAGAAAGCCGCGAAGTCGGCTTCGGTCAGCGGCGAGTCGCCGCCGATGATGACTTCGGCCGTCGGCGACGCGGTGGGCGGCAGTTCCGTGGGCATCTCGGTTGGCGCGGGGGTGGCCGTCGGCGCGTCGGTTGGCGCGGCCGTGGCCGTCGCCGGCGGCGGCTCAGTCGGCGCGGTCGTGGCCGCCGGGGAGGGCGTAGGCGGCAGGGCAGTCGCCGTCTCCGCCTGGGCCAGCGCCGGTTCCGCGCCGGGTGGCGTGGCGGTCACAGCGCGGCCAACCAGAAAACCGACGACGGCCATCGCCAGCCCGAACAACAGACCGATCAGGGCCAGCGTCAAAAGGCCAGGCGAGCGTCGCCCGGCGCTGGAAGGTTCAGGGGTAGGAGTGTTATAGGACATAGTTGTATGGGCTAGGGGACAGGGACCAGGGATAGTTCGCCCAAATACTGGGCGGCGCGCTCCAGTACGGGGTCGCGGCCGTTGTCAATGTCGTCCTGCGTCACCTCGACCAGGATGTCGGGGGGAATGCCTTCGCCGTCGAGTTGCAAGCGGTTGGGCGTCAGCCAGCGGGCCGAGGTCACGTGCACCGATGAGCCGTCGCTCAGGTCGAAGACCAGTTGCACCGACCCCTTGCCAAAGGTCGGGCTGTTGCCGATCAGCGTCGCCCGCTCGCGGTCGCGCAAGGCCCCGGCGACGATCTCCGAGGCGCTGGCCGTGCCGCTGTCAATGAGAACCACGAGCGGCTGATCGGGGGCCAGCGTCTCGTCGGTGGCATTGAAGACGCGCTCCCCCTCCTGCTGGCTGTCCAGATAGAGGACGGGGCCGTTGTTGAGGAAGTGGTCGGCCACGTCCACGGCCGCGTCGCGCAGGCCGCCGCCGTTCTGCCGCAGGTCGAGGACGAAGCGCGTCGCCCCCTGGCCCAACAACTCTTGCAGCGCTGCGCCGACTTCGTTGCCGCTCTCGCCGCTGAAGCGCGACAGGGAGATGTAGCCGATGGTCGGGTCGGCTTCCAGCAGGCGGAAAGTGACCGACGGCAGCAGGATGTCGGCGCGGACGACGGCGATGTCCACCGCCTCCGTCGCGTCGGGGTGGCGCACGGTCAGCGTGACGCTAGTGCCCTTCTCCCCCTTCACCAACTCGACAATCTCCGGCACGGTCAGGGCGTCGCTGATCGCCTGGCCATCCACAGCCAGCAGCACGTCGCCGGCCAGGATGCCCGCCGCCTCGGCCGGGTTGCCGGGGATCGGCTCCAGCAGCACTTCGCCCGTCTCTTCCGAGCGGGTGATGTAGGCACCGATGCCGCCGAAGGAGCCTTGCAGCCGCTCGCGCTCCACTTCGCGCGCCGCCGGCTCGATGAAGACGGTGTAGGGATCGCCCAACGTGGCCAGCGAACCGCGAATCGCGCCATAGGTGACCTGCCGCGAATCGGGCAGCGTGCCCAGGAAGTTGCCCTCGACCAACGCCCAGGCCTCTTGAAACAGAGCCAGGTCATCCTGTTGGGCGCGGACCAGCGACGACTCGCGCCCGTTGACCAGCCCGCGCGTCAGATAGCCGGCGGCGAAGGCGCTACCGGCCAGAATGACCAGCATGAAAACAGTGAGACCACTGCGGAGACGATCGCTCATAGTTTGATTACGCGACTTGCGGGGCGCGGATGATAGCGATTTTAACACAGGTGTTCGGCGCGGCAATCGGCGCTATAATCCCCGGTGGTGGCTGTTAGCAAGAGTTAATGCGAACGGCCGCCGCCAAGCTGCCGGACGACCGCGCAAAACGCCGCTTGCCCCGCGTCCCCGGCTGCTGAGTCTAGCGCGTTGGTGGAGCATCGTCCCCGGCGCAAGTAGCGAACGTAAAATGAGAACACCCGGCGCGCTGCGTTCGGTCGTGTTGGTTTTGGCGCTGTGTGGGCTATGCCTGCTGGCGCCGGCCACGGCCCGCAGCCAAGACGAACCCGACCTGCAAGCTCAGGCCCAAGCCCTGCTGCAGGCCATGACCGTCCCTGAAAGGATCGGCCAGTTATTCCTGGTCACTTTTCAGGGCGATCGCGCGCCGGCCGATAGCGCTATCGCTGAACTCATCCTCGATTACCACGTTGGCGGCGTGGCCCTGCTGTCGGAAAACGACAATCTGACCGGCTATGGCGACCCGACCCAGACCCCGGCCCAGGTGCGCCAGTTGACCGACAATCTGCAACGCCTGGCGCTGCTGGGTGTCAGCGAGGAGCCGAACCCCGAAGTGAACGGCCAGGCCCCGCCCACCGCCGAGCCGCAGCCGCCCAACGTGCCCCTGCCCCTGCTGCTGGCCACCAGCCACGCCGGCGATAGTCTGCCTATGGACAACGTCCTGGCCGGCTACACCGCCGTACCCAACAACATGGCCCTGGGCGCGACGTGGGAGCCGGCTTACGCCCAGCGCGTGGGCGAGATCGTCGGCCGCGAGTTGACCGCCACGGGCATCAACCTGCTGCTCGGCCCCTCGCTCGACGTACTGGAGCGCCCGTCTCCGCTCAGCGCCGGCGACCTGGGCACCAACGTCTTCGGTGGCGACCCGTACTGGACGGGCCAGATGGGCAGCGCCTACGTGACCGGCGTCCACGAAGGCAGCATCGGCCGCCTGGCCGTGGCCGCGCGCAGCTTCCCCGGCAAGGGCAGCAGCGATCGGTCGGTAGACGAGGAAGTGCCCACCGTGCGGCGCTCGCTAGAGCAGTTGAAGCAGATCGAGTTGGCCCCCTTCTTCGCCGTGACGCGCCAGACGCCGGGCGAAGTGGCAACGGTAGACGCGCTGTTGACCACCCACATTCGTTACCAGGGCTTCCAGGGCAACATCCGCGCCACCACCGCGCCGGTCAGCCTTGACCCGCAGGCGCTCAACTCCCTCATGGCCCTGGCGGAGTTTGCCCCGTGGCGGCAGGGTGGTGGGGTCATCGTCTCCGACCGGCTGGGGGCGCGCAGCGTGCAGCGCTTCTACGACGACACCCAGCGCGAATTCCCCCACCGGCAGGTGGCCAAGGACGCCCTGCTGGCCGGCAACGATCTGCTGTTCGTGGCCGACTTTGCCTTGACCGCGGGCGACGAGGCGGCCCAACTGGCCAATGTCAAGGACACAATCACCTGGTTTGCCGAGCGGTATGAAACTGACCCGACTTTCCGCCAGCGTGTGGACGAGGCTGTAGGGCGCATCTTGCAGTTGAAACTGCGGCTCTACGACGGCGACTTTTCGGAGGCCAACGTCATCGGCGAGGCAGCCGAAGCGCCCCCCTTCCAACCGACGGGCAACGCCGCCTTCTTCGACATCGCTGAGGCGGCCATTACCCTGCTGGCTCCCAGCGCCGACGAACTCAGCGCCCGTCTGGCCAACCCGCCCACGTTGGGCGACCGGCTGGTCATCTTCACGGACTTACAGACTGTGCCGCCCTGCTCGACCTGCGAACCACAACCCCTGCTCTCGCCCACGGCCCTCCAGGAGCGCATCCTGGCCCTCTATGGCCCCACCGGCAGCGGCCAGGTTCAGCCGGACAACATCAGCAGCTTCACCTTTGCCGACCTGAATGAGTATCTCGACGCCGGCGCGGAGCCAATCCCCCTGCCAACAACGTCCATCAGTCCGACGCTGAGCGCCCAAAGCGCCACGGCCGAGGCCGCCGGCACGCCCGTGCCTACGGCGACCCTCCCGGCCGACTACCGCGTGCAGGAGGCGCTGCGCGAGGCTGACTGGCTGGTCTTCGCCCTGCTCAATGCCGGGCAGAACGGCGGCGGAGCCGACTCGCAGGCCCTCAGCCGCTTCCTGGCCCAGCGGCCCGACCTGGCCAGCCAGAGCGAGGTCGTCGTCCTGGCCTTCGACGCGCCCTACTTCCTGGACAGCACCGAGATCAGC
>WBZP01001370.1_pt2 | contig 10277 bp, 9 predicted proteins | sample 5204301 | NCBI WGS metagenome assembly WBZP01 (sample SAMN12412401, study PRJNA552823) | activated sludge metagenome | isolation source: activated sludge from nitrification reactor of wastewater treatment plant... | place: USA: Pennsylvania | collected 2017 | reverse complement strand
CGCCAAAGGAATCGTCCACAGAGACCTCAAACCGGACAATGTGATGTTGGTTCCAGATGCCGAAGTTCCGGGTCGGATGCGGGTGCGGTTGCTCGACTTTGGAATTGCAAAGTTGCTTGAACCGCAAGGAGAATCGCCAACTCGACAGGCCATGACACGAGCGGACGCCGTGATCGGCACCCCGCGTTACATGTCTCCGGAGCAGTGTCGGGGATCCATCGAAATCGATGAGAAGACGGATGTCTACGCGCTGGGAGTGATGCTGTTCGAAGCACTTGTTGGACGCCCTCCGTTCGTAGCGCAGACGTATACCGAAGTCATGGCCATGCACATCTATGAGCCCACTCCGCCGCTCAGCGAACTGGTACCGGAAGTCCCGGAGGCGCTGAGCACCCTGATCATGGGAATGCTCCGCAAAAAGAAGGATGATCGCCCGATGATGGCGCAGATCACGACCGCGCTATCAGAGCCGGACATTGCGCCATCGATCAGCATGAGTTCGATCAGCCTCAGAGGCTTTGTCCTCCCGGATTCCCTCCTTGGAAAGGATACCGAGCCATCGGTCGAGGAGCACTCACAAATCAACCAGCCCCGCTCCAGGTCTTTGGATGAACTTCCGACTCGTACTGCTGGTTTCGAAAACTCTCCCAAACGGTCTTCGGAAGGACTGCGAGTAGCGTCAAACGGCGCACCCAAAGAAAGTTCTGCACGGCCCCCTCAAGTCCCAAAACAGTCATCGAGTAGTGTCATCTCCACCCTAGGAGAATCCGCCGGGCAGCATCAAAGTCCGCTCTCAACGCTCATTCAACATCGGTTCCTGATGGCGATTGTAGCCACCGTAGGACTCCTGGTATGTGGGGGTCTATATCTGTCTCTTCGACCCAGCAATCCGACCTCTGCTGGTTCCTTGCCGCCTAAACCGGTGCCTGTGGTACCATCTACTGTCCCTCCTGCCCCCTTCCCTTCCAGTCCCCTCTCCACTGTAAACGGAGCATCCACCGCCACGCAGGATGTCCCAGAGCCAGCTCCTGCCAAGGTCTCAACATCCAGACTTCAGCATTCACGAAAACGGAGCGAGATCAGGAATGGCAAAAAGAAGACTCCTAAGCGCTGAAGCGAGAAATCGACAGTTGGTGACCGGCGGTGACATCACGCGACGCTGGCTCACCGCGCTCACAACGTCCACTTCTCGATGACAAACACCAGACACAGCCGCTTCCCTCTCACCTCCCAAAGGTCGAATGAACGGCAGCTTTTCGACGAAACATTTGGATCAGACAGTGTCCCACCTACTTCCCACTAGGCTCATGGGAATCAGCTTTTCGACGAGAAATCAATCGAATTCCTTGGTCGGAATAATGTCGCCACGCTGCGAGTTGTGGAGACTGGGCGGAATGTGGGAGAGATTCAGACCAGTACCAGCAAGTCGATGCGCAGGGCGTTGCGCTCGACAGAGACTGCGATCTGTCAGGGCGACTCGGCGAGTAGCTTGTCTACCAGCAGAGCCTGTTGGGTAGCACCAATGCGGAGGAAGCCCTGGTGGGCAAGCTTCGCATGCGATTGCCGTTGTGGATCGCTGTGTGGCCAGCTTTCCGCGAGAACTCGGTGGGCAAGGCTTTCATCGTAGGGCATTCGACATCGCTGAGCCCGACTGAGACCCAGTTTCCACAGCAAACGCGCCCTATCCATCTGACCATTTGCCGCTGCAAGTTGACCTTTATAAATCAACATTCTTGGCCGCCCAAGTAGAAAGATACCAGCATATTTGCGTAGTTCGGCGCTCGCCTGAAGCAGCCTATCAAGCATATCAGCACGCTCCTCAGGATGGGTACTGTTAGCCCAGAGCGACAAATAGACTTCAACCAGCGTGGCGTACCCTTCTAGAAAGGAATGCTCTGTCGGCGAAACTTGCTTCTTGAATGAAAGTGCCTGGTCAGCCCATTGTCTGGCTTCCCGAAGATCATTTTTCTGTAACGCTATCGATGCCATACAACTACAGATCAATTTCAGGCACTGCAAGTCTTGGGATTTTTTGACGAACTTCTCAGCTTCTCGCAGTTCTGCCTCCGCAGCCACCGCCAGTCCCTGACGCAACAGCCCGAGCGCCTTCGCCGCATGACTCCAGCCCAAGTGTTGAATGTTACCATGGGTCGTGACCCGAGAAATCAACGACCCGCAGTGGGCGACCATTTTCTTATAATTACCGCGATAGTATTCAACCGCAATTGATTGTATTTCGCAGAAAAATGATACATTGTTTACTACGGGACCATTTGCAGTCTCTTTGAGCACATAAAAACACCCAAGCGCATCATCCCAATTACATGCAGAAATCGTCAACAGGCCACTGACAAGCGTACTTGCATTTTCGGAAGCCACGCCGCCAGCATGCAAATCAACACCCAATTGAAAATAGTAAGCCGAAAGGCGCTTCGCCGGAGCCAAACTGACTATGTATGAATTATAGAATGAATAGTATGCCGATTTCTCTACCAAATTGAATTTTTCGGAAACTCTCAGTCCCAATAGGCTAACGTAATAGGCACTGTGACCAGCCCCCATCGACAACAGCGGACTCAAGCTCGTCATCGCCAGTTCCGTGACCTCGTTCGCTGTTTGTTGCGCCCGCTCGACATCGGTGATCTGCGCAAAGACAGCTACCAGCAACTCTGCGATGTGCCGTTCCATCGGTTCGATACAGTCGGGAGTGATGGCCAATGGCTCGGCGGGAATCGGGAATCCCAACAGCCGCCAGGCTTCTCGAAATCGCGCCAGACAGTCAGACAGCCGACCGAGCCCAAGCAGGGCAACTCCGGCCAACCGCTGGGTTCGCGCCACCAGCAGCGAATCGAATTCATGCTCGGCAGCACTGGCCAAAGACCGCTCGAAGTGAGACAAGGCCTCCTGAATCGCACCTTCTCGTAATGCCATCTCACCCGCTTGCAGCGCGTAGGGCATTGCTTTCTCGACGACACCTGCTTCACCGTAGTGGTACGCAAGCACCGTCGGATCGCGTTCGTTTTCGGAGTAGACTTGCTCGATCTGTTCGGCTGTCTGGAGATGCAGAGCCCGCCTCTGCTCGACCGAAAGCTCTTCAAGCAAGCGTTCACGGAGCTTGTCATGGGTGAAGCGCCAATGCTCCTCTGCGGCTTCAAGAACCGCCACACTGGCACAGGCCTCCAGCCAGGGATCAATTCGCGGCTCCACCCTACGCAGCACTGCAAGATCGAGCTGGCGACCGGCCACAGCAGCCAGTCGCAGCAGCGGTCGCGCACTTACCGGAACCCGGTTGAGCCGACGTTCGACCACCGCTCTGATTCCTCCGGCGAATACCTTTCTGGGGAGATTGCCACCACCAATCTGGCTCAGCATTCCCCGCTCTTCCGCGAGCGTGCGCAAGACCTCCACGATGAAGTAAACGTTCCGCCGCGCGCCGTACAACGCCGCTCTCACAAGGAGGCGGCATGGCGGCACAGCAGGCGACAGCGGCGGCAGCGTACGTGCGGGTGGCGACGGGTAGCGCGAGGAAGCGGGAAGGGAGCATCTGCATACAGCGACAAGCGATTGCGCGATATGCGACGCTCCATTCACTGGGGATTGCGCGATGGTTTTCGGATCACGACTGCATCGCAGATATCGAACATCGGCAGGGGTTGCACGATGCGATGCAACTCATCGCGAAGGGCCACGCGCAGATCTTGATCGTGGCGGATCTGTCGCGCATCACGCGGTCACACAGCGACTTCTTGCAGTTCATCGACCGATTCCGATTTCTCGTCGGGGATCTGGCTCTGATATCGGTTCGCGGCAAGCTCGACACGCGTACGGAAGAAGGTCGCGCGATGCTCGGCATGCTGCACACAATCGCAGGTCTGGATGGGGCGGATCTGCGCGAGCCTTGGAGGGCGTAACGTGACGACACCAAAGCAGATTCGCGCGGTCGGCTATGTCCGCGTCAGCACCGATGTGCAGGTCAGCGAAGGCGTCAGTCTCGACGCGCAGAAGATCCGCATCCAAGCGCATTGCACTGCGCAGGACATCAAACTGGTCGATGTCATCGTCGATGCGGGAGAGTCCGCGAAGACGCTCGAACGCCCAGGCATTCAGGCCGCGCTCAAGATGCTGACGCAGGGCAAGGCCGATGCGCTAATCGTGATGAAGCTCGATCGGTTGACGCGCAGCGTGAAGGATCTGGGCCACCTGTGCGAGTCCTATTTCAGCGACGGCAAGCCGTGGTCTCTGCTGTCGGTCAGCGATTCGATCGATACGCGCTCGGCCAGCGGCAAGCTGATCCTGAACGTCCTGACTTCGGTCGCGCAGTGGGAACGCGAAGCAATCAGCGACCGCACCAAAGAAGCGATGCAGCACCTGAAGGCCAAGGGAGTGCTTCTGGGCGCTGCGCCGTACGGCTGGAAGTATGCCGAAGCGCTGGACGTCGCCGGCCGCCGCAAGCTGGTCGAGGATCCCGCCGAGCAGGCCGGCATCAAGCGCATCTGCGAGCTGTACGAAACAGACATGTACGTCTGGCAGATCTGCGAACAGCTCGACGCCGAAAAAGTGCCCGCCCGCGGCCCGCACTGGCACCGCGCAACCGTCTATCGCGTGCTGCGCCGCGCCGGATTCGAAGACCCAGAGAACAAGCCGCGCCGATCCGAGCCGTCCCTGAAACAGCGCGATGCTCGTCGCAAGAAACAGATCGTGCGCGACAAAGAACAGGCCGCCGTGCGCGCGGCAGAGCTACGCGATGATGGCCGCAGCCTGCGGTGGATCGCAGACCGGCTGATCAAAGAAGGCTTCTTCCCGCCCCGCGGCGAGGTGTGGCACGCAGCGTCGATTCTGGATTTGCTGCGGGCACACGGGCCGAAGAAGACGGCGGCGTGATCGGCGCACGACCACGCGCGCGCGATTGAGCAGCAAGCGTCTGCATCGCGCGGCGGATTGAGAGCATAGGATCTCAATGCCGCCCACGATGGGCAGCGATCCCCGGCGCGGGGTTCGCGAAAATTAGATCGATTTGTGACGAGGATCCTGAACCAAATCGCGGACTTGCCGATCGGCCTTGCAAAAATTCGTGATGGCTATTGTGATGATCAACGGTGGCCCCACCGTTTTGCGCGATGTGCCCGACGTTCCTCCGACGGAACAATCGTTCGGACTGTCGCTATTGCAGCGGCAAGTGCCGCATGCGTGCGCTGCGCCAGCGTCGAGGTCTGCACCCCGGATCGCGTCCGCGTGGCCGTCCCACGCAGAATCCGCTGCCGCGAAATTTGAGTCGGACGGCGCTACGAAGGCTCGCGTATCGCCATCGCTCGCGCGCCGACCGCGCCGCGCTGGACAACGCCGACTGGAAGCGACGCTATGCTGCGCAGGGGCGCAAGCTGGAGGCGGCGCTGGCCCGCATCGCAGAGCTAGAGCGCCTGCTGGCCGAGGCGCGCGGCGAAGGGGCAAAGCCGGGTGCAGCCCCCAATAAGCCCAGCAAGCCAAGCGGCGCGCCAGCGAGCACGTCTGGCGGTGCGGCAGGTGGCACACGGCCAGAGCCCTCTGCGCAGCCTGGCAGCGCGACAGGAAGCACGGGAGAGCCGACGCCGCGCCCTCCTCCCGCGACACCACGACCCGGCATCATGGAGGTTCGGCGACAGCTTGCTCTGGCTGTCGCTACGAACGCCGAGATGCGACGCACCGTCGAGGAGCTGCGGCAGCAGGTGGCAATGCTGGAGCGTCGATGCACCGAGCTGAGACAGAACATCGACGCCTTGTTGCAGGGCCAGCCGCTGACCGAGACGCTGGCGACTGAACTGGAGCAGACACGACGAGCGCAGCGCGAGACCGCAGAGCAGCGCGACCGCTTGATGAAGCGACTGATCGAGCTGGGCCTGAGCGGCGACGACGCTGCCACCCGGCCAGCCACGGACTACGGCCCCGCGCGCAACGAGCTGTTCAATCAAATGCGCGTCGAGCTGGAAGTGCGCGACCGCTTTGCGCAGTGGGAGAGTTCGCATCGTCCTCGGGAAACCGATCGACGGCTGGACCCGACGCGCAGCGTGGAAGAGCAGGCCCTGATCGCGACGCTGGCCGTGCGCTGGCAGCACATCGACCACGCGCCGCAGACCTTCCGCCAGCGCCCGCGCTGGATCGTCGAAGGTGTGCTGCTCGATCCGCAGAGCGAGCAGTTCTTGATCCGGCAGTCGCGCGAGCGCGTGGCGTATCGCGAGCGGATCATGGCGACACCAGCGAACACTGTGACGTGACGAGCATTGGCGCGACAGAACGGAATTACGTCACACAACCTTCTCTGCCATTGCGTCGTCGGTAATCGTTCTGGCGACCCGCGTGTTGCACGGATCGAGGAACAGCGAACGCGCATCAACGTGACGCGTCACAGATCTGCGGCAACGCCTAGCTGTTCAGATAGGTCAGAGGCGGCTGCACCAGCGCCTCAAACAGGATGATCTGCCGCGTGTCACGTAGCATGCGCCGAAGCTGCTGTCCCTCCTTGCCCGAGACGGTGACGACGGGCTCGGGGGGCGGTGGCAAGCTGCGCAGCAGGGCTTCCTGGCGTGCATGCAGATATTCCAGGTAGGCGCGCTTCAGCGGGTCCGCGACGGCGCTGCGCATCCGTTGTGCGTCCGCATCGGGGAGCGGAGGCCACGGCGTCGGCATGAACTCCAGCGCCTGGACGCCCCGCTTCCGCGCGTACGCGTGGAGCAGTTTGCACAGCAGGATGAAGGGCCGCGGCTGGCGCTGCTTCACGACGCTGCGGATCGTCTTGCGCTCCTCGTGCGACAAGCTGGTTGGGGGTTCTGGTGGTTCAGGCTGGCTCGCAGCCAGTGCCAGCGCGACCTTCTCTTCATGCAGAAGCTGAATGATCCACTCTGGCTGCTGCACGAAGCGCAGCACCAGGCGGCTCTCCTCAGCAGACAGCGGAGGAATCATCGAGAGGAGGGCTTGATCCGTCTCGGTAGTCGCGGCCAGAAGGGACGCGGGGATCGTCGCCAACACCGATGGAGGTTGGCCCTCCTGCTGGTTCGCCATCGGCGTTGGGGGCTGCGTGGCGCTTTCCATCGCAGAGGCATTCAGCGTCTCACCGGCCAGGCGATTGACCAGCTCCTCCATGCTCTCCATAGAGTCGTCGTGCGGCGGTCCGAGGAAGTAGTACAGCGCCGGAATCCCCTGCTCAGCCGTCGGTCGCATGCGTCGCCCCTGCGCGTCGTACCAGACAAGGTGATACCAGAGACCGTCGCACAGACGCAGATCATCGGGGTACTCAAACGGCGACAGCGTGTACCACACGACCTCGCGAGACCGACTGCGATGCGGCGAAAGCCGAAGCCCATCACCCGGCACACGCGAAGGCAGGACCAGGCGATAGCCGACGGCGCCCTCGGGGGCCTGCGATGTGACTTGTTGGCGCAGATCCACTCGATGCGCCATCGATGCCGCGCCTCTCAGCTCGGCGAGCTGCTGGATCGCAGCGACGATGCGATCGACCTCGCTCGATAGAAGCTGCTCCACGTTCGCCATCGTGACGCGCTCGCGCAGGCTGCGCACTTCGGGTGTTTTGCTGCGACTGCCTGCGGCGCGCTGTGATGCGTCACGCTTCTGTTTCTGTTGCCGATACTTGGCCGAGCGACACTTCGCGCTACAGGTGGTCTGCCTCCCCTTGAGAGGCTGCGTATTGCAGACAGGACACAGCATCGCACGATCGTAGCGCGACGGTTGTGTAGGTGTGGCGGCGCATCGCGCGTCACAGAACAGGAAAGAATGGGTCGGGGACAGCGGCCCGCAGAGCGCAGGCCAGCGGGGCGAGATCTAGAACGTGACGGGCGCAGCCGGCTTCTCGAGCCGCTGCATCGCTTCTGCTTCCGAGGCACAGGGCACGAACTGCACACCACGCAGCCCCGGCACCCATGTCACCAGCTTCCACTCGACACGATGAGCACCGTTGAACTTGACGACCTCGCGAATGCAGCGCATCAGGCGTGGCGGCGTCGGTTCCTCGGGCGACTTCGCGCGTACCGTGACGACACAATCGACGGTGCGCAGCGCCAGCGGGACGTACAGCTCCATCGGGTCGGTGTGGAACCGCGCGAACCAGTCGGCCCACTGGCACAGATCCGCCTCAGAGGTGTGCCCATCCGCGATTACCCGCGACGATGGGCCAAGCGCATGCAGGTGCGGGCCTTCTTCGCGCGGTTTGTCTGGTCGCTGCCCCAGGCCGCGCGAAGATGTGGGCGTAGGTGGTTGCTTACGAACGACTTTCGGACATGAAGCTGGCATGATGCCTCCGGTTCGTCGGGGTGCTTCCACACCCAGACGAGCTACGGGGCCGACGGGTTGCCGCCCTTCGTGCCCCGGTCTTTGCAAAACCCTCGCTGCGGAGGGTGGCAGTTCCGCCTGATGTGCTGCGAGCCTCCTTGCCGCTGCGGTTGCGCGCTGTGCTGATGCGCGGGTCGAGCGGCGAAGGTCTCAATACCACTCAACTACCGGGCACATCAAGAAAACAAACGATTCTCAGTCGTTATGTTGTGACGAAGTTGAACCTTCGGTTTCTCGCTGTTATGTCCTGCCCATGGTTCGAGGACGACGAAACCCCGCTTACTACGCGCTGCCCGACCGCCTGCGCCAAGCCCGCAAGCGCAAGGGTCTGAGCATGAGCGCCGCGTCGCTGACCATCGGAGGCTCCAGCGCCGCCGCCTTCCTCATCGAGCACCGCCAAGCCCTGCCCCGCCTCGACACCATCGAGAAGTTCGCCCTATCGCTCGGCGTGTCCCCCGCCTGGCTCGCCTACGGCGAAGGCCCCGCTGACGACGTGCCGACCGAGTCCCACGCAGACACGATCGGTCAGCGCCTCGAATCAGCGAGGAAGGAACGCGGGCTCAGTCGGCAAGCCCTGGGAAATCTGTCGGGGCTGACCGGCCAGACCGTCGCGAACATCGAAGTGAAGGGGATGATTCCGAGGGTGGATACCGCTGAAATGCTGGCAAGGGTGCTGGGGGTGACGGCGGGGTGGTTGGCGTTTTCTCTGGCAGCAACAGGTCTTGCGCTACCGTCCCGCCCTTCATGCCCTACTTGACTGGAAGCGCGGCTTGGGGTTATGCCATCCAAGATTTGGAGATGATTGGATAAAAAATGGAAACAACAGCAAAAATCCCTCCTATATTATACCATTATACTTCCTCGTGCGTTCTTTTGAGCATCGTTCAGAAATCATCTATTTGGCTAAGTATCAATGAACATCTCAATGACTACAATGAAGGTGTCTTATTTATGAATGCACTGCGCAAATACCTCAAAAAGGAAGAAAAATTCAATGCAATCGACAGCCGCCTTTCGGCATTCGATTGCTACATGATTTGCATGTCCGTGCATAGAGACATGCTTAGCCAATGGAGAGGTTATGGCGCAAATGGCGCTGGTGTCTCTATTGGGTTCAATAGCAATGTTTTGAAGAAAGTGATCGCTGGACATCATGTAGCTCTCCTCAAAGACATTTCTTATATCGATGATTTATCTCAAATAATTGGCGCGAATGCGAACCTATTTGCAGCCATAACCCAATCCTCCGGAGAACCTTCCAGTGGCTTTCTTCAGAGTGTTACAAAAGAAAAGTGGCGCCTGAAAAACAAGGCTTTTTCCGAAGAGGCTGAATACAGGCTATTATTGACTCCTGATCCTGGTCAGGATGAAATATTTCTAAACGAGCTAACAGCAAAAAGATGTTACCGTGCTACTGATTTCGATGTTCGCGAGTATTTTGAGTTGCCGTTTGAGAAGCACCGAGAAGATTTTATATCAGAAGTGGTAATAGGCCCTAGGAATGAGTCTAACATTAAATCAATTGAACGTCTCTTGAAACGATATGGATACACCGGTGCGGCAGTTTTCAAGTCGGCTGCCAGCTACAGATAGAAACATGCAAACAGGGAGGAATTTCTGATGAGCCAGAGAACGTGTGCCGGGTGTGGTGCTGTTTATGATATAACAAAGCACCGTAGCCCAATGCGCGATATGGACAAATTGGAGTGCGAGATCTGCGGAGAATTAATAATGCAATGGAACGGTGGGGTGTTCTACACGATGGAACGTGTTCAGGCACCGGCGAAAGTTGATGACCCACGCGCGCTAACCGCGGCGTCGTACCGGAGACAGTGAGTGATTTCGGCCTAAGCGTGCTGACGATGACTCCTCATTCAAGATGAAATCATCACAGACCATGGAGCTTAAGGAGTTTGGCCCACAATCTTTTTCATCTCCCAATGCTGCCGTGATATCGGAAG
>WBZP01007747.1_pt1 | contig 10280 bp, 7 predicted proteins | sample 5204301 | NCBI WGS metagenome assembly WBZP01 (sample SAMN12412401, study PRJNA552823) | activated sludge metagenome | isolation source: activated sludge from nitrification reactor of wastewater treatment plant... | place: USA: Pennsylvania | collected 2017 | reverse complement strand
TACCTGTTGCACAGCGAGTGACGTCGATCTTAACGACATAGACCAGATTGTCGAGAAGTGCGGTCGTGGTCCGGAAGCATTGATTCCGATCTTGCAAGCGATTCAGTCGAAGTATCGCTATCTGCCGACAACCGCGCTCGAGCGCGTGTGCGAGCTCGCCGTTGGCGATGCAGTAGCCGACGCGCAGCGCCGCGAGCCCGACCTTGCTGAGCGTGCTCATGTGCACGTAGTTGGGCGGGCCCTTCGGCGTCCACAGCGAGCAGCCGGGGTCGTAGGCGGCGTAGGCCTCGTCGACCACGAACACGGTGCTCGGGAACGCGTGGATCAGCTCGCGGATCGCCTCGCCCGACCACAGGCTGGCCGTCGGGTTGTTGGGCCGCGCGAGGAAGCAGAGCGCCGCGCCGGGCAGCGCCCGCCGCATCGCGTGCACGTCGAGCTCGAGCGCGTCGCTCAGCGGGACCTCGAGCACCGGCACGCCGAGCACCCGCGCCGAGTGGCCATACATCACGAAGGTCGGCCAGGGGATCACGAGGTGGCCGGACTCGGGCCCCGACAAGGCCGTGAGCAAGAACGAGATGATCTCGTCGCTGCCGTTGCCGAGCACGATGCGGTTCGCGTCGCAGCCGTGGCGCGCGGCCAGCAGCGCCCGCAGCGAGCGACCCGAGGTGTCGGGGTAGCGGTTGAGCTCGGTGCTTCGCACGACGTCGGCGAGCGCGTCCATCACGTGCGGCGGCCACGTCTCCGCGCACTCGTTCGCGTGCATGCGGCTCGGCGCCGTCGAGGGCGGCACGTCATAGACTTCGAGGTCTGCGAGGCTCGGACGGAGGTGGCGCTGCCAGCTGTTCATGGGTGCTCCTGCGTGCGAAGGCGCTGCTCGACCGCGCGTGCGTGACCTTCGAGGCCCTCGGCGCGCGCGAGCGTGGTGATCGACTCGGCCTGCGTGCGCAGCTGCTCGGGCGAGAGCTGCAGCAGGCTCGTGTAGCGGACGAACTCCCAGCAGCCGAGCGGCGACGAGAAGCGGGCCCCACCGGCGGTCGGCAGCACGTGGCTGGGCCCGGCCGTGTAGTCGCCGGCAGCCTCGGGCGTCCACGCGCCCACGAAGATCGCCCCGGCTCGACGGATGTGCTCGGCAAGCTCGCGCGGGCGCTCGACGAGCAGCTCGAGGTGCTCGGGCGCGAACGCATCGGCCTCGCGCGCGAGCGCCTCGCGATCGCCGACGATGACCGCGGCTCCGTGCTCGCGCAGCGCCCGAGTCGCGATCGCGGCGCGCGGCAGCGTGGCCAGCTGCTCGCGCAGCGCCGCGTCGACGCGCGCGGGCAGGCTCTCGTCGTCGCAGACCAGCACGGGCGAGGCGAGCGTGTCGTGCTCGGCCTGGCTGATCAGATCGGCGGCGATGAGCGCCGGATCGGCGCTGCGATCGGCGACGACCAGGATCTCCGAGGGCCCGGCGATCGAGTCGATGTCGCAGCGGCCGAACACCAGCCGCTTGGCGGCAGTCACGTAGGCGTTGCCGGGCCCGACGATCTTGTCGACGCGCGGCAGCGTGGCCGTGCCGAACGCGACCGCGGCGATCGCCTGCGCGCCGCCGACTTGAAAGATGCGATCGACGCCCGCGAGCGCGGCGGCGGCCAGCACCACGTCGCTCGGACGCGGGGTCAGCAGCACGACCTCGCGCACGCCCGCGACCTTGGCCGGGATCGCGGCGTGCAGCACCGACGAGGGATAGGCGGCCGTGCCCCCGGGCGCATACACGGCCACGCGATCGAGCGGCGCGATGCGGCTGGCCAGGCAGTGGTCGTCGTGCAGCTCTCCCGTGGTCTGCAGGGCGGCGAGCTGGCGGACGTGAAAGCGACGCACGTTGTCGGCCGCGTGCTCGAGCGCGGCTCGCAGTGCAGGGTCGAGGGCGTCGAGCGCTGCGTGGGCACGCGCGAGCGGCAGCTCGAGCTCGGCCGCGCTCAGACGTCGACCTTCGAAGCGCTCGGTCAGCGCGATCAGGGCCGCATCACCCTCGCGCCGCACCTGCTCGACGATCGTGCGCGCCGCGGCATCGGCCTCGCCGTCGAGCCCGACCGAGCGCTCGCAGAGCGCCCGCCAGGCGGCGCGCATCATGGGGTCGCCGCTGCGCAGATCGAGCCTGCGCAGGCCCTCGAAGCCGTCGTGGGAGCTGCCTTGGGAACCGCTCATCGCCGGCGAAGGTACCCGATTCTCCCCGCGCGGCGCACGACTCAGCCCATCGTGAACGCGTTGTCGTCCTCGCCCTGCTCCTCGATCGAGATGGCCGGCGCCGGCAGCCCGAGCTCCTCGGCGGCGCCGATCGCCTCGAACTTGATCGGGTTGGCGACCTGCATGGGCTCGCCGCGGATCAGCAGGTCGACGATCTTGCCGACCGTCCAGCGCCCGATCGAGGTGATGCGTGGCGCGCCGCTGTCGAACGACAGGCTGTCCTCGAGCTCGCGCGCGTCCGCGAGGCGGATCTCGGCGTGCGGGCCCATCAGCATCGTCGCCGTCTGCATGACGCGCGTGAGCACGTGGTTCCACGCGGCGAGCGAGGCCTCGTCTTGGCCCTCGTCGAGGATGTCGAGCCCGACCGGGAGATGCTCGATGCGCTCCATGAACTCGGCGATCAGGCGGCCCTTGATCACGCGGCCGTGCTGCGGCGCGAGGATCTCGGGCGCCGGATCGAGCGCGCGGATGGCCGCGATCGCACCACGCAGCGCCTTGTTGCTCGGCATGTAGAGCTGATGGAACACCCGCATGCCTCGCCAGTCGCTCTCGTCGGCCCAGATGCCCTGCGCGTCTTGAGCCGTGAGCCCGCCGAAGAGGTCGCCCGTGAACAGCACGCGCGTCTGCGGGTCGTAGAGCATCACGGCGCCGCGGAAGTGACAGAAGGGGCTCGGCACCGGGTAGAGCTCGTGGCCGGTGCCCAGCCGCATGCCTCGCTTGTAGCGGTCGAGCGCGACGAAGTTCTCGCGCGGCAGCGAGAGGTGCACGATCAAGCGCCACGTCTCCTCCGAGCAGAGGATCGAGGCCTTCGGGGCGTAGCGGTTGATCAGCGTCGGCGTCGAGGTCCCGACGTCGGGGTCTTGGTGGTTGATGAACACCGCCGACAGGCGCTTTAGGTTGCCGAGCAGCGCGGTGACCTTGGCGCTGACGACCGCGAAGTCCGAGTTGGAGCCGGGGTCGATCAGCAGGTTGATCTGCTTGGCCGCATCCGCACCTCGAAAGCAGCGCAGGTAAGGGTTGGCGAAGAAGATGGACTGCGGATCGCGCTTGCCGACCCAGTAGGTGTCGGGCGCAATCTCGATGCTGTCGATGATCTCGGACATGCGGGCGCAGCATAAAGAGTGCGCTGGAGCGCGAAATTCTCCGGAAGTGGATCCAGGACCGCAAAGAGTGCGGGTCCAAAGACCAATTGTGCCCCAGCCCAACCTCGGTGTTGGGGCAGCATGCCCGAGCCGGCCGGGTCAGAGCGTGGATCCCACATCGTACACTGGATCGAATGCCTGCCTCCGCCGACTCGGCCAGCCTCGCGCCCGACGAAGACAAGGTGCGAGTCCTGCGGGTGGCCGACGCGGGCGAGACCGAGCACGCGAGCGGGCGGCAACCCGTCAAGCACGTCCGCCTCCATCACTTCCCGACCTCGCTCTGCTCGCAGAAGGTCCGCCTCGCGCTGGCCGAGAAGGGCGTCGAGTGGCACGGCACGATCGTCAACATCGGGCCTGCGCACGAGCAGCTGCAGCCTTGGTACGCCAAGCTCAACCCGCGGCTCGTCGTACCGACGCTCGAGCTCGACGGCGAGATCCTGACCGACTCGCGTCGCATCGTCGTCGAGCTCGACGCTCGCTTCGCCGGCGCGGCGCTGGTGCCCGACGAGCAGCGCGACGAGGTCATGCACTGGGTCGACGCGCAGGATCGCCTGCCGATGCGCGAGCTCGAGCTCGTGCAGAAGAAGGGCCTCGTTCGCTGGCTGCACGGCTGGGGGCTCGACAAGAAGCGCAAGCAGATCCGCAAGCTGACCAAGAAGTACCCCGAGCTGGCCGAGGTCTACGCGCGCAAGCTCGCCGACATCGATCAGCTGCGCGAGCTGATGCGCTCGCCCGCGCGCGAGCGCGAGCTCGTCGACGAGGCCGAGGCGTTGCTCGACGGTCTCGAGCAGCACCTCTCGCTCGGCACGCGCTACCTCGTCGGCGACGGCTACACGCTCGCCGACCTCGCGTGGACGCCCGTGATCGCCCGCCTCGAGCAGATCGGCTTCGCCCGCTCGATGGCCGCGCACCGCCGCCCGCACCTCGCCGCTTGGTATGCACGCTTGCGCGAGCGTCCCAGCTTCGGCGCGATGATCCGGCGGCTGACCGTCAGCCAGGCGCTGCGTTTTTACGGGCCCTTCGTGCTCAAGACCTTCTTGCTGGTCTGGGTGCTCAAGTGGGCGATCGTGCTGGGGCTCGGCTACGCGATCGCGGCGCTACGCTGAGGGGGGCCGACAATTCGGCCGTCGTTCAACGCAGGCGGTCGAGCAGCACGGCGGTGGCCGCCGCGACGTTGAGCGAGTCGGCCGCGTCGTCGATCGGGATTCGCACGCGCCGCTCGGCCAGCGCGAGCAGCTCGGGCGGCAGCCCAGCGCCCTCGTTGCCGACCAGCAGGGCCATGCGATCCGGTCGCTCGAAGTGATGCAGGTGCTCGGCGCCGCCCTCGGGCGTGGCCGCGACGAGCGTGCAGCCGAGCTCGCGCAGGCGCCCGGGCAAGGGCTCGAGCGCGAGCGGGATGCGAAACACGTTGCCCATGCTCGCGCGCACGGCCACGCGCGAGAGCGGGTCGGCGCCGGCGACATCGGCGATCACGGCATCGACGGCGAAGGCCCGCGCGTTGCGGATCAGCGCGCCCAAGTTGCGTGGGTCGGCGAGCCCGGCCGCGACGACGATCGTGAGGCGCGGCCGTGCCAACACCTCCGGATCGATCGTCCACGTGCTCGGCCGTCGAGCACACGCGAGCGCGCCGCGGTGAAAGTCGAAGCCGGCCAGCTCGCGCAGCGCGGCGTTCTGCAGCTCGTGGACGACGACGTGCTCGGGCACGCGCAGGCGCGCGCGAGCGCCCGGCGTGCACACGATCGACTCGACCTCGAAGCGGCTGTCGAGCAGGCGCTCGACCGCGAGCTCGCCCTCGACGATGAAGCGACCATCCGGACGGGGGCGACGCGAGAGGTCGCGGAACACGTCGAGCGGGTCGCTCATGCGCGGCCTCGCAGCGGCTGGCCAAAGCGACGCGCGCGTAGCTGCTCGCGTGCCCGCGCGAGCGTGGGCAGCAGCTCGGCCAGCTCGGGCAGCGCCTCGCCGATCCGCTCGTCGCTGCGTGCGGCGAGGCGATCGTCGGCATCGAGCTGGCCGCCGTGCGTGCGGCTGAGCGCGTCGAGCTCGTCGAGCCAAGCCGCGCTGTCGCAGCGCGGCACGACGAGGCGTGCGATCTCGGAGGGCGTCAGCTCGAGCACGCCACCGCCGTAGGTGCGGCCCTCGAGCTCGGCCGAGAGCAGCGTCAGCGAGCCATGAAAGGCGGCGACCAAGTCGCGGGCATCGACGCCGGCGAGCGGCTCGCCGCGGTAGATCGTGTCGGTCGTGTAGACCTCGGCCTCGTTGAGCAAGAGGCGATGATGACGGTGCGAGCGCTTGGGCAGCAAGAGCCGGCCACGCTGCACGTGCGGGACCGCGTACCAGGGCGAGCGCGTGCGACACTTGAAGCGCGTCGGCAGCCCGAGCGCCTCGCCCTCGCGCAGGTAGTCGAGCGCGGCGCCGGCGGGCTCGGGGCCGGCCGCGAAGTCGAGCAGATGGGTCGGAGCACCCGCGCGGCCGGCCTGTGCGACATCGTCGGGCGTGACCCGCAAGCCGAGCGCGTGGCTGGTCTTGGCCAGCAGCGGGCGCGCCCACGCGTGCAGCTCGTAGCGGGCGAGCGTCGCGTCGTCGACGGTGAAGTACTCGTTGGCCCCCGTCACGACCGCGACCTGGATGCGCGCGAGCTCGCCGAGCCGCTGCACGCATGCGAGCCCGCACGCATGTTCGTAGGCCGCGAGCGCGGCGGGCTCGAGCAGATAGCGTGTCCAGGGCTCGGGCCCGATCGCGAGCGTCCACGACCAGCACGCCTCGCCCTCGCGCAGCTCGATGCGGCGCTGCTGCGCCGGCGCGGCGCGGCGACCCGCGACCAGCACGACGTCCTGCACGATCGCCCCGAAGCGCCCGCGCGGGATCAGCTCGAGCACGAGCGCCTCGCACTCGCGCAGCAAGAACTCGCGCACGAGCCCGGCCGAGCCGGTTGCGATCAGCTCGAAGGGCAGGACCAGCGCGAAGCTGCCACCTTCGCGCAGGCGCGCGAGCGCGAGCACGACGAAGAGCACCCAGGCATTGGCGACGCCTTGCGCGGCGAGCTCGAGCCGCGCGAGCGCCCGCTCGGCGCTCTCGCGCTCGCTCGCGTCGAGGAACTGATAGCGCACGTAGGGCGGGTTGCCGACGACGACATCGAACTCGCACTCGTCGTGCGCGAGCCAGCGAAAGAAGCTGTCGTGCACGACCGCGCCCGAGCAGCCGGCCTGCACGCGCGCCTGCTCGCACGCGGCCGCGGCTTGCTCGTCGATCTCGATGCCGGTGAGTGCTCCGACGAGGCCCCGCCGCGAAAGCCCACGCACGAACGCACCGTCGCCGGCGCTCGGGTCGAGCCAGCGCGTCGCGCTGCCATGGACGCGGGCGAGCGCGAGTGCGAGGCAGGCGTCAACCAGTGGATCGGGCGTGTAGTAGCTGCCCCGGAGCTTGCGCTCGCTCGTCTGCCCGCGCGTCTTCACCGGCCGTGCAGGTATCCCACAAACGCAGAAGGCCCGCACGAAGCGGGCCTGCGGCGACGGGACGCAGGTCGTCGATCAATGATCGAGCGCGCGCTCGATCAGCTCCATCTGGCTCTGCGCCGCCTCGCGGATCGACGAGAGGCGCGCGACGATCGTGTCGGCGTTCTGCGTCTGACCCTGATGGGCGGTGCTGAGCTGGCTGACCATCTCGGAGATGGTCTCGATCGCCTGCGTGATCTGCCGAGACCCGCGCGTCTGCTCCTGTGTGGAGCGCTCGACGTGGCGGGTGATCGACTTCATCTTCTCGGCCGACTTCATGATCTGCTCGGCGCCACGGGCCTGCTCGGACGTCGCGGTTGCGACCTGCTGCACGGTGGTGGCGACGACGTTGATCGCGTCGGTGACCTGCTTGGAGCCCTTGGTCTGCTCGACCGTCGCGCGGGCGATCTCGCGGACCATCTGGGTCGAGCGGCGGGCCGAGTCGGAGATGCGCTTGAGCGAGTCCTCGGCTTGGTGGCTGACCCGCACGCCGTCGTCGACCGACTTGCTCGAGCGCTGCACGGCCTCGACCGCGTTGTAGCTCTCGCGCTGCACGGCCTTGATGATGTCGGAGATTTCCTTGGTGCTGGTCGCGGAGCGCTCGGCGAGGTCCTTGATCTCGTCGGCCACGACCGCGAAGCCCTTGCCGTGCTCGCCGGCCTGCGCGGCGATGATGGCGGCGTTGAGCGCGAGCAGGTTGGTCTGCTCGGCGACGTCGTCGATCACGGTGAGGATGGTGCCGATCTCGCCGATGCGCTGGCCGAGCCGGCTGATCACGGTCACCGCGTCGGCCGAGTAGGTCTTGATCAGGTTGATCACCTCGATCGTGCGGTTGATGGCATCGACGCCGCCCTCGGCCGCCCACACCACTTCTTCGGACAGCTGCGCGGTCTCGTTGGCGTTGTTCTCGACCTGCTGGATCGAGATGTCCATCTCGTTCATGGCCGACGAGGTCTCTTCGGCCGTGGTCGACAGCGCCTCGATGTTCTTGGCGACCTCGCGCACCGAGAAGGTCATCTCCTCGATCGAGATCGCCGTCTCCTCGACGGAGGAGGCGAGGTTGAACATGCTCTCGGCGACCTCGTCGTTGGCGGCCGCCATCTGCAGGATCGAGCTCGAGCTCTCCTCGGCGTTGCTGGCCAGCAACTCGACGCTGTCGGCGATGCTCTTGAGGCCCGTCCGCATCTCGGTCAGCGCCTGCAAGGTGTCGTCGATGTCGGGCGCCGTGCTGATGATGCTGGCCTGCAGCTCCTTGATGATCTCGAGCTTGTCGTGGGACAGCCGCCGGCTGCTCACCCCCTCGGCCTTGATGCGCGCGAGCTCCTCGCGCGCCGCGTCTCGCTCCTCGCGTGCGAGCTTGATCTCCTCGCGGAGTCGCTTGACCTCGTCGCGCGCCTCGTCGCGGTCCGCACGAGCATCGCGCAGGTCGGCACGCACGTCGGCCAGATCGGATCGCAGCGCCGCGAGCTCGTCGTCTTCGCCTTCGCCTTTGGGCCTCGCCATTCGGCCGCGATTGTACGGGGCGAGCACGGATCTGGGGAAGGATGTTGAGATCGGCGGCCGCGCGGGCATCCCTCGCCGCTCTCGGACCCCGCTCGCATGTCCAGTGGTCGCGCAGGGCAGGCGCGGGCGCGGGTGCGCGTCGCGTGGCCGGGTCGTGGTGTACTCGCGGGCATGCACGACGACCCGCGCTCGCGCGGTGCCGAGCTGCTGGCCGCGGGGCACATCGGCGAGGCGCTCGCGTCGTTGCAGCGGGCCGTCGAGCACGACCCGAGCGACGTCGCGGCGCGGGCCAACCTCGCCCAGGCGCTGCGGGCCCACGGTGATCGGCGAGGCGCGCTCGCGCATGCTCGCGCGGCCGCGCAGCTCGATCCGGGCTGCGCCGTGATCCAGCGGATCGTCGCGACCTCGCTGATGCTCGTCGGTGATGTCGAGGGCGCGCTGCCGGGCCTGCGTCGCTCGATCGCGGGTGGCGGCGGTCCGCTGTCTCGCTTCGCGCTGGCCCTCGCCCTGCGCTCGCAGGGCGAAGATGAAGAAGCGCGCGAGCAGCTGCGTGTCGCTCGCGACGAGGCCGCGGCGCTCGGCCTCGCGCCGCTCGTGCAGGCCCGCATCGCCGGGGTGCTCGACGACGTCGAGCGCGGCGCGAGCAAGGCGTGCGTGCTCGAGCTGTGCGCGGTGCCACTCGTGACCGAGGTGCTCGAGCATCCGCGACGGCCCCGCGAGCTGCCGCCGCGGCGCGAGCCGGGCGAGCGGCCACGCATCGTCGCGCTGACGGGCGCCGGCATCTCGCGCTCGAGCGGGTTGGCCACGCGCAAGGAGCTGTGGCAGCAGCACTCGCGCGACGACGCGGTCGGCGTCTGGCGCTTTCACGACCAACCCGAGCCGCTGTGGCGGGTCATCGCGGCGTTCCTCGGCGAGCACGAGGCGCGTCCGAGCCCGGCTCACCTCGCGCTCGCTCGCCTCCCGGGGCTCGTCGCCGTGCTCACGCAGAACGTCGACGGGCTGCACCAGGCGGCCGCGCACGAGGTCGGCGTCGCGCATCCAATCCTCGAGCTGCACGGCACGCTCGCGCGCTCGCGCTGCCACGCGTGCGGGCGCGCGAGCGAGTCGGCCCGCACGCTGCTCGGCCGCGCTGGGCTGGTCCCGCGCTGTGCTTGTGGTGGCCCGCTGCGGCCCGATGTCGTGCTCTTCGGCGAGCCAGTCCCCGCCGCGCTGCTCGAGCAGGCCGTGCAGTACGTGCAGACCTGCGAGCTGCTGCTCGTCGTCGGCTGTGCGATGGATGTCGCGCCGGCGGCCGATCTGCCGCGTCTCGCTCGCGCTGCCGGGGCGCGGGTGATCGAGGTCAAGCGCAACCCCTCGCGCATCACGGCCGCGCTCGCGACCGAGCTGCGTCGTGGCCCCGCCGACGAGCACTTGCCCGCCTACCTCGCCGAGCTGCAACGACCATGACGAACGACGACGACGAGCTCGACATCGTGCTGCCCTCGCTCGGCGAGTCGGTCGCCGTGGGTCGCTTGGTCCGCTGGCTCAAGCGGCCCGGCGAGCGCGTGGCCGAGGGCGAGGCGCTGTGCGAGATCGAGACCGACAAGATCGCGCTCGAGATCCCGAGTCCGGCGGAGGGCGTGCTCGTGGCCGTGCTCGCGCCCGAAGACAGCGAGCAGCCGATCGGCGCACGCTTGGCCACGCTCTCGCTCTCGCTCGACGGTGCCCACCCCTACACGCGCGTCGAGCCGCCCTTGGTCGAGCGCACGCCGCCGCGGCCCGAGCCGCCCACGCCGGCGCGAGCACCCGCGCCCGAGGCCCGCACGCTGGTCGTGATCGGGGGTGGCCTCGCGGGCTTCGCCGCGGCTCGCCGTGCGAGCACGCTGGGTCGGCGGGTCGTGCTGATCGACGAGCGCGAGCAGCTCGGCGGGTACGAGCT
>WBZP01007746.1_pt1 | contig 10280 bp, 11 predicted proteins | sample 5204301 | NCBI WGS metagenome assembly WBZP01 (sample SAMN12412401, study PRJNA552823) | activated sludge metagenome | isolation source: activated sludge from nitrification reactor of wastewater treatment plant... | place: USA: Pennsylvania | collected 2017 | reverse complement strand
GAGCGCCGCAGCGGCAGCACCTCACCCCGGTCGTCGATGGTCACCACGGAGTCCTCGCACGGCACGTGGATCGGCCGGTCGTGGGTCAGGACGGCGTCGGCCAGTCCGTCGATCCAGTCGAGGTCGGCGTCGCGGAACACGATCGGCGAACCGCCCCGGTTGGCCGAGGTCATCACCAGCGGAACCGGCCCGAGGCGGTCGAACAGCTGGTGATGCACCGGGGTGTAGGCCAGCATCACGCCGAGGTCGCCGAGGCCGGGAGCCACCGCGTCGGCGACGGCCCCCGGCCAGCGCGGGACCAGGACGATCGGGGCGGCCGGGGCGCTCAGCGCGGCCGCGGCCGCGGCGTCGACGACCGCGATCCACCGGGCGGCCTCGAGGTCGGCGGCCATCACGGCGAACGGCTTGGCCGGGCGGGTCTTGCGCCGCCGCAGCTCGGCGACGACGGCGGGGTTGTCGGCCCGGCAGGCCAGGTGGAATCCGCCGATGCCCTTGATCGCGACGATCTGCCCGTTGCCCAGCGCGGCCACCGCGGCGCCGATCGGGTCGTCGAAGGCAGAGCCGGTGGCGTCGGCGGTGCGCCAGGCCAGGCGGGGGCCGCAGTCCGGGCAGGCGACGGTCTGGGCGTGGAACCGACGATCCAGCGGGTCGTGGTACTCCGCCGCGCAGGCCGCGCACATCGGGAAACCGGACATCGTGGTCGTCGGCCGGTCGTACGGGAGGTCGGTGATCACCGTGTAGCGCGGGCCGCAGTTGGTGCAGGTGATGAAGGGATGGCCGAACCGCCGATCGGCGGGATCCCGCATCTCGCGCAGACAGTCCGCGCAGGCGGCGACATCGGGCGGCACCAGGGTCCGGGCGGTGTCGGCGCCGCGGCTGTCGACGATCTCGAACGCCTTGTCGCCCTTGGCATCCAGCGGTGTCATTCGCAGGGTGTGGATGTGCGCCATCGGCGGCGGGCGGTCCTCGATGGCCGCGACCGCCGCGTCGACGTCGGCGGCCGGGCCCTCCAGCTCAGCGTGCACCGACCCGGCGTCGTTGTAGACGAAGCCGCTGAGCCCATGCTCGGCGGCGATCCGCGCGACCGCCGGGCGGAACCCGACGCCCTGCACCACCCCGGTGATGTCGAGGCGCACCCGGCGCAGGGGTAGAAAGGTGCTCATGAACCTCCGCAGCGATGACACAGCCACCCGTTGCGGTGGGCTGTCCGCGCGGGTAGGTGACACCCACGCTAGTCCGGCACGGCAATGACCACAATCACAGATTCGCACCGAAACCGTGCGCTTTTCCGCCTGGAATCACCCGGGGCGGGGCCACGGCGCACTGTAGGGTGCAGGCCTGCTCAATCTGGGCGGAAACGGGCGAAAGGTCGGGTGGGCCACGGTGCACGAGTTGTCGCTGTGTCACGCGATCGCCGGGGTGGTCAGACCGTACGCGGAGGGGCGGCAGGTCGACGTGGTCCGTGTTCAGGTCGGCGCCCTGCGGCAGGTCGTCCCGGAGTCATTGTCGTTCTGCTGGAGCATGGTCCGCGAGCACGAGAACATGCCCGAGGCCGAACTCGAACTCGAGTTCGTCACCGCCGAGGTGCGCTGCCGCGGCTGCGGGCAGCAGTCCGAGATCGCCTCGCGCTGGTCGCTGTGCTGCCCGCAGTGCGAGAGCGCCGACGTGGAGGTGGTCCACGGCAACGAGTTCCTGGTCACCTCACTGGACGTGACCTGAGTCCGCAGCGAAAGGTCCTCACGATGGGTCGGTTTCATCGACACGACGACGGCACCGTGCACGCCCACGAGCACGGCGAGCACGACCATGCCCACGATCACGGTGACCACAGTGGCTACGGCACCGGCTCACAGCGCATCGAGGTGCTGGAATCGATCTTCGCCGAGAACGACACCCGGGCCGACATCAACCGCACGGCCTTCGAGGCCAATGGGATTCGCGCCCTGAACCTGATGAGCTCACCGGGTTCGGGCAAGACCACCGTGCTGGCGGCCACCCTCGACGAGCTGGCCGGCGACCTCGCCGTCGGCGTCATCGAGGGCGACATCGCCACCGACATCGACGCCGCGCGCCTCGGTGGCCGGGGCGCGCAGATCTCCCTGTTGAACACCAACAACGGCTTCGGCGGCGAGTGCCACCTGGACGCCCCGATGGTGAACCGGGCTCTGCAGGGCCTGGATCTGCCCGGCCTGGACCTGGTCATCATCGAGAACGTCGGGAACCTGGTGTGCCCCGCCGAGTTCGACGTCGGCGAGCACGCCAAGGCGATGGTCTACTCGGTGACCGAGGGCGAGGACAAGCCGCTGAAGTACCCGGTCATGTTCCGCTCGGTCGACGTGGTCCTGCTGAACAAGATCGACCTGGTGCCCCACCTCGACGTCGACCTCGACACCTACATCGCCCATGTGCGTCAGGTGAATCCGACCGCCACCGTCCTGCCGGTCAGCGCCCGCACCGGCGCGGGTATGCCCGCCTGGTTCGACTGGATCCGGACGTTCGCCGTCGCGGCCCCTGAGCTGCCTCGGCCTCGAAATTAACGCGCTCGCAAACTTATTGTGCGAGCGTTGACAATGCCATAGGCCCGGAGTAAACCGAAGAACAGCGCCGCGCAAGTGGGCCGGGGGTCGGCTCCGGCGACGCAGGGATGGTGCGGGGTTCCGTCCCGGGAAGCTGCGAACATGCCGACGGAAGCAGCAGTCAAAGCAGAAGAAACTCTGATTCACGTTCTTTGGATCAACGCGGGTCTCAGTTGTGACGGTGATTCGGTGGCGTTGACTGCCGCCACCCAGCCCAGCGTCGAGGAGATCGCACTCGGTGCGCTGCCGGGTCTGCCGAAGGTCGCCGTGCATTGGCCGCTCATCGATTTCGAATGCGGACCCAACGGCGGCGCCGACGACTTCCTCGAATGGTTCTTCCGAGCCGACCGAGGCGAGCTCGAACCGTTCGTGTTGGTGGTCGAGGGGTCCATCCCCAACGAGCAGCTCCACGACGACGGCTACTGGTGCGGCTTCGGGAACAACCCCGCCACCGGCCAGCCGATGACCACCAGCGAGTGGCTCGACCGGCTCACGCCCAAGGCCACCGCGGTGGTGGCCGTGGGCACCTGCGCCACCTACGGCGGCATCCATGCGATGGCGGGCAATCCGACCGGCGCCATGGGGGTCCCCGACTATCTCGGCTGGGACTGGAAGAGCAAGGCGGGCATACCGATCGTGTGCGTACCGGGCTGCCCGATCCATCCCGACAACCTCTCCGAGACGCTGACCTATCTGCTGTACATGGCGACCGGGCAGGCTCCGATGATTCCGCTCGACGATGCGCTGCGACCACAGTGGCTGTTCGGCCAGACCGTTCACGAGGGGTGCGACCGGGCCGGATACTACGAGCAGGGCGACTTCGCCACCGAGTACGGCTCACCCAAGTGCATCGTCAAACTGGGCTGCTGGGGTCCGGTCGTGAAATGCAATGTGCCCAAACGGGGTTGGATCAACGGCGTCGGGGGTTGCCCGAACGTCGGCGGCATCTGCATCGGCTGCACCATGCCGGGCTTCCCAGACAAATTCATGCCTTTCATGGACGAGCCGCCGGGCGGCAAGTTATCCACCACGGCGTCCGGGCTCTACGGATCGGTGATCCGCAACCTGCGCCAGATCACCGGCCGCACTGTCGACAAGGAACCGCGCTGGCGGCACAAAGGCAAAGAACTCACCACCGGCGCGCGGCGTACCTGGTAGCCGGCCGGACAATCGAGGGGATCATTCGATGACGACGATCATTCCCGAGCCCTCCCAGATCAAGAACGAGCCCGGAGCCCTCGTAGAGATGGCGTGGGACCCGATCACCCGGATCGTGGGCAGCCTCGGCATCTACACCAAGATCGATTTCGAGAACCGGGAGGTCGTCGAGTGCCACAGCACCTCCTCGATCTTCCGGGGTTACTCGCTGTTCATGAAGGGCAAGGATCCGCGCGACGCGCATTTCATCACCAGCCGGATCTGCGGCATCTGCGGTGACAACCACGCCACGTGTTCCTGCTACACGCAGAACATGGCCTACGGCGTGCAGCCACCGCACCTCGGTGAGTGGCTGATCAACCTCGGCGAGGCCGCGGAATACATGTTCGACCACAACATCTTTCAGGAGAACCTGGTCGGGGTCGACTACTGCGAGAAGATGGTCTCCGAGACCAACCGTGGCGTGCTGGCGAAGGCGGAGAACACTGCCGCACCGCACGCCGACGCGCACGGCTACCGCACCGTCGCCGACATCATGCGGGCGCTCAACCCGTTCACCGGCGAGTTCTATCGGGAGGCCCTTCAGGTCAGCCGCTACACCCGGGAGATGTTCTGCCTCATGGAAGGCAGGCACGTGCATCCCTCGACGCTGTATCCCGGCGGGATCGGCACGGTCGCGACCGTCCAGTTGATGACCGACTACCTGGCCCGGCTGATGCGTTACGTCGAGTTCATGAAGAAGGTCGTACCGATGCACGACGACCTTTTCGACTTCTTCTACGAGGCCCTGCCGGGCTACGAGAAGGTCGGGTTGCGCCGAACGCTGCTCGGCTGCTGGGGGTCCTTCCAGGATCCCGAGGTGTGCAACTTCTCCTACAAGGACATGGAGAACTGGGGCCGCAGGATGTTCGTCACGCCCGGGGTCGTTGTCGATGGCAGGCTGGTCACCACCTCACTGGTCGACATCAACCTCGGCATTCGAATCCTGTTGGGCCACTCGTTCTATGACGACTGGACCGACCAGGAGATGTTCGTGAAGACCGATCCGCTGGGCAACCCGGTGGATCGCCGACACCCGTGGAACCAGCACACCAACCCCCGGCCGCAGAAGCGCGACTTCGACGACAACTACAGCTGGGTGATGTCCCCGCGCTGGTTCGACGGCACCGACCACCTCGCCCTCGACACCGGTGGCGGTCCGCTGGCCCGGTTGTGGTCGACGGCGCTGGCCGGCCTGGTCGATGTCGGCTACGTCAGGGCCACCGGCAATAGTGTGCAGATCAACCTCCCCAAGACAGCGCTCAAGGGTCCGGCCGAACTGGAGTGGAAGGTTCCGGTCCACGGCAGCAACACCATCGAGCGCAATCGCGCTCGAACGTACTTCCAGGCCTACGCCGCGGCGTGCGCGCTGCACTTCGCCGAGAAGGCGTTGGTGGAGATCCGCGCGGGCCGGACCAAGACATGGGAGAAGTTCCAGGTCCCCGACGAGGGCATCGGCTGCGGGTTCACCGAGGCGGTCCGCGGCGTGCTGAGCCATCACATGGTGATCCGGGACGGCAAGATCGCCAACTACCACCCGTACCCGCCGACGCCGTGGAACGCGAACCCGCGCGACAGTTACGGCACCCCCGGCCCCTACGAGGACGCGGTGCAGGGCCAGCCGATCTTCGAGGAGAACGACCGGGAGAACTTCAAGGGCATCGACATCATGCGCACGGTGCGTAGTTTCGACCCGTGCCTGCCGTGCGGTGTGCACATGTACCTCGGCGAGGGCAAGTCGCTGGACAAGCTGCACAGCCCCACCCAGACGCTGACCGGCGAGTGACCGGTGGGCGCCGACCATGTCGATGATTCGCACTGGCGCGCAGCGGGTGAGCGGATCCAGGCGCTGATCGCAGCCTGCGCGGCAGACGGCGCCGCCGCGCAGGCTCGTGCCGAGCACTTGGTGCGAGAGGTGGCCGACCTCTATGGGGCGGCGCTGACCAGGGTCATGGCGACAGTCGGCGATCCTGCGCTGGCCGAGCGGCTGGCCACCGACGACCTGGTCGGCAGCCTGCTGCTGGTGCACGGGATCCACCCCCATGATGTGACCGAACGGGTTTTGCGGGCGCTGGAGAGCGTACGGCCCTACCTCGGCTCGCACGGCGGCGACGTCCGGCTGCTCGCCATCGACGACGGTGTTGTCCGCCTTGCGTTTTCGGGCAGCTGCGGCAGTTGCCCATCCTCTGCGGTGACTCTGGAGCTCGCGGTGGAAGATGCGGTGCGCACCGCGGCGCCCGAGATCGAGTCGATCGAGGCGGTCGCCGTCGAGGCGGCGGCGGTGATCCCGGTCGACTCGCTGCTGTCGCGAGTGCACGCCGGGCGCCACGAGCCCACGACCTGGTGGGCCGTCCCGGACCTCGCCGCGCTGGCGCCCGGCGAGGTCGCCGGGTTTGCAGCCGGCAGCACGGCGGTACTGGCGTGCCGGGTCGGGGACGCGGTGCTGGCCTACCTCGACCGCTGCCCCGAGTGCGCCGATTCGCTGGCCGGGGCGTCGCTGTCGGAGACGGTATTGCGCTGTCCGCGCTGCCACGCCCGCTTCGACGTGGTACACGCCGGTGGCGGCATCGGAGGCACCGTCGGCCACCTCCGGCCGGTGCCGGTCCTGACCCGCGACGGCGTGCTGTCCATGGCGGTTCCGGAGATGGAGGCCTCCGCATGACATCCACACTCGAAGTCCTGTCCAGGATCCGGGCCGGGCGCACGACGGCCGAACCGTCCGGTGACCGCTGCGAGATGTGCGCCGATCCGGTCGCCGATGAGCACCAACACGTGGTCGATGTGGCTGCCCGGCAGCTGATGTGCGTGTGCCGAGCGTGCTACCTGCTGTTCACCGATGGTGGCGCGGAACTGCGCTACCGCGCGGTGCCCGACCGCTTCCTGTCACTGCCTCGTTTCGGGCTGGGCCGACGGGAGTGGGAGGCGCTGCAGATCCCGGTCGGGGTGGCCTTCTTCTTCCGCAACTCCGCGCTCGACCGCACCGTCGCGTTCTATCCCGGGCCGGCCGGCGCCACCGAATCCGAGCTGGACCTGGCGACCTGGTCTGCGGCGAGCTGTGATCCGCGGATCGGCCTACTCGCCGACGACGTCGAAGCCCTACTCGTGCGGGTGCCCGGTGACGGACCTCCGGAATGCTTCTTGGTGCCCATCGACGCCTGCTACGAGTTCGTCGGTGGCCTTCGGTTGCTGTGGCGGGGATTCGACGGTGGGACACCGGCCCGCGACTTCATCGACAGGTTCTTCGCCCGCGTCGCCGAGCGCAGCGTGGTACGGCTGCCATGACAGCCGCCGACCCCGATGTGCGGTTCGGCGTGCTGGACGTGACGCCGGAACGATACGCGGTGTCTCCGATGCTGGAGGCACAGATCTCGGTCTCGAGCACCGGCGACGAGCCCATCCACGCCATCGCGCTGCGCTGCCAGATCCGCATCCAGCCCCTGCGTCGGGGCTACACCGACGACGAGGCCGCGGGGTTGTTGGACATCTTCGGGCCGCGCGAGCGGTGGCCGGCGACTCAGCAGGCATTCCCCTGGCTGCACGCGACGTCGATGGTGCCGGGCTTCACCGGCGCCACCACGGCGACGCTGCCACTGCAGTGCACCTACGACCTCGAGGTCGCCGCCTCAAGGTACTTCCATGCGCTGCGCGCCGGGACCATCCCGTTGCAGTTCCTCTTCAGCGGAACCATCTTCGGCACCGGTCCACTCGGCCTACAGGTGCAGCACGTCTCCTGGGACTGCGAGGATTCCTACGAGATGCCGGTCTCGGTATGGCGGGCCCTGATCGGCCAGCACTATCCCGACACGGGTTGGCTACGTCTGCGGCACGACAACCTCGCCGCGCTGAGCGAGTTCAAGTCCCGGCACGGTCTGCTCGATCTCGACGACGCGATCAGCACGTTGATGGCCGGAGCCGTCTCGTCTCCGATGTGGACTGACGACTCGGCGGCGGCGGGCCGATGACCATCGGCTGGGAGCACGCCCGCGCCGTGGCCGACGCGGTCCTCTACGAGGGTTATCTGCTCTACCCCTACCGTGCGTCGTCCCGAAAGAATCAGTGCCGCTGGCAGTTCGGCGTGCTCGGACCGCCCGGTGCCGCCGAGGCGGGAGTCGGCGAGGAAGCCACCCTGACCGCCGGCTTCCTCGTCGAGGACGGTGCGACCCTGACGCTCGTGGTGCGTTTCCTACAGCTGCAGCGCCGGCAGGTGCTGCGCACCGACTCGCGACTCGGATTGGTTCCGGTCGAAGAACTCGCCACCGCCACCGGCACCTGGCTGTCGTGGGACGAGGCGGTCAAGCGCGAGATATCGCTCGAACCGCTGAATCTCGCCGGTTCCCAACGCTCCTGGACGCTGCCGCTCTCCGCGCCGTGCGGCACGGATGTCGAGGACGTCGCAGGCGGCCAGCTGGTCCGCATCCGCCGGGAGTTGCACGGCGCGGTCACCGTAGACGTGACGCCCGACGATGGTTTGAACAGCGTGCGGCTGACGGTCGCGAACACCGGTTCGCCCCCCGCCGACGGCGACGAGGCCATCGCCACCTCGCTGATCGGCACCCACCTCATCGCCGCCGTCACCGGTGGCCGATTCATGTCGCTGCTGGAGCCGCCGCCGACGGCCGCCGCCGCGGCGGCGCGCTGCCACCAGAATCGGTGCTTCCCGGTACTGACCGGACCGTCGGATGCGGACGACCTCCTGCTGATCTCGCCGATCATCCTCTACGACCATCCGCAGGTCGCCGAGCAGAGTGCCGGTGCACTGTACGACTCGACCGAGATCGACGAAATCCTCACGCTGCGGGTGATCACGATGACCGACGACGAGAAGGCGCAGGCGCGGGCCACCGATCCGCTGGCCGCCGCGATCATCGACCGCTGCGACGCGATGTCGCCCGAGGCGATGCAGCGGCTGCACGGCGTCTTGCGCGACCCGCACATCCCCGCGCCGATTCCCGGGGTACCCGAAGGCCCCGAAGTCGTGGACTGGTGGACCCCGGGCGCCGACCAGGCGGTTCGACCTGAGGTCGACAGCGTCACGGTGGACGGCGTCGCCGTGGCGCGCGGCAGCCGGGTGCGACTACGGCCGAGTCGACGTGCCGATGCACAGGACATCTTCGTCGCCGGCCGTATGGCGCGGGTCGCTGGGGTTCATCAGGACGTCGACGGCAACACCCACGTCGCGGTGGTCGTCGAGGACGACCCGGCCGCGGACCTGCACGACTGGTACGGGCGTTACCTGTATTTCGCGCCCGAGGAGGTCGAGCCGGAAGGCATTGCAGAGTTGAGCCCAGAAGGGAGTTCGAGATGGAAGTCGTAGGGTGGATCGCCACGGCCATCGTGGCGTCGGTCGTCCTGGCCGGGGTGGTGGTCGGGGTCCGGTCGATACCGGACGTTCAACGCTACCTCCGGATCCGGCAGATGTAGTGGCCGGCATCCTGATCGCGGGCGTCGGTGACATCTTCCTCGGCGACGACGGCTTCGGCCCCGGGGTGATCCGCCACCTCGGCAGGCACTTCGATGCAGACGACGACATTCGGGTCGCCGACTACGGCATCGGCGGTATGCACCTGGCCTACGACCTGCTGGCCGATTGGTCGGCGCTGGTTCTCGTCGACGCCGTCCCCAACCGCGGATCACCGGGGGCGCTTCATGTGTTCGAGGCCGACCACGAATCGCTTTGCGCCACAGCGGCCTTGGATGCGCATGCCATGGATCCCGCCACCGTGTTCGCCACCCTGCGCGCACTCGGGGGCACAGCGCCGCGGACCATCGTCGTCGGATGCGAGGTCCTCGACGCGTCCGACGGCATCGGTCTGAGCGGAGCCGTCGACGCGGCACTGCCCGCCGCAGTCGAGGCGATCCGGGAAGCCGTGGCGATGTTGCGCGGCGCGCCCGCAGCACAACGGAGATGAACACGTGTGCCTGGGCATCCCCGGTCAAGTGATCTCGATGGTTGAGGGCTATGGTGGGCAACTCGCAGTCGTCGACGTCGCGGGAGGACGGCGCCGCGTCAACATCGGCATGTTGCCCGATGAGACGTTCGACGCGGGCGACTGGGTGATCATCCACATGGGGTTCGTGGTGGAGAAGACCGATGCGCAGGGCGCCGCGGCCGCGATGGCGGGGCTGCGCCTGATGGGCAGCGGACTCGACGAGGACCCGTGAGTATCGCGCCCGCCGGCTGGGAATTGTTCGCCCGCTTCGCCTTTCCCCCCAACGAACTCGGCTACTGCGGTCCACCGGACGCCTCGGTACTGCTCCGCGGGGCCGCCCGCCACGAGATCGCCGACCATGCGGCCGGTTTCGACGGCGCCTGGCCTTACCTCGAGGAGATCGCGGCCGCCATCGGAGCCGGTGACCCACTCGAGGACGAGGTGGTGCGCAGCTACTGGATCGGCGGCCCGCAACTGGCAGCCGTCGACGGAACCACGCTGGCCCGCCGGTTGCGCTCGGCCTTCGCCGACCAGCCCACCGGGGTGCTCGACAAAGTCGACAAAGCGCTGGCCCACC
>WBZP01007744.1_pt1 | contig 10285 bp, 10 predicted proteins | sample 5204301 | NCBI WGS metagenome assembly WBZP01 (sample SAMN12412401, study PRJNA552823) | activated sludge metagenome | isolation source: activated sludge from nitrification reactor of wastewater treatment plant... | place: USA: Pennsylvania | collected 2017 | reverse complement strand
CGTCCACCGACGCCTTCACCAGCTTGTCGTCAGCCGAGGCGGTCAGGTTCATGTAGGCAGCACCCGCCGTGGCCATCGCCGGGCTGTTGCGTGCCCAGGCCTTGTCTACCGTGATCTTGACGGCGGATGCGTCGGTGCTCTTCAGCCCGGTTCCGTCCGTCACCGCGGTGGTCTTGGTGCCGGTCGCCTTGGTGTCGGCCTTCTTCTCGTCGTCACCGCAAGCAGTGAGCCCCACCATGGCCACCGTGGCCATACCGACGAACTTCCACATTCTGTTCACGAAACCCTCCTTGGGCAGATCTGTTCACTTCATGAGTCGACCGTCCGGCCGGGCCGGTTCCCTCGACCCCCAGTGGCGTCGGTCACAAGGATACTGTGGGGGGTATGAGCACACATCACCACGGACGTGCGGTCAGCGACGGCCTACGTGAGCCGGCGCGAGCCCTTCGCCAGGCGATCCCGGAGGTTCTCGCCGGTTTCGCCTCGCTGCACAAGGCGGCCATGGCCCCAGGCGCGTTGGACGCCCGAACGAAGGAACTGATCGCCCTGGCCATCGCAGTGGCGACCCGATGCGACGGCTGCATCGCCAGCCACGCCCGTGGCGCAGTACGCGCCGGCGCCACGGCCGAGGATGCCGCCGAAGCCATCGGCGTGGCGATCCTGATGAGCGGTGGGCCCGGCACGGTCTACGGACCTCGGGCGCTCGACGCGGTCAACGAGTTCCTCGAGACCGCCCAGGCCCAGGGCCAGGCCCAGGCGACCACCTAACCCGTGCAGTTCGTCCTCTTCTTGCCACAGATGCGGCTCACCGCCGCCGCCATCGTGGAGCGGGCTCGGGTCGCCGAGGCGGCCGGCTTCCACGGGATCGCCTTCATGGATCACCTCGAACCCCCGCTCGCCGAGCGCCAGCCGATGTTCGAGGCCTTCTCGGTCGCCACCTGGGTGGCCGCCCACACCACCACGCTGCACGTCTCCCACCTCGTCCTGTGCGATGCGTTCCGCCATCCTGCCGTGCTCGCTCGGCAGGCCGCGTCGCTACAGGCGATGTCGGTGGGCCGCTTCGAACTGGGCATCGGGTCGGGGTCGTGGCCCGACGAGTTCGCCCGCTTCGGCATCCAGCCCGACAGCGCTCGGGACCGCACCACCCGGCTGGGCGAGACCCTGGCGGTGCTTCGGGCGTTGTGGTCGAACGGGACCTCGGATGGGATACCGGGGGAGTCGTTCAGCTACGAGGGCTCGCATCATCGCCTGGCCGCCGCGGTGCAGCGACCGCTCCCCGATCCGCCGATCCCCATCGTCATCGGCGGCACCGGGCCGCGCACGATGGACCTAGTGGCCACCTACGCCCAGTGGTGGAACCTCCCCGTGCACCGCCTCGACCGGCTCGACGCCTTGCGTGCCAGCGCGGGTGACGCCCGGATCTCGATCCAACAGATGATCGGCTTCGTCGCCGACCCGGCGCAGCGTGACGCCGTGGAGGGGGTGGCCCGGTCCCGGTTCGGCTATCAGCGGGACCTGCTCGTCGGCGACCGCCACCAGGTCCTCGCCCGGGTGGAGGAACTCCGCGCCCAGGGGGTCGAGCGGTTCTACGTCTGGTTCACCGATTTCGCCGACCCGCGAACGCTCGAAGCCTTCGGCGTCGACGTGATCAACGCCAGCGAGCGCAAGGACTTTCGGCCCTAGCCGCCCGCTCATTCCAGCGGTTCACTAGTCATCGACTTAATGACTCCTGGAGGATCCATGTCCACTGTGCTCGACCGTCCCACCGAAGCGGGGCCGGACGATCCGCGCCCACGGTCCGGCAACGGCGGCTTCTTCTGGGCGATCACCGCAGCCGCGGCGCTCCTGGCGCTGGCGCTGTCCGTGGTCGGCCTCGTCCTGCCCACGAGCACGGCCCAGCCCGCCGCGCCGGCGGCTCCGGTGGCTGCCGCTCCGGCTGCCACCGGCGAGCCGCAGGTCTTCGACGTCGAACTGGGCGACATGTACGTCAAGCCGAACAAGCTGCAGGTCGAGGCCGGTCGCCCCGTGGTCCTGCGGGTGCACAACGCCAGCACCGCCATGGCCCACGACCTCAAGCTGGAGGGCACGACCGGCACCGAGATGCTGCCGCCTGGTGCCAAGGCCGAGGTGAACATCGGCACGGTCGGCAACGGTCAGTCCGCCTGGTGCACGGTCCCCGGGCACAAGGAGGCCGGCATGGTGATGAGCTTCGTCGTCACCGCAGCGTCGGGGTCGGCGGCCGCTCCGGCGGCGCCCAAGCCGGAGGCGCCGGCTCAGGCAGGCGCAGCCGCGGCGAGCGACAACGCCGTGCTCGATCCCACTGCCAAGCCCGCAGCCGACTGGAAGCCGTTCGATCCGGCGTTGAAGCCCGCCGAAGGCGGCACGACCCACGAGATCGCCATGGACATGACCGAGACGGTGATGGAGGTGGCCCCCGGCGTGACCCAGGAGATGTGGACCTTCGGCAACACCGTCCCCGGCCCGACGCTGCGCGGCCGGGTGGGCGACGTCTTCAACGTGACCATTACCAACAAGGGCAAGATCACCCACTCGATCGACTTCCACGCCAGCCAGGTCGCCCCGAACCGGTTGATGAAGGCCATCGCCCCAGGTGAGTCGCTGGTGTACCAGTTCAAGGCGGAGTACAGCGGGATCTGGATGTACCACTGCGGCACCGCCCCGGTCCTGCACCACATCGGCAACGGCATGTACGGCGCGGTGATCATCGACCCACCGAACCTGGCCCCCGTCGACGGCGAGTACGTGTTCGTCCAGAGCGAGTTGTATGTCGGCCCGCAGGGCAAGCCCGGTGACCTGGCCAAGATGCAGAAGGAGCAGTGGGACGCCGTGGTGTTCAACGGCTACCACAACCAGTACGTCCACGCCCCGATCCAGGCCGAGCCCGGCAAGCGCTACCGGGCCTGGGTGATCGACGACGGCCCGAGCGAGAACAGCTCGTTCCACATCGTCGGCACCATCTTCGACACCGTCTTCAAGGAGGGTTCGTACCTGCTGAAGCCGGGCAACGAGGAGCAAGGTGGGTCGCAGGCACTTGACCTGCAGCCGGCCCAGGGCGGCTTCGTCGAATGGACCTTCGCCGAGCCCGGCATCTACACGATGGTGACCCACAAGTTCGCCAACGTCGGCAAGGGTGCCGCCGGTCTGTGGCAGGTGGGCGGGGCGCCGCTACCGAACGCCGGCAGCGGACACTGACCCGGACCTGACCCAGTGATCACTCGGTGACGAACCCCGGGCGGGAGGTGGGTTCGAGCAGCAGCGCCTTGACCACCTTGCCGGTGGCATTGCGCGGCAACTCGTCCACCACCACCACCCGGGACGGAACCTTGAACGAGGCCAGCCGTTCGCCGACGAAGGCGCGCAGCTGGTCCTCGTTCACGGTGGCACCTGGCGCCAACTCGACGAAGGCGACCACCTCCTGGCCCAGTTGAACGTGCGGAGACCCAACCACGGCACAGTCGCCCACGGCATCGTGCTCGACGAGGCGGTTCTCGATCTCGGCCGGATAGACGTTCTCGCCGCCGCGGATGATCAAGTCGGTGCGCCGCCCCTCGAGGTACAGCAGCCCGTCGCGGACGAAGCCGAAGTCACCCGTGTGATACCAGCGACCGGCGTCCAGCACCGCGTCGGTCGCCCGCTGGTTGTCCCAGTACCCGCGGAACACGCACGGGGTACGCATGGCGATCTCGCCCACCTCACCCTCGGCGAGAACCGCCCGAGTGATCGGGTCCCGGATCTCCACCGACCCACCGGGCACCGGCGCGCCGACGCTGGTGAGGTGTTCGAGCAGGACCGTGGAGCCAAGCGACGTTCCCACCCCGGTGGTCTCGGTCATCCCGTAGCCGAGACCGAAGGACAGCTTGAGGTGTGGCAGCCGCTCCCCCACCCGGCGGATCAGCTCTGGCGGCCACACCGCCCCGCCGCCGCCAACCGAGCGCACGCTCGTGAGGTCATAGTCCTTCAGCCGCGGGTGGTCGACGATCCGCCACAGCTGCGTTGGCACCATCGACCAGCGATTGACGCGGTGGGTCTCGGTCAGGCGCATGTGCTGCTCTTCGTCCCACCGACCGGGGGGTGGGTAGACGATGCCCATACCGCTGGCCGCGCCCATGATCAGCTGGGCGGTCATCCCGGAGATGTGGAACATCGGCGAAGCGCCGAGCATGATCGGTTGCTCGGCGCCGGCGCCCGGGTTGATCCCGGCGCGCAGCATCGCCAGCAGCGGATGCAAGGTCATCGCCAGGTTGAAGTGGATGTTGCCGCGGTGGGTGATGACGGCGCCCTTGGCCCGCCCGGTGGTCCCGCTGGTGAACAGGATCAGGTAGGGGTCGTCCTCCACCAGGTCCACCGACGGCAGCGCCAGCGCTGGGTCCTCGTCACCCCACCACTGGCCGTCGAACTCCACCAGATGAACGTCGAGGTCCGCGCCGGCTGGCGATCCGGCCAGTCGCTCGGCCCGGCGAGCGTCGGCGAAGATCACCCGTGGCCTGGTCAGGGTGATGCCGTCGACGAGTTCGGGGGCAGTCCACCACCCGTTCAGCGCCACGGTGATCGCGCCCAACGACATCGCCGCCCAGGTGGTGACGGCGTATTCGAGGCAGTTGGCGGCTGCGATCGCCACCCGATCCCCCTTGGTGACGCCGAAGCGATCACGCAACGCCCGGGCTGCGGCGGCGACCGGGATGGTGACGTCGCCGAAGGCGCAGGTCCGCTCGGGGAAGATGAGGTAGGGGCGGTCGGGCCACCGCCGCGCCGCGCCCTCCAGCGTGGCCAGCAAGGTCCGGTCGCGCTGGGCGAACACGTCCATCTCCACACCCAGGACGGGTTCGCGGAGCATCTCGAAGGGCGCACCCGGCCCCATAAGCGAGGCAACGATGGCGTCGTCCAACCCGACCGGGCCGACCCAGTCGAGACGCGACGAACGGGGATGCACCGTGGTCACCGCTGCTCCGGTGTCAGCTCGGTCGGCCGAAGTTCAGATCGACCATCAGCTCGTTGGCGAGCTGCTCCAACTCGCGCTGCACGGCATCCAGGTCGACACCATCGGGCGCGGCCAGCACGGCCGAGGCGTGGAACAGACGCTCGCCGCTCATCGGCGCCTCGCTGGTGGTGGTGTTCAGCCTCCCGACGTTGATCCCGTGGCGGGCCAGCACGGCAGAGATCTCGGCGACGATGCCCGCACGGTCGCCACCCACGAGCTCCAGTTGGAACTCGCGCCCGGTCGCACTGTCCTGACGGGCATCCCCGTGGTGCACGGTGACGTCGAGGAGTCCGTCGAGCGGGCGCAGGGCGGCGATCAGCGCGTCAGCGCGATCGTCATCGACCGAGACGGCCACGATGCCGGCGAACTTGCCGTCCAACTCGGCCATCTGGCTCTGCTCCCAGTTGCCGCCATGGGATGCGACCACCGTCGCCAGGGCGCTGACCAGCCCGGCGCGATCATCCCCGATCACGGTCAACACCAGCTGTCGTCGTCGCCCTGCGGCCATCAAGGTCACAGTATCCGGGCGAGCGCGTCGGCGCCCGACCGACCGCGACACACCCCAGGCGTACCGTGCCGGCCATGTCGACCAACACCGCCCACCGTGACATCGTGGCGCTCCTCGCCGAGACCGAACACCCCGACCGCCGCCGAGCGCTGCGGGCTGTGCGCACGCTGGGTGAAGAGATCGAATGGCTGACCCGGCTCGTGGTGAGTCGGGCCCGTCGCACTGGGTCCTCCTGGGCGGAGATCGGGCGCTTCCTCGGACTGACACGCCAGGGGGCACGCAAACGGTTCGAGGTCACGGTGGTGGACCAGGCCTGGTCGCCCGCCCGGGAACGCCGGCCCCAGCCGACGGGGATCGAGCTCATCGCCAAGCGATACCTCGACGAGATGGCTGCGCAGCGCTCGGGAGCGGGCTCCCGCACCCGATCGACGGGCGCCAGCTACCGGATGAGCGAGTCGGAGTGCGACGCGCTGGCCCCCGGCGACGCTGTCGCGTGGTGACGTCCCGGCACCACGACCCGGAGAGGTAGTTCCTCGTTGAGAACTTGGTAACTCCAGTTGCGCGACCGCAACGAGAGTTACCAGAACTGCGGAGACGACGTGCCGGTCCGGTCGTTGTCAGCCGAAGCGGCCGTACAGGAACTGGGCGGTGGGGCCGGCGTCGGGGAACGAGCCGGTGATCCCCGACATCAGGTACCCCTGGTCCGACACCAGGGTCTGGCCGTTGATCGCCGCGGCGGCGTCGCTGCACAGGAACACCAGCGGGTAGGCCTGCTCCAGCGGCGTGCAGGCCTGCGTTCCGACGGCGGCCCGGTAATCGGACCCAAATCCCAGCCACGTCTCGGCGTTGGCCTGCGCCAATGGCGTGTCGGTCGGGCCGGGGCAGATGGCGTTGATGCGGATCCCTCGCTTCAGCAATGGGTAGGCCTGGCTGGCGACGTAGGCACACATCGCCCGCTTCATCGACATGTAGTCCGCCTTCCCATTGGCCTGGGTCCAGGCAACGGCGGCATCCCAGTCGGTGATGTCCAACAGCTCGGCGATCTGGTCGATGTTCGGCTCCCAGCCGAGGCCGGCGGCCGAGGAGATCATCCCGATCGCGCTCCCCCGCGCCAGCAGGTCCCGCTCCAGCAGGGCATCGATGAGGTAGCGGTGGCCGATGAAGTTGATGCGCTCGATGCCCGGTGTCCCGTCGGCCACGCCGGCACAGGCGAGCAGGGCGTCGAACGGGCGATCGCAGTGCTCACTGGCCGCCTGAATGGCCGCGTCGATCGAGGCGCGGTCGGCGAGGTTGACGTGCACGGCGGTCACACCCGCCTGGGCGAGCTCGGCGTAGTCCATGACCACCACGTCGGCGCCAGCGGCCAGGAGGACCTCGACGGCGGCGGCGCCCATCCCGGAGGCGCCGCCAACGACGAGAACCTGCTTGCCGGTGTACCCGAAGGCGTCGAAGAGACTCATGTACTGCTCCTGATTGTCGTTCCGCCGGCCGCAGCGAGCTGCAGCCGTCCGTCGGTGATGGTGGCCTGGTGGTGGGTGCGGGCGGCGACGGTGGGGTCGTGGGTGATGATAATGACGGTGAGGCCGTCGTCGACGAGGCGGTCGAGCAGATCGAGGATCTGGTTGCCGCTGGTGGTGTCGAGGTTGCCGGTGGGTTCGTCGCACAGGACCAGGGCGGGGCGGCGGATGAGCGCCCGGGCGATGGCGACGCGTTGGCGTTCGCCGCCGCTCATCTCGTTGGGGGTGGCGTGCATGCGCGGTTCGAGGCCCACCTGGGTGAGGACCTCGTGGGCCCGTTGGCGGCGTTGGCGGGCGGGTACGTGTTGGTAGAGCAGCCCGGTTTCGACGTTCTCGGCCGCGGTGCGGTAGTTGACGAGGTGGAACGATTGGAACACGAATCCGAGATCGTGGGCGCGGATCGCGCAGCGGTCTCGTTCGTTGAGGGTGCTGGTGGGCTGTCCGTTGAGGCGGTACTCGCCGCTGGTTGGTTCGTCGAGCAGGCCGAGGATGTTCAGCAGGGTCGACTTGCCGCTTCCGGACGGGCCCATGATGGCCACGTAGTCACCGCGCTGGACGGTCAGGTTGACCTCGCGCAAGGCGGTGACGGGCAGCGCCGAGGTGTAGGTCTTGGTGACGTCGGAGAGTTCGACGACCGGGACCGCTGCTGGTCGGTCGGGCGGCGCCGCTGGCGTGGGTGGCCGGTTCATCAGCTGCGGAGCGCGTCGGCCGGGGTGATGCGCGCGGCCCGCCAGGCGGGTTGGAGGCCAGCCAGCAGACCGGTCACGGCGCCGATGATCGGGGCGAGAATCACGAATCGGGGGTCGATGGTGGTGGTCCAGTGGCGGGCAGCGGACACGGCGGTGATGGCGATGATGCCCAGGGCCGTACCGGTGATCCCACCGAGCAGGCCGAGGGTGGAGGATTCGGCGAGGAATTGCTCGGCGATGTGTCGGCGGCGGGCGCCGAGGGCTCGGCGGACGCCGATCTCGTTGCGCCGTTCGAGCACGGCGACGAGGGTGGTGTTGGCGATGCCGATCGCCCCGACCAGCAGCGCCAATCCGGCCAGCCCGTAGAGCAGGCTGGTGACGTCGCCCTCGACGGAGCGGCGCAGCGTTTTCGGGTCGGGGGGAACCAGGACCTGCAGCCGTTCGGGCCCATTGGGGCGCACGGCGACGGCGGCTTGCGAACCGACGACCTCGGCGGCGCCGGGTTGGACGTCGACCAGCATCCCGAACTCGGCTTGGGAGCGGGGGAACAGGGCGGTGGCGGTGGTGGCCGGGATGACGACACCGAGGAGGATGTCGGGGCTGCGCTCGACGTCGTCGATGATCCCGATCACGGTGTAGGCGGTGTCACGGATGAACACGGCCGGCTGGATGTCGATGCGGGTGATGCCCAGCTGGTCGGCGGCAGCACGCCCGACAATCGCGACGCGCTCGCCGCGATCGTTGTGGAACCGGTCGAGCAGGACCCCGCCGCGCAGGGTGGGCCGGGCCGCCAGCACCGCACCGGGCGTGGCGGCGATCACCGGGATGTTCGACGGTTGACGGCTTGGTGTCGCGGTGGCCCGCACGTCGAGCCCTTGCTCGTTGACGGCCCACAGCACGCCGCCATGGACGACACCGTTGAGCTGGCTGATGCGCTGGTCGGCATCGGCGGGAAATGGGTTCGATCCGTCCGGGTTGGCGTCCTTCAGGCGGACCTCGGTGGCCTTCAACCGGTCAAAGCTCTCCCCCACCTGGGCCCTGGCCGTCGAGGCCAGGCCGGTGGTGGCCACGAACGCGCCAACACCCACCACGGTGCCCAAGGCGGTGAGCACGGACCGGCCGATGCGCCGGGAGATCGACACGCCCGCCTCGCGGGCCACGTCGACGGCCGCCAGCCGGGACCGGCGGCGCGGCGTCCCCGGTGGGCTCACGGCCCCGGGGCCTCGGCCAGCGAGGCGATCACCAACGGCGCGGCGGCGTTCAGCACGGAGCGCAGCTTGGCCAGCCCGGTGGCCGGCGGGAGGTTGTTCAGCCGGATCGTGACGACCACCCCGCCCACCTCGATGGCGGCAGAGCACACCTTCTTGTCGGTGCCGCACCCGCCGGCGGTCTGCGCCCCGGGGACCACCTCGGACGTGCCGATCAGCGCGTCCGGGCCGCCGACCTTGACCGCGTACTGCTGGAAGCTCGCCCGGCCATCAAGCGTCACGACGTCCATCGCGAAGCTCGACGACCCGACCGGCTTGCCAGGTACGGTCTCGTCCTGGGCGCAGTGCACCGCGACAACACCCGAGCCCACCGAGGAGTCCCACACCACCGTGGTCAGCAGCGGCCGGGTGGACGCCCGCAACCCGGCGATCGTCACCAACCCGGCAACCTGGTCGGCGGTCAGCGCCGGGCACGGCGCCGTGACCCGGTCGGGACGGTCGAAGTTGGCGGCGACGAATGTCAACAACCCGACCTTGGCCCGGCGAAGCACCACCGGATCGGGGACATCACCGCTCGGCACCGAACCATCTCCTGGCGGAGACGACTGAGCCATGGCCGAGCGAGCCGTCACCGCCGCGGACAGCACCGTCACCGCCAGCACCGGCACCGCCAGCACCGTCACCGCCAGCAGCGCGGCGGCCAGCCTTCGGCGGATCATGAGCTCACCACCACCGCGTCACCCGGCCGCAGTTCGGCGTCACCGGTCGGGCGAACCTCGACGAACCCGTCGGCGGACACCCCGACATCCACCTGGGTCACCCGCAAACCCCCGTCGGCCAGCTTGACCTGCACCCGCGTCGACCCGTCCGCCGCGGAGCTCACCGCGGCCAGAGGCACCACCAGCACCTTGCCGGACGTGGACGCCGCCGTGATCGTCACCCGCACGTTGCGACCCGACCACTCCGCAGGGATCGCGGCGTCACCCACCGCCACCGCTGGGAACGACGACCCGCCGTTGGCGTCGGCCACCGGCGCCGCGCTCACCGACGTCAACGTCGCCGGCAGGCGAACACCGGTCGCTTCGTCCAACAACTCGACCGCCATCCCCGCCCGCAACAACCCCACGTCGGCCTGCTGCAACGACACCCGAACCTCCAACCCGGCCGACGCCAACACCATCAAGCCCCCCGACCCCGCACCAGACTGCTGACCCTCGCCACCCGGGCTACCCCCGCCAGCGCCGACCACGGCACCCACCTTCGCCGTCACCGAATCCACCCGAGCCGGCGCTTTCGGCACGAACACCACCTCACCGAAGGGCACGGTCGGCCCCGACGATGTCTGCACCGCATCCAGCGCGTCG
>WBZP01007743.1_pt1 | contig 10287 bp, 8 predicted proteins | sample 5204301 | NCBI WGS metagenome assembly WBZP01 (sample SAMN12412401, study PRJNA552823) | activated sludge metagenome | isolation source: activated sludge from nitrification reactor of wastewater treatment plant... | place: USA: Pennsylvania | collected 2017 | reverse complement strand
AAAGGAACATTTTTTGTTAGTAGAAATGTCATTGCAATATCCTCCACCAAAGATAATGGCTGAATTGTGTCTTCTAGAATTTTGATTAATTAAAATATCTCTACAAATCAAACTTAATCCCCTGAGCCAATGGCAATGTCGTACTATAATTGATCGTATTCGTCTGTCTGCGCATGTATGCTTTCCAGCTATCTGAACCAGATTCGCGTCCACCACCTGTTTCTTTTTCGCCACCGAAAGCACCACCTATTTCTGCACCGCTGGTGCCGATATTGACATTGGCAATACCACAATCTGAACCTGCACATGAAAGGAATCTCTCTGCTTCACGAAGATTGGTTGTCATGATGGCTGATGATAATCCTTGTGGTACATCATTTTGGATGGCAATGGCATTCTCTACGCTACCTTTATACTTGAGTAAGTACAAAATCGGTACAAAAGTTTCGTGCTGCACGATCGGCATGTTGTTTTCTGCTTCGACGATACATGGCTTGACATAACAACCGCTTTCATAATGTTTCCCTTTCAGTACGCCACCTTCTACTAGAATATTGGCGCCTTGTTCTTCTGCAGCTTGAAGGGCTTTCAGATATGCGTCCACAGCCATTTTGTCAATCAATGGACCTACATGGTTTTTGCTATCTAAAGGATTTCCTATTTTCAGTTGGGTATATGCTCTGGTCAGTTTTGTTTTGACTTCGTTGTATATACTTTCGTGTACGATGAGTCTTCTGGTGGAGGTACATCTCTGTCCACATGTACCTACCGCACCAAAAAGTGCACCTGTCAATACCAGACTTAAATCAGCGGATTCTGTCACGATGATGGCATTGTTACCACCCAATTCCAACAAGCTCCGGCCTAGTCTCTCTGCTACAGCTGCACCTACGATTTTGCCCATTCTTGTGCTACCAGTAGCCGACACTAATGGTACTCTTTTATCTTGGGTCATCCACTCTCCTACTTTGTAATCGCCGGTAATAATACAACTGACACCTTCAGATACTTTATTGGCTTTTAGTACTTTATGCAAGATATTCTGACAAGCAACGGCGCAAAGTGGTGCTTTTTCGCTGGCTTTCCATACACATACATCTCCGCACACCATGGCTATCATGGCATTCCATGACCAAACAGCCACTGGAAAATTGAAAGCAGATATAATACCTACGATACCTAGTGGATGCCACTGCTCATACATGCGATGATAAGGACGCTCAGAGTGCATAGTAAGACCATACAACTGACGGGACAATCCTACTGCAAAATCACAGATATCGATCATTTCCTGTACTTCTCCGAGACCTTCCTGAAGAGATTTGCCCATTTCGTAAGACACTAATTGACCGAGTGGCACCTTGTATTTACGAAGTTCATCCCCGTATTGACGTACGATTTCGCCACGTTTTGGAGCAGGGATTTCGCGCCATTCAACAAATGCTTTTTGCGCTGTTTTGATAACTTTTTCGTAATCTTTTTTGGAAGTGACAGAAACGCTGCCTATCAATTCTCCATCTACGGGAGAGTAAGATTCGATATAAGTATCAGATTTTAGGGACTTTTGTCCGGTCCAGGTACCTTCATTTTTTTTATGAAGGTCCAGTTTTTTTAAAAAAGAAGTATTCATTTGGGTTAGGTTTGTTTTTTACAATTAAAATAATTGATTTATGAAATGTATATTTGCCATTATCAATTTCAGATGCGGGCACAAAAATAAGAAAATTGAGATAAACGGGTTTGAAACTTAATAGAAACATCGGTGTTTGCAAATAATCCAGGAAATCAAACTAATTTCATAATAATAATTTAGGTGCTTCAGAAGACATTTCATAGTATTAACAACCATATACCTTATATTGTTAAAATCGAAAATCAAATACCAACGTTTTAATCATTTGGATTCAATTTAGGTTATGAAAATTCTTATTTATAATGATTGGAAAACGTTAATGGGTGGAACAGAACGCTACATACACAATCTGATACCTTTTCTTTCACAATATCATGAAGTTCATTTTGTATCAGCCGAAGACATTCTGCCCATAAATAGATTGAGTCATTATCAAAGAAAATTTTCACTTTGGAAAAAAAATGAAACTTTAATTCAATATTTAAAAGTTGAAATAGAAACATTTCAACCAGATCTAATTCACATAAACAATGTATATTATTATTTCCGTAGCTTATTTATTGCTATCAGATCAAGCAATGTACCTATATGCTTAACTTTGCATGATTCGCAATATTTAAATTTACCCAATGATACATCTTGGCAGTATTTATTAAAAAAAATTAAAAGAAGAATATTAAATGATGTAGTTCAAAGTTTTTTTGCTCCTTCAAAATTAATTTTCCAAATGGCAAATAATCAATTTTTTAAAGATGTTCATTATTTACCCCATTTTATTGACTCAAAAAAATGGCCATGCCAAAATCAAGAGCACAATAATGCATTAAATCTTCTTTACCTAGGAAATATAGATAAAAAAAAAGGAGTGTTTTTTCTATTGGATGTTTTACAACAAATGTTAGAAAACAACTTTGATATAAACATCACTTTCGTTGGTAAGGGGAAAGATGAACAAGAGTTAGCTCAAGAAATTATTAGTAAGAAATTAACAGATAAGGTAAAAATATTTGGACACCAAAACGATAATATTATACAACAGTTTTTTAGTAATCATTTTGCTTTAGTACTTCCATCATTATGTATCGAATCTTTTGGCTTAGCAGGCTTAGAAGCTCAGGCATCGGGCTTACCAGTTATAGTAAGTAATCTGGGCGGCATAACCGAATGGGCAGTTGAAAAAGAAACTGCAATTTTAGCGCATTCAAATGACATCAAAGATTGGTGTGATAAAATTGAATTATTGTGGCTGGATAAGCAACTCTACAATCACATTCGCTCAGAAGCAATGAAGCGAGTTCACCGTGACTTCCAGCCACAAACACATTGTGACAATCTTATTACTTGTTATAATCGAATGTCCCGATTTCATAAATTAACTTCATGAAATGAGCATGAATCCACTTTTGTGGTACACAAACCGGGATGATTATTTTCATGCGAATTCCATCTGACCATTAAAAAACAAATAAAAATAAACAGATGAAATTTAATAAAATATTAAATCATTTATTATTTAGAATTCAAGAGTATATATATAAAAAAAATTCTAAGTTGCGTCATATCGAGTATCTGGAAGGCAATACCGTTTGGGTTATGTCGCCACATCCCGATGATGATGCCATAGGTTGTGGTGGTGCCATTTTAAAACATTTACAAATGGGACACGATGTAAGAATAGTTTATTTATGTTCCGGAGATAAGGGTATAAAAGATGAAAGGGCTGAAAATGCCAATAAAATAAGAAAATTAGAGGCACAAAATGCTGCTATGATCATGGGAATCTCTTTAGATAATTTATATTTTTTGAATTTTGAAGATGATACTTTAATAAACCATTTGGATAAAGCTTCAATAAAAATTTTGGATCTTTTTAATTTATTTCCTCCCAATATAATTTATTTACCATCGTTTCTTGATAATCATCCTGACCATTTTGCTACCAACAATGTGCTGAAGAAGTGCAATTTAAAAAATACATTGATATCTGCTTATGAAGTTTGGACACCTTTAATTCCAAATAGAATTGTTGATATAACTGAATATATATTGCTTAAGGAAAAAGCTATAAGAGCTCATACATCACAATTAAATGCTTTGTCATATGATAAAGCCATATTAGGGTTAAATCAATATAGAGCAAAAATGTATACCAAAAAAACAATAGATTATGCTAAAGCATTTTTAGCATTGCAATGGAAAGAATATATTACATTATACTAAATGAAATGGATAAACTGTCTTTTTAGTTTGAATTTACAAACTCTACGGTTTTTAATAATTTTCTCTTGATTGTAACAAGTGCTCTGGCAAGTAATAAAATCATTTCCACTTTTGAGAGTAGAAAGGTTCATAGCCAAAAGTAGTAATTCTAAATATAGCAAATCTCTATTGAATATATAATTTTGCAAAGCGGTACAATCTTTCCACTTTACACTTCTGTCGAACCAAAATCAATTTCACTATTTTAGAGATGACTCTTCTATTTATTTTTATGATAGAAAAAATGTCCTCAGAAAATAAAAATTTAATGCCAAAAATAATTAAACTTGCAGAATTATTTTTAAAATCATTTCTTAAGATTTTTAACTTCAAATAATGCCAAAAGTAGTAATTCTAATTATTTCAATTTTTTTCGCCAATTATGCAATAGGTCAAGACGGTACTATCTACCCACTCGACACGCCTGCCGAACCAAAAGCTATTCTGCTGGGTACAGGTGGAGTTACTGACCAAACTGCATCAGAGACTTGGTTTCGTCAGTGGGGCGACCCGATGGCCCGAAATATCACCACTGCTACTTTGACTCCATTTTTCCCAAAACCGGGTAAAGCAAACGGAACTGCCATTATAGTAGCTCCGGGTGGTGGCTTCAGATGGCTCTCCATGGGTAATGAAGGCTGGGAAGTCGCTGAAGCACTAGCTGAGCAAGGTATCACAGCTTTTGTGCTCAAGTACAGGTTGCACCCTACACCCGCTTCTCTGGATGACTTCTCAAACTGGATGAAGAATCTTTCATTTGCACCAGCACCTAAGAATGCAGACTCAACTAAAACAGTAACAACAGCACGTCCCCTGCAACTTGACCTGTCAAACCAACTTGCAGATGCAGAAGCCGCTTATGCCATGATCACTAAAAGGGCAGTTGAATGGGGCGTCGATACACATAGAATAGGCATGATTGGATTTTCGGCAGGTGCAGGTCTTACTATGCACTGTACTTTGAACTCCAAAACCATGAAATTGGCATTTATCGGGCCTATATATGGTGGCATGGGTCCTGTAGATGTTCCAAAAGACGCACCGCCTATGTTTAACGTGATTGCCACCGATGATTTTCTTTTTAAGGGTCAGTTAGGCGTGATTGATTCATGGTACAAAGCCGGTGTACCTGTAGAGTTTCACCTTTATCAGAATGGTGGTCATGGTTTTGGTCTAGGAAATCCTAACCGAACCAGTAATCGTTGGTTTGATGCATTTATACACTGGCTAAATGTAAATGAGTTTCTTAATGGCAAATCTGGAAAATAATTTATTTATTGCCACATCTATAACAGAGGGTGGCGAATCCGTTTTTGTTTACTTTGTGACTCTCGAAGCCAAAATCATCGACTACCTTGCCTAAATTAATATCTAAAGTTTATTGTTAAAAATAAAATCAACATTACTTCCTAAGTTATCTATAATATTTGAATTTGAAAAATTTCTCAATAATTTAGCATTTTCTATGGCGGTGGAGATGAAGAGAAATAAGCGTGTAAAATCGGAAAGATTTTCATTGCCCATTAGATCGGCAATATATCGTTTTGTATAAGATTGACCATGCTGTTTTTGATTTGTCAATAGCATTGATTGTATTTCAGAATTTACCGTTGTAAGTTCTTGATAATGTAAAATCAGCCATATCTCAAAGCAAGGATTAGAAATACATAAACCTATACCTTTTTGCTTACATTGAGTAATGATTTCTGATATCATTTTGACATTCCAACGATCTCTATCTATGACCATCCATAGCTCATCATCTGCTTTGATTTGGTATTCTTTTTTGAAATTTGTAAGTGATCTTAATACATGGTTTGGAGACGATCTATTATTCTCTGGTGGAATAACTTTAATTTGAAACTTATTTGATGATAAAATAGCTGCATCGTTGAGCTGGGTAAAATAAGACACTTCTGTGACACTTCCTTCTGTAGCAATTATAATCATCCGTCCATCACGGAAGCCAGTTTTGCGCTCTAAATTTTTTCTGACTCTCATCTTTGTCTAGGTTAAAATGGGCTCAGGTTTCCTGGAAGAAAAATGCGGGACAGCTCCAAACCGATTTTGCAGATAGGCTTTCATTATGTCTAAGTCTTTCCTTACCGTAAAATCTTCAATGCTTTTTAATTCTGATTCACCTCTTTCATTCTTTTCAACCAACCAAATTTCATCCTTTCGTATAAGGTCCTGGTCCATTAACTGCGATTCGTGTGAAGTGACTATCAACTGACTCTTGATACCTTGGGTACGTTCAAAAAACATAGACAAAAACTTTCTGACTAAATTGACGTGAAGACTTCGCTCAATCTCATCTATCACAAAAACCTGATCATCTTTCCGCAATTCTGCAATGGCAGGTATAAAGTCCATTATACGTTGTGTCCCATCTGATTCTTCGTTTATTTCAAAATTGACTAAATCTTCAATTTTACCGTCCTTTTTTCTTTGTGTCATCAATTTTGATGCTGAAATATCGCCATTTGACTCTTTTTTAATCAAAAACCTAAGTTGATTTATGGCAGCAACTATACCCGAATCTCCTATTTTAAGATCTTTTTGTATTTGTTCTTTAAGCCTTTTTGGCAATTCAACTTCAGAGCTCCAAAAATCAACATCAGTGCTCTGAATTCCTTTAATACCAGTATCAAAATAATCCAACGCCCATTCGAATAGTACTTTAAAAGATTCATCTGTAGCAATATTTGCTTCAAGGCTTCCGTATTTGCTCTCAGGAAAGATGATAGTCAATGATTCAGAAAACCATTTATAGGCATCTTTAATCATATCAATACCCTTGATTTTATCTACATTACTATTGTTGAGTGCATGCAAAAAACACTCCGCTGGTTTGGTGATTGTACCCACAAATTCCAAGTTGTTGAGTTCTTTGTTGCTAAGTTTTAGATTATCAAAAGTCACTCTGACATCCCGTCCTTCTGTAGTGCGTTCAAAAACCTTATAATCCTTTTCTTTATTGAAAAAGTACAACCACTCAGATTTAATCTGAAGCTTGTCGAATGTAAAACCATATGCATAGTTGACTCCATTAATATGAAATTCCGTTTCCATTTTCGATAACCTATTTTCCGATGTGCTGTCCAATTTAAATCTATCGTACAAGATAGTATCACTATCACCATGCAATATGATACGTTGCATCAGTGCCAAAGCTTTGATAAGGTTGCTTTTACCACTTGCGTTTGCCCCATATATCACAGCAGCCTTCAATATATCAATGTCTCGAGCTTTTTCACCTTTAATAATATGATGAGTGTGATTCCTATTTTTGCCTGGTGTGAGCAAAATTTCTTGTTCTGTATTGAACGAAAGTACGTTGTCTAGAGTAAATCTGATAAGCATAATTTACAAATTATGTTGCAATATTGAGAAATATTCTCCATATATGAACGTTTTTGTGTAATAAATTGTTTAAGTTTATAAATATTAATGAATGCAGACAGATTTACTCTCATTACCTACAAAAGAATTGCTTGAAAAATTTGGGGCAGGCAATGCTAAGCCGGGTTCAGGAAGTGCAGCAGCACTAACAGCACTAATAGCTTGTCAAATGATAAAGACTGTTATAGATGTTTCAAAAGATAAACCATCTAAAAAGACCCTTCAAAAAGAATTTGATACATATAAAAAGAGACTTGATGAAATTATTCCCGATCTTGAACACTATTTTCAAGAAGATTCTGATCTCTTTAATAAAGTACATGAACTTAGATTAGAAAGAGACAATGCGAAGGAAAATATAGAGAAGATTCAATTAAAAGAAAAAATACTCGAAAATTTAATGCCTTGCACAGAACTTCCACTCAGGATCGCTAATCTTTCGATTGAAATTTTTGAAATGGCAAAATATGTATTTAAAAACGGTGTTTGGTGGGTTAGTGGAGATTCTCAGGTTGCGCTTAGTAATCCTGTTTCAGCAATTGATAGTTGTGTTTCAATAATAAATCTAAACTTAAGTAATTTTCAAGAAAATGATTGGGTTAAGTCAATGAGAGAAAGTATTTTAAATTTAGAATTTAAACTTAAAGAGATTAAGAATGAATGTGAATTACTCAAATCTGAACTGGCAACTTGGTCGAAAAAAAGGAGTCAGTTATCTTTAACATTTGATCAATTTTCGACTAAACTCAATGGGAATTCAAAAATAACAAATGTCGATATTGAACAACTTGCAAGAGATATTCAGAATTCGCTATTTCAGTTTAAGGATGTTTTAACGTGGAATAACATGTCAGGAAAACCGCTTGAACTCCTAAACTCAAAGGAAGTGCTAAAACTTCTAAATTATCAATCGAAAGAGGAGATATCTCTTGGTACAAATGAGTATAATGAAGAAATAGCAGGTATTATTCACACGGGACTTTATGAAGTAAGAATATCAAAAAAGTACCCAAAAGAAATAATGAACTTTACTTTGGCTCACGAGCTTGGACATGCTTTACTCCATACTGATATGATAAATCATCGTGAAAGGCCTTTTGATAGTTATTCTGACAGAGTAAAAAGACCCACAAAAGAATATCAGGCAGATAAATTTGCTTCATATTTTCTTATGCCAAAAAAACTTGTAGAAGCTACATTCAAGCAACAATTTGGGACAACGATTGTCAAACTGAATGAAGAATCAGCATTAAGTTTGACAAACTCCAATATATCATTAGTAAAGAAGAGAATAAAAAATCTTCGAGAATGGAGTCGAATCGTGGCTAATAGCAATAAGATTGGTATAAGGCCAATTGAATCAATGTCTAAAATATTCAACGTTTCTGTAGAAGCAATGGCAATTAGATTAGAGGAGTTAGGATTAGTTGAAGTTTAAAATTATATTAAAATGAAATGGATAACAACAAATGACATTAGGCAATGGCCGGATCGAAAGAAAAGACATTCGGAAGAAAATGTCCCCGTTTTACTAAGAAAGCTGATATATGCTTCAATAGACAAAGAAAACATCTTGGAACTGGATATTTCGGGTGGAGATTCAATATCATATAGTGGATATGATGGATATGCAAATCTTGTTAAAGGTAATAAATTCTTACCGTCAGGTAGGATAGTGTTTGAAATTGGTACCAATGACGGTATATTAAAAAAAGCAGAAGATGATTATAATGAAAGGACTAATAACCCGAAAGAGATAATACCATCGGAAACAACTTTTATTTTTGTAACCCCAAGACTCTTTTCAAATGGAAGGAAATGGGCTGACGAAAAAAGAAAGGAAGGAATCTGGGTTGATGTAAGGGTAATTAATGCGACCCTACTTGAGCAATGGCTTGAATACAGCCCTTCGGTTGGAGAATGGATGGCAAAAGAATTGCTTTTAAAGTTTCCATCAGATGTAATTGGTTTGAATACCTTTTGGGAGAGTAAATTTCCAAACGATACAGATATAAAAATTCATCCAAATATAGTTTTAGGAGGTCGAGAAAATGAGACTTTAGCATTGCTTGAAAGATGTTCCTTTGAAGGGGCTACAATTATATCAAGTGATTCTTCAACTGAATCAATTTATTTTATTGTTGCGACTCTTATAAATAGTGACGAATCTGAAAAGTTCACATCAAGAACTGTTATAATTAGTTCTGGACAGCATATAAGTTCTTTGCTAAGTATTAAAGAAAGGCTGATAATAATTCCAACTTATTATAACAGAGAAGTAATAGATGCATTAATTACAGTAGGTCACACAGTGATAATTCCTATAGATAAAAATTCAAAACCTGAAAGATATATAAGTATAGACATAGAATCAACTGATGAAAGAGAGTTTGACCATGCTTTAGAATTAAGTGGATTCAACAGAGAAAAAGTAAGGTTATTAGCTGGACAATCATTGAGAGATGTAAATGTACTCAGGTATATTTTAGAATATGAAAATACACCACCTGATTGGTCTTCTACTGATAATTTAAATGATGTAATCCCATTCCTATTAATAAATTCATGGGATGAAAGTTATGAGATTGATCAATGGGCATTAGAAGAATTATCAAAGCGAAATTATAAAGAAGATATCACTAAAGTTGTAGCACGATTTAATGACACACTTATTAAAAAAGCTGGTAGCAAACACTATATTGCTAGTCCCAAGCTAGTCTTTCACTTATTAAAGAAGAACATACCTGATTTTTACTTTGAAAATTTTAAAGGAATTGCCACAAATATACTAACAGATGTAAATCCCCTTGTTAAAATGACAGAAAGTGAGCGGTTTATGGCTCCTTTTTATGGAAGAAAAGCAAATTGTTCAAGAAATAACCCGTTGCGCAGTTAAAAAAAGCGATAAATAAGGAAAAATATGTTGTGCATATCACTGTAATTCAGTAACTTAGCGCAAACCTTTCAACTTTTTCGCTATGCACAACATAAAG
>WBZP01003502.1_pt2 | contig 10288 bp, 2 predicted proteins | sample 5204301 | NCBI WGS metagenome assembly WBZP01 (sample SAMN12412401, study PRJNA552823) | activated sludge metagenome | isolation source: activated sludge from nitrification reactor of wastewater treatment plant... | place: USA: Pennsylvania | collected 2017 | reverse complement strand
TATTCTTCTCGGATAAAAGATATGATTTGGGGGATGTAGGTCGTTATCGTATTAATAAAAAACTTCATCAGAGTTTTGATGAAACAAGCCTCGTATTAACCAAAAAGGATATCGTATGTATTTTGGAATACCTTGTGGATTTACAGAATAGTACGGCTTTTGTAGATGATATTGACCACCTTAGCAATCGTAGGGTTCGTACAGTCGGAGAACAACTTCATGCGCAGTTTAGTGTGGGTTTGGCTAGGATGTCACGTACGATTCGCGAAAGAATGAATATTCGTGATAATGAGGTGTTTACTCCTTCTGATTTAATTAATGCTCGTACTTTATCGAGTGTGATTAATTCTTTCTTTGGTACCAATCAGCTAAGTCAGTTTTTGGATCAAACGAATCCGCTTGCTGAAATTACCCATAAGAGAAGGGTGTCTGCACTCGGACCTGGAGGTCTTTCCCGTGAAAGGGCAGGCTTTGAGGTAAGGGACGTTCACTATACGCATTATGGTCGTTTGTGCCCGATTGAAACGCCTGAAGGTCCGAATATCGGTTTGATTTCTTCTCTTTGTACTTATGCCCGTATTAATGATATGGGTTTTATCGAGACACCTTACAGAAAAATTCAAGACCGTGTCGCGCTTAAAGTAGCTACTTATCTAAGTGCTGAAGAAGAAGATGGGTTAATTATTGCGCAGGCAAATTCTCCAATCAATGACGATGGTAAATTCCTTGTAGATAAAGTTAAATCTCGTTCTGAAGGGGATTTTCCAATTGAGGAAATTGACAATGTCTCTTTTATGGATGTTGCTCCTAATCAGATTGTATCTGTTGCGGCTTCCTTAATTCCCTTCCTTCAAAATGATGATGCTAACCGTGCTTTGATGGGTTCAAACATGCAACGTCAGGCGGTGCCTTTGCTCAAACCGGAAGCACCTGTTGTAGGTACAGGGATTGAGCAAAGAGTTGCACTCGATTCCAGAGCATTACTAATGGCTGAAGGAGCTGGAGTAATCAAGTATGTAGATGGAGAAAAAATTGTAATTGAATACGAAAGAACGCCTACTCAGGAGTTAATTCAGTTCGAGTCCAATATAGTTACTTATAAAATTCCTAAATTCAGAAGAACAAATCAGGATACTTGTATTAACCTTCGCCCAATCATAAGAACGGGGGATGCGGTTGAGAAAGGGACAATCCTTTGTGATGGATATTGTACTGAAAAAGGAGAACTTGCTTTAGGTAAAAATCTTTTGGTAGCTTTCATGCCTTGGCAAGGATATAATTTCGAGGATGCTATTGTAATTTCTGAAAGAATCGTAGCGGAAGATGTGTTTACCTCTATCCATATCGAAGAGTTCGAAATGCAGGTAAGGGATACTAAACGTGGAGAAGAAGAACTTACAAGAGATATTCCTAACGTCAGCGAAGACGCAATCCGTCATCTCGATGAATTTGGAATGATTCGGGTAGGTGCGCAGGTAAATCCGGGTGATATTCTTGTAGGAAAAACTACTCCTAAAGGAGAAACAGATCCTACGCCGGAAGAAAAACTACTCCGCGCTATCTTTGGAGATAAAGCCGGTGACGTGAAAGACGCATCTATGCGTGTCCCTCCTTCCACAGCGGGAATCGTCATCAATAAAATGCTTTATTCTAAGGAGAAGAAAGACATCAAAGGAAAAACGAAAGAAAAGCGTCAAATTGAAGAGATTCAGGATAAAAGAAGTAGAGACATTGAACAATTAAATTTGGCAATGATTTCTAAGTTAACTTCCTTAATCGAAGGCAAAAAATCCAATGGTGTGAAGAATAAGCACGGGGAAGATGTCGTAGCGGCAGGTCGTAAGTTTTCTGCTAAAATGGTAGAAGAAATGACTTTCCCTGATATTCTGTCTGGTTCATGGACGGATGATGACGATACCAATCATAATATTGAGCAGCTTTTCATCAACTACAAACGCCGCTTTAATGATATTGAAGGTAAATTCAAGCGCGATGATTTCCAAATTCGTGTGGGAGATGAGTTACCTAGTGGGGTGCTTAAATTGGCGAAGGTTCACGTTGCGAAAAAACGTAAACTAAAAGTAGGAGATAAAATGGCGGGACGTCACGGAAACAAAGGGATTGTGGCGAAAATTGTTCCGGTAGAAGACATGCCGTTTTTGGATGATGGAACTCCGGTAGATATCGTACTCAATCCGCTTGGGGTACCTTCCCGTATGAATCTTGGACAGGTTTACGAAAGTATTCTTGGATGGGCAGGTAAAAAACTCGGACTTAAATTCGCAACGCCGATTTTTGACGGAGCGACGCTTGCCGATGTAAACGGATATCTTACCAAAGCAGATTTGCCTCCTTTCGGTTATACTTATTTGAATAACGGACTTACAGGAGAAAAATTTGCTTCCCAAACAACGGTTGGGGTTGTATATATGCTGAAACTAAGCCACCTTGTAGATGATAAAATGCACGCCCGTTCAATCGGTCCGTACTCACTCATTACTCAGCAGCCGCTGGGAGGGAAAGCTCAGTTCGGGGGACAGCGTTTTGGAGAGATGGAGGTGTGGGCACTCGAGGCATTCGGTGCTTCTCATATCTTGAGAGAAATGCTTACCGTAAAATCTGATGATGTAATCGGAAGGGCGAAAGTGTATGAGTCTATCGTTAAAGGGGATGTACTTCCTAATCCTGGTGTGCCTGAATCATTCAATGTATTATTACATGAATTAAGGGGACTTGCTTTAGAACTTACTTTCGAATAATATTTTTTCTTTTATTGATTTTTAAATCATTGAGGTTAAATTATTCAACATATTACAGAAAGGCTTTGTAAACGGGTAAATCCTTTACACTGCCTTTCTTTTTCTTAATTTAGTACAAACAATAAAGTATATAAATGACTCCTACTGTTAAAAATACCAAAATTTCAAGCGACTTCAAACGAATTATCGTAAGTCTTGCTTCTCCTGAGGTTATCCTTGACCGCTCTTATGGAGAAGTGTTGAAGCCTGAAACGATTAATTACAGAACCTATAAACCCGAAAAAGATGGTTTGTTCTGTGAACGTATCTTTGGTCCGGTCAAAGATTATGAATGTCATTGCGGTAAGTATAAACGGATTCGTTATAAGGGAATCGTTTGTGACCGTTGCGGAGTGGAGGTTACGGAGAAAAAAGTTAGAAGGGAAAGAATGGGACACATTCAGCTTGTGGTTCCCGTTGCTCATATCTGGTACTTCAAGACTTTGCCGAGCAAAATCGGTAATCTTTTGGGATTAACTGGTAAAAAGTTAGACCAATTGGTTTATTATGAGCGTTATGTGGTTGTAAAACCCGGAATCATGGCTTCTGAGGGAGTAAATGTTCTGGACTTCTTAAGTGAAGAAGAATATCTGAATATTCTGGAGTCGTTACCAAAAGAAAATCAACTGCTTCCTAATGAAGACCCGAATAAATTCGTGGCTAAAATGGGAGCAGAAGCTTTGGAAGAATTATTAAGGAATATTGACCTTGATTCGCTTTCATACGAATTACGTCGTAAAGCCAATAAAGAAACTTCTCAACAGCGTAAAAATGACGCATTGAAACGTCTGAAAACGGTTGAGGCATTCCGTTCGGCTAATAGAAATATCGAAAACAGACCGGAATGGATGATTCTTAAAATTGTACCGGTTATTCCTCCTGAACTCAGACCTTTGGTTCCGCTTGAGGGGGGACGTTTTGCTACTTCGGATTTGAATGACCTTTATCGTCGTGTAATTATCCGTAATAACCGATTGAAACGACTAATCGAAATAAAGGCACCTGAGGTAATCCTTAGAAATGAAAAAAGGATGCTTCAAGAAGCGGTAGATTCTTTGCTGGATAATACTCGTAAGGTAAATGCAGTAAGAACAGATTCTAACCGTGCATTGAAGTCGCTTTCAGATATGCTTAAAGGAAAACAGGGACGTTTCCGCCAAAACCTACTCGGTAAAAGGGTGGATTATTCGGGACGTTCTGTAATCGTAGTAGGACCTAAATTGAAACTACACGAGTGCGGTATTCCTAAAGATATGGCTGCTGAGCTTTTCAAGCCTTTCGTTATTCGTAAGTTGATTGAAAGGGGAATGGTAAAAACCGTAAAGAGTGCTAAAAAATTGGTTGACAAGAGAGACCCAAAAATATGGGAAATTCTTGAAAATGTAATGAAGGGGCACCCGATTCTGCTAAACCGTGCTCCTACTCTTCACCGTTTGGGTATTCAGGCATTTTTACCTAAGATGGTAGAAGGGAAAGCGATTCGTCTTCATCCCTTGGTTTGTACAGGATTTAATGCAGACTTTGACGGGGATCAAATGGCGGTTCACGTTCCTTTAAGTAACGAAGCTTGTCTTGAGGCATTGGTTTTGATGCTTGCAAGTCATAATATTCTTCACCCTGCAAGTGGTGCGCCTATTACCCTTCCTTCTCAGGACATGGTTTTGGGGGTATATTATCTTACCAAAGAAAGACCCAATCAGAAAGGGGAAGGGATGACTTTTGCCAATGCAGAAGATGTGGAAATTGCTTACAATGAAGGAGTGGTTGCAAAACACGCTAAAATTAAGGCACGTATTCCTTTTAAGGATATAAATGGGGTGGTTCAGATTAATGAGGCTACAGGTTTACCTGCCACAAAAATCATCACTACTACGGTTGGAAGGGTTTTATTGAATAAAATCGTTCCTGCTGAATGTGAATATTTAAACCTTACCCTTACCAAGAAAAATCTCCGTGTAATCATTGGGGATATCTTCCGTCGGGTTGGAATGGTGAAAACGGTTCAATTCTTGGACGATTTGAAAGATTTAGGATTTATGGAGGCTTTCAAAGCCGGTCTTACTTTCTCTTTGTCAGAGGTAATCGTTCCTTTGGAAAAAGAAGAGCTTGTGAAGTCTGCTGAAGCGCAGATTTCGGAAGTATTTGCAAACCGTGACCTAGGGCTTATCACTGAGAATGAGCGTTACAATCAGGTGATAGACATTTGGACAAAAACGAACTCGCGTTTGTCTGACTTGCTGATGAAACAGCTCGCTGCAGATAAAGACGGATTCAATAATATTTATATGATGTTTGACTCCGGTGCAAGGGGGTCTAAAGAGCAAATTCGTCAGTTGGGAGGAATGAGGGGATTGATGGCAAAACCACAAAAAACCCTCAAAGGCTCAGCCGGTGAAATCATTGAAAACCCGATTCTCGCTAACTTCCGTGAAGGACTTTCGGTACTTGAATACTTCATTTCTACACACGGTGCACGTAAAGGTCTTGCCGATACAGCGTTGAAAACTGCGGATGCGGGTTATCTTACCCGTCGTCTTGTGGATGTGTCTCAGGATGTAATCATTACCGAAGAGGATTGCGGAACGCTGAGAGGGATTTCTATGACTGCATTGAAACAAAATGAAGACGTTGTAGAAAAACTGGCAGAAAGAATTTTGGGAAGGGTATCTCTCGAAGATATTTATCATCCAACTACCGGTGAATTAATTCTTGCTTCCGGTGAAGAAATCGTGGAACTTGCTGCTAAAGCAATAGACGACGCAAAATTGGAGGTAATCCAGATTCGTTCTGTACTAACCTGTGAAAGCAAGCAGGGCGTTTGCTCTAAATGCTACGGACGTGACCTTTCTAAAGGCCGTTTGGTTCAGGAAGGGGAATCAGTAGGGGTAATAGCCGCTCAATCTATTGGTGAGCCGGGCACTCAGCTTACACTTCGTACTTTCCATACAGGGGGAGCTGCACAGCGTATTGCATCTGAAAGTGACTTAAATGCTAAGTTTACCGGACGAATTGAACTAGAAAATGTGAATACCGTTGAGTATGAAGGAGAAAACATCGTAGTCAGCCGTGCAGGTAAAATGAAAATCATTGATGATAAAAATACAATTGTATTCTCCAATAAGGTGCCTTACGGAGGAAAATTGTATGTAGTTAATGGTCAGCATGTAACGACAGCAGACCCGATTTGTTCATGGGACGCATACAATTCATTGATTCTTTCTGAAACGAACGGGGTAGTTCGACTGATAGATATCAAAGAAAACCTTACGTTCTTACAAAACTCAGACGAACAAACCGGTTATACTGAAAAAGTAATCATTGAGTCTAGGGAGAAGTCTCTTACTCCTTCTATCGAAATTCTCGATGGCGTTGATGGTGAATCTGTAAGGATTTTCAACCTGCCCGTAGGTTCACATATCATTGTAAATGACAAGGATAAAATCAGTGCAGGTCAGATTCTTGCAAAAATCCCTCGTTCTTCAGGTCGTTCATCAGATATTACAGGGGGGCTTCCAAGGGTTACCGAGCTATTTGAAGCACGTAATCCTTCAAACCCCGCAGTTTTGAGTGCAATTGTGGAAATTGGTGGAATTAAAAGAGGTAGCCGTGAGGTATATGTTCGCTCTTCCGATGGTTCTGACGTGAAAAAATATATGGTTTCTACCTCCAAGCACATTCTTGTTCATGACGGTGACTACGTGATGGCGGGCGATATGCTTTCTGATGGCGCAATTGCTCCAAGAGATATTTTGGGTATCAAAGGGCCGAGTGCAGTACAAGCATACATCGTGAATGAAATTCAAGAGGTATATCGTATGCAGGGGGTACCGATTAATGACAAACATATCGAGGTTATTGTACGTCAGATGATGCAGAAAGTAGAGATTGTAGATGCAGGTGATACTGTATTCCTTGAAAAAGAGGTTGTGGATAAATTGGATTTCCAAGCTGAAAACGAATATATTTATGAAAAATTATTCGTTGAAGATTCCGGTGATTCAACCGTACTTAAAGCCGGTCAGATTGTGGAGCGTCGTAAATTAAGGGATGAAAATTCCTTCCTCAGAAGAAATGACAAAAAATTGGTGGATGCAAGACCTGCAAAAGCAGCAATTTGTCAGCCTGTACTTATGGGGATTACGCGTGCATCTTTGGGTACGAAATCTTGGTTGTCTGCGGCTTCATTCCAGGAAACTACGAAGGTACTTTCAGAAGCAGCTACAATGGCAAAACAAGATGAGTTGAAAGGCTTGAAAGAAAACGTAATCGTAGGACATCTTATTCCTGCCGGTTCCGGTATCCGCCGCTTCTATGATATTGTAGTAGGAGATAAGGCTGAAGCAAAGGAAAGAAACGTGGATTTCAAAAGCAAAACAAAAAGACGTGAAGTAGAATACGAGGATTAATCGTTTCTATTCTTTTAATCATAAAGCGTACGGTTTTTTCCGTACGCTTTTTTTATTGTACCCTTAGGTTTTTTCTGAATTCAGAAAATTATCCTATATTTGTTTCAGAATCAGTTGCTATGCTGAATTCCGTACACATTTTCCTTTTCCGGCATGACATTAACAGAATTAGATACCCAAATTTTTTTCCTGATTAATCACGCTCATTCCCCAATAATGGATGAGCTAATGTATTATGTAAGTAAAACGTGGGTGTGGATTCCTGCTGCAATATGGCTTATCGTAATGATATACAGAAAGTTTGAAGGGATAGAATTGCCTCTTAAAGAAAGAATAACGAAATTGTTTTTGATAATCCTCTTTGCCGGTGCATCCGTTGGGCTGGCCAATACGCTGACTTCTGAGATATTGAAACCCATAGTGCAGCGGTTTCGTCCGTGCCGAGAAGAAGCGCAGTTGAAGGAATCTGTGCATATCGTTCATGGTCATTGCGGGGGGGCTTACGGTTTTGCATCCTCTCATTCCGCTAACTTCTTTGCAATTGCTACCCTTCTCTCTCTTTTATTCAGAAATAAAAAAATCACTTTTTGGGTTTACTTTGCCGCTGCTCTGACTGCTTACAGTAGGGTTTATCTGGGGGTACATTTCCCAGGAGATGTACTTTTTGGAGCAGTTATTGGGATTATTTGTGCTATTCCTGCTTATATTATTCTTCAAAAAAAAGCAATTCTCCCTCCTAGCTGAGTTCGGGCTATATTTCTTTAACCCCTATTCGCTTTATTGGATTTATTTGTTTTAAAATGTTGATAACCAATTATAAATAATTCTTTTTGTCCTTTTGTTTCTATCTCTATTTCCTACGAAAAGAAACGAGATATTGGCAGTCTTTAGTCTTATTTAGAATATTTCTAAATAAATATCAATTTTATTTGGATTGATTCTAAATAAAAAATACCTTTGTGCCGTAATTGAACCATTAAAGCTAAAAAATTTATGAAAAAAATTATTATTTTATTGATGTTTATAGCGATTAACGTATCATTGTTTGCTCAGGGAGCAGTGGTAAAAGGAGCAGTGTATGAAGAAGAGAATGGAGAAGCATTGACGAATACAACGTTAATTCTGGATGGAACCGTCGGAAAGTCCAATGAGCAGGACGGAACCTTTCTCTTTAGGGGGTTAAGTACAGGAAACCACAATCTGACCGTAGATTTACTGGGTTATGAAAGGAAAGAAATTTCTTTTATTGTGAATTCACCCGATGACATAATAGACTTGGGAAAAATTGAATTGGCTTCAAAGGATTTCGGTATTAGTGAGGTAATTATCAGATATACAGGCTCTGTACTTTACTCAAAGCAGTATGAAGGGTCTAATAACGTGATTTCCTCCAAAGAAATAGAAGCGATAAAACCGATAGGAACGGAAGAGTTACTCAAAAGAGTAGCCGGCGTAAATATTTCAGGTGATATGGGAATATCCAACCGCCTGAATGTCGGAATCAGAGGCTCTTATCCAAGAAGGTCGTCAGGAATTTTGGTTTTGGAAGACGGAACACCCATTGCACCGGCTCCATATCTTGCTCCTGAAGCCTACTATAATCCACCTTCCGACCGGTTAGATGGAATTGAAATACTCAAGGGCGCTGATATTTTGGCTTATGGCAGTAATACAATGTATGGAGCCATCAATTATATTACAAAAAAGCCTCCAATATTGCCTACCCTTGGGGTAAGCCTTACAGGCGGTGCGAATGGGTATCAGTCTCAATACGTAACTTATGGAGGGAGCTGGAAAAATACAGGAGCAGAAATACAAGTTTTAAATAAAAGGTTTGACGGGTTTCAGGATAATTCTCAGTCAGCTATTTTTAATACTACCGCTAAGTTTTATACGGAGTTAAATGAACGTTCGTCTCTGTATGTGAAGTTGAATTATCATCAGGAAAAATCAAAGGCATCTTATAGTTCTCTTACTCCTTTTTCATTTAGTATTAACCCGGCTCTTAATCCTTTTGATGCGGACGACCTAACTACAAGACGCTATGCAGTGGATGCGATTCATAATTTTAAATTATCGAATAATCTGATTCTTCAGTCAAAAGGATATGTGTCTCAGTTTCAGCGGGATTGGTGGAGGCAGGAGAATACATTGATTTTGGCTTCCTCAGCAAAGACTTATCTTGGCGATGCAATTTTCAATGACCGTTACAGTTACTTGGAAGGCCGTAATTTTGGAGAGAATGACTACATTAGGGTAGGGAGGGTTACGGCAGGCAAGGAGAGTACCCGTGCAAGAAACCGTACATTCAGAGTAGGAGGAATTCAGGAAACACTGAAATATGATTTAGAGAAGGGAAACTTCAAGATGAATCTGGAAGCCTCTATTAAGGCACATTTGGAAACATTTGCCAATGTGGAGATGAAAAATGATTCTTCCCGATTTGCGAGAAGCGGACTGATGGATAGAGACATGTATTATGAATTGGGGGCTTACTCGTCTTATGTAAGAAGTAAATTCAATTATGGTAGGTTCAGCGTAACGCCAACCCTCCGCTATGAATGGGTTCAGATGTACGTATTTGATAAAATTGCGATTAGCAAGATGACTGCAAACGACGGAACAAAATATTTTGGAAGCCAGAGAAACCGTTTTTCCAGCTTTTTACCAGGCTTAACCACTCAGTATTCCTTGCTGGAAACAGAAAAAAACAAATTATCCGTTTTTGGGGGAGCATATAAAGGCTACACCGCTCCGATTGCAGAATTTGGGTTCTTTAATGTAGAAGACGGAGTTGTTTCCACACCCACCACAGAAAAGCCCATCAATCGTAAGCCAGAAGTAAGTACGAATTTTGAAGGCGGAATAAGAGGAGATTTGCTTCATTCGATGGCATATATTCAGTTGGTTTATTTTAACAATACCGCCAGAAATTATTATTCAGCGGGAAGAAATGAGGCTTTTCAGACATTGGGTTCTGTAAATATTCAGGGAATCGAATCCTCTGTGTATTTTAATCTTCATCAACTTATCCCTATGAAATCTCACCTTTTGACACTGAACTTATCCGGTACGTGGATGCAT
>WBZP01007740.1_pt1 | contig 10292 bp, 6 predicted proteins | sample 5204301 | NCBI WGS metagenome assembly WBZP01 (sample SAMN12412401, study PRJNA552823) | activated sludge metagenome | isolation source: activated sludge from nitrification reactor of wastewater treatment plant... | place: USA: Pennsylvania | collected 2017 | reverse complement strand
CTCGATCTCGTAGGGGTCGTCGTTCTCGGCCAGGAGATTGCGGTACACGAGCTCCCGGCACTCCGGCGCGATCACCTCGAAGCCGTCCCGCCCGATGAGCTCGTGCCAGGCGTAGCCGGTCATGTCGCACAGGGCCTGGTTCACGTCCACGACCCGGCCGCCGTCGTGGACGAAGATCGCCTCGAGCGAGGCCTCGGAGAGGCTGCGGAAGCGCTCCTCGCTCTCGCGCAGCCGCTCCTCCGCCTCCCGCCGCTCCGTGATGTCGAGCAGGGTGCCGAGAAGGCGGTCGGCGTCGATCGCCGTCGCGTGCACGATGCAGTGCCGCACGCTGCCGTCCTTGCGGCGGATCCGCACCTCGCCCCCGGCCGCGAGCGAGAGGACGCTCGACGGCGCCGCCCCCCGCCGAGCGCCGGCGTCGTCCGTCACGACGAGGTCGGCCACGGACAGTGCCCCGATCTCGTCGCGCGACCGGCCGGTGAGCTCGCACGCGGCGGCGTTCACCTCCAGGTGCCGGCCGCGCGGGTCGGACACGAAGAGGGCCACGGGAGACGCCGAGAAGCAGGCGCGGTAGAGCTCCTCCCCCTCGCGTCGGGCGCGGGCGGCTCGCAGCCGCTCGATCGCGCCGGCCACCTGGCTCGCGACGACCGTCAGGAGCCGCTCGTCCTCGCCGGTGAAGGCGGCGAGCCCGGGGCTCTCGGCGTCGAACACCCCGATCACGCGGCCGCCCACCTCCAGCGGCACGCAGATCTCGGAGCGCATGCCCGCATCGAGCGGGAGATAGGCCGGCTCGCGCGTCGCGTCGTCGACCCTGCGGAGGGCCCCGGTCGCGAAGACGGCGCCGACGATGCCCGTGCCCGCGTCGACGGGCGCGAGGGCGCCGCGGCCGCGCGCGGCGTGGAACGAGCGGGCGTGGCGCAGGACGCCCTCGGCGGGAGAGTGCAGGAGGAAGCCGCAGTTGTGCGGGAAGAAGCTCCCCCGCAGGAGGGCCGTGACGCGGCCGAGGAGCGTCTCCTCCTCGGGCGCCGAGGCGACCGCGTCCGCCACCGCGGCGAGGAGGCGCATCTCCTCGAGGTTCCGGCGGAGTCCCTCCTCCACCCGCTTCACCTCGGTGAGGTCGACGAGGCCCCCGCGGATGAGGCGGCGGCCGCCGCCCTCCGCGGCGGCGGCGCGGCCCCGGACCTCGATCCACCGCCCCTGGCCGTCGGGCCGCAGGATGCGGACCTGCACCGTCCGCAGCTCGCCGGGCCGGGTGAGGACGTCGGCGATCGAGGCGTCGAGGGCGGGCCGGTCGTCGGGGTGGACGGCACGGAGCGCTTCCCGGAGGGTGGGCTGCTCCGCATCGTCCCACGCCCCGATCAGCCGGGCCGCGCCCGCCGACCACCACATCGCACCCGTCTCCGGATCGAGCTCCCAGATGGCCGTGCCGGAGGCCTCGAGGGCGAGGGCGAGGCGCTCCTCGCTGGTCCGGGCGCGGGCTTCGGCGGCCCGGCCGGGCAGCCTGTCCAGGGCGCGGGCGAGGACGCGCCACGCCCGCCCGGACGGGCTCACGGCCGAACCCCCTGGAGTCGGACCTTAACGACCGCGCCCCCTTCGGGGTGGTTGTGGGCGCTCACCTCGCCGCCGTGGTCGTAGACGATCCGCTTGACGATCGAGAGGCCGAGCCCGGTGCCCCCCCGGCGGCGCGTGAAGAACGGCTCGAAGAGCCGCGTGAGGTCATCCGGCTCGAAGCCGGGGCCGGAGTCCTTCACCTCGATCTCGACCCAGGGCTGCCCCTCGACCTCCACCTCCCGCAACGCGAGGCGGACCGCGCCGGAAGCCGGGGAGAAGTGCACGGCGTTCTCGATGAGGTTCTGCAGCACCTGGGTGACGCGCGCGCGGTCGGCGAGGACGGCCGGCAACCCCTCGACCGGGGTCCACGACACCTCCACCGGCTTGCTCCGCGCGAGCTCGGCGCTCGCGGCGACGGCCGCCTCGACGACCTCGTCGACGCGGCACGGCGCGAAGTCGAGGCGGGAGGGCCGGCCGAAGTCGAGGAGGTCCTTCATGAGGGTGGTGAGGCGCTGGATCTCGCCGCGCAGGACGCCGAGGTAGCGAGAGTAGCCCTCCGCGTCGCGGAAGCGCGACTCGAAGGCGTCGAGCGTCGCCGAGATGCTGAAGAGCGGGTTGCGCACCTCGTGGGCGACGCCGGCGACGATCGAGCCGATCTCGGCCATCTTCTCGCTCTGGCGGAGCTGCTCCTTCAGCCGGACGGTTTCGGTGATGTCCTGGAAATTGAGGACGACCCGCCCGCCGGCCTCGCCCTCGGCGGCCAGGGCCCGCCCGCTCACGACCCACGTCTTCCGCGTCACCGGGTCGACCGCCTCGCGCGGCCCGGTCGCCCGGCCCTCGCGCAGGGCTGCCGCGAGGGCGGCGAGCGCCGCCCACGGTTCGCCGCGCCCGAGCGAGGCGAGCGGGGTCTCGAGGAGGTCGGACCACGCCGCCCGCCCCGTCTGCTCCACCGCGGTGCGGTTCGCACGCACCACTCGGCCGGCGGCGTCGACGACGAGGACCCCCAGCGGCAGGCTGTCGAACGTGTCGCGCCACTCGATCGCCGCGCGCTTGAGGTCGGCCTCGAGCCGCCGCCGCTCCGTGACGTCCGTGCCGGTCCCGAGCACGTAGACCGGCGTCCCCGACGAGTCGAGCATCGGCCGGTTGATCCACGAGATGAGGCGCCGCTCGCCTCCCCGCTGCTCCCACTCCGTCTCGTAGACGAGCGGCAGGTCGCGGACCGAGGCCGCGCCGCGGTAGTAGCGGGCGATCTCCTCCCGCGACTCGGCCGGCCGGAGCACCTCCCAGAACGGCCGGCCGCGCAGCTCGGCCTCCGACCAGCCGCTCGTGTGCTCGCAGGCGCGGTTGAAGCGCACGACGCGCCCCTCGAGGTCGACGACGATGACGAGGGACGCGACCATGTCGAGGAGGCTGTCGGCGAAGAGACGCTGGCGCTCGAGCTCCCGCTCCGCCTGCATCCGCTCGAGCTCCGCCGCGGCCCGGCCGGCGAAGACCTGGACGACGGTTTCCGGCCGCAGGGCTTCCTCGAGCGGCCGGTCGTGGATCGCGTTCACGAGGCCGAGGACGCGGCCCGAGGAGGCGCGCAGGAGCGCGCCCACGTAGCTCTGGGCCCCCAACTCGGCGAGGCCGGCGTCGTCCGGATACCGCTCGGCGACTCCGCCACGGATGTGGCACACCGCGCCGTCGATCACGTCGGCGCAGGGGGTGCCCGCGAGCTCGTACTCGACGTTGCGGGCGAGCCGTCCGTCGACGCAGCGCGCGAGTGTCCGCACGCGGCCGGGCCCGGCGATCTCCGCGACCGAGGCGTACTTCACCCGCAGCGCCCGCGCGAGCCTCAGGACGAGCTCCCCGAACAGGGCCTCGCCCCCGGGCAGCGTGGTCCCGGCGACGAGGTCGCGCAGGGCTTCCTCGACGCGCCGCTGCCGCACCGCCCGCTCCGCCATGTGCGGCAGGTCGGCGAGCGACACCTCGTTCTTGACGAAGTAGTCGACCGCCCCCGCGCGGATGGCCTCCACCGCGACGCGCTCGCTGCCGTGGCTCGTCATGATGACGACCGGGGGCATCGCCCCGGCCGGGGCGCCCCGCAGCAGGTCGAGCCCTTCGCCGTCCGGCAGCAGCCAATCCGCGATCACGAGGTGCGGCGCGGGGTCCACCGCGAGCCGCGCGCGCGCCTCGTCGATCGTCTGGACGACGCTGACGGAGAAGCCGGCGCCCCGGTCCTCGAACGCCCGCAGGGCGAGCTCGGCGTGTCCGGGCTCGTCCTCGACGAGGAGGACGTGGAGGGGCTCGGTCACCGCCCCCCCTCCCCTCCACCGTCCCGATTCCGGATGTCACCCGTCCGGGGGCGGGACGGTGCCGAGGCGGCGCGGTCTGCGACCGGCCGCTCAACACCTTTCGGGTCAGCAGGATAAACTGCCTCCCGCTTCCCGGCGAAGAGGGTGCGCCTCCGTGGCATGTAGGGTGCAGAAGCGTGGAGCGTGCCAGCCGACCGGACACACCTCGACACCCTGCTGGACCCCGGGAGCCTCTCGGTGGTGTTCCAGCCGATCTTCGAGGTGGGGGTCGGCGCACCGCAGCTCTTCGCGCTCGAGTGCCTCATCCGGGGACCGCGGGAGACGAACTTCGAGCGGCCGCACGTGCTCTTCGAGTACGTCCGCCGCAAGCGCGCCGAGGCGGCGATCGACCGCGCGTGCGTCGAGACTGCCCTCGCCACCGCGGCTCGTCTCCCGGTGTGCCCGCGCCTGTCGCTGAACGTCCACGCCTCGACGCTTGGCCGCGACCCCGGCTTCCCGGCCTTCATCCTCGAGCGCGCGGCGGCCGAGGGCATCTCGGCCGGGAGCCTGATCGTCGAGGTCGTTGAGCACTCGCCGCCGCTCGACGTGCCGAGCTTCCGCAAGGCGCTCGCGTTCCTCCGCGACGCCGGGGTCCTGCTCGCCCTCGACGACGTCGGGCTCGGCCACTCGAACTACAAGATGATCCTGGACGTGCGGCCGGACATCTACAAGCTCGACCGGTACCTCGTGAGCGGGGCGTGGAACGATCCTTACCGGCAGGTCATCCTCGACTCGCTCGCCCGGATGGTCCGCCGGCTCGAGGCGCGGGCCGTCGCCGAGGGAGTCGAGACGCCGCGGGAGCTCGTGGCCGTCGAGGCGGCGGGGATAGACCTCATCCAGGGCTTCCTCTACTCCCAGCCCCTCTCGAGCCCCGACCTGCTCGCCGCGGGCTACCTCGACGGCCGCCCGCCGGAGGCGGCCTTCGCGTGAGCCCGGGCCGCAGGCTCCTCGTCCTCGACGACGACGCCTCGATCCTCGCCCTCCTGCGCACCTACTTCTCGGGCCTCGGCTGGTCCGTCGAGGTCTGCGCCGAAGCGGCGGCGGCCCTCGGGCTCGCCGGCTCCGAGGTCCCGTTCGACGCGATCATCAGCGACCTCCACTTCACTCCGGAGCTCGCCGCCGAGGGCCTCGACATCGTCGCCCGCGCCCGCGAGCGACGGCCCGGCGCCGCCGTCATCCTCTTCACCGCCTCGAACGAGAACCACGTCCACGCCGAGGCGCTCGTCCGGGGGGCCGACGAGGTCATCGTGAAGCCGGCCCCTCTCGCCCGCCTCCGCGAGGCCGCCCTCCGCGGCCGCCGGCGGCCATGAGCCTCAGCGGCTCGATCGAGGACCTCCCCCTCCTCGAGATCCTCCAGGTCGTCGCGTTCTGCCAGAAGACCGGCCACCTCGTGGTGCGGGCGCCCGAAGGCGAGGCGGCGGTCGCCTTCCGGGACGGTCGCGTCGTTTCGGGATACGCGTGGAACGTCCCCGCCTGGGACGGGAGCGGGCCGCGCGAGGCCGGCCTCCGCGCGCGCCTCGCCGCGCTCCTCGGCAGCCTCGTGCGCCTGCGCGAGGGCGACTTCGCGTTCAACCTCGCCGAGGAGGTACCGACCCGCCTCGAGGGAAGAGACCTCTCCGCCGAGACGCTCGAGGACGGCATCAACCCCGAGGAGCTGATGCTCGAGCTCGCGCGAAAGCTCGACGAGGACCGGCGCGACGTGGCCGCCGTCCTCGAGGCCTCGTTCGTCGCGCCGGCCGAGCCCTTCGCGACCGCGGCGCCGGACCCGCCGGAGGCGGCCGGCGACGAGCCGGAAGCCGGGCTCGAGGAGCTCGCCCTCGACGAGATCGAGGACGGGGAGAACGCCCCCGCGACGGTGCTTCTCGTCGACGACGAGCCGGACGTGCTCCGCGTGGTCGGCGAGCGCCTCGCGCGCGCCTCTCTCGCGGTCGCGACCGCGGGGACCGTGGCCGAGGCGCGGCGCGAGGCGGCCCGCCTCGCGGCCGCCCGCCGCGGGTTCCTCCTCGTGGTCGACCTGGGCCTGCCCCCGGAGTCGGGCACGACCTTCCGGGCGGGCCTCGACGTGGTGCGGCACGCCTCGGGCCTGCGGCCGGCGCCGGTCATCCTGCTGATGGCGGAATCGCTCGACGAGAAGCTCCGCGCCCGCGCGAAGCGCCTCGGCGTATCCATGCTGGCGTTCAAGCCCTGGCTGTCGAAGCTCGATCCGCTGCAGTACGAGGCCGACCTGCGTGCGTTCGGCGACAAGCTCGCGAAGGACCTCGTGCCGAAGCTCCTCGCCCGCCTCCGGCCCGACCGGCCCGCGGCCGCGGAGGCGCCGGCCCCACCGCCCGCGGCCCCGGCCGAGCCTCGCGAGGAGGCGCTGCGGCGGGCCCTCGACGAGATCCGGGCCGCCCCCGATCCGGACCTCGTCGCATTCGTCCTGCTCCGCGCCGCGCGCGCGTTCTTCCCGCGCGCGATCCTCTTCGTCGCGAAGGACGACCGCCTCCGGGGCCTCGCCGGCTTCGGCCAGGCCCGGGACGGCGACACGCTCGACCGCCTCGCGCGCGAGCTCGTGGTGCCGCTCGAAGCGACGTCCCACTTCGGGCAGGCCGTGGCCCGCGGCCGCGCCTGGCAGGGCCCGCTGCCAGCCGAGGGCCCGGTGCACGGGCTCGTCGAGCGCGTCGGCCCCTTCGCCGCGCGGCAGGCCGCCATCGTGCCGCTACGCGCGCTCCACGAGACGATCGCGATCGTCTACGGCGACGACCCCGACGGCGGCGACCTGGCGCCGGTCGCGCCGTTCGCCGGCTTCGTCGAGCGGGCCGGCCGCGCGCTCGAGCAGACGATCGAGGCGCGCCGGGCGACGCTCGCCGCCGCCAGCTGACTTCGCCAGGATCGGCGGCCGCCTGGCCTTCGTCCGCGGGCCGCGAAGCCTCCTGTCCGTCGTCCTCGTCGGCCTGTGCGTCGCCTTCGGGAGCCTCGCGCTGCGGCTGCTGGTGGTCCCCGGAGGGCCACCGCAGCCGCGACGGGTCCATCCTGCCGTTCCGGGCACCGGCCTCGAGACGATGCAGCGGGCACCCCATCGACGCGCACACCGAGGTGCTGGGCCCATTCGTCCCGCCGGCCCACCCGTCGCAGCTCCCCGAATTCGCGAGGAGCCTGCGCCAGGCCCTCGTCGGCCGCCTCGCGGAGCGCCGGGCCGTGGCCGCGGCCACGGCGCGGGAGTGAGGCCCCGGCCCTCCGACAACCCTCACGCGGTGCTACACTTCCCCGGAACCGCGGGGAGGACTGGATGGCACGGCGCGTGGTCATCGCGAGCCAGAAGGGCGGCGTCGGCAAGACGACGGTCGCGCTGAATCTGGCCGTCGCGTTCGCCGAGCGGGGACGCCGCACGCTGCTGGTCGACCTCGACCCGCAGGGCGCGATCGGGCTGTCGCTCGCCAGGGGCGACGCGGAGCTCGCCGGGCTCGCGGAGATCCTCTCGGGGATAGGCGGGCCGAGGGACGCCGTCGTGCGGACGCGCCTCGACAAGCTGAGCCTCCTGACCCGGGGCCGCCTCGACGCCACCGACGTCGACGCGTTCGAGGCCGAGGTGTCGCGGGATGGGGCCCTCGCCGGAGTCCTCGACGCCGTGCAGTCCGAGGCCGACGTCATCCTCGTGGACACGCCGTCGGGACTCGGACGCGTGACCACGGCCGCGCTCGCCGCGGCGAACTACGCCCTGCTCGCCTTCCAGACCGAGAACCTCGCCTTGCGCTCGATCGGCCAGGCGCTGAAGGTCGTCGAGCACGTCCAGGGCACGCGCAACCCGAGGCTGCGCCTGCTCGGCATCCTGCCGACGCTCGTCGAGCGCGATCGGCACGGCACCCACAGCGTGCTGAGCGAGATCTGGCACGGCTTCCCCGACGCGCTCGAGACCGTCATCCCGCGGACCGAGGCGTTCGCCCAGGCGAGCGCCCTCGGCGTACCCGTGGGCTTCCTCGCCGGCGAGTCGGGCGGCCCGGAGGCCCGGCGCTTCGACCTGCTCGCCGACGAGATCGAGGCCCGCATGAACCGGCTCGACGGCACGGAGAGAGTCCATGAAGCTCAACCCGCCCGCCAGCTCCTCTGATCTCGAGGCCGCCCGGGAGATCGCCCGGCGGCTGCACCAGCGTCGGCGGCGCGCCGACTTCGCGCCCTCCTCGGGCGCCCCGGCCCAAGCTTCCGCCGAGCGGCCTGCGCCCGGACCGCGCGCCTTCGTTCCGGTTTCCGTTCCGGCGCCTGCGGCGCTTCCGAGCCCGCGGCCCAGCCGCCTGCCGTCCGTCGCGCAAGCAAGAGAGGCGTCCCCGCCCGATCCGCCCGCGGCCGAGCCCGAGCCTCCGGGCTGGGACGACGCCGAGGCCGAGCCCGGAGATTCCTCCCACCTTCAGGGCGCTCTCGGCGACCTCGACGACATGGGGGGCGACGACGCCGGCGCGGGGATCGGGGAGGCCCTGGCCCCGCCCGCGGCGCTCGGCCAACCCGATTCGGCCGAGCCCGGGCAGGAGCCCCCGGCCGAGGACCTGGCCGCCGGGTTGCCAGGGGTCGACGTCGAAGTCGACGAGGAGACGATCTCGCCGGACGAGATGGTCGGCGCCGTGGCGGAGGCCCCCCCGGAGGACGAGGATCCCTTCCGCGAGCCGCTCGGCGACGTCGAGGTCGGGTCGCCGGAGCGACCCGCCGCCGTCGAGAACGCGAGCGCCGAGGAGGAGGAGATCTTCGACGACACGCCGGCGCCGCCGTCCTGGGACGATGTCGTCGAGAACTGCCGCGGGATCGCCGGCGCCACGGGAGCGATGATCATCGACCCCGCCGGACAGGTCTTCGCCGCGCGGGGCGACTGGCCCGATCCCGGCCCTGACGCCATCGCCGGCCGCCTCGTCGTGATGATGGAGCGCACGCTGAAGGACGCCCCGACGCGGTCCGTCTCGGCGCCGGTGGGCGGCCAGCACCTCACGGCGTGGCGGGTCCCGATCGCCGAGGGCCTCCTCACCGCCGCGTTCATCGCCGACGCGCCGCTCCGCTCCGAGGTGCGGACGGCGATCGACGCCGAGATCCACCGCGGCGCCGGGGCCTGATGGCCCGGCTCGACCCGCACTCGTACGCGGACGCCGGGCAGCCGCGGCCGCGACATCTCTCCCTGCGCCTCGAGGCGGACTTCGCGTCGCGGACGCTCGTCGGCGAGGCGACCCTGGAGCTGGGCGAGCCGGCTGGCGGGACGCTGGACCTCGACAGCCGGGGCCTCGACGTGCGGGCCCTCACGAGCGACTCCGGGCGAGCCGTGAGCTTCGAGCTCGGCGAGGAGGACGCGATCCTCGGGCGCCGCCTCCGGCTCGAGCTGCCGGACGGGACGCGCGCGGTCTGCGTGCGCTACGCGACCGCACCCGACGCTCCGGCCCTCCAGTGGCTGGACCCCGCGCAGACGCGCGGCGGCACGCACCCCTTCCTGTTCAGCCAGTGCCAGGCGATCCACGCGCGCGGCGTCGCCCCCCTGCCCGACACCCCGCGCCAGCGGATCACCTACGACGCCGAGATCGTCGTCCCGGAGCCGCTGTCGGCCGTCATGTCGGCCGGCCCCGCGGGCGCGGGGCCCGGGCCGCGGCCGGGAACGAGGGCCTTCCGCTTCCGGATGCCGCAGCCGATCCCGCCGTACCTGCTCGCCCTGGCCGTCGGCCGCCTCGAGTCGCGCGAGCTCTCGCCGCGCTCCCGGGTGTGGGCAGAGCCGGAGACGGTCGACGCGGCCGCGCACGAGTTCGCGGAGATCGAGTCGATCGTCTCCGGCGCCGAGGCGCTCTTCGGCCCATACGAGTGGGACCGCTACGACATGCTCGTCCTGCCGCCCTCGTTCCCGTACGGCGGCATGGAGAACCCGCGCATGACCTTCCTCACCCCGACCCTCCTCGCGGGAGACCGATCGCTCGTCGACGTCGTCGTCCACGAGCTCGCCCATTCGTGGACGGGGAACCTCGTGACGAACGCCGACATGGAGCACTTCTGGCTGAACGAGGGCTTCACCGTCTGGGCCGAACGGCGCCTCGTGGAGGCCCTCTACGGCGAGAGGGCCTGCGCGCTCGCCTGGGCCATCGGCGAGAAGGCGCTCGAGGAGTCGATGGAGCGCTTCGGCGCCGCCTCGCCGCTCACGCGGCTGCGCGGCGACCTCGCGGGCGTCGACCCCGACGAGGTCTTCTCCTCGATCCCCTACGAGAAGGGCGCGCGGTTCGTCGCCCTCCTCGAGCGCGAGGCCGGCCGGGCGCGCTTCGACGCCCTCATGCGCGAGTACATGGCGCGCTTCCGCTTCACGTCGATCACGACCGAGGACCTCGTCGCGTTCCTCGAGGAGAGGCTCCCCGGGGCCGCCGCGGCGGTCGGCGCGCGCGAGTGGCTCTACGAGCCCGGCCTGCCGGCGAACTCGCCCGT
>WBZP01007737.1_pt1 | contig 10292 bp, 9 predicted proteins | sample 5204301 | NCBI WGS metagenome assembly WBZP01 (sample SAMN12412401, study PRJNA552823) | activated sludge metagenome | isolation source: activated sludge from nitrification reactor of wastewater treatment plant... | place: USA: Pennsylvania | collected 2017 | reverse complement strand
CAGGTTGAAGCGGTAGACCTCTTTCTCGCGAAAGAAGGTGCGGCCCACGTTCCAGCTTACGCCCTTGTCGCACAGCGGATCGCCGACACCCAGGCGGTCCAGCACCTCCAGCGCGCGCTTGGCGTAGCAGACCGCGCGCGAGCCGATCGACACCGTGTCGTCGTCGTCGAACACCAGCACCGGCAGGCCCTTGAGCCGCGCGTCGATGGCGGCAGCCAGGCCCACCGGGCCGGCGCCCACGATGATCAACGGGCGCCGCTGCGGCGCGCCCGTCATCAGGTCCGCGGGTGCGGTGTACGGGAATTTCGGGTACGTGTAGGTCCCCATGGGCCGGTCTCCTGAAGGTCCATCGCCTGGTCCCTGTCTGATGCGGGCGGGTCTGGCGATTTACTATTGGTAAATTGATTTTCCTAAACGTAATTCTAACGACGTCGATCGGCTTCGGCAAGCGCACAAACCCGGCACCGTTTTCTGCGCCAGCGCTGAACGGCGCCGGCAGGTCCGCGAATGAATGACACATGGTTGTTCGGCCATCTTCGTCACCCGGCACGCTGCCGCGTGCGGTGGCCACCGTGCTGCTGGCTTCGGTGTCGTTGCCGGTGTCGCTGGCGGCAGCGGCGCTGGCGCTCGCGCTTGCGGCGGCCAACCTGCACGGGCTGGCGTTGGCGGCAGGCCTGGCCTCGATGGCCGGGTCCTGAACGGACAGAATCACTCCCTTTTTGATAGCTGCTTGTGGCCATCCGACGCTGGATAGGTGCCCATACGACACCAAAAAACACCGCCCGGGCACTGTTTTCCCGCCCCCGGGCTGGCCCGTGACATAATGCACGGCACGGGCTCGCTTCCCCTGACGCCCGAGCGGCATGACCATGATCCCGAACCTCCCGCGAACCTGCGACTGGCCGATGGTGGCCGCCACCTTGCTGGCAGCCCTGCTCGCCGGGTGCAAGCCGGCGCCCGAGCACACCTACGCCGGCTACATCGAAGGCGAATGGCTCTACCTCGCCGCGCCGCTGGGCGGCTACCTCGACACCCTGCCGGTGGCGCGCGGCAGCCGCGTGGCGGCCAGCGCGCCGGTGTTCTCGGTCGAGGCCCTGCCCGAGCAGCAAGGCCTGCGCGAAGCCCAGGCACGCGCCGATTCGGCCCGCCAGAAGGCGCAGAACCTGCGCGAACCGCGCCGTCCTAGCGAGGTGGCGGCGATCGAGGCCCAGTTGCGGGTCGCGCAGGCGGCGCTGGCCTTGTCGACGCGGCAGCTGGAACAGGCACAGGCGCTGGCCGCCAGCCAGTTTGTGTCCGACGCCCGGGTGGACGAAGCGCGCGCCGCCAAGGCCCGCGACGCCGCGCAGGTCGAAGCCCTGCGCCAGGAACTCGCCACCACCCGCCTCACCGTGGGCCGCGACGCCGAGGTGCGCGCCGCGCAAGCCGACGCCGAGGCCGCCGTGGCGCAGGTGGCCCAGAAGCAGTGGCAGGTGGACCGCAAGCTCGTCACCGCCCCGCTGCCCGGCGAGATCACCGAGATCTACTACCGGCCCGGCGAATGGGTGGCGGCGGGCGCGCCGGTGGCCAGCCTGCTGCCCGACGCGCGCCGGCGCGTGCGCTTCTTCGTGCCCGAAACCGCCATCGCCGCGCTCAAGCCGGGGCAGAAGATCGAAGCCCACTGTGACGGCTGCCCCGCGCCCATCCGCGCCACGATCGATTTCATCGCGCCACAGGCCGAGTACACGCCGCCGGTCATCTACAGCCGCGGCAGCCGCGAAAAGCTGGTGTTCCGCGTCGAGGCCGCCGCCGCGCCCGAGGAGGCGCCCACGCTGCGCCCGGGCCTGCCGGTGGAGGTGCGGGTGCTGGAGCCCTGAGCCCATGACCGCGCCGCTGGTGATCGACGTCCGGGGCATCCACAAGCGCTTCGGCAGCAAGCACGTGGTGAACGACCTGGCGCTGCAGGTGCGCCAGGGCGAGATCTTCGGTTTTCTCGGCCCCAACGGCAGCGGCAAGACCACCTCGATCCGCATGCTGTGCGGGCTGCTCACGCCCGACAGCGGCGAAGGCACCTGCCTGGGCCGCGACGTGCTGCGCGAGAGCGCCGCCATCAAGCGCGAGGTAGGCTACATGACGCAGCGTTTCTCCCTGTGGGAAGACCTCACGCTAGCCGAGAACCTGGACTTCGTCGCGCGCATGTTCGGCATGAAAAACCGGCGCGAGGCGGTGAACCAGGCGCTCGAAGACCTGGGCCTCGCCGGGCGGCGCGACCAGCTCGCCGGCACGCTCTCGGGCGGCTGGAAGCAGCGCCTCGCCCTGGCGGGCTGCCTGTTGCACAAGCCGCGGCTGCTGCTGCTCGACGAGCCCACCGCCGGCGTGGACCCCAAGGCCCGGCGCGACTTCTGGGAAGAGATCCACCGCCTGTCGGCCGCCGGCATCACCGTGCTGGTGTCCACCCACTACATGGACGAGGCCGAGCGCTGCCACCGGCTGGCCTACATCGCCTGGGGCAGCCTGCTGGCTTCGGGCACGGCGGCCGAGATCATCGCGGGGCGCCGGCTGCACACCTGGGCAATCGCCGGCGCCGGCCTCAACGGCCTGAGCGCGCCGCTGCGCGCGCTGCCCGGCGTGGACCTGGTGGCCACCTTCGGCTCGACCCTGCACGTCAGCGGCCGCGACGCCGAAGCGCTGCAGGCCAGCCTGCGCGACTTCCTGGCCGGCACCGAACTGGCCATGACCCCCATGGCACCCTCGCTCGAAGACGCCTTCATCGACCTGATGCAGGCCACGCGCGACCCGCTGCACGCCTGACGCCATGAACGGTTTTTCGCTCTCCCGCTGGCTCGGCATCCTGATCAAGGAGTTCATCCAGCTCAAGCGCGACCGGCTCACCTTCGGCATGATCATCGGCGTGCCGATCCTGCAACTGCTGCTGTTCGGCTTCGCGATCAACTCCGACCCCAAGCACCTGCCCACCGCCGTGGTGATGGCCGACCCCGGGCCCTTCGCGCGCGCCTACGTCGCCGCCATGGCCAACAGCGACTACTTCCACATCGTCGGCAGCGTGGACGAGCGCGAAGCCGGGCGCCTGCTGGACCAGGGCCGGGTGCAATTCGTGGTGACCTTCCCGCCGGGCTTCCACCGCGACCTCGTGCGCGGCAAGCCGCCCACGCTGCTGGTGGAGGCCGACGCCACCGACCCGATGGCCGCCGGCGGCGCGATCTCGGTGCTGAACCAGCTCGGCGCGCGGGTCTTCGCCCCCGACCTGCCGGGCCTGCAGCAAGCGCCCGTGCCGCCGGTGGACCTGCGCGTGCACCGGCGCTACAACCCCGAGGGCCTGACCGCCTACAACATCGTGCCCGGGCTGATGGGCGTGATCCTGACCATGACCATGGTGCTGATGACCGGCCTGGCCATGACGCGCGAGCGCGAGCGCGGCACCTTCGAGAACCTGCTCTCCACCCCGGCCACGGCCACCGAGGTGATGACCGGCAAGATCGTGCCCTACATCCTGATCGGGCTGATCCAGGTCACGCTGATCCTGCTGGCCGCGCGCTGGATCTTCGACGTGCCCATGCACGGCAGCCTGCTGCTGCTCTATGGCGTGGTGCTGCTGTTCATCTGCGCCAACCTGACGCTGGGCATCACCTTCAGCTCGCTGGCGCGCAACCAGCTGCAGGCGATGCAGATGACCTTCTTCTTTTTCCTGCCGTCGATCCTGCTGTCGGGCTTCATGTTCCCCTTCCTGGGCATGCCCGGCTGGGCGCAGGCCGTGGGCAACATCCTGCCGCTGACGCACTTCCTGGTGCTGGTGCGCGGCATCCTGCTCAAGGGCAACGGCATCGACATGCTGTGGCCCCAGGTCTGGCCCATCCTGCTGTTCATGGCCGCCGTGCTGGCGCTGGGGCTCAAGACCTTCCGGCGCACGTTGGATTGATGCAGGCAGCCGCCTCCGCAATTCAATCGCTCCTGATTCAATAGCTGCTCGTTGCCATTCGGCGCTGGGGTGGGGCAGAAATGGCTTGCAGATTCAAGTACAAAGTGCAACAGAACGCAGTGTAAGGGGAGTCATTTCCAAGCCGTAGAACACCTCGTGGGGAGTGCGGTAGCCCAGACACTTGCGAGGTCGGTGATTCAGCGCATACACCGCGTCATCGACCTGGATCTGGCTGACTTTGAGCAGGTTGGTCTCTTTGGGAAAGAACTGGCGTAGCAACCCGTTGTGGTTCTCATTGAGTCCGCGCTCCCAGGAGCAATACGGATGGGCAAAGTACACCCTGGCCTGCAGGCATTTGCCGATGAACTCGTGCTCCGCAAATTCCTTGCCGTTGTCAAACGTCAGCGTCTTGCACCGCGCCTTGTGCGGGCGCAGCAGATCGATAACCTTGTGGCCCACAGACTTGCTGTGGCGACTGAGCAGCGGCGCTGCCAAGGTATAGCGGGACTTGCGCTCTACCAGGGTTAGCAGAGCGCCCTGGTGGGCTTTGCCAATGACCGTGTCACCCTCCCAGTCTGCGATCCGACTGCGCCGCTCTACCACCTTGGGGCGCTGGTCAATGCGCGCGCAGTTCTTCAGCGTGCCCCGGCGCTCATGGCCACTGCCATAGCGTTTGCGCCGGCTCTTCTGGCAGCGCAGGTACTGCATCAGATGACCGCCTGCGGCCTTGTCGCGGTAGACGTGCTGGTAAATGCTCTCGATGCTGATTTGCAGGGTCTTCTCCCGACGCAGCCGCCCGCTGATCTGCTCGGGCGACAGGTACAGCCGCAGGTGCGCCTCGACCTGCCTCCACTGGGCTTGCGTGAACTGCCGGGCGTTGCGCCGCTTGCACTGGCGCTTGCGGGCCAGATCATGGGCAAAGCCGGGCTTGTAGCCCCCAGCATTGGCGTTGCGTGCGAGCTCGCGGCTGATGGTGCTTCGATCGCGTGCAAGCTCCGCTGCAATGCGCGCCACACCCACGCCCTGCCTGAGCAGTGCATGGATTTGGTATCGTTCTTCCCGGGTCAAGTGTGTGTAGTTCATGGTGCGACGTTTGGGACTGGCCGGTCACAAAGATCGCATCCTATGCACTCTTGGCCCGACTCATTGGCTACGTCGCACTTCGTACTTGAATCCGCCGCTTGAAATTGGGCTGCAAAACGCCGTTTGAAGCATCGTCAGCGCTGCCCGCCGGGCCGGGCAGCGCATTTCGGCGCCGTGGGCCGGCCTCGCAGACCAGGCATGTGGCCCCAAGACAGTAATGTCCCCTGTGCCCCAAATACAAATGTCCCCCTCAAGGCGAGAGGAGGACCCAGGTGCAGGCAAAGGCAGGACTGATGAGTCAGAAGGAAATGGCACGATTGCAAGTGCTCAGGCAAGTACAGCAGGGCGGGTTGAGCCAGGGCCAGGCGGGCGAGCAACTCAGGCTGTCGGTGCGGCAGATCAAGCGGCTGATGCGTCGCCTGCGCGAGCAAGGGCCGCAGGGCCTGATCTCGAGTCGGCGCGGGCATGCCAGCAACCGGCGCATCGCCAGCGAGCAACGCGAGCACTATGTGGGCCTGGTGCGCACGCACTACGCCGACTTCGGGCCACAACTGGCCCACGAGTACCTGCAGCGCGAACATGGCTTTGGCTACAGCGTGGAGACACTGCGCGGCTGGATGATGCAGGCCGGCTTGTGGCAAGCCAGACGGCGGCGGGCGCGGCGCGTGCACAACCCGCGCCCACGACGCCAATGCCTGGGCGAGCTGGTACAGATCGACGGCAGCCACCACGACTGGTTCGAGAACCGCTCGGCCAAGTGCTGCCTGATCGCCTTCATCGACGACGCCACCGGGCGGGTGCTGGGTGCGCGCTTCTTCGAGCAGGAGACCACCCAGGGCTACCTGCAGGTGCTGCACGCACTGGTGCAGCGCCACGGCGCGCCACTGGCGCTGTACAGCGACCGCCACGGCATCTGCACCAAAGCCGACCCCGAGGACAGCAAGCCCACGCAGTTCGAGCGCGCCCTGCTGCAGTTGGACATCGAATCGATCTGCGCGCACAGCCCACAGGCCAAGGGCCGGGTGGAGCGAATGTTCCAGACGCTGCAGGACAGGATATGCAAGGCCATGCGCACGCAAGGCATTGACAACCTGGAGCAGGGCAACAGCTACTTGCCCGAGTACCTGCGCGAGCACAACCGGCGCTTTGCCGTGGCACCACGGCAGCCCCAGGACATGCACCGGCCCTGGACGGGCGGTGCAGCGGCGCTGGCCGATATCTGCGCGCTGCACCACCAGCGCCAGCTCAGCGCGCAGGGTGCCTGCAAGTTCGAGGGTTGTCGACACAATACGAACCGAACGCGGTCGTCGGCACATTGTTGATCGACGGAAAAACCCGCAAGCCCATCTTTGGTCAGCTGTACTGCGCGGGCTGCTCCGATGCTCGGGACCTTGAAGTCGTGGCATCCGACCCAAATTCGCGCTTCGAAAACTTCGAAGCCATCATTGCAAACGTCGAAGGGGCTGGTCAGAAAATCCGGAACGAGCACGCCAGAATCGTCACGCGGTTTGTCGAAGAGATCAAGCCGGCGATCCTTCCCACCCCGGTTCCAGACCATAGCAAGGAAAAAAGCACGCCGCTTATGTCGGAACCACAGGATCCAGTGGCTGAAATAGCAGAATCGGGCCCAACAGGAGCCGACGCGGTAGATCAATCCGCGTACCGCACAGGACCGGTTCACCGCATCTGCAATCCGGCTATCCACTCATCTTCGTCTGAGCGTCGGTCGTGCCGCTTGTGCACCGTGGCACCTTATTGACCCGGCATCATGAAGAATGAACTTTCCAAGCATGTTGATGACGAAGCGCGATGGACAAAGAAGTCGCTCGCTACCAACGTTTGGAGCAATTGCACGAGAGGCGCAAGCAAGTCGCCAGACTGCATGTCAAAGGCCACGGTGTGATGGAGATCGTTGAATTGACGGGGCTGAGCTACCCGGCGGTTCGACGGGCCATTGACCTCTTCGAGGGTGCTGGTGCGTCGGCCCTGAAGCCGCCAGCGCGTGGTCGCGAGAAGGGGCAGGGGCGCAGCCGCAGCGCTGAGCAAGAAGAGGCCGTTCGCCGCACGATCTGCGACAAGCGCCCGAAGCAGTTGAAGATGGAGTTCGCGCTGTGGACGCGCGGCGCGGTGATGCAACTCATCGAGCAGCAGTGCGGCGTGAAGCTGTCAGTTCGGGTGGTTGGCAACTACCTCAATCGCTGGGGCTTCACGCCGCAAAAACCGATCAAGCGCGCCTACGAGCAGCGCCCCGAGGCCGTCCAGCAGTGAATCGAGCAGGAGTATGCGGCTATCGACAAGCGTGCCAAGAGCGAGGGCGGCGAGATTCACTGGGGCGACGAGACCGCGCTGGCCAACATCGATGTGCGCGGGCGCAGCTACTCGCCCAGGGGGCAGACACCGGTGACGATGGCCGTGGACGGCACCCGCCAGAAGCTATCGATGATCTCCACGGTCACGAACCAGGGCAATGCCAGTTGGATGATCGTGGACGGCGTCTTCAACCACGAAAGGCTCATCGAGTTCTTCGAGGCGTTGGTGGCCGATGGCCAGCGCGCTGGCAAGAAGGTGCTCCTGATCCTGGACAACCTGGGGGTTCACCACTGCAAGCCTGTGAAGACCTGGCTGGCCCAGCGCAGCGATCAGATCGAGGTCTTCTACCTGCCCAGCTACAGCCCGGAGCTGAACACCGACGAGCGCCTGAACGCGGACCTCAAGCACGCCATCGGCACGGTGGTGCCGGTACGAACAAAGGCCAAGCTACAGGCCGCCGCCAATGAGCACATGGCCTTCATCGACGCCAACCCCGAGCGTGTGCGGTCCTATTTCCAGAACCCTCGTGTCAAGTACGCGGCATGAAGACTCATAGTCATGCTCGGCCACATAGAGGATGGCGTTGACCACCTGAAGGTTGCTCAGGCTGACGTTGCCACGCTGTCTGGGCAATGTTTGGTCGTGGCGAATTGCTCGGGTGTGATCTCCATGCCTGAAATTGCATGCCGCAATCTTTGAGAGTTGCGGGACTCTAAAAAAGTCTGGCATAATCAACGGTTCGCTGAGGAGGGGTGCCCGAGTGGCTAAAGGGGGCAGACTGTAAATCTGTTGGCTTACGCCTACGCTGGTTCGAATCCAGCCTCCTCCACCAGCATGAGTTGACATTGCAGACAAGCAAGGGTGTTTGGGAGTAGGTTTCCATGCATGGGTTTCGGCGGGTGCGCCTGTCGTGCGATGCGGGAGTAGTTCAATGGTAGAACCCTAGCCTTCCAAGCTAATGACGCGGGTTCGATTCCCGTCTCCCGCTCCAGAGCCGGCTTGTCGGCAATTGAGGATTTTGAGTTTTTGCCCTTGTGGCTCAGTGGTAGAGCACTCCCTTGGTAAGGGAGAGGTCGCGGGTCCGATTCCCGCCAAGGGCACCATTTGTGGGTGTGCGACCGGATCGCACGTCTGATGTTTGTTGGTCTTTTTCGGAGTTGAAGAAATGGGAAAAGAGAAATTCACACGAACCAAGCCGCACGTCAATGTGGGCACGATCGGCCACGTTGACCACGGCAAGACGACGCTGACGGCGGCCATCACCACGGTGCTGGCGGCCAAGTTCGGTGGCGCGGCCAAGGCCTACGACCAGATCGACGCGGCGCCCGAAGAAAAAGCGCGCGGCATCACCATCAACACCGCGCACGTCGAATACGAGACGGCCAACCGCCACTACGCCCACGTCGACTGCCCGGGCCACGCCGACTACATCAAGAACATGATCACCGGTGCCGCTCAGATGGACGGCGCCATCCTGGTGGTCTCGGCCGCCGACGGCCCCATGCCCCAGACCCGCGAGCACATCCTGCTGGCCCGTCAGGTCGGCGTGCCCTACATCATCGTGTTCCTGAACAAGTGCGACATGGTGGACGACGCCGAACTGCTCGAACTCGTCGAAATGGAAGTGCGCGAACTGCTGGACAAGTACGAATTCCCCGGCGACGCCACCCCCATCATCCACGGCTCGGCCAAGCTCGCCCTCGAAGGCGACAAGGGCGACCTGGGTGAGCAGGCCATCATGCGTCTGGCCGACGCACTGGACAGCTACATCCCTCCGCCCGAGCGTGCCGTTGACGGCACCTTCCTGATGCCGGTGGAAGACGTGTTCTCCATCTCCGGTCGCGGCACCGTGGTGACCGGTCGCGTCGAGCGCGGCGTGATCAAGGTCGGCGAAGAAATCGAAATCGTCGGCATCAAGGACACCGTCAAGACCACCTGCACCGGCGTGGAAATGTTCCGCAAGCTGCTCGACCAGGGCCAGGCCGGTGACAACGTCGGCATCCTGCTGCGCGGCACCAAGCGTGAAGACGTCGAGCGCGGCCAGGTGCTGTGCAAGCCCGGCTCGATCAAGCCGCACACGCACTTCACCGGCGAGATCTACGTGCTGAGCAAGGACGAGGGCGGCCGTCACACGCCGTTCTTCAACAACTACCGTCCGCAGTTCTACTTCCGCACGACGGACGTGACCGGCGCCATCGAACTGCCCGAAGGCAAGGAAATGGTGATGCCGGGCGACAACGTGTCGATCACCGTCAAGCTGATCGCCCCGATCGCCATGGAAGAAGGCCTGCGTTTCGCCATCCGCGAGGGCGGTCGTACCGTCGGCGCCGGTGTCGTGGCCAAGATTCTGGCTTAACTCTTCAATCAACCAGGAATTGGCATGTCTTCCAAGCAAAAAATCCGTATCCGCCTGAAGGCGTTCGATTACAAGCTGATCGACCAGTCGGCCGCCGAAATCGTCGATACCGCCAAGCGCACCGGCGCCATTGTTCGTGGCCCGGTGCCACTGCCGACGCGCATGAAGCGTTTCGACATCCTGCGTTCGCCGCACGTCAACAAGACCAGCCGCGACCAGTTTGAAATCCGCACCCACCAACGCCTGATGGACATCGTGGATCCCACCGACAAGACGGTCGACGCCCTGATGAAGCTCGACCTGCCGGCTGGGGTCGATGTGGAAATCAAGCTGCAGTAAACCCTGCCGCTGGCAGTCTGTTGAGACTGCCGTTCAACGCGAACTTGCCAGAGATGGAAGTTCGCGTTATAATTTAAGGCTCTTTCCTTCTTGGGAAGAGTTTCATTAACCCTCTTTCATATCCAAACGCGTCAGCCAATTGAAGTTGGCGCGGTGAAAGAACAGGAGAAAACTATGAGTCTGAGCAACTCCCTCGGGTTGCTGGGCCGCAAGGTGGGCATGATGCGTCTGTTCACCGATGACGGGGACGCAGTGCCCGTCACGGTGGTGGATGTGTCCAACAACCGCGTG
>WBZP01005638.1_pt1 | contig 10292 bp, 13 predicted proteins | sample 5204301 | NCBI WGS metagenome assembly WBZP01 (sample SAMN12412401, study PRJNA552823) | activated sludge metagenome | isolation source: activated sludge from nitrification reactor of wastewater treatment plant... | place: USA: Pennsylvania | collected 2017 | reverse complement strand
CGCACACATTGCATTTATGACGACTGAACAACTCGCGATTATTAGTGTTACGGAAGGCGCCACATATTCATTGGCTGAAGTAGAGGTTTTAGTTGGCGATGATCAACGACCTAAAAACGTATTGGCATACATAGCGTTAGACTCATCGATTAGAACAATAGATGGTTCACCAGTCGCTGTAAAGACGATTCCGCATACAGGTAAAGAACCGTTGCGCAAAGAGGCTAAAGAAGTTGTACGTGATATGCTTGAAGAGTCACAGTATCCAATTAGTAACCCTGTATTATTTGCAGAAGAAGCGTTAGCAATGACTTTAACGGAAAAAAAGAAAAGACAGGCAAAGATAGGGGTTGCACTTGATGTACTTGGTACGCGTTTATCATATAAATATCCTGTTAATACTCCCGATCTTGTGGGGAGAACTGATTTTAATTCCGCACGTCATTTAGCAGAAGAACCACAAAGTGATTTTTATGAAATTCCAGAAATGGTATTGTCTAGGATACGTCCAACAAGTATGTTAATTAAGAATAAAATAGAAATGTTACGAACAAAAAACGGTACATTAACTGAAAAAGAATTAGCTATTAAAGCTTTAAGCCTCATAGATCCAGCAAGATTACTCTCGCGTAGAGCGCATGATGAGATTAAACAGAGATTACATACTACCATAGACAAATAAAATTATAGTTTTATAATGAGGCGAAGATGACAAAGCTACAATGGATGCAAGATGTAATAAGCTACAACCGACAGACACCGCTCGGTTCAATTTACGACGACCAATTTGTATTCGTGCAGATGCACCGATATTTTGATAATTTTATATCTGTAGGTACTCTAGACGAGCCCTGGACGAGTGACTATGGTTATGCGGATAAAAGTTTTACTCTTAAGGTTGAACGTAAAAAAAAGAGTGCTTCTTGGAAGATGGCCTCATCAAAAGAATTTATCGATCTGATTAAAGGGATGCCAAAGCGTAAGTTTATTTTATATAGCCCGCTTGACCCTCCTTACAAAGTCAATCCTTTAACGTATATCATGAATTCTCCAACTATTGCTCATACCTACGAACATAAACGATATTTTCGCGATGAGTTTTCTGATCTAATAAATATGCCAGAATATACGATATTGCGCCTAGATGAGCTAACCGCATCTATGTATAAAGAGTTAAAAGACGAGTACAAAGGAAAATTTGTCATACAAGACGTTGAGTCTTCAGGCTCAAAAGGGACGTTTATAATACGCACAGTAGCTCAATATATGACAGCGTTAGAAAATTTAAAGAAAACGTCATTTAGCGGTTACGTTGTAGTTTCTGAATATATTACAGGGTTGCCATGTAGCGTTCAGGTATGTATTACTAAATACGGTATCTTTACAGGAGGCTTGCAACGTCAGCTAGTTGACAGCAAATATCTTTGCAATATGAAATTAGATAGCGTTTCGCGTTGGTGTGGTGGTGAGCTGGGTGGCGAGACTTCTGAAATTATTAAGCATCGTACACAAGAAATCGCTACCGTAGTTGGTACAGAATTAGCTAGCCATGGATATAGGGGTATATTTGGCATAGATTTAATTATTACGCCCGAAAATGATGTATATGCCATTGAAATTAATGCAAGAATTACAGGATATAGCCATGTGCTTAGTGATATGCAATATGATAAATCGAAGATACCTTTCATGCTACTGCACACGCTTGAATTAGGTAACTACAAATATGAAATTGATGATCTAGAGGCACTCCCTAGCATGAATTCTCTAGATGAAAAATATTCGTATATGATACTAAATAATCTAACAGACGACTCTTTTAAGCTAAAAGAAGATATACGAACTGGGTTGTACAGAATTGATGGAAAAAAGATAACCTTTATAAAAAGAGCTTTATCGGTATCAGATATTAAAGATGATAACTATTTTATTATTAATTCTAAATATAAAAAAGGCTCTACGATTGAAAAAGGCAAGAGAATACTAAAAGTAATCAAGCGGGGAGGGTGCATGACAGAATATGGCGACTTAGATTTACGCTCACAAAAACTAATACAAGCAGTAAAAAATCATTTTTCAATTCCAGGATAGGCAATAGATGAGTACTTTAAATATCGTCATATTATCACGTCTACCAAGTGGCTACGCAGAAAAACATTTACTTGCTAATTGTATTGAACGAGGTCATAGCGCAGAAATAATTAAATTTACAAAGATATCCTTACTAATTAACGGCGAACAGTCCAATAGTGTTATTTATGGCGAAAATAGTTTATCTAACGTTGACGTAGTAATACCACGCCTATACGGTGGTCCTGGTGATTATGGTATATCAGTGTTACGTCAGTTTGAGTTGATGGGTGTTTATACACCAAATAAATCTATAGCAATATCACGCGCAAACCAGACGGTGCGCGCGATGCAGATCATGAGCTCAAAAGGAATAGCATTACCCAAAATGATAATAGCAAGAGGTACCGATGATTTGGCGAGTAGAATTGATGCGCTACAAATCCCTTTTCTATTGCAACGAACTAGTGATAGAGACGCAAATCAAATGCTCGTAGAATCTAAACGAACAGCCAATGCAATGTTAAGTGTTCTAGGCTCTTCGAATGACATTTTTATTGCGCAAGAATTTGATACCATAGCTCAAAAAACAGTGTATAAAGCTTTGATAATTGGAAAGACTGTGAGCGCGAGTTTAAAGGTGAATAAAATATCTGATAGCCCTCTCAAGGCATTACCATATCCGCTTACGACAGAACAGCTAAAAGTTGTCAATAAAACAGTTAAGTCCATGGGGTTGGCAATCTGTGAAATTGATATTATTGACGGCCGAAGCGGCCCAGAGGTCATAAGAGTATCTGCGAACCCTGATATTGAGTTTTATGAGAAAAATACCACCAGAGATGTAACTGCTAAAATGATAGAATACATAGAGAGAAATGCAAAACAAAGAAACAAAAAAGACAGAATTGGTGCATAAGCAAAATAACTACTTGCCATATGCGATCGTTACATTTTTACTGATAGCTACATTGGTAGTATTTGGTGTGTTTTTGCTTAGAGAATATAACACTATCAATAGAGTGACAGCTCAGATTGGCAAAGAGGTATTTAAGTTAGAAGTTGCCGATACTGATGCGACACGAATACAAGGATTATCAGAACGAGATAGTATTGCTTCTGGTACTGGAATGCTATTTGTATTTAATACAGATGGTAACTGGCGGATGGTTATGCGCCAAATGCGCTTTCCTATTGATATTGCTTGGCTTGATGCAAATAAAAAAATCGTTCACATTAAGCATAATGCTACACCGGCAGAATATCCTGAGGAGTATAAAGCGGATATTCCCACTAGATATGTAATAGAGGTGCCCAGCGGTACATTCAACAGGTTAAACGTACAAGAAGGCGACAGCATAAGCTTTTAGGTATAATCTAAGTAGTATGGATGCAGCTATAATTGTTATCGTAATATCGGCAATATTGTTTGGAATACTTCCAATTATATTTCGGTCTAGCGCTGTACTGATTTTTCTGACACTCGCGGCAGGTGAACTACTTTCGCGTTTGACTGCTCAAGACGCGACACAATTTGTATTGTCTTTACCGGCGTCTAATGGCTTGCCGACATATAGTATTGTGCAGATAGTATTACTAACGATTGCACCCATTATTTTACTATTTGCCTACAAAAATAGTATCAAGCCAGGCCAACTATTTTTTCATTTCTTACCTGCGGTAGCGAGTGTATTAGTGTGTGTCATGCTGGTGACGGCAAAACTACCATACGAAACAAAAGAGTTGGTAGAAAAATCGCAGCTTTATTTGGCCATTGAACCATTTTTTAGTGTGGCGGTAGCTGCTGGGTTATTATCAAGTGCATTATATCTGGTAGCGACAAAACCGCGACAGCTTAAACACAAAAAACACCATCTTAAGTAACAGATTGACAAAAGCCTAAATTTAAGAGAAAATAAAGCCTGCTAATTTACAAAATTGTATTAGTTATTTCTGACGCGGGACCATAGCTCAGCTGGTTAGAGCACCTGCCTTTTAAGCAGGGTGTCGTGGGTTCAAGCCCCACTGGTCCCTCCAATAAATTGGACCCTGCTGTAAAGTAGGGTTTATTTTATTGGACTTTGATTACTGTTGCTTGAATTCACGACACGCCTAAAGGGTGGAGTGGGTGAGAACTGCCTGTGGCAGTTCGGAAACGAATCTTCCGATGAAAACTGGTTTTTCAATCGAGAAGTTCGGGGGTTGCGGAACGTGACCAAGCCCCACTGGTCCCTCCAATTAAAATGACTCTATCTTAGTAGGTTCATTTTTATTAGTTTTGCTTTTTTGAAATGCCTTGAATACGCGACCTCGGTAAGGTGAAGGTAAACGGGGTCTATAGCTATATGTTATTGCTGCTTCGGCGATAAATATGCATAATAGGAGCACATGGGTAATAAACCTCCTTCAATTATTGTTGCACGCGGTATTATTCAAGATAATCGTGACAACGTACTCTTGCTAAAGAGAATTAACGGCGATACGCATAATCCTGATTTATGGGAGTTTCCAGGTGGTAAGTTAGAAACAGGCCAAGATTTAACACAAGGCAGGGATAGAGAAGTGTTTGAAGAAACTGGCTTGCAGATTGCAGTTAGTAATCCGCTCGCCTATGTCGAAAGCTATATTATCGAATCAGGTCGGTATATGGGAACTCCTTATTTTGTTGTTGTGAGCCTAGCGCGTGTAATTAGTGGCAGGTTGCAATTAAGCACTGAGCACGCAAAGAGTGCTTGGGTAGAACCAGCGGATGTACTTGATTTTCCTCTCACGCAAGAATGTAAAAATGCATTTGATACACTTAAAAATAGCTTTTAATATATCGGTATTTGGTGAGTTTTAGCTGTTGTATGTGAATAATGTTCAGTTTTATAAAGTGAGTAGATGATACGATATACTATTTTTATTCACTAATATTACACCGTAAAAATCTGAAATGAAAAAAATGAGACGAACGACAATTATTTTAATGGGTTGCGTTGCGCTATTAATTGGGTTGTTCGTTGCGAAGTATATTCATCCAATATCTATACAATGGTATTGGACGCTTGCTGTATTATTACCATTGCTTTTTACGCGAAAACTAAGAGTTGCCTACATCTTGATTGCACTATTACTGGTTGGGCTGGGCAGGGGTGGTATGTATCAAGAATCATTTCAAAATATTGCCCAGTATTATGGACAAAAAGTGACCATAAATGGCTATGCGCTCGAGGATGGCTCATATAGTTATAATGGTCAGCTAGAAACAGTTATGTCAGTTGAAACAATAAATGATGCTCCAGTGACAGGTAAAGTGACGGTACGTGGCTATGAACCAGCGTTGTATCGGAATGATACATTAGAAGCTACGGGTAAAATAATGCCAACAAAAGGTGGAAAACAAGGCACAATGTCATATGCAGATATAACTGTTACTGCGCGCAGTAATTCAACCATAGAAGATATTCGACATAGTTTTATAGCAGGTATGCAGAACGCCCTACCTGAACCTGCTGCAAGTTTGGGCGTGGGAATATTGGTTGGCCAGCGTAGCTTATTACCGGACGACGTTGCAACTGCTTTACAAGTTGCTGGCTTAACGCATATTGTTGCAGTCTCTGGTTATAATTTGACAATCATTATTAATGCAGTGAAACGATTAACTCGTCGCTTATCACGGTTTCAGACTATTGCTATTTCTGCTGGGCTTATATACGCATTTTTACTTATAACTGGTTTTTCACCATCTATTGTGCGCGCGAGTTTGGTGGCGGCTATAGGTTTGGCCGCTTGGTATTACGGTAGGGAGTTAAGGCCAATTGTGCTGATCATGTTTGTTGCTGCTGTGACTGGTTTTGCAAACCCATACTATGTGTGGGGTGATCTTGGTTGGTATTTATCGTTTTTGGCTTTTTCTGGAGTGCTCATTGTTGCACCGCTCATTATTACCTTAATTACGAAGAATAAAAAAGAACTACCACTTATACCAACAATTGCAATAGAAAGTTTTAGCGCTCAATTGATGACTATGCCACTCATCATGTATGCATTTGGTCGAATATCTACCGTCGGATTGCTTGCTAATTCTGTCATAGTACCGTTAGTACCCCTTGCAATGCTTACCAGTTTTATTGCTGGCGTGACTGGCATGGTGGTACCGCAGATAGCTGGTTGGATAGGATTGCCAGCTCGAATATTACTAAATAGCATGATTAACTTGTCTGAATGGATGGCGAGTATTCCGTACGCGACTGTTGCTCTACAGTTAACGACGATTACTATGCTAGTACTTTATAGTATTATTGGCATTGTTGTTATAGGCCTTAAAAAGCGTTCTCAATCTGTTATAATAGCAGTAAAGTAACAACAAAGGTACGATATGTCTGGACACTCGAAATGGGCGACAATTAAACGTCAAAAAGGCGCAAATGACGCAAAAAGAGGTGCGCTATTTACACGCATTGGGAATCAAATTGCTGTAGCGGCAAGAAGTGGAACTGATCCATCGATGAATCCAAGCTTGGCTATGGCTATCGAAAAAGCAAAAGCAGTCAATATGCCAATGAGCAATATTGATCGTGCAATAGCAAGGGTCGCAGACAAAAATGCAGCTGTTTTGCATGAAGTTATGTATGAAGGATATGGACCAAGTGGTGTTGGTGTATTGGTAGAGTGCGCAACTGATAATCTAAACCGAACATATCCAGAAGTACGTAATGTTTTTAGTAAGAAGGGCGGAAATATTGCAGAGTCGGGTGCGGTAGCATTCCAGTTTGCAAGAAAAGGATCTATTCGTGTGAATGCTAGTGGCGATGATGCGATGATGACCATACTTGATGCTGGTGCCGATGACGTTGAAGAAGTTGATGGCGCACTCCAGGTATACACCGATCCAAAAGAGCTTGCTAAAGTTCGTGATGCAATTAAAATGTCAGGTTTGCCGGTTTCTGAAGCTGAGCTGACGTTTGTTCCAAATACTGTGGTATCAATTTCTGATAGCGCAGTGGCACAAAAAATTATGAATTTAATGGATGCGCTTGATGAGCTTGATGATGTTGTTGCCACTCATACAAATTTTGATATTGCTGATGATATAGCGGTATGAAAATACTAGGAATTGATCCTGGTACAGGCATAGTCGGTTTTGGGGTGATTGAAACGACAAGGAAGGATTATAAATTACTCGACGGTGGAGTCATTAGAACACCTGCTCGCCAAGCTGATGAGCTACGGTTAATGACAATTTATGATAGCCTTTCAGAAATTATTGATTTACACATGCCAGACGTTATGGTTGTAGAAAAATTATTTTTTGCGCGTAACGTTACGACTGCAATGACCGTTAGCCAAGCGAGGGGAGTAATTTTACTTGCCGCAACTAAGAAGGGTATACCAACGGCTGAATATACACCTCTGCAGATTAAAATGGCGCTTACGGGATATGGTCGGGCTGACAATAAACAAATCCAGGAAATGGTGAGAGTATTATTGCGACTTAATGAAATCCCTAAGCCTGATGATTGCGCAGATGCGTTGGCTGCTGCTTTAACACATGCCCATACTGGCATAGCGGGCAATTAGGTATCCAATGCTACAATAGTAATTATGATTGCAACATTGCAAGGAACTGTCGCTGAAAAAATATCTGATGAAACAATAATCTTGGCGTATGGTGTTGGATATGGGGTCATAATGCCGACCGCAAGCTCTGATAAGTTACAAATTAATGACGAAATTAAGGTATATGTTTACGAACACATCAAAGAAGATGCACATACGCTATTCGGCTTTCTGTCATTGAGCGACAAACAATTATTTGAGCAACTACTGCGTGTGAAAAACGTTGGCCCTAAAGTCGCAATGGCCGTACTCGATATTGGCAATGCTTCAGCTGTGCGAACAGCTATTGCGAGCGGCGATGTTAAGCGTTTGCAAACTGCTAAAGGTGTCGGAAAACGTGCCGCAGAGCAGATTATCGTTGAATTAAGAGATAAGATGGGGCTATTAGTGAGCTCTAACGCAGAGGATATTGTAACCAGAAGCGCGGCTGATTTAGAAGATGAAGCGTTACAGGCGCTTGTATCGTTAGGCTATACTGAAGCAGATGCAAGTTTGGCGCTTAAATCAGTCGGAAAAGATCTACCGACAGAAGAAAGAATCAAACAAGCATTAAGGACTAGATGATGATTGACAGAATTATAACAAATACCACCGAGCCCGAGGATGTTGTTGAGCAAGAGTTTGAAAATACACTACGACCAAAAGATTTTGCAAACTACATTGGGCAAGAGCGTATAAAAAAGAACTTACAACTTTCTATTGCAGCTGCAAAAAAGCGAAGCGAACCACTTGATCATATTTTACTATATGGCCCTCCCGGGCTGGGCAAAACGACCATGGCAAGCGTTATTGCTAATGAGATGGGTGCGCAAATAAGAATTACGAGTGGTCCAGCAATTGAACGTGCTGGTGATTTGGCAAGTCTACTTACGAATCTGCAAGATGGTGACATTTTATTTATCGACGAAATTCATCGTTTGCATCGAAGTGTCGAAGAAGTTCTATATAGCGCGATGGAAGACTACAAGATAGATATTATGCTTGGAAAGGGGCCGAGTGCTCGTAGCTTACGATTGGATGTGCCCCAGTTTACTTTAATTGGTGCTACAACGCGGACGGGAGCACTTGCTGCGCCGCTTAGGGATAGATTTGGGCTGATACATCGACTAGAATTCTATTCGACAGATGAAATTGCGCAGATTATTATGCGAACTGCATTGATTCTTGAGTCTCAGATTCATCCTGATGCAGCAGGCATATTATCGACGCGGGCACGTTTAACACCCCGCATCGCAAATCGTCTTCTAAAGCGCGTACGTGATTATGCTGATGTAAATGGTGATGGCATCATCGATACAAAAACCGTTAAAAGCGCACTACTTTTGCTCGAAATTGATGAGCTTGGGCTTGATCCTGCTGATAGACATCTTTTAACTCGTATAGTTGAAAATTATGGGAGCAACCCCGTTGGATTAAATACGCTTGCAGCATTGACTGGTGATGAAATGAGTACTATAGAAGATTTCTATGAACCATACTTATTACAGATTGGCATGCTCGAGCGTACGCCACGGGGCCGTAAGGCAACTCAAAAAGCACATTCGCATCTGGGTATATCACACGGTTTAGATGCCGATAATAGCCAAACATCGTTAATGTAGACTATACTGAAAGTATGCTATTCAAAAATAGCTACAAAGAGTCTGCGTATTACAAAACCATCGAGGCAGTTGATCGCGGTGATAGGTTGTTATGTGCGGTAAAACAACATCCATTTATGTTGATTGCAATATATGTATCAACATTCGTTGCATTTATTGCTGCTCTTGTTTCGGTAAGCATTTTTATACCAGAGACATCTAGTGATACCGAAAGCATCTATTCTGCGTGGACATTACTTGTTTTTGCGGCGGGACTACTTTTAATAATAATTTTAATTGCAGCCACGTATATATATAATCAGTCTCACCTTACAATTACAGATAAAAACGTTATTCAAGTAATTCAAAAAAGCCTGTATGAACGGAAGGTATCACATATTTCTTTAGCAAATGTAGAAGACGTAACAAGTGAGCAACGCGGTGTCTTTGCGAATATGTTTAATTTTGGAACATTAAAAATAGAAACCGCCGGCGAACAAGCAAATTTTATTTTTCAGCTATGCCCACACCCAAACAGGGTGGCACGCATTATATTAGATGCTAAGGATGATTTTATTAGAACCACTGGTCAAACAGGTTCGTTTAGAAACAACATTCAATTGTCTAAGTCAAAAAAGGTTAGTTAAACGGATCGTACCGATTGGGATCAAATAGCGTGTCTATTTCTATGTTATTTTCTTTTAGTGAGTCTATAACCTGAATCGATTGTTCTTTAAATTGAATAATTTTTACAGATTTTTCAGATTCTGTAATTTGAGCATCAGTTGGAGAAGCGTTTGACATCATTGATATATCAATCAACATAACTGATAATACGACGGTAATGACGATAATAAATAAGGTGACTCTGTAGCGTACGGTAAACTCATAGATGGAATACGCAGTATCTTGAATTTTTGTGAGGCTGTTTTTCATTGTTGTTTCTTTACATATAATGATATATTAAATTTAACTTCGCTGGTTATGGTGTCGTAAGTAATTGATGTGATTCGCATATTGCGAGGACTCGATTCGATTGAT